>RCNI01000474.1_pt1 | contig 24722 bp, 21 predicted proteins | sample 2041151 | NCBI WGS metagenome assembly RCNI01 (sample SAMN09708214, study PRJNA481090) | feces metagenome | isolation source: feces | place: Antarctica: Albino Rookery | reverse complement strand
TGAAAAGAGGAACAGCATGAGGAGCATCCCCAAAATAGTCAAGATTCTTTTCATGATCGGAAGTCTGTCTTTCCTAATCTGCCTGCACGGCTTCGACCCCGTCCTGAATCATCTTTCCGCCGCATTTCGGGCAGGCGCAGGTGACGGGATTCCATGGCAGGAGCCCGGCATAGCCGCAGACTGGGCATTCCGGAAGCAGTTCCGGATCTCGGGCCATGCTTTCGTTCACACTGACGATGTCCCGGCAGTTCTTGCACAAATAGGTCCTATGTTGTCTTGAAAGCAGAGCATATTTTCCGGTCGGTTCTGTGGAAATGGTGTATCCGCATCGTTCGCATTTGTATTTGTAGAATGTTGCCATAATCAGTCCTCCTTCTTTAAATTGTCAGTTAAGTGAAAACTAGTGATCTGATCACCATTGAGATAAATTTGTATAGGTTTTCAGGACAATATACAAAAATTCCGTAGGAATGTAACTACAAAGTGTAGATTCTTCCGACGGAACTTTCGCTGTCCTGTTGTCGTGATGGCCGGCAGGCAAGCTGGAAATTAGAATTTCAGTGCCAGGGTCATGCCGACGGCTGGGGTGAGACCGCTGGCGGTATAGGCATAGTTGACAGTTGGGTACAGATCAATGTCCACTGCATAGAGTTTCCTCAGATCCTGCTGGTACATGTTCTTGATTTTCGCGATCTTGACTGCATCGACGATACTCCAGATATCGAGTCCCAGGGCTCCCAAGATGCAGGCAATCGACACCACGCCCAGAGTTGGATTGTAACCGTCTGCCGAAGCGGCGATGCCTGAGGCACACAACGAACCTGCCAGGATGAGGCCGTAACTTCCGAAGAACTGGCCGGCGGCTCTGCCCCACTCGTTGTTGATTCCCTGTCCGAGACCCGGAATCAGGAAGGAGGCGACACCTGACCAGGCAGGATGCACATCTCCCATCACGGAAACATACTCTCTCGGATTGTACAGGGTCTTGAGTTCCTTGTATTTCATGCCAGGCCGGATTCCGGCAACTGGTTCCCTTCCATTGTCATACAGCGGATTTACCTTCTGCTCAAATGTTTCCACTCTTCCGGACTGGTACTGGATACGGAAAATATCCCTCTTCTTCAGAACGATGACAGGACCAGCCAATTCTTCGAAATACTTGAACTTCACATAGTCGTCACCGACCTCTTCAATGACCGCCTCGACGTCCTGTCCATCTTTTTTGGTAATGATGTCCTGGGCAGATGCAAACATTGCACTGGTCAGAGCGACCACCAACGCGACGAATAATTTCTTCATAATTGAAATATTTTAGCTAATGTGAATTCAAGATAAACATTATTATCCGTAATAAATTCATCTTCTTCAAAAATGTTCCGAAGCTTCGCTATGAGCAGTTCGGCATTTCCCGTATGGGGGAAAGGACTAGTGGCCGAAGATGAAGCCGAAATAGAGTCTTGGGCCGTGTGGGTTCAAGACTTCTTTTTTGTGCAGGGCGACCAGATAGTCCAGTTTGAGGGCGAGTTTGAGGCGGCCGGTCAGACTGAATTCGCAGCCGATATAGGGAGCGACGGCAAAGAACGGGGTGATGTTGTAGACGGCGTTCTCTTCCTTTTCCCAGTCCGTGCTGTCACCTTCGAACAAGTGCAGGCTCTTGCGGGAGCCGCCACCCAAGGTCAGGCCGGCATAAGGGTGGAAACGTTTGTGATGTCCCCACCATTCGGCGAGCACTCCGCCCCAGCCGGATTCGATGTAACCGTCGTTGTCCAGTTTCATGGACGAAACGTAGCCTTCCGAACCCACTCTGAGGTGTTTCCAGAGGTGTATTTTTACCGCGCCGCCAATTCCGGTCGTGAAGCCGGAACGGGCGAAGGGTGAGGAAGAACCGTCTGCCAGATATCCGGCATGGAGCATCATGCCGCCGGAATATCCTTGGCAGACTTTGTTTTTGTGGGCCTGTCCCTCCTTCTCCGGATTGCAGGCAAGGGCAGCAGAGACTGACAGGAAAAGACAGGTCAGGAGGACCAGTGTTTTTTTCATGTTCCCATTAATTTGAGGTTTCCCAGATGGTGTCCAGATCTTCTCGGGAGATGCCGAGCAGTTTCATGCGATGGACAAGGACAGGCAGTTCATTTTCCAGGAATTCAGACTTGTGGATCTGGACGATCCGATGCCTGGCGTCCGGGCTGATGAAATAGCCTATGCCTCTCTTGTTGTAGATGATTCCCTGTGCGGTCAGTTTCTCATAACTTCTCATGATGGTATTGGGATTGACTCCGATTTCGGCGCCCAGTTCCCGTACCGACAAGATCCTCCCTTCTTCCGGGTATTCTCCCGAAAGAATCTTTTCGCAGATGGAATCACTGATCTGGATATAGATTGGTTTGTTTGAATTGAACTCCATATTCTATCCATTTAGTTGATCGAAAATCAATATTTAATCGTCTTCAGGCGGAAGTAGATCGCCACACTGAGCCCCACCATTCCAAGCAGGTCGCTTAGGGTGTCAAATAAGAGCAGATGTTCCAGGACAAATGGCATCTGGGTCTGCAGGAATTCGTTCGGGTCCAATCCGGCAAGCAGAATTGGGGCCATCACGAAGGAACTGACCATGCCGACGACAATCAGCGTCAGAATCGTCATCGCCACCTTGTTCTTCTTGAAGCAGAGAGCGCCCAGCACGAAGAGAAGGACAGCATTCATGACATCATCGATATAGGTCAGCGGATTGTACAGGAAATTGAGGTTGATCCCCTCTTCCACCATTTCTTCCGTCAGCATGCCCAGTTCATCCTTTGTGCTCAGTACCAGACTGATGAGGCTGGAACCGTAATGAGGATCCACCAGAGCGATCAGCCCGTCCACGGCGAGATAGATGGTGAAAAAGGCCAGTGGGGTGAGGAAGGACCAGACCAGAATGGACAGGGTCTTCTCCAATGCGGAGGCCGGCATCATCGTATAGAGGCCGCCTGCCCGCTTGTCTGTCACGTATCCATAACATTTGGAACCGAACATCAGCACGATGCACATAAACATCACCACCATGAGCACTATACTGTTGATGTGATTGTAATGATAGAGCGGCAACTGTCCGAACATGTGGACGAGGCCGATAAAGAGATAAAATACCAGACCGGCCAATGACATGGTCAGCACATCGAGACCAAAGCGGTTGATGCAGGATTTTCCGTCGGTCAGCACGTATTTGCCGAAGCGTTTCAAATCAAAGATATCGTTCGTTTTCATAATCTTCCTATTAATTGTTTTGAGGTTCATCATCGTGAGGCATGAAACGAGTTTCATCTTCACGGTCCACCGGAGAAGCGGCTGTTTCCTGCTCTTCCTCAGCAGATGCGGCTGTTTCCTTCGCCTCCACCGGCTGCGGATCGGCTTCCCTGCCGGCAGCTGCAAAAGTGGCTCTGATCAAGTCCTTGTGCAGATGGGCGGTATTGAATAGCGCCTCCACATTGACTTTGCTCTCCACCTTTCCGGCATTGAGGCAGACCTGAATCATTCCAGACAGAGTCTGCTCCGTGTAGAGGGCATCCTGACGGTATTCGCTGCCATAGTTGAACCAGAGCCGGTCGGAAATTTCCTCCAGGCTGGCATTGAGCAGCACCTCATGGCTGTCCAGGATGATGATGGGATCGATGATGTCCTCGAGGTCACGCACCTGATGGGTGGAGATGAGCACGATGGAATCTTCAGCAGTATATTTCATCACCGCCTTCCTGAACTGGGATTTGGACGGAATGTCCAGGCCGTTGGTCGGCTCGTCCATGAACAGATATTTGCATCGGCAGGCCAGGGCGAAGGCGATGTAGGTCTTCTTGAGCTGGCCGAAAGACATCCGGTTCATCTTCTGCTGCGGATCATTTTCCAGAACCTGCATGATTTCCATGAAGGTCTCCAGGCTGAAATGAGGCCAGAAAGGACCGTAGTTGCGAGCGAAGTCGACCGCTTTCACGTTGATGGCCGCCACTTCATCGCTCAGATAGAACAGGTTTCCCAAAATAGAAGGTCTCCGGCTGTAAGGCTGCAGCCCGTCCATCTCAATGAACCCTTCCTTGCATTTCTTCAATCCGCAGAGAAGAGTCAGCAAGGTGGTCTTCCCCACTCCGTTTTCACCAAGCAGTCCGTAGATATGACCATCCTGAAGAGTCAGGTTGATGTTTTTCAGCACCTGATTGGTGCCATAGCTGAAGGCTAGATTTTCAATCTTTATCATAGCGTTCGTTTTAAAATTTCTTTATTGAATTAGTGTATCAGTGAATTAATACACTGCAAATGTAGATGTTTTTTTAGAAGAAACAAACATTTTTTGAAGAAAATGAAGAACAGCTATAAAAAACACCTTGCCAGCAAGAGGCAAGGTGAACAAGCGAAAAGAGGTCTCTGCCATACGGACCGGACCTGATACTTTCAAGATGGAGTCCCTAAATCAGCCGAGGCATTCCGCCGGAAAGCACGATGATATCTTCAATGCAGGAAAGGATGTTCTTGCGGGCCAGTGTCACCCCATTCTCCAAAGTGGAGAGATAAGTGAATGCCTGGCGCATCTTCTCCTGCACTTTGGTCCCCAGTTCAGAATTCTGCTGGTTCGTCTCGTTCAGAAAACGGTTGAACTTGACCAGCATGTCATTTACTGTAAGCGCATATTCATTTCTGATCCGGCAATCCCGCTCCAGCAGTTCACGGATATCGAAATAAATACCTGCTATATTCTCATCATTGGTATAGACAAAATATTTATTGATATGAAAACAATAACGACTTTTGGAAGTATAATTCGGATCAAGCATATTCTCTATTTTTAAAACCACATATCCAATCATTGTGCCAATGCTGACAATTCATTTAAGGAATTTTCTGATCCTCTATTCTTCTATAGCCTTGTGGCTGCATTCAGGACACAGTCCTTTGATGACATATTCTGCTGTCTCAGGTATGAAACCTTCCGGATAACTGATTGCCGGAATATGGGCATGGGTCAGACAATAGGTTTTCTTGCATTTCTCACAATAGAAATGACAGTGCATTTCTTCTATATGGCAGCGATGGTCACTATGACAGAGGCAATATTTTTTGGAGCCGCTCCCATCTTCAATTTCATGCAAGAGGTGATGTTCGCAGAAAGTATTGAGCGTACGGAAGATAGTGGACTTGTCCACCGTGTCCAGTTTCTCTTCCAGATCGGCCAGGCTGAAGGTGTTTTCAAATGTTTCCATGGTCTTGTAGACGAACAGTCTCATGGCAGTCAGTCTGACTTCATGACCTTTCAGTATCTTTTCAGTTTCACTCATGATGACCTTTCTTGCTTGTAACTTTTGCAAATATACATACAAATCACCAAACCTGGGACGTTTTTCACAATTTTGAATCATTCTAAATAAATTGCAACCAGGTTGCAAGAACTTTATTCTACTTTTGTCTTGACAGGGGCAGAAAAGGTACAGACTGGTTCTGCCAGTGCCGGGACCGCTACCCAACATGAATCAATTGAAAATTATTCTGACATGAAAGAAGAAAAGACCCTCAATGAGACCGGACGGACAGAACAGGCACCTGCTCACGTCCATCAGCATGGACATGGCCATCATCACCATATGCATGGTGACTCTGAAAAGAACATTGCCACCGCATTTTTCCTGAATGCTTTCTTTGTGGTTGTCGAAGTGGTCGGCGGGCTGTTCACCAACAGTATCGCCATCCTGTCCGATGCACTGCACGATTTCGGAGACTGTCTGTCTCTTGGCTTCGCCTGGTTCATGCAGAGAAAGTCCAAACAATCCCGTGATGCCAACTACACTTATGGATACAAGCGTTACTCTCTGTTGGGCAGCTTGTTTCTGTCAGCCATCCTGACCGTCAGTTCCATTTTCATTTTTGTGGAGGCAACCAAGCGCATTCTACATCCCGAAGCCATCAATGCCACCGGCATGATTTGGATTTCTATTTTGGGAATCCTGTTCAACGGCGGCGCTGCCTTGGGTGTGCATCGCGGAACTTCCCTCAACGAAAGAGCGGTCTATCTCCACATCATGGAAGATGTGCTGGGTTGGATTGCCGTGCTGATTGCAAGTGTCGTCATGAAGTTCACCGACTGGCCTTGGATTGACCCTGTCCTGTCCATCGGCATCAGCATCTGGGTCCTCTATAATGTGTTCGGCAACTTCCATTCCATTTTCAGGGTACTGCTGCAGGGAGCGCCGGATGACATCAGCATCGCGGACCTGAAGAAAGACATCGAGGCGGTCAAAGGAGTCGAATCTATCCACGATTTTCATATATGGAGTCTGGACGGCGAGTCCAATGTGATGAGCATCCATGTCGTGACGGAAGATGAGGATACCTTGAGCATCAAGAAGGCCATCCTGCACGTCATCCACGAGTACAATGTCGAGCATGTCACCATGGAATTCGAGAAACCGGGCATCGACTGTCTGACCAGTTGCGACGGCTGCCATGAGCACGAACACGAGCACGAATTTGCTGAATAAGTACGAATCTCCGTCAGCCCGTCTGACGGAACAACAAGAGAGGCACCCCTGACTGGGAGTGCCTCTCTTGTGACATTCTCATTTCCCGTTTTCGGGGAAGCTATTTTCTCGGGATCAGGTCGGACACGTCTCCCGCATAGCCTGTCTCATGTTCTTCCCATTCCGCATAGACATTGCACAGGTCCTCGCCTTCCCCATTCAGGATATCGTACCAAAAGTGATGATTCTCGTCCTGACAGACGTTGCAGGTCAGGCTCTGTCCGAAGAAGGATTCCTTCTTGAACTTGATATGCAGGTACCGAGGAGAGAAGTTCCGGATGAATTCTGGAGTGAACGTACCCAGGGCTATGGCCAGATAGGTGCGGTTGGATACATGTCCGTTGAAATCCAGGTCGGTCACATTGACCTGATGGTGGACGCTCTGCACCAGTGAGTGGTCCGGAGCCTTCGGCAGCCTGGTGCGTTTGGGAACAACGCCTGTTTCAGTCATTCCGCCGGCCTCCATCATTTCCTTGCAAGGAAACGGACGCCTGCTCACGGTATCCAACATGGCCCAAGTGCTGGTTCCTTCAGCAAAAACTTCATCATTGGAATCATAAAATTGGTATCCCAATGAAATCCGGACCAGAGAGATCTCGTTAATCTGCACCTTCATCCTGACTTCAGACGACCAAAGCGGACGTTCTTTGACAAATGTCGTTTCAAAATCTGTAATGACCCAGATCAGGTTCTTCTTGATGATGTCGAAAGCGGCCAATCTTCTGGTCGTCAGAAAACGGGCGAAAGTATCCTGAAAATAATGTAAGATGGCATTGGGAGTAATGCGATAGGAAATGTCCATATCCATGACGGATATAGTATATGTCTGTTGGTAGGTTTCCATGGTCTGCATAATTATGAATTGTAAATATAGGCATTCTTAATGATATATTTTGATATCTTTGTATCAAACCAATATTAAGAAATGCAATCATGGAATATAAAATCAGCAAAGATGCCCGTATAGCGGTGATCGGCTACGGTAGCTGGGCGACCGCTATCGTCAAGCTGCTTGAACACAATGGAGAGAGCATCAACTGGTATGTCCGGAATCCGGAAGTGCTTGAATCTCTTGTCAATGAAGGAATCAATCCCCGTTACCTCAATGATGTCGAGTTTGACCGGTCCCTCATTTTCCCGTCAAATGACCTTGACAAAGTGGTTTCCGAATCGGAAATCATTGTGCTGGCTTGCCCTTCGGCCTATCTGAAAACTTTTCTGGAGCCTCTGACTGTCTCTTTGAGCGACAAATTCATCATTTCTGCCATCAAAGGTATCGTGCCCGATGACTACTGCACAATCGTAGAATATATCCACGACCATTACAATGTATCCTTCAAACAGTTGGGAGTCTTTACCGGACCTTCTCATGCAGAAGAGGTCTCCAGAGGGAAACTTTCCTATCTGACCATGGTCTGCACCGATCTGGAAAATGCCCATCTGTTGGGAGAGAAGTTCGCCTCTCCATCCCTGCACATGAGCTATTCCACGGATTTGTACGGAATTGAATATGCAGCCATCCTGAAGAACATCTATGCGCTGGCAGTGGGTATGGCAGTCGGTCTTGGATATGGCGAGAACTTCCAGGCCGTCCTGATTGCCAATGCCGCCAACGAACTGACCCGTTTCATTCAGGAGAGCTATCCGGACCAGCGCAATACCATGAAATCGGCCTGCCTTGGAGACTTGCTGGTCACCTGCTATTCCACCTATAGCCGAAACAGGCGACTGGGGCTGCTGATCGGTCATGGCTGTACCATCAAGAGTGCCCTGAACGAAATGACCATGGTGGCGGAAGGCTATTTCGCCTCCAGCTGCCTCCATCAGATCAACCAGAAGCACCAGATTGACCTGCCGATCGCACAAATGGTCTACGACGTGCTCTACAATCATGCTTCCGCCCGCAAGAAGATGAAGGAACTGACCGAACATTTGATTTAAAGTTTCATATACCAAAATGAAAAAAATCACTCCCTTTCTACTGACAGCCTTGTCTGTTCTCATTTGCACAGCCTGTCCTGCCCAATCTACACAGCAAGCCATCAAGAAGGACCCATCCTATTCCGGCTGTTATTACCGTTCCTACCCTGCCCCGGCAGATGACCAGGTCAAGGAGGCGCCGGCAGGCTACGAGCCTTTCTACATCAGCCATTATGGAAGACATGGAAGCCGCTGGGTTTCGGACCAGGGTATCTATTCCAGAGCCAGCGGACTGCTGGAAAAAGCCGCCACGGCAAACGTGCTTTCGGCAAAAGGAAAAGACCTGCTGGAAAAAATCCGGATTATCTGCGAAGATGCCGCTTTCCGGGGAGGAGACCTTTCCCCGAAGGGGGTCATGGAACACAAAGGAATTGCCAAGAGAATGTACAGGAACTATCCGGAAGTGTTCACTTCCAAAGACGGCAAGTCGGTGAAAGTGAGCAGCATCGCCACCTTGTCTCCGAGATGCATCCTCAGCATGGCCGCCTTCAACGAAGGGCTGAAAGAAGAGGACAGCTGTCTGGAACTTAGCCGCGAGGCGTCCAAGAGATACCTCCCCTATATGCACAACTACGAATATACGGACGGCATCTACAAGGCTTCTGAAGCGGCCGGTGACAGTCTGATCAGAGCCTGGACCGAACCTTCCCGTTTCCTGCATTCGATCATTTCAGATGACCGGTTCATCCACGACCAGATTGCCGACCCTGACATGGCCCTGTTCGACTTCTTCCACATTGCCTCCGATATGCAATGCGTCGACTATCTGGGCATTGACCTCTATCCGTTCTTCACAGAAAAAGAGCTCTATCTGTCCTGGAAAGCATTGAACGCCCACACCTACATGACGGAAGGTCCTTCTTTCCGATATGGTGACTTGCTGATGAAGAATGCCAAAGCACTGGTCCGCAACATCGTGGAGACTGCCGATGACGTGATCGCCGGCAAGAACCCGTATTCCGCCCACCTTAGATTCGGACACGAGTCCAACATCGTCCCGTTCATGGCACTGATTGAGGTCGAGTCCGTGAAAGCCAGGACCACTGCCGAAAAGGCGCACAAATGCTGGAACATTTCTGAAATCTGCCCGATGGCCACCAACATGCAGTTCATTTTCTTCAGAGCCCCTTCGGGAAATGTCAAAGTGCGTGTTCTGCACAACGAACAGGATGCCTGTCTGCCCATTGACGGGGGCCCTTTCTACGACTGGAATGTTCTCCGCCCTTACCTGATGGAAAAAGCTGCATTGTAATTAGGAAAACATATTGAAAAAATTCCCGGATGTCCAACGGTTTGGCACATTCGGGAATTATCTTTGTGCTTGAAAAATTAAAAGGAAACTGAATATGGATATTTTGATGATTCTCGTAGCGGCCGCCGTGGCCGCCCTCGCCAGCTGGCTGCTCTGCCGTTCCCTCATGAAAGCCCAATCCGAGAAGGAACTGGTCCACCGGGAAGCGGTCAGCCAAATGCAGCTCGTCACCCTGGAGACGGAAAAGAAGAACGCGCTGGAACTGTTGCAGAAGAACGAGCAGCTGCACGAAAAGCAGTTGGAAGAGCTGAAACAGGACCGGGAGAGACAGTTGCTGGAGGTGAAGCGGAGCTATGAGAAGCAGCTCGCCGATGCCAGGGAGAACTATGCCAAGACACTGGAGGAAGTGAAAAAGGTACAGGAAGAGAGCATCCGGGCGGCCAAGACCCAGCTGGCGCTGGATAATGAAAAGAATCTCAGCGAGAAAGAGGAAGCGCTCAAGAAAGAGGCCCAGGAGAGTTTCAAGAACATCACCCAAGGTTTCGCTCAGGATGTCCGCAACATGAAGGAGTCTTTTGAAGCGCAGAAGAAGGCACATACAGAAGAGACCGGTTCGCTCAAATCCAAATTTGAAGAGACAGTCAAGCACCTCAATGAAAGGACCCTGGAGATTGGCCAGCAGGCCGACAACCTGGCCAACGCCATCAAGGGGCAGAACAAGATGCAGGGTATTTTCGGAGAGACCATTCTGGAAAATATCCTGACCAAAGAAGGGCTCCAGAAAGGCCGGGATTATGACAGCGAGTGCTACCTCAGGGACAAGCATGGAGAGATCATCGCCAATGAAGATACGGCCAAGAAGATGCGTCCCGACTTCATCCTCCATTTCCCGGACCATACCGACATTCTGATCGATTCCAAAGTCAGTCTGGTCGCCTTGTCCGAATATTTCGAAGCAACCACGGAGGAAGAGCGCAAACTGGCGCAGAAGAAGAACCTGGAATCAGTGCTCAACCACATCAAGGAGCTGACGACCAAGGAATATCAGAAGTATGTCGTCGGACGGAAGACGCTGGACTATGTCATCATGTTCATCCCGAATTACGGTGCCTATCAGCTCGCCAAGCAGGAAGACCCTGAAATCTTTGCCAAAGCCTTTGCCCAGAACGTGCTGCTCACGACCGACGAGACCCTCATTCCGTTCCTGCGGCTGATCCGTTCCGCCTGGATCCAGAAGGACCAGGTCGAGAATATGGGCAAGATTGTAGACGGTGCGACCAAGATGGTTGACCGGGTGGCCAAATTCTGTGAAGAGAACGCCAAGGTTGGTGAAAAGTTGGAAGCGACCCTCAACCAGTTCAAGAGCAATACCAACCGGCTGATTGACAGTCCACAGAGCATTGTCAAGGCGGCCAAGGAAGTGGTCGCCTGCGGAGTGAAGCTGGATCCGAAGAAATCGCTTCCTGAATAACGGACATTTCTCGGAACTGCAGATTATCTCTCGGAATAGCGGACTATTTCTTCGAACTTGCCCGGCTGTTGGCAATGATTACCATGGTAACGGCAATCAGAATGACCGCAATGCCGATGCCCTGCATCCAGTCAAAACTCTCTTGCAGGAAAAGCACGCCCATCACCACTGCTGTCAGCGGTTCCATACAGCCCAGGACCGCCGTCGTGGTGGATCCGACATTCTGGACCGCTTTGATTAAGGTAAAATCTGAGATGACGGTCGGCACCAAAGCCAGCAGGACCAGGTCTGATGCAGTCTTCCAATCTTGCGGAATGTCCAGAGCCTCTCCTCGAACCAGCAGGTTGAAGGCAAAGACCACGGCTCCGACCAGCAGGACATAGAAAGTCAGCTTGAGTCCATCCATCTTGGATACGCAAGATTTGTTGACTCCTACGATATATAGCGCATAAGTCACTACCGTGGAGAGGACTAACAGCAGCCCTTTCATGCTGATGCTTCCTGTTCCGTCGCCACTACTTAACATATATACTCCAGAAATGGCCAGCAGAATGGCCATGACCAGCATGACAGAGACTTTGTCCTTGAAGAAAAGGACCATGATAGCCGTCACCACTACAGGGTAGAGAAAATGGATAGTTGTTGCAATGCCACTCGGGATGTACTGATAGGACGAAGTCAGCATACATGCTGTCATTCCATAAAACAATCCCAAAAAACTGATAGTGACCAATTCCTTAAATGTCACTTTCATATCCTGCCTGCTTAGAAGCATCCAAATTGACATCACCAATGCGGATATTCCAAACCGATAAAATATCACAGAATTGATCCCGACACCCGCATTCATCGCCGGCACGGCGAAAAGAGGGATTAAACCGAATGTTGATGAAGAAAGGATCCCATATACGAGACCTTTGATTTTGCTTGTCTTTTCCATTTCAAACTTCTATAACCCGCTGATTTCCATAATCAGCGGAAAACTATAAATATCTTCTTTCTGAACAGAAGTGCAAAGATAATATATTTAAAGATATTTAACTCCTCTCCAAGTCTACGTTTACCTTTTTTCAAATGATAAAGGCCGCCTCTGATGAGACGACCTTTAAATTCAATTCAAAAAGCAGCAAACTATATTTTTGTAAATAGAAGATCTACGAATCTTGAATGGGCAAACAATGTACATTCTTTTGTCTTTTCTCCCCATAGAATAAATCCGTCCACCAAAATATTATTGCCTTGATCATCTTTCCAGTCTCCGAAATCTCGACCATTGTCTTTCATTTCAAAAACAACATTATTTCGGTCTTTGCAAGAACCTTTCATACCATGTTTGCAGTTCCATCTCAAGCTGCCAGACGGACCGGCATCCCAAGGTGCCAGATGAATTCTATCAGAAGAAGGAGCCTCAATCACCTGCTCCATAATTTCAATGGAACTTTCTTCCGCATTGTAAAATACCTTGACAGTAAAACCAAGTCCCGTCATTTTGAAGCTTTCGCCAACAACATCTTCCTTCAGTTCCACAATGACAGAACTATTGCGGGCATTGCCATGCCATGAAGCGAACTCTAGTTTATACTTTCCTGACACAGCTTCATAAGGCAACACAGGCATTTCCTGACGGAAGCGGACCGTTTTAGAGAAAATCTCTCCGACCATAATCTGTATATCGGCATTTCTGACACTGCTATTTCCTGTGTCTTCCAAAAAAGATTTTGCAATGAACTTGATTTCATTTCCAACAATCTCATACATAAGCCATTCTGGCATATTTTCGATTTTGAACGCTTCCTGCGTATTCCACAGGAACGAAACTTCCCCACCGTGATAATCGAATTCATGGTCATGTACATCGATGATGGAGATGATTCCACTCTGCGTAATCGGAACTTTCTGTTCCTGCCCGCCCGAAGAAACAGTAACGACCGCTGTTCTTGCAGAATAAGTATCGTTGGCATCCATTTCCAGATTAACTTTGTTGCCAGAACAGTTTGTTTTGATCCAGCCCTTACTGGAAGAGGCGGAAATGTCTTTTGAATTCATCTCAATAATACCCGTACCTCCAGTATAATCCAAATCCAGAATGGTCTGGACAACCTTCAATTCTTTTGCCTGACTATCTTCTTCAAGATTCTTCTTTTCACAACCAGACACGCAAAAAACGACCATCCATGAAGACAACAAGAAATATATTATTCTTTTCATATACATTCCTCCCTATTTTTTTGTAAGCACAAGGTTGGTAAACTGAGTTGGACCAAAACCGTCATAACGTCCTTTGTCAGGTTGCCATATAATCAATGCATCAGCCTTCACTTTCTTTCCTTTGTAATACCAATCTGGACTGTTGTCTTCAAAAGTCAAGACAATATGCTCCTTGTCTCCGTTCCAGTCAGAAATCATTCCATAACTCTGATTCCAACTCAAAGGTCCTCCCGGAGTAGTTGAGCCCCACAAAGCGACCCAAACCTCAGGACTGGAAAGCAGGCGCTGCGCTTTAAGTTCAATGGCTCCCTTCTTGAAATTGTAAACCAAATTCAAATCGAAAGGAAGACCTTTCATGACAAATGATGATGATGAAGAGGTGATGATTTCCACATCATAATTTCCTTCGCCGCACTGGAAAAGATATTTTCCTTCCAATTGATTTTGACTCAATGCCTTCGGATTTATATCCAACTTGATTTGAGCGACTCCGTCGGATGAGGTCATGGTATGATCTTCCTCATTCCATTGCAAGTCAGAAACCGTCTTGCCATTCAAAGTGATCGGTTCATAGAGTTTCATGCCCTTGTCTGTAAACATGAATGCGAACCGGATCTTGTCCTCACCCTGTCTGAGTTCAAAGTACTGATCACTGATGATATCTCCGGTCAAAGGTTTGCCATTGAATGTACCGCCAATTCCCTGAATACCAGGAACTGTAATATAAGAGTCTCTATACTCTTTTACTTTGGTCAAATATGCGACAGGATCACCGTCCAACGGATACATCCGGATCAACGCTCCATGTTTTTTCCCCCTCATTTCAAAATTTTTTCCATCCACCTTACCAAGAATGAATTCATAGTCTCCATTCAGACCGGTTCCATGTCCCTCTCCATCCATGATGTCAGGACTGGAAAAATAGTGGAAAAGGTCATTGTATGTATCAAAATCAAGAGTGGGGCCTATGTCCTTCCTGACGGAATACAGGCCGGTTGAGGTCTCGGACAAATCTTCAGAAAGTACAGAATGGAATTCACATTTTCCGTCTTTTGTGAATTTTACAGTCAATGAATATCCACCATATATAGTATGTGTTCCGCCTGGATAATATTCCATTATCCAACCGTTTTCCGGTTCAAGCAGAAGATCCCTGTATTGTTTTACACGGTTTTCCATTCGTGCTGAAGCGGATTCTTCAAACAAATCATCTTCTTCAATAGTACATGAACTGGCCAGCCAACAGCCAGCAAATGCCATACAGATGACATATAATGCTTTCTTCATATCTGGAAGTGTTTTTAATGTTCATTAATGATTTCTATCATGGAAGCATCGTGCACATGGCAAAATCCCGGTGTCTTCTCAAGAAAGACATTTGCCGCAGGAAGTTGCTTCCTCATATCTGAAATCAGCTGTTCCATCGTCACTTGGCTCTTGGATTCATTTTTGATCAAAGGCATCCATTCTGGAAGGATCAGCGGCATCTTGACTACCTCTTCCATTCTCCTGTGAACGACTTTCCGAAGCTGGTCCATATCAATGTGCCATACGTCTTTCATGTATGATTTCATGATTTTTATCTTCTCGAGAAGCTTCTGCCGCCCTTCTTCACCGGCCGCATCAAAAACTGTCCTCAACTCATCCTCCGTCATAGTAATGTAGCAGGCGGTCACTTCCGTAATATCTTCCACGGCACAACTGCCAGCGTAAGCGGTAATGAAACCTAACTTTGCATATTCTGGAAAATGCCTGTTCTGCCAGCCTGAAGGCCGGTAATCAGAAGCACTGATTTTGTCATAATCTGTATTTGGGTAATAGACGTCCTGCTGGAGAATATGGGTAAACTCATGATGCATGGTCTTGAAGAAATACTGGTTCATCTTGGCAATGTCAGTAGGGTCAAGCCAGTTGCCCATATACAGAGTAATCTTCAGACCACCTTCCGCAGTTCCCAAGGTAAAAGTGCCATCGCCATTCCATGCGGCGCAACCGATAATTGGAAGAATTGCAGGAGCATGCTTACGGATAAAATCTATACCGGCGACTTCTGTATATGCCTCAAGCCAGGCATGTTTGATGATGACGGCCAGCTGCATACTGTTGGACAAAGAAGCAGGAGCCAGATTATAGTTGTAGTCTATATCCTTGTCATCCATACGATATTTGAAATCAATATTGTAGGACTGAATATAATTCTCATGCAACCAATCATCGAAAACAGACTTCTCTTCAGTTGTCACATCGAAGATACTGTGTTCTTTGTCTATATCATCCTTTTTGCATCCAAACAGCAGGACAATAGTCGCGAACATCATCCACACATTCTTATAACTGAACTTTTCCATATCATTTCGTTTTCAAAAAATCAACTCTGTTTTATCTTGGATTTGCCGGCAGTCCAGCAGAAATGACCGCCTGCGGAATCTGAATGACCCTGCGCAAATCATCTTGTCTCAAATAAACCGGTTCTTCTTCATCCACATTGTGACATACTTCGATACCATATCTGCGAATATCCAGCCACCTCAACCCACTATACATGGTTTCAATACGACGTGCATGGAGCACTCCCTGCAGCATCCTTTCCTGCACCCCCTCTTCAACAGCAAAATCGGCATGGAAAGGTTTGACCAGAATGTACCAAGGATCCAATTCTCCTTTTTCCTGTGCTTCTTTTTCCGCGATGGCCTTGCGATTGTAGAAATCCACGATAGTGTTGACATCAGCGGCATGCCCTCCTTTCTTCACATACCAGCAAGACAGGTCCCGGGCCGCTTCCTCGTAACGCTTCAGCATCACCTCCGCCTCTGCCCGGCACATGAGAGTTTCATCTGTCGTGAACGCCATTTGGACAACATGAGGCTGTCCGGTTCTGGCTGTGACATTGGTAATCTCAAAAATCTCATTATACTTCGGCTGGAACTTTACAGGATAACCTGCAGCACCAAATAAAAGATCAAAATATTTGAGATTGCCCCACGGACCTTCGCTACGATATGTTTCAAGGCTTGTCTTGGTATCAGAATTACCATAACGCGGACGAGAATAATTCCGTCCCCACAAAGATCTCAAAGCGACCAGCATCAGATTGGCCGGTTCATCCTTACTGATGAACTGGTCTCTCCATTCCGAAGACTGGGACAGACCATTGTAGTATTCGATATCTCTCAAAGAAGCGGAAGGGTCTTCTGGAATAACCAAATTGGCATATTTGATTGCCTGTTCATATTTTCCATAATACAGATAAAATCGGCTGGCAAAAGCGGCGGCAGCCCTCTTGTTGAAATGATAGAGCGGAACGGAATAATAGTTGTCCGTAATATATGGATAAGCCTGTTCAATGTCTTTTTCAAGACATTCATACACCTGAGCGACCGTTCCACGATCATAGGTCGTACCGATTTCAGTCTCCACCTCTGTCACATAAGGGATTCCCAAATCTTTTTGTGAAGTGACCGCTGAATAAGGTTTGCAGAAGGTATTGACCAGCAGGAAATGAGCATAGGCACGGCACATCAGAGCTTCCGCTACAATACCAGGAGTCTTCTCGTCCTTTTCTATCTCTTCCAGAGAGACCATTACTTGATTGGCGGTGGCAATCGCCCTGTAGCAACTGTTCCACAATTCCTCCGGAGCATCCCAATCCGTTTCGCTGATGTCTTTCCAGAAGTAATTCTCTTCAATCATTCTATCTGCATTCCCATACTTCTTTCCGTTGTCAACAGCATTGTCTGACCTATGCTCATAGATCATCATCGGATCAACTGTCGGATAAGCGGAAACGAGCAGTTCCTGTGCCTTCTGGGTACTGTTGATTTCCGCACGTTTGTCTGGAAGTTTGTCAAGGAAAGTATCACAAGCCCCCATTGACAGAACCAGAACCAGCATTAATCCTCCAAAATTTATTATTCTTTTCATAGCACTCTTATTTGACATTTCACATCAGTTAGAACCCCAGGCGTACAGTAAATGTACACTGTTTTGGCACTGGGGCGGAGACACCGCCTGAACGGAAAAATTCAGGGTCCTGCCCATTCAATTTCTTGTCGGCATATATCAAGAAAAGATTGGTTCCTTGAATTTTGAAGGAAGCTGATTTGAGAATCTTTCCCTTGAAGGCGGAAGAAGGAATTGAATAAGTCAATGAAAGTTCCTTCATACGTACGAAACCACCATCCGCGACACGGATTGAAGAATAGTTATAGGCATTGTAGCCCAAATTCAGGTTAGAATAAAGATTGGAGACTTGTCTGCGGCTTGCAATTACAGGAACGTCTGTCACATTCTCATCTCCAGGTACGACCCAACGGTTCTTGAAATCTTTTGCAGATGCGTCAAGGTCAGAATAAACACTGTGGAAAATAGGGTCGAGACGAATCTTGTTTCCTGCAGAATAAGTGATGAACACATTGAGTTTCCAGTTCTTGAATGTGAATATATTTCCTACAGATCCTGTAATAGTCGGATCTGCCGGTCCCTCATAATGAAGAAAATCCAAATTCTCAATCTGCTGGAAATTGATGGCTCCATAATTGTCCTTTGTCACTGCAATTTTGTTCTTTGCCTCATCTTCAATTTCGAACATCGGGAAACCGCTTTCATCGAGGCCAGTATATGGGATAGAAAACAATGCCCTATGTGGGAACCCCTGCAAAGTAAAGCCATTGCCATGAACCAGGGAGAATAAATGGGTACGAGTATTCAGATCAGTTACTTTTGTCTTGGAATATCCCAAAATGAAATCGGTATTCCATGAAAAGTTTCTGGTCCTGATATTCTTCGTTGACAGAGTCATCTCGAAACCATGAGATTTCATTGAAGCCACATTTCCCATTCTATTGACCTGACCTCCTGCTCCTTGAGTGGTCACCCAACCAATAAGGTCGTAATTGTTTCTGGTATACCAGTCCGCGGCAAGATTGATTCTGTTGTCAACAAAACCTACATCAACTCCCAGATTGAATTCATGTTTCTTTTCATAGGTAAGATTGGCATTCTCCAACTCATCTATGAAAAGGCCGGACTCTGCCACACTTGCTTGAGGTCTCCAAGGATTGAAGCTATTGATGATCACCCTGGAATTGGCCACCCATGAAGGACCGGCATCTGCAGTCAAACTATAGGAGCTCTTGATGGTGAAGTGGGAAAGAGCAGGTTGCAGATTACGGAACCATGGCTCCTCATGGGCATTCCATGCTCCGGCAATGTTCCAGGTAGGCAACCAGCGTGCAGTACGGGAACGTCCCAGACGGTTGGTTCCTTCGTAGCGTGCCGTTCCTGTCAAGGTATATCTTCCCTTATAGGAATAGGTTGCAGTTGCGAAGAAAGCGACCTGACGATTGTTGGTATTGTACAAACCATAATAGTCAGTATTCTTCTCTCTCATCTGCTTGAATGCCAGATAATCGAAGAAAGGCAGTTCTCCATTGTCATATTGCATGCCCCAGCCATTGGACCAGTCAGAAGTTCTCTCTTGAGAATTGATCTCCATTCCACCGAAAGTGTTCAATATATGAGTCGCATTGAAGATATGATTGTAAGTAGCCGTCGCTCTGAAGTCATAGCTCGTCATCTTATATTCATTCTTGTTGTAGAAACCGCCCTTAGGAAGAACAGTGGTAGGGAGGACGTTCTGTTTGTCCGGATCTTTGTACAGCCAACTGTTTCTCTGGATAACGGTGGCATCGCCCATCGCTCTATAGGCAAGAGCCTGGTTGGAAAAATCCTTGATCTGATGTGCCTGTGATACAGAGGAGTATTTCATGGCAGCCAATGCGCTCAACTGCAGTCCGCTTTGATGTTTCCACTTCAGTTCCCCCTGGAATTTCAAATCAACGACATTGAGGGAAATATTGTTGTTATCCAGTTCATGAAGAATATTGAACGGTGCAAAATTTCTGGTATAGAACTCATCCGGATCCAAAGTCCTGGAAGTGTTCAATGCGTAAGAATAAGGGTTGATGTCAAAAGACCTGGAAACTTCACCAGTTACCGCATCATTGCTCTGACCGACAGTACCAGGAGCACTCTGGAGACGATAGGAAGCATTGGCAATACCTGTGAACGACAAACGTTTCGTTATGTTATAGGTATTGTTGAGATTGGCAGTGTATCGTGAGACCTTGCTCTGTTTCATCCAACCGGGATCCTGCATTACGCTCAAAGAAATGTAGGATGTTGATTTGTCATTGCCCGTAGACATGCTGACGGAGTGATTCATCATGATGGAATGATTAAACAAGAGATCGAACCAATCTGTATTTCTCATTTCTGCCTCTTTCAAGAAAGCTCTCCGGGCCTCATCCGTATTTTCCAACGCGAATTGGCCAGTTGCCGGATCATATTGATGGCAAAGCTGATACATTTTTCCATAGACGCCACTGGTCGGGGCCCGGTAGATGGTCGCAAAATTGAGCCATCCCTTATTGTCCATTTCTTGATAAATCTGCATCTGGTCTTGGGAATTCATGATATTGAATTCCCGATAGGCAGGAACCATACGATAAGTGAATTCTCCTGTATAGTTGAATGAACTTGCCCCCTTGGTTCCCTTTTTGGTTGTGATGACAATCACACCTGCCATTGCCTTTGCTCCATAAATGGAAGTGGCGGAGCCATCTTTCAATATCTGGAAACTCTCGATATCATCAGGATTCAGACCGGCAATCGCCGAACTGATCAGTGTAAGCGCATCTCCTGAAGAAAGCTCGTCAGCTCCCACATCCACAACATTGTCCTGTATAACCCCATCAACTACCCACAACGGCTTGCTGCTTCCATAAATGGATGTCGCTCCCCTGACACGTATTTTGGGGGCAGTGCCAAATGTACCACTGACATTCTGAATAGAGACACCTGCAGAACGCCCTTCCAGACCGCGGCTGATGTCGGCCATACCATCCAGTTTGACTCTATCTGCTTCCAGCTTGTCAGTAGCGCCCGTGAACAGACGCTTGTCTGTCGATACCATACCGGTCACGACCACCTCATCCAAAATCTTGGAATCTGCCTGCAGCATGATCTTCATTTCACCATTGGCAATCGCAACTTCCTTTTCCTCCATCCCGATGAAACTGACAACAATTGTTTTGGCATCGGCAGGAACATTGTCCAGTTCAAACTGGCCTTGGAGATTGGTTACAGTTCCCACCTTGGTACCTTTAACAAATACAGAAGCGCCGATAACAGGAAGATTGTCTTCTTCAGAAATGACCACTCCCTTTATGCGTTTCAAATTCTGACCGAATACTGTCCCGAGGCTCAAGAAAAGCATCAGGACCAAAAATCCGAAAGTTCTCTTCATATCAAAAAACTTTTATTTGAAAGAGTTCGTTTTCAGCCGCCAAATCACATTAAAACGTTTTATATGGCAACAGACAACTTCAGGTAAATGATTTGCAGCAATTCATCTACAAATTCATGATGGCAGTACAATGAGTGACGTCAAATGAGATTGCGCCTTCATGGGGAAGCAGGTAATGGTCATCGTCAAATAAATTTGAGAGACAGCCATTTACATTCATGTTTTAAGAAAATTGAACTGGTTTTTATACTGATCGGTAATTTAGTTTATTTCTTGGTCTTAGTTTCAATGTCTTTTGCAAGTTTAACAAAATTATCTTTAAAAACAATCAAGTTTTCGAAGAATTGTTTCGAAGAACTTAATCCTCCATAATTTTCTCATTTATTTGCTTTTTAGTAAATTTGTTGTTCGGGAAATTCCTTTCAACATGTTCAGGAATCCTAGAGCCACAATTGCAAAACAAATATCATAATGAAACATTTTATTTTAACCATCGCCGCAGCCATCATGGCGTGCACTGCCTTTGCAGGCAATCCTGCCAAAAACATTTCTACCCCTGCCTCCGATAGTCGGATTACTTTTGTCGGCAGGACCTGGACAGACGGGACCCATGTCAGTTACGATTGGAGTGGCGTCTATGCCCGAGTCACCTTCAAAGGAGACTATCTTGCCATCAAGGTACAGGATACCAAGAAGAATTATTTCAATGTCTGGCTGGACAGTTCCATGGACCAGAAGGCCTTGAAGGTCGTCAACAGTTCCCAGACGGACAGTCTGATCGTCCTGGTCAGTGAGGAGGAGATGAAAGCGCTTTATCCTCGCGACAAGAAAGCGAGAAACGGCGTCCACACCGTCATTTTCCAGAAGAGGACAGAAGGTGAACAGGGCCGCGTGACCATGAAGGAATTCATCACCAAAGGAGAGGTGCTCCAGGCAGAAGGCCTCAAGCCAAGAGTCATTGAATTCGTAGGAGACTCCTACACTTGCGGTTATGGAACTGAAGGCAAATCCAAGACAGAACGCTTCGCTCCGAACACTGAGAACTGCAATCTCGCCTATGGTCCGATTGTATCCCGTTACTTCAATGCGGACTATGTCCTTGTCTCCCATTCCGGAATGGGCATTGCACGCAACTACAACGACAATCTGAAAGGAACCTACATGCCAGACCGTTATCTGAGAACTTTCGATGAAGACAAGGACCAAGTATGGAACGCCCAGAACAGTCCGCTCAAACCGGCTGTGACCGTCGTTTATTTGTGCACCAATGATTTCTCCTGTGGCCGTCAGCCGACCATCGGTGAATTTGTCCGTCACTACACCCGTCTGATCCGTTCCATCAAGGACAATTACGGTGAAGACCATCCTGTACTCTGCGTTGCCGGAAAATCAGACGAGCTCATGCCTTATTACATCCAGACTGCCGCCCAGCGTTGTGGAATGAAGAATGTCCATTACACCTTCCTCACCCCTTCCGTACATGGTGTAGACGGAGAACTGGGTTCAGATTGGCATCCGAACTATGTGGGACAGACCAAAAAGGCCTTCTCCCTCATTCCGCACATTTCCACGCTGACCGGCTGGGAAATGGAACCGAAAGCCATCCGCTAACGGAAGGAGGCCATTTGAAAAATGAAACAAGAGAAAAAAGATATGAGAAAATTGACATTGACATTGGTCGCCCTGTTGGGTGCAGCATTCCTTGGGAATGCCCAGCCGAACGTGAAGGCGCATCATCCGGAATCCAACGTGGACGGCAAGATGCTGGACATGGAGACGGTGATTCTGGACAGGAACATCTATCCAGAAAGATTCTATGCGAAATGGAAGGGAAACGAGTTCCTCTTTCACGATGCCCAATGCGGCAAGAACATGATTTCTGACCTCAATGGGAAGAATGTACGTGTCTATGAGCCAAAGACATCCAAAGCACTCGAAGCACTTCCACTGGAGGTCAATCCGGTAAAATCAGGCGAAAACATTGCCTACACGCAGGACAAGAGCCTGTATTACATTGATGCAGAAGGAAATACACATACCATAGCAAAAAGTGAGAACAGCAACATCATCTACGGTGAGGTGGTCAGCAGAAATGAATTCGGCATCAACGGTGGCATTTTCTGGTCTCCAGATGGCAGCAAGCTCGCCTTCTATCGAAAAGACGAATCCAGAGTAAACACCTTCCCGCTTCTGGACATCACCAGTCGCACCGGCAGCTTGAAATCCATCAAATATCCGATGACCGGCATGGAATCAGAAGAGATTCGTCTGGGTATCTACGATCTGTCCAGTGGAAAAACCGTCTATTGCGACGTGACTGATTTCGGATATGACCGTTATCTGACCAACATCACCTGGACACCGGATTCCCGGCACCTTCTCATCCAGGTACTGGACAGGACCCAGAAGCACATGCACCTGAATATGTATGCGGCAACTGACGGGCAATTCGAGAAGAAGATTCTGGAAGAGCACAATGAGAAGTTCGTGGAACCGCTGGATCCACTCTATTTCCTCAAAGGTTCAGACCTCTTTGTCTACAAGACCAACAACCGTGATGCCTACAAGAATCTTTACCTCTGTAATCTGGATGGTGACATCAAGCGCATCACCTGTGTGGATGCGGACGTGGAATATGTCGCCAATGACGGCAAGTATGTCTACTACACCTCCGCCGAGGTCTCCCCTGTCGAGAACCACCTCTTCCGAGTTGAGCTGAGAATACCGAAAAACCAGAACATCGGCAAAGTGAAGGTCCGTGGGCCGAAACGTCTGACGACCGAGGAAGGCTGGCACGTAATTACCATGAAAGAAGACTGCAAGTACTTCATCGACTTCTACAGCAGTTTCAACGTACCGGCATTCGCCTATATGAAAAGCACTGACGGCAAATACAGCAGGAAACTGCTCGAAGCTGCCGACCCTTTGAAGGACTATGCCAATGTGGATATCACATTAGGCACCATCAAGAGTGCAGACGGCAAATATGACAACTGGTACCGTCTCTACAAGCCGCTCAATTTCGATCCGACCCAAAAATATCCTGTCATTGTCTATGTCTATGGCGGCCCTCATTCACAGATGGTACAGAACACCTGGCTCGGTGGTGTCCGAATGTGGGAAACCTACATGGCCCAGAAAGGCTATCTAGTCTATGTCCAAGACAATCGAGGTACGCTCAACCAGGGCGCAGAGTTTGAAAAAGCCATCCACCGGCAGTGCGGCCAGGCCGAAATGGCTGACCAGATGGAAGGTATCAAGATGTTGAAATCACTCCCTTACGTGGATGCAGACCGCATTGGAGTACATGGTTGGAGCTATGGTGGCTTCATGACCATCAGCCTCATGACCAACTATCCGGAGACCTTCAAGGTCGGAGTCGCCGGTGGTCCAGTCATTGACTGGAAATGGTACGAAATCATGTATGGCGAAAGATATATGGAAACCGAAGCGATGAATCCAGAAGGCTATGCCAAGACCAGCCTCATCAACAAGGCTGCTGACTTGAAAGGCAAGCTTCTCATCTGTCAGGGTGCCATTGACAATACTGTCGTATGGGAGCACAGTCTGAGTTTCGTGCAGAAATGTATTGAAAACAATATCCAGCTCGACTATTTCCCTTATCCACGTTCAGAACACAATGTGTTTGGAACCTGGAGAGTTCATCTGATGGACAAAGTCACTGCCTATTTTGATGAATACCTATAATGGGCCGATTGCACTACTTTGCATATGACAGAGCGACCGTAAGATCACCACGGATTCTGTCGCCCAAGCCGATGTCGTCCGGCTTCTGGAAGTCGCTCGCCTATCTTGATCAAGCCGCAGGAGATTTGTGGCCATCACAGATAAAGAAAAGATGAAAACTGTAGTGGCAATGAACTGAACCCCGAAAGTCAGACAAAAACTTCCGGGGTTTTGTTATACACGACATCACAGATCTTCTCCTAGTATATATGCAATATT
>RCNI01001183.1_pt1 | contig 24738 bp, 28 predicted proteins | sample 2041151 | NCBI WGS metagenome assembly RCNI01 (sample SAMN09708214, study PRJNA481090) | feces metagenome | isolation source: feces | place: Antarctica: Albino Rookery | reverse complement strand
TATATTATTAAAAATTAAAAAAAATAATATTTTATTATTAGAGCTTGCATCTAGTCCATATGGCATGGATATAAAAGAAGCAGATAGTTTAGAAGTAGAGTATAAAATTCTTTCAGCATTACCAGCTAAAGTATTACCTAAGACAGCAGCAAGTTTAGTTAAAGAAGCAATATATGATGAAATAATTAAGGAGAAATAAAATGAATATATTACAAGCAATATTCCTTGGTATAATCCAAGGAATAACAGAATTTTTTCCAGTTTCAAGTTCAGGACATTTAATAGCATTTAGATATTTATTTAAAATGGATTTTTTACAGGGCCCACAAATGCTATCTTTTGATATAGCACTTCATTTTGGAACATTACTTGCAATATGTATATATTTTTTTAAAGATTGGATTAATTTAATTAAAAACGGAATGAATGTAAAAAAATTAAATAAAGAAGGAAAAATATTTTGGTATTTAGTTATAGCTACAATTCCTGGTGCAGTTGCAGGTTTTTTGCTTGATGATATAATAGAAAGTGCAGTTAGAAATAATATTTTAATAATAGCTTTTGCATTGACTTTTATGGGAATGCTATTATATATAGCAGATGAATATTCTAAAGCTAAAGTAAAATTCGAAGATATAAATTTTATACAATCGATAGTTATTGGAATAGCACAAGCTTTTGCTATAATTCCTGGATTTTCTAGATCCGGAACAACAATTACAGCAGCAAGATTTTTAAAACTAAATAGAGAAAGTGCTGCTAAATTTTCCTTCTTATTAGGAACACCTATTATTGCAGGAGCGTTTATTTCACATTTAGGAGATATTTTAAGCATTGGTTGTGAAATGTATTTTCCGTTTATAATTGGAATTTTTACATCCTTTATAGTTGGAGTGGTATGTATAAAATTACTTATGAATATAATAAATAAAGCAGGATTTAAAGTCTTTGCAATATATAGATTTTTACTTGCATTTATTCTTGTAGTTACATATTTAATTAGAGGATAATTATATTTACTTTTTATTTATATATGATATAATAGAGAAAATAAATAAAGAGGAGTGTATAAAATGGGGAAAATAATAAATGTAAAAGAACTATTAGAAAATGCTAAAATAGACTTGCAAAAAAGAGTTAATAAAATAAAAGAAAAAGGAATAAATCCTAAAATTGCAGTTATTATAGCAAATGATATGGATAGTACTAAAATATATGTTAGAAATAAAAAAATATTAGCAGAAAAAATGGGAATACAATTAGATGAATATATATTTGATGTAAATGTTACAAGAGAAAAAATTATTTCCTTAATAGAAAATTTAAATAATGATTCTAGCATACATGGTATATTATTGCAATTACCATTATTTTCACAGTTAAATGAAAAAGAGTTATTAGATAAAATATCTATAGAGAAAGATATAGATTGTTTTCATCCATATAATTTAGGTAAAATATTTGTAGGAGATACTAAGTTATATCCGTGTACACCAAAAGGTGTAATGTTAATTTTAGAAAGCTTAAATGAAAATTTAGCAGGAAAAAAAGCAGTAGTTGTAGGAAGAAGTAATATAGTTGGAAAACCAGTAGCACATATGCTTTTGAATAAAAATGCAACTGTTACTATTTGTCATTCTAAAACAGTTAATTTAAAAGAAGAAACTAGTAAAGCAGATATATTAGTAGTAGCATGTGGAAAAGCAAATTATATAACTAAAGAATATGTAAAAGAAAATGCAATAGTTATAGATGTTGGAATAAATAGATTAGATGGTAAAGTAGTAGGAGATGTAGATACATTAGATGTTTTAGATAAAGTAAAATACATTACTAAAGTACCAGGTGGTGTAGGCCTTACAACAGTTTATTGTGTAATGGATAATTTATGTACTTTAATCGAAAAAAAGATAAATATATAAAAATTTCATAAAATTTTCCAAAAAGCTTTACATAACATAAATAGTGTGTTATAATATAGTTATGTCAAATATAAAAACCAAATAATAATTTATTAGGAGCGTGTTATAATGAGTAATTCACAAAGTATTTCATTTGGAAAATGTAATCATAAAGAAGCACCTTTTTATATGGTAAGTTATAGAAGATTAAATATCGGATACATCGTATATAAAGTAAGATGCTTAGAATGTGGAAAAGAATTTGAAGTTTATACAACAGAGAGAAAATCAGAAGTAAGCGGAATGGTGTACAAATCAATAGGAGAAATCCCATATAAAGTACCTTGTGACTGGAGTTATGAAGATGTTAAGGAAGCTTATGATTTAATGAAAGAACAGACAATTGAAAGGCATGCATATGGAACATTATATTTAGCATATTTCCTTAGAAAGAGTTTTGGATATAGTAATAAAAACTAAATTTAAAAGAAGAGAATTAAAATTCTCTTCTTTTCTTGCATTTTATAAGAAATATTGATATTATTTATATATTAGGTAAATGTTTGGAAAATACATTAGTTAGGAGAAAAAATGAATTATATTATAAATATGACAAACGAAAAAAAAGAAATAGAAAAAGCATATAATAATCAAAAATATTTTGTGTCAAAAGAATATAAAGATTTTATAGAAAAAGGGGATATTATATATATTAGAATAGAAGACGAAATTAAATATAAAATGTATACTAATGAAAGATCTGAATTAGAATTATTAATTAAATATAATAAATTAGATAAATTTAATATAAAAAATTTAGAAAGAAAATTAAATATTAAATTAAATAAAAATGTTATAGAATTAAATAAAGAATTAGAACAGTATATATATTTAGTAGAAATTAAAAATATAGCTAGTTTAGAAATTTTACCTTCCGTAATTCCAATATTAAATAGTAATATAATGTTTTTAAAATATAAATTAGAAGAACATAAAAATGAAATTAAAAAAATAGAAAATAAAATAAACGCAATATATAGATTAGAAGAAACAATAGAAAGATTAAATGAAAAAAGAAAAAATGTTACAACTAAAAGTTCGTTAATAATTAGGGATTATATAACAAATTCAGATAAAGAATCTACATTTGAATTATTTTTATTAAAAGCTATATTAAAAAGCATAGATGGTACAAAAGAAATAAGTATAGATAATGTAGTTAATGAATTATTTAATCAATATGATAAGTTATATGAGGAAAGTTATATAAGACTTAATAAATATACAGTAAGTAAAATACAAAATGCATTTAAAAAATATAAAAAAAATATAATTAGTAAAACAGAAGTAATTAAAATGCTTAAAAATGAAACAAATAAAAAAATAAATAATTATTCTCAAATATTTAATATAGAAGAAAATAAATTAATTATAATAAATGAAGAAAAACAAATATTAAATGAAAGACTTGATTTAATAGAAGAAATAGTATATATATTAAAGGGAGCATTAAGAGAAATAAACATGGATAGAGTGTTTACAGAAAATATTTTAGATGCTATAGAATAGGAGAAAATATGGAATTTAAAGAATTAGACTTTAGAGATAGCGAGAAAAAATGGTATAAAATAATTGAAAAAGAAGAAATAAAAATAATAGATGAAGTAACTAAAAATACACAAAGTGGAGATTATTATTTAGGGTATGTATATGTAGATCATTATCAAGGATTGTCAATGCTTTTAGTAGGTAAGGGGATTGAAACTGAAAATACAATAAAATTTGTGACACCTTTAGATAAATTAACCGAATATACATTTGCAATGACAAATAGTATAATATCTAGTTTTGATAATTTTAGAGTAGAAAAAGTAGATGAAAATAAATTAGATGAAGAGATTAAAGAAATAATAGAAGAATTTGCACATGCGGAGTTTTATGGTGAAATAGAAAATAAAAATCCATATTTAATTAATTTTAGAAAAGATAAAACATTAGATGAAAGTAGAGCTTTTCAATATCCAGATAGCATAAGTTTTTTACTTGCTAAAGAGGGATTAGAAAGCGAATTAATATGGGGAAGAGTAGAAGGTTATCATACTCAAGATCAAGAAGTTAGAGCAGTATTATTAAATGATCCTTTTGAAAAAGAATATGGACTAGCTAAAGGAGATGTAGTTGGACTTATAAAAGATCCTTCTAAATTTGATGGTTATATTGCAGTTACAGGATATAAGAAAAACAAAAAGTTCAAGATATAAATCTTGAACTTTTTTATGTAATATGATATAATTTGGATATAATATTTATTAAAGATATCAACTAATTAGGAGGTATATTTTATGTCTAAATTAAATAGATGCAATTTTTATAAAAATTTTAGAGATATAGATATAAGGAATCATAAAATAAGAAAGATTACTATTGATGATCAAAATTTGTTTGCAGAAACATTTGGTTATAGTAAAGAGGAAGCTTTTATTAAAACAGCTAATTTAGTTAGACAATATAACAAAAATAAAGAAACTCCTTTTTATATAGAAACTGAAAATAAATTAGTAGGTGAAATTTTTGTATTTAAAATTGAAAATAATGATAATGCAATAGGAATTAATATTGATTTATATAATAATTATGAAAATATATTAATGTTAGTTCTTTTAATAAAAAAATTTATCATTTTGGTAAAGTATATATTTAAAGTTAAAAAAATTTTTTTCTTGTGTGATAAGGAAAATGATAATATAAAGGAAGTATATAATACTTTTTATATTGAATATTTATTAGATGTGAAGTTAGAAAAATTTGAAAAAGAAAAAAGTTTATTTAAATTTGATATATATGAAGAATAAATAAACCCATATTTTGGGTTTATTTTTTTAATTTGTATAAATTATGTTGATTTTTTATGTCTGTTATGCTATAATGTATACATATTGAATTAAAATATTAAATAATAATTATTATTTAAGGAGGAATTTATATGTTAGAAAAAAATACTGATAAAGAGCAACTTAAATTATCTTTGATCGATTCACTTGTAACAGACTACAACTTAACTTCTAGTGAGGCAGAATCTGTAGCAGAAAAAATAGATTTTGATTGTGCTTATGTTATTGAGTATATTGATTCTCCTAAAAAATTAGAATTTTTTACAACACTTGAGTATGTGAAAGATAATATATATATTTCACCAACAGAGCTTAAAAATTCTTATTATGGAGTTTCAAAAAATCCATATATTTCTTTAGGACAATATATTAAAGTAGCTATACAAGAAAAGCAAGAAACTATAACTTGGATCAGAAATCCAGAAAATTCTTTAGAAACAGGTAATATTAATATTATAGAAGATGTAAAGACTCTAATCAAAAGACCTGAATTTGATCCTTATAAATCATATGTAGGAGTAAAAAAAGTAGAGCATAAAATAACATCTATATTTAATTCAGATTATTTTGCATATGTCATTTTAATATATGAACCTAATTCAAAGAAAGTAAAAAAATATTTGAAAACCAAAAATACAATCAAAAAATTTATAAAGTAGTTTAAAGCCCACCTTTTGGTGGGTAATACATATTTTTTTATTATAGGAGGATATTATGACAGAGATAATTATTTCATATAGAGACTTAGATGAAAGAAAAAGAATATTTTCTAAATATGCTAAACAATGTCACTCATGTATTGCAAGAAAAGGTAATATAATTTTAAACTTTATAAATATTTCCGAAAATTTAATTAAGGAAATAGAAAATAATTTTACAGTTATATCTATTATACGTGGTGGTAAAAATATTAGTTATAAAGAAAGAGTAATAAGAGGAGAAGTTATCGAAGTTAATTTAACCTATAAAGAAGGGTATGAAAAAGGTGGAATTACGTATGGAGTCGTTTTACAAAACGATAAAGGAAATAAAAATTCTAGTACCACTATTATTGCAACAGCAAAAGAATATAAAAAACAAAATTATAAAAGCAAAATTCATACAATAATAACAGTAGGAAATAAAAAATATATAGTAGAATTAAATAATATACAGACTATAGATTATGCTAGAATAAAAAATAAAATAGCAGTATTATCAGATAAAGAAATTTCAGAAATAGAAGAAAAATTATTAAAAATTATTTTGTAAGTAAAACATAGCTTTATAGCTATGTTTTATTGTTTTTTTATTTGTCTTATGATATAATACATTGGAAAGTAAGAGGTAAATTATGCTAGAGGATAGATATATTGCACCAGAATATGAGGAAACTTTAGATAAGGTAGATGAAGAAGTTACATTAAGACCTAAGGTCTTTTCAGAATATATTGGACAGACAAAAGTAAAAGAAAATTTAAAAATTTTTATAGATGCTGCTAAACAAAGAAATGAGCCATTAGATCATTGTCTTTTATATGGTCCACCTGGACTTGGTAAAACAACACTTGCATTAATTATTGCATCTGAAATGGGAGTTAATATAAAAATAACTTCTGGACCTGCTATAGAAAAAGCGGGAGACTTAGCTGCAATATTAACAAATTTAGAGGAAGATGATGTTTTATTTATAGATGAAATACATAGGCTTAATAAATCTGTAGAAGAGGTGTTATATCCTGCTCTTGAAGATTTTAGTCTAGATATTGTTATAGGTAAAGGACCTTCTGCTCGTTCTATAAGACTAGATCTTCCTAAATTTACTTTAGTAGGTGCTACTACCAAAATAGGAAGTGTATCTGCACCACTTAGAGATAGATTTGGAATTATACAAAAACTAGAATTATATACTGTAGAAGAACTTGCAGAAATAATAAAAAGAAGTAGTAAAATTTTAAATATGCCGATTGAAGAGGAAGCTGCTTTAGAAGTTGGTTCAAGATGTAGAGGAACTCCTAGAATAGCAAATAGATTATTAAAAAGAGTAAGAGATTTTGCTCAAGTAAATGGAGATGATTCTATAAAACTTGAGAAAACAAGAGAAGCTTTATCTAGACTTGAAATAGATGAACTTGGACTTGATGAAACGGATAGAAATATGTTAAGAGTTATGATAGAAACTTTTGATGGTAAACCAGTGGGTATAGATACTTTAGCAGCTACTCTTGGTGAAGATAAGGATACAATAGAAGATGTTTATGAACCATATTTAATGCAAATAGGTTATATAAATAGAACTCCAAGAGGAAGAGTTCCTACCAAACTTGCATATGATCATTTAAATATAGATTATATAAAAGATTTATTTAGTTAAGGAGAGATAAAATGAAAGAAAAATTATTAATACATACATGTTGTGCTCCATGTATGGTAGATGTTGTAGATGTATTAAAAGAAAAAGATGAATATGAACTTACATCTTTTTGGTATAACCATAATATACATCCAAAGGTTGAATACGAAGCAAGAAAGAAAACATTAATAGATTATTGTAAAGATATAAATCTACCACTTGTTGTAGAAGAAAGTTATGCTATGGAAAGTTTTATCAAAGAAACTGTAACAGGTGAATATAATGAAAAAGGTATTAGATGCAAAATGTGTTATACAAAAAGAATGAGAGAAGCATTTAAATACGCTAAAGAAAATGGATTTGATGCTGTAACAACTACGCTTTTAATAAGTCCATACCAAAATCATGAATTAATAATAAAAGTATGTGAAGAACTTTCTAAAGAATATGGAGTTAAATTCTATTATCATGATTTTAGAGAAGGATTTAGAAGAGGTCAAAACAAAGCAAGAGAGCTTGGTTTATATAGACAAAAATTCTGTGGATGTATATATTCAATAGATAGTGGAAAATGGTGTAGATAGTTAGGAGGAAAATATATGAGATTAAAGAAAATAATGCCTCTTATAGTGGTGTTTATTATATTAGTAATAGGAGTTATAGGAGCTTTTTCAGTTTATTTTATTACAAGACAAAATATAGTGTATGAAAAAATAAATACACAAAGTGAAAATATTTCAAAAAATGAAGCTAAAAATTCATCGCCAATTGTTATAAATAATATATTATTAGGTGCAAGATATAAAGATAAATTTGTAAGTGCAAATAAATTTTATGATAATTCACCTAAAAATCCAGTTAAAATTTCTACATTTATAGAAGGAGGAAAAACTGGAGCATATGATTTAAATAATTATAAAAAAAATCCAGATGGTCATGGTGAAATATTTGTAGAAACTACATATAAAAACTTTAAATCAGAATTTATAGCTGTTACTGGTGAATCAGAAGAAATAATGCAAAGAAAACTAGATAAAGAAGAAATAAAACCAGAACACAAAGAAATTGTAAAAAAGAATTTAAATAAATTATTAGTTCCAAACAAAACAGTTAAAGTAAGAAATGTGTATAGATGTGAACTTGAAGAAGGAAAAACAGGAAGTATAATAGTTGCAACTAGTGAAAAGGAAAAAGAAAAAGGAGTATATTCTGCAGTTATATATGTAGAGGAAGGAAAATCTCAAATAATAAAATTAAATTATATTAAAGATGTAAAAAAAGCAGCTACTTGGCCATTATATGATGTTAAATTTGTATGTGATTTAAATGGAGATAATAAATATGAAGTTATAATAGAAGAAGTAACTGAATTTGATGTTAAATATTCTGTTATGGAGAAGAAAGGAAAATCTTTCTTTGAAGTATTATCTGCAAAATCAGAAGTTAAAACTAAAAAACAAGGAATAGAAAAGTAGCTTTATGCTACTTTTTATTATATAAAAATAGATTTATAAATATGTTGTAAAAAAAATATTTTTGTGATATAATGGGTGTCATAAAAAATTATAAATCTATTTAAAAATTTAAATAAGAGGTGTTTGTGTTATGAGTAATTTAGATTTAAGTCAAACTAAAATGCACGCAATAGAATTAGAAGAGTATGAAAAAGCTTTAAAGTGTATTGCAAAAATCCGTGAAATGGTAGAAACAAATAATTTACCAAAAGTTTATACTGAGGCAGATAAAGCGTTTGTAGAAACTGTAGTAGATATAGTTTTAAACGGAAGAATTTCAGGAGAAGATGTAAGAACTAAATGGCCAACAGACGGTACAAGAGCTAGATATATTTCAAGACATGGTGTGACAAATAGATATAATCTAGAAAAAGAATTTCCAATATTAACAATTCGTAATTGTAAGGCTCCTTTTATAAGAGCAGTGGATGAAATTGATTGGATTTATTTTAAACAATCTAATAATGTAAATGATTTAGGAAGTAAAATTTGGGATCAATGGGCAGATAAAAATGGCTATATTGGAAAAGCATATGGTTACCAAATAAACAAACCAATTAGAGTAAAGACTAAAGATGGTAAAATTGTTTGGATGAATCAATTAGAGCAAATATGTTATCAAATAGCTAATGACAAAGAAAGCAGAAGAATAATTACAGAAATGTATAATATGGAAGATATAGTAGATATGAATCTCGCACCTTGTGCACATGGAACACAGTGGCTTGTTAAAGATGGATATTTAGATCTTATATTAACTCAAAGATCTCAAGATATGCTTACAGCAAACGGATGGAATGTAATGCAATATGCAGCAATGCAAAGTTATATTGCTAAAGCATTTAATTTAAAACCTGGAGAACTTATTCATAATATAGGAGACTGTCATTTATATTTAAGACATTTACCACAAATAGTAAAACTTTTTGAAGCAAATGATTGTAAGAATATAAAAGCAAAACTTGAAATTTTAACGGATATAAAAAATCCACTTACAGATTTTAAAGTAGAAGATTTTATCTTAAAAGATTATGATGCTTCTAAAGTTAAAATAGGTAAAATAGAAGTAGCAGAATAATAAAAATAAACTCATGTTATTACATGAGTTTATTTTTATATAATGTTGAAAAATAGAATATTTTGTGTTATAATAAATGTATAGTTAATTAATAACTTCAATAATTATTAGGAGTGGATAAAATGGCTTATTCAGAAAATTTTAAAATAGAAGCAAAAAGAGTTCTTAGTACTTCATATATATTAGAAAGAATTCTAGATGAAGGTGATGAAATAATAGGAGTATGGATAGAAGATGAACTTAATTGTGCTAAAAATGATTTGGATAAAGTGAGATATCAAAAATTAAACAATTTATATGGAATGTGGCTTTTAGAAAGAAGAGCCTAATTCATAGAGAGTAGCAGAAAATTCTGCTACTTTTATTTTTATGCTTGACTTTTTTTAAAAAAGTAGTATAATATAAATATAGTGTAGATGGGACGAGTAGATTAAGACACTACTAAAAGAGAGAGTAAGTCATGGGCTGGAAGCTTACTTTAGAATTTTTGAAGACTACCCCGGAGCTAGTAGGAAACTACCGTTGATTTCGTACAATCTTTAAATTAAGTAAAATATAGGGTGGAACCGTGCATATATATAAATGCACCCCTGTAGGCAAAACGCTTGCAGTGGGTGCGTTTTGTTTATAAAAAGTAAATATTAAATGTATAAGTTTAATGTTACTGTTATATAAATTAAAAGAGATAAAATATATTAGGAGGGAAAAAAATGAGCATAAAATTAGTTAATAATAATAACGAAATTGAAGAAGTAGAAAATTACAATGATAGAATCGAAGTGTTTAGACATACAGCAGCACATTGCTTAGCACAAGCTGTAAAAAGACTATATAAAGATGCTAAACTTGCAATAGGACCAGCTATTGAAAATGGATTCTATTATGATTTTGATAACTTAGATTTAACAGCAGAAGATTTAGTTAAATTAGAAGATGAAATGAGAAAAATAATAAAAGAAAATATTAAAGTAGAATCTTTTGTGTTACCAAGAGAAGAAGCTTTAGAATTAATGAAAGATGAACCATATAAAGTAGAATTAATTAATGATTTACCAGAAGATTCTAAAATATCTTTCTTTAAACAAGGAGATTTTGTAGATATGTGTGTTGGACCACATGCACTTTATACAAAAGCAATTGGTAAAATAAAATTATTCTCTATTACAGGTGCATATTGGAAAGGTAGCGAAAAAAATAAAATGCTAACTAGAATATATGGAACTTGTTTTAAAACTCAAGAAGAATTAGATAATGAAATCGAAAGACGTGAAGAAGCTAAAAGACGTGATCACAATAAATTAGGAAGAGAACTTGAATTATTTACAACAGTAGATATGATAGGACAAGGACTTCCAATATTACTTCCAAAGGGAGCAACAGTTGTACAAAAATTACAAAGATTTGTTGAAGATGAAGAAAGAAGCAGAGGTTATTTAATAACTAAAACTCCATTTTTAGCAAAATCAGATTTATATAAAGTTTCTGGTCACTGGGATCATTACAGAGATGGAATGTTTGTACTAGGTGATGAAGAAAAAGATAAAGAAGTATTTGCACTTCGTCCAATGACATGTCCATTCCAATTCATGGCATATAAAAACAGACAAAGAAGTTACAGAGATTTACCACTTAGATATAATGAAACTTCTACATTATTTAGAAATGAAGATTCTGGTGAAATGCATGGATTAATTAGAGTAAGACAATTTACTATTTCAGAAGGACATCTTGCAGTAAGACTTGATCAATTAGAAGAAGAAGTTGCTGGATGTATTGATTTAATTAATTACATGATGGATGTACTTGGATTAAAAGATGATATTTCGTTTAGATTCTCTAAATGGGATCCAAACGATAGAGCAAAATACATGGGATCAGAAGAAGATTGGGAATATGCACAAGGTGTACTTAAAAATATATTAGATGACCTTAAAATTGATTATGTAGAAGCAGAAGGAGAAGCTGCATTCTATGGACCAAAATTAGATATTCAATGTAAAAATGTACATGGAAAAGAAGATACAATAATAACTGTACAAATAGATTTCCAACTTGCACATAGATTTGAAATGACATACATAGATAAAGATGGAAATAAAGAATATCCAGTAGTTATTCACAGAACATCTTTAGGATGTTATGAAAGAACTCTTGCTATGCTTATTGAAAAATATGCAGGAGCATTCCCATTATGGCTTGCACCAGTTCAAGTTAAAGTGTTACCAATAACAGATGCACAAGTAGATTATGCAAAAGAAGTAGAAAGTAAATTACAAAAAGCAGGATTCTACACAGAACTTGATTCTAGTGCTGAAAAACTTGGATACAAAATTAGAAATGCACAACTTGAAAAAGTTCCATATATGATTGTTGTAGGACAAAAAGATATGGATGCTGGAGTAGTATCTGTAAGAACTAGAGAAGATGGTGGAAAAGATTTAGGACAAATGGATGTAGATTCATTAATAGAAAAATTAACACAAGAAGTAAAATCACAATTACGTAAATAAAAAAGAGAGCTTTGTATATTACAAAGCTCCTTTTTTTATTTTTTTTCATAAAGAACAAAAGAAAAATTAATATCATTTTCTGTTTCTTTAGAAAGAATAGTTTTATTATATAAATTTTTATCAAATGTAGGGAAAAAAGTATCTGCACCTTTAAATTCTTTATCTATTTCTGTTAAATAGATTTTTTTACAATATGGTATAAAAAGTTCATAAATACTAGCTCCACCACAAATAAATATTTCTTCTTCTGTAAAAATATTATCATTTATAAAATCTAAAGGAGAAGAAATGATATTTAAATTATCTTCTTTTAATGAGTTGGAAATAACATATAAATCTCTACCTTTTAAAGATTTAGGTAAAGAAAGATAAGTGTTTTTTCCCATTACAATTTTATGGTTCATGGTTGTTTCTTTAAAAAAAAGTAAATCTTTTTTTATATGCCAAGGTAATGAATTATTAATTCCTATTTCATTATTTTTTCCTATTGCACAAATTATACTAAACATTAAAAACGCCTCCTTAACAGTTGTTACAAAGTAAATTAATTTAACTTTTAATAGTATAACATAACTATGATAAAAAATCAATGTTGATTTTTGTTAAGTTGTATGATATACTGTAGGAAGATTTATTTTAAGCCTTTAAATAATTATTTAGGAGGAAAAGTATATGAAAAAAATAGCGGTTATAACTCACAAAGTAGATATAGATGGACATGGCGGTGCAATTTTAGCAAGTTTAGCATTTGGTAAATCGAATGTAGATTATGTGTTAGCTATGCCTGGAGATATTAATGAAAAAGTAAATGAAGTTATACAAAAAGATAAAATAGAAAAATACGATTTTATATTTGTAGTAGATATTTGTCCAAAGGAACCATTATTAAGCAAAATAGATAGTGACGAAAATCTAAAGAAAAAAATCTTAGTTTTAGATCATCATATAGATAAAAAGAATTCATTCAAAAAAGAATATGATTTCGTAAAATTACAATGGGAAAAAGATGGGCAAAAAGTATGTGGTACTAGTATGTTTTATGAATATTTAATTCATAATGGATATTTAAAAAGAAGTGCTAAATATTTTAAGTTTGTAGAACTTACAAGAAGATATGATACTTGGGAATGGAAAAAATCTAAAAATGATTTAGAGCCATTATATCTTACTACAATTATGGAAATGCTAGGTTATGATTTATATATTAACTATATGATAGATAGATTATCTGATAATACAAAATATTTTTTATTCAATGATTTTGAACGAAAAATTATAACTACTCAGTTAGAAAAAATAGATGTATATGTAAAAGAAGCTATTAAAACTTTAAATGTTATTGATGTAGATAAATTTAAAGTAGGCGTTTGTTATGCAGAGTTATATAGAAATGAGATTAAAGAGTATATCTTAAATAATTTAGAATTAGATATAGATATATTAGCTATAGTAAAATTAAAAGATAGAAATATTTCATATAGAAGTATGAAAAAAGGCGTAGATGTCAATGAGTTTGCTAAAAAATATGGTGGCGGTGGAATAAAGGAAGCTGCAGGAAGTCAATTTACTAAAGAGGATTTAATAAAAATATCTAAAAAAGTATTTGAATAATTTTATTTAGGTGATAGTATGGAAACTATATTAGGGATTTTAGCAGTACTTTTATTTGTATTAGAGATTATTATACTAATATCTTCAATTACTATATTCATATATTATGTAAGTATAATATATAAGAATAAGCATTTATTACACAAATATAAAAGTATATATAGACTTTTTATAATATTTTTTTTACTAATAATATTTGTAATCATAGTATCTATTAAATTTTAAGATTACATCTTAATGGATGCTTACTAAAATAATTAACAAGAAATAAAGTGGATATTTCCACTTTATTTTTTCTTTACTTTAAAATATTTTGTGATATAATCTATATGAAAAAGAGGGGATTATATGTTAAAAAAATTTTTATGGTTAATATTAGTTATATGTATAATATTTGTAGCATTATTTATATATGGAAGATGTACAGAAGATACATATAGTTTAGACTTAGAAGAACAATTAGTTATAAATGGGGTTGCTTATAAAAAATTAGATGATTTTTGGGCAGTAGAAATAAATAAAGAAAAAGATTCTCTTGGAAGAATAGAAGATGGTATATCTGATTTTATTATTCCAACAAGAATTTATGAAAGTAAAAATTCACATGGAGATTTTGTATGCACAAGTAATATGTACAAAACAGAGTCATATAAAAGAAGAGAATTAGAATTACCTGAATTTAATAGAGCTAATATAGAATATGTGGTATTAAATAATGAAAGAGTAAAAAATAAAGTATTAGATGGAAAAATTAAAATAGATGATTATAAATTAATAGATTATTTATACAATGTTATAAAAAATACACAAAACGAACCAAATCATAAAACATTAAGAAAAGTGGAAAATGAAAGTATGATAGAACTTTATACAATACAATTTAAATTAAATGGGGTAGATAATGCTATGGCAGAGCCATCTGTACTTATTAAGTTAACAGATGGAGACTATTGTATTTATAATAAAACTGGTGAATATTATGATAAAGAAACAAAAACATATAATACATATGTATTAGATAAAGAAAAAATACAAAGCATATTAGAAATATAGGAGGAATATATGGAAGATAGAGTGTTAAAAAAACAAAATATAGGAATGTTAATTGGAATATATTTAGTTCTTTCAATATCATTTGGTATAGTTTCATTTATAGAGTTAAATAAAGCAGCAAAAGGAGAGTTATTTTCTTTAATATTTGAAAAGGTAGATTTAATGATTATATTTTTTGCATGCATAATAATATGGCTTACAGCTTTATTTGTTTATTTAGGAAAAAGAGTACTAAATTATCTAGAAGATTTAGATTTAGAAAAAGTAGGAAATGCCAAAAATGAAATTCCATCTATGCATAGACCTGCAGCTATTACATATTTATTAAATAGAGAAGAGTCTAAAGGAAAGGATTTAACTGCTACAATTTTAGATTTAATAAATAGAAATTATTTATTACTAGAAGAAGGAGCAAAACTTATAGATGTATTAGATACTGAAAAAAATGTAGCTATTTTCAAAAATAATAATGCTAATTTTAATACTTTAACTAATTACGAAAATATAGTTATAAGATGGATAATAGATGAAATAGGAGATTCTAAATATGTACGTACTGCATTAATTAGAAAAACATTAATAGAAAATCCTTTAGTAGCTCAAAAATTAAAATTATTTAGAGATGAAATAAAAAAAGAAGTAGAATCAGATAAATTATTTGTTGAAAAGAAAAAAACTAATTTAACAATATATATAGCATTAATATTACTTGCATTAAGTTTTAAATTTGCAGGAAATATAAATGTACTAATGGTTTTATTTACATTAATCCAAGTAGCTTTTTTAAAAATTGTATTTAAAGATTCAAATGTTAATCATTTAACAGATAAAGGAGCAGCGCTTTGTGAAGAATGGATTAGCTATAAAGGATATTTAGATAATTTATTACCACAAGATACAACAGATAATGAACTAATATATAAAGTAGTATTAGGATCTAAAATAAACGAAGAATGTTTATTTAAAACAGTAGAAAAATTTAAAAGTAAATAGAAAGAGAGAAAAAATGAGACCTAAATCATATCCACATAATAGTATAAATAGAGTACTTATATTACTTATTACAATTGTATTTTTAATTATATTAATTTATGGATTTTATATAGATAATTTGTATTTAATTTTGATAGGAAGTTTATCAATATGGCTTTTATATTTTGTAGTTTCAAGATTTATTTATTATATAACTACTAAGATTGTATTTACAGAAGATGGTGTAAAAACATTTAATTATGACTTTTTATCACAAGTAAATATATTATTAAATAAGAAACAAGAAATTAAATATAAGGATATACAGTATGTTTATTTTGCAGAAAAAGAAATTTATACAGTAAAATCAATAAAAGATAAACTAGGAAAATATAAAATAAGTAAATATGAAACAGATGTAAGAAGAGATAATTTAATTAATAAATATAAAGTACCAGAAGATTTAATAAGAAAAATTACAGATAGTAAAGGCGTAAGATTTAATGAAAATAATGTATGTGCTATAATTATGTTTTTAGAAGAATTAGAAACAAAATATAATATACCAGAAGATGTTATTAAAAATATAAAAATAGATATAAGTAAAACACAAAATTATTCAAATAAATATTTTGAAGACCAGCTTGCAGAATATAATATTAAAAGAGAAGATATGGCATATTTAAGAGAGCAAATAAAAGTTATGGAAGTAGATATAATAGATGCTCTTTGCATAACATATTTTAGCCAAGTTGGGTATAAAGAACTTTCAAATAAAGCTAAAGTAGATTGGACATTAGTATTATCTAATAAAAATGGTAATAAAAAAGCATATATAACACATTTTTTAGATTATAGTTTAGAAGAAAGAAAAGAAATATTAAATAAAATTAAATCTAATACAAATGCTAGATTTTTATTAGATTTAGATACTTTAAAAGAACATGAAATAAAAATAAAGTAGGAATTTTTTCCTACTTTATTTTTTCACTATATTTTGTTATAGCATTTAAAACTTCGTTCATTCTTTGTGTAGCAAGCTTCTCGTTACTTTGGTATACAGATGGAGCTTGAGGAAGACCAGCCAGAAAAGCAGCTTCATTTTTTGTTAACAAATTTGGTGTTTTATTAAAGTAATTAATACTAGCTTCATAAATACCAGTAGACGATCTTCCATAATAAACAGAATTAATATATAACTCAAGTATTTTATCTTTATCTAAAAATTTTTCTAAATCAAATGAAATTAAAAGTTCTGTTACTTTTCTAAAAATAGATTTATCTGCATTTAAATAAAGTCTTTTAGCAAGTTGTTGACTTATTGTACTTCCACCTTGAGAAAATTTTTGGCTTTTTAAATTAACTAGAGTTGCCCTTGCAAAAGATATAGGATCAAATCCACAATGCTTATAAAATCTATGATCTTCAATACAAACAATAGCTGTTAAAAAATCATCCGAAATACTATTTAATTTTATATATGTATCTTTTTCTTCTATAGTTTTAACTTTTTCAGAAATAGGTGTAGCTTTATATAATTTTTCTTTTTTTATATAAGCAGCTCCAAATACAAGTAATAAAATAACCCCTATTATTGCTATTATAGATAAGATAAATTTTAGAAAAAATTTTTTTAGCTTTTCCATAATAAATTCTCCTTTTTGAAAAAATTATATCATATATTAAATATAAAAACAATAAGTATAGAAAAATTTCTTTTAACCTTGAAAAGCCGAAGAAAATATAATATAATGTAGGAAATGGAGGGAATATAATGGATAAGATAAATGAATTTAAAACAGCTATAAGAAATAAAAAAGTAGCAGTTATTGGAGCAGGCGTAAGTAACATTCCCGCAATAATTTATTTAGAAAAATTAGGTGCGAAAGTTTGCGTATTAGATAAGAATATTAATTTATTAAAAGAAAAGGAAGAACTTTCTAATTTAAAAATAGATATGTCACTTGGTGAAGAATATTTAAAAATATTAGAAAAAGAGAAATTTGATTATGTATTAAGAAGTCCAGGTATAAAGCCTTTTACCAAAGAACTTTTAGTAGCAAAAGAAAATGGTGCTATAATTACTTCTGAAATGGAACTTTTTATACATTTATGTCCATGTAAAATACTTGCTATAACAGGTAGCGATGGAAAAACAACTACAACAACTTTAACAGCAGAAATGTTAAAAAAAGCAGGTAAAAAAGTGTGGCTAGGTGGAAATATAGGAACACCACTTTTCACTAAATTAGAAGAAGTAAAGAAAGAAGATATAGCAGTGCTTGAACTTAGTAGTTTTCAACTTATGACTTTAAAAGATAGAATAAATATTGCTGGTATAACAAATATATCTCCAAATCATTTAGATTATCATAGAAGTTATGATGAATATATTGAAGCTAAAGCAAATATTTTTAATAGTCAAAAACAAGATGATATTTTAGTTTTAAATTTAGATGATAAAATATCTCAAACTAGATATTTAAAAGATGCTAAATCTAAAGTTAGATTTTTTAGCTTAAAAGAAAAAGTAGAAAATGGAACATATGTAAAGGATAATAATATAGTTAGAGTTATTGACTCAAAAGAAACTATAATAACAAGCATAGATAATGTAAAACTTGTTGGTATGCATAATGTTGCTAATATTTGTATGGCATCTACAATGTGTCTTGGTTTAGCAGATGATGAATGTGTTAAATATGTAGCTGAAAACTTTACTGGAGTAAAACATAGAATGGAACATGTTAGAACTGTAGATAATATTAAATATTATAATGATTCAATAGCGTCATCACCAACTAGAACTATAGCTGGGTTAAAAGCATTTGATGAAAAAGTTATTTTAATTGCTGGCGGATATGATAAAAATATACCATATGATGTTATAGGACCATATATTGTAGATAAAGTTAAAACATTAATTTTACTTGGTAAAACATCACCTAAGATAAAAGAAAGTGTTGAAAATGAACTTTTAAAAAGAAAACTTCCAAAAGATTTTTTAGAAATTAAATTAGTTAATAATTTAGAAGGAGCTATTTTATATGCTAAAAATATTGCAGTTTCTGGAGATAAAGTTGTAATGTCTCCTGCTAGTGCATCATTTGATTTATATAAAAACTTTGAAGAAAGAGGCGAGCATTTTAGAAGAATAGTAAATGCTTTATAATAAGGAGAGATAAAAATGAGTAACAAAAATGAAAAAGCAAAAATTAATTTACCAAATAAATTAACAATATTAAGAATGATTTTAGTGCCAGTGTTTATAATATTAATGGCAATAGCACAATATTTTAAAATGCCAAATATGAGATTTGTAGCATGTTTTGTATTTGTATTTGCAGCAGTAACAGATTTTATAGATGGATATCTATCTAGAAAAAATAATCAAGTAACAACTTTTGGAAAAGTTATGGATCCTTTAGCAGATAAATTATTAGTATCTTCTGGATTTATAATGCTTACAGGAATAGGACATATCCCAGCTATATTTACAGCTATTATTATATTAAGAGATTTTTTAATAAATGCATTTAGAATGTTTGGTTCAGATAAAGGAGTTGTAATTCCAGCAGCATGGTCTGGAAAAGTAAAAACTGCATCTCAACTTACAGGACTTACAGTAGCAATTTTAGATACTAATGTATATGGTGCATTTTTAACAACAAGTTTAACAGGTGTAGCACTTGTTATTAATATACTTGCAAGCTTACTTATAACAGTAGCAGTAATTGCAACAATTTATTCTTGTATAGATTATACAAAAGCACTTGGAAAATATATAGATCCAACTAAATAAATTAATTAACGAGGTGTAGAAGTGGAGCAATTAGATTTATTTGCGCAGGAAGAATTTAAAGGAATAAACATAAAAAAAGAATATAATGAACTTGTAAAAGAAATTAAATATCATAGTGATAGATATTATAATCAAGATAAACCAGAAATATCTGATTTTGAATATGATATGTTAATGAAAAAGTTAAAAGAAATAGAAAAAGAGCATCCGGAGTTAGTTACTTCGGATTCTCCAACTCAAAGAGTTATTGGTAATGTAAAAAAAGGTTTTGAAAAGGTAACACATGAAGTTCCAATGCAAAGTTTACAAGATGTATTTGAATTTTCTGAAATAGAAAACTTTATAAAAAAGATAGATGAAAGTAATGATACAGATTATGTAGTAGAAACTAAAATAGATGGTCTTTCTATTTCACTTGAGTATGTAGATGGAATTTTAGTTAGAGGTTCTACAAGAGGAAATGGAATAGTAGGGGAAGATGTAACAAAAAATGTTAAAACAATAAAAAATATACCAACTAAATTAAAAGAAAAAGTTACAATAGAAGTAAGAGGAGAAGTATATCTTCCTAAAAAGCAATTCTTAATTTTAAATGAAAAACAAGAAGAAATGGGAAAAGAACCTTTTGCAAATCCAAGAAACGCAGCAGCAGGAACGCTTAGACAGTTAGATTCATCACTTGTAAAAGAAAGAAAATTAGATGTATTTATTTTTAATGTACAAAAATCTGAAAAAGAATTTGAAACACACAGTGAAATGATAGAATATTGTAAAAATCTTGGACTTAATACAATACCATATATTAAAGTATGTAAAAATGCAGATGAAGCAATAGAAAAAATAAATGAAATAGGAGAACTTAGAAGTACACTACCATTTGAAATAGATGGAGCTGTAGTTAAAGTAAATAATTTAAATGTTAGAAAATCACTTGGAACAACAACGAAAGTACCAAAGTGGGCAATAGCATATAAATATCCACCTGAAGAAAAAGAAACAAAAGTATTAGATATAATAACTCAAATAGGTAGAACAGGAGTACTTACTCCAATGGCAGTTTTAGAGCCGGTATATATTGCAGGCTCAACAATTTCTAAAACGACACTTCATAATTTTGATTATATAGAAGAAAAAGATATACGTATAGGAGATACAGTACTTGTTCATAAAGCAGGAGATGTAATTCCAGAAATAGAAAAAGTAGTTTTAGAAAAAAGAGAAGAAGATAAAGTTAAAAAGTTTGTAACGCCAACAGTTTGTCCAGAATGTTCTGAAAAACTTGAAAAAGTAAATGGAGAAGTAGCACTTAGATGTTTAAATTCAGAATGTCCTGCACAACTTTATAGAAGTATAGTACATTTTGCATCACGCGATTGCATGAATATAGATGGACTTGGAGAAGCTATAGTAGAGCAATTGATTAATGCAAAACTTGTAGAAGATTTAGCAGATATATATTATTTAAGATATGAAGATTTAGCTAAATTAGATAGATTTGGTCCTAAAAAAATAGAAAATTTATTAAACGCTATAGAAGTTACAAAACAAAATACATTAGATAAATTAATATTTGGACTTGGAATAAGACATATAGGTAAAAAGGCAGCTAAGGAACTTGCTTCTTCTATTGATACTATATATGATTTAAGTGAGATTTCTAGAGAAAAATTACTTTCATTAGATGAATTTGGAGAAAAAATGGTAGATTCTATTATTAAATTCTTTACTAGAGCAAAAACAATAGATTTACTTAATAAATTGTCTGATGCCGGAGTAAATATGAAAGGAATAAAAGTATTTAAAGCATCTAGTATTTTTGAAGGAAAGACTTTTGTTATAACTGGATCTTTTGAAGGAATTTCAAGAAATGATTTAACAAAAATAATAGAAGATAATTCAGGAAAAGTAGCAGGATCTGTATCTAAAAAAACAGATTATTTAGTAGCTGGAGAAGCAGCTGGTTCTAAGCTAGATAAAGCACAAAAATTAGGAGTTAAAGTTGTATCTTTAGATGAATTTTTTGAATTATTAGATTAAAAAAATAAAAAAGATAAAGAATAGTGTTTACTATTCTTTATTTTTATAGTATAATTAAATTGTAAGTTATGGGGGTGCCAGGTTTCGACGGCTAAACGTAACTTTAAGTAGCGAGTAGTGGATTCTCGTTGGCCACTATAAAAACGAGAACTTAAAAATTAAACGCTGATAATGAATTAGCTTTTGCTGCCTAAGTGCAGCATGTTTAGATTAAGCTTGCCATAGGCTTTTTCTAAGCATCGATCTATATGGCAACGAATTTATCTAAGCTTTGCGATAAAGGGTTTTTATGAAGCTAGGAAGTAAAGTACTTTGCAAATAGAGAGCTATATTTCTGAATATTAAATATTTGCTACACTCGTAGAAACTTTCGGTGAAATTTTTTCGGACGCGAGTTCAATTCTCGCCACCTCCACCAAATAATAAAAGCACTACAATGCTTGAAAAATAAGCATTTGTAGTGTTTATTTTTTGACTTTTTAATGCAATTTTAATGCAACTAGATTATTTTAATTATATAGTTTATATTTTTATCTACTTCATATTCTTTTAAAATATATTTAAAGTAGAAGATACTATTATTTTTTAATAAAATCATAAATACATGTTTTAAGAATGGAGATTTTTTCATAATAAAATAATAATTCAATAATTAGACTTAGATAAGAAAGTAAATTTATTACTAATACAACAATAGTTGTTTTTTATAACTATGTGTTAAAATTTTATATATAGAAGAATTATTTCTTTAATTTCAATGATTAAATCAATAATTTATCTTATATCTGATTTATACTTAATATAAAAATATTAGTAGAATTAAAGAAAAAAATTGGATTTACAATAATAATTTGTTAATATAAAGGCTTGAAATTTAATTTTTTCTAAAAATATATAGGTTATAAAAATATATTTTAGAATTTTATGTTGACCTTTTTCCTTAAAAGTGGTATAATATATTTATTACAACAAATAAACTCTAAAAATTAATATTTAAGGAGGATCTTTATAATGTTACCAGAAGGTCAAAATATATTAATAAAATTTAGAATTAATGAATTAAAAACAAATCTTGTTTTAATTGTGTTTATTGCACTTCTTTATTTAGCAAAAGATTCAACTACAATAGTGATACCACTTTTAGTTGGAGCACTAGCTCCAGTAGTTAATTTAAAAGGAATAGATTTTAAGTTACAAACTTTGGGATTAAAAGATAAAAAAAGTAATCTTATTTTAAGAACTGTTAATTTATTACAAACATTATTTACAGTACTTTCAATTATTAGCTGTATATGTTTTATATCTGGAATAAAATTTGCATTAATCTTTTTGATTATAGCAGTAGTTTTAACTTTAGCTGAAAATATGTATTTTAAAAAATATGTTTTAAAAACCATATTTGAAAACTTTGATGAATTTATAAATATTTTAGAAAATTCTGAAAATCCACACAAAGATGAAGTGAAAAACTTTCTTGATGATATAAAAAACAAGGAGGAAAATGATAATGAAAGGTAGTAAATATTATTTTGATTCCAAAACTAAAAGGTATAAGAAAGTAAATAGAAATAAATCTTTTAAAAGAAGTGTAAAAGTTAGAAGCAATAATTTAAATAACAGTAAATTTGCTTTAGACAGTTTATTAAAAATAGTATTTGTTTTATTAGTCATAGTTTTTTCAACAATAATTGTAATAAGTGCATTAAAAATTTGCTTTAAAATTGTTATAGCATATTTAGGCTTAATTTTAGTTCCAATATTTTTTGGAGTATTTGGAATAGCGTTGGCATATGCAGCTTATTGCGTATTTAAAGTAGTAAAGAAAAAATAAAAAAGTTCCACAAATGTGGAACCTTTTTTATATTATTTAAAAAAATTTTTGAATAAATCTATTAAACTATAAGTTGTAGTATTATATAATTTATTGTATACAGATTTTTGAGGATCTAAAATTTCTTTTCCTTTTTTTCCGTATTCAGGTATGATAGCTTTTTGTATTTCTTTAATTACATTACAAGTAGTTTCAGAATATAAGCTTTTAGTAAAAGATGGCTTTCTCATTTTTAATTTCATGATTATTACCTCCCAAAATTATATTAATAATTTTATACTTAATTTACTATACGTAATATTATATAAGGTTTACATATAAATGTCAAGAGGATTGCAAAATTTGATATGTTATGATATAATATTAAAAAAATTTATGTATAATTAAATTTAATTATATTTATGAGGTGAGTAAAATGTCTGCTGAAAAAAATATTTCTAATTACATTGAACAAAGAATAGATAAAAAGTCTATGGCGTATGCTCTTATTTATAATTCTGTTACTTTTCCAATTACTAAAGAAAGATTAAGGTTAGATAATAAAAAGTTTAATTCAGAAGAAGAAGAAGAAAGAGAAATATTAAAGGCAATAATATTTAGATTAAAACACTTTATTGGAGATTTAGATTATGCTCTTACACTTTTTGCTAAATCAATTGATTTAAAAGTAGAAAAAAATGGAGAAGAAGAGTTTATATCTTGTTTTTTAAAAGATATGAATAAATAAAAAAGGACGCTATGCGTCCTTTTTATGTTGACAGTGAAGTTTTTATATGCTATAATACATACAGATTTTAAAAAATATCCAAATAATTAATATTAAATGGAGGGATAAAATGAGCGAATATGATTTTAAACCATTAATGAAATTAAGATGTATGGAAATGTTAACATATGTTTTATATTTACTTGAAATAATAACTTTAAAAATTTCAGGTCCAAATAGTTTGTTAATAATACCAGCTATAATAGCATCTGCAGCTTTTGTACTTTCTATTGAAACAGTAAATAGAAAATATATTTTAACTGGAATAAAAGAAAAGAAAACGATAATTATAGCTAAATTATTAGGGGCAATGAAGTCAGCAAGTATAATACTTTGTATAATAATATGTATAATAACAGAATTAAATTTTTATATATCTTTAATACTTTTTATTATTTTTTTATTATTATCTAAAGTAGAAAAAGACTATTATTATGATA
>RCNI01000551.1_pt1 | contig 24797 bp, 23 predicted proteins | sample 2041151 | NCBI WGS metagenome assembly RCNI01 (sample SAMN09708214, study PRJNA481090) | feces metagenome | isolation source: feces | place: Antarctica: Albino Rookery | reverse complement strand
GCTCTGAATGCTTTGATCTTTGCGTTAAACGCTTCAGCGAAAGCATTGGTAGCTCTGTTCACAAAGAAATTCAAGACCTCATCATAATGCTCATACAGAGTGACCGCAATGACATTAAAGTTTTTGAATCCGGAATTGCCAACTTTGTCATACCAGTGTACAAGCAACAGTTTGGCTGCATCTTTAATAGAGATCCTGAAGAATATCATCCTAAGTGAATGTGTGAGTAAATACGCTTCTTTTAAGTCCGGATATTTCTCAAAGGGAACCTCCGCCCTTTATCTTTGACTTTCCGTCCATTTGTCGGCCGATTTGAAAAGCAGGAACCTGCTACGTGCAAGAAGCTGCTTGATGGTATCTCCGTTTGCAAGTACAACGGGAGTGTGTGTCCGTCTCATACTTTCGGCTTCCTCCCTAGCGTCTATCTCAGCCTGAATGGCATCCCATCTATGGGCGATACGCATCTCCTGCAAAGCATCACAAGCTAGTTTCTGTATATGAAAACGGCCTATGGTCCGTATGGAATTGGGGAAACAGCGATTGGCTATGAGACGCATGGAATTAGACCCTTATATTCCATCTTGACTAACTCGTCAAGGTAGATACGAATAAAGGATGTTTCTTTTTCTACACATACTACTTCAAAATTTGAAAGTATCTCTGATGGCAATATTAACTCCGCCAATGATGATATTCATTGAGTATCGTCGCGAATTCTTTTTCTTTTGGACCTTTTAAGTCCATATTTTATTCTAATTTATTTGCTTATACCTATTAGATGCAAGGTCTACTTAACTCACTACAAAAATAATCTGTTTTTTATTTTTATGTGCATGGAAAGCATTTATTTAACAGGACTAATGGTATATCCTTGTTCTTTCAGTAGATTCAAGACACCTCGTTTCCCAATAAGATGTCCGGCTCCCACGGCAAAGAGTGTTGAATGCTCTTGCATAATATTAGGCATCAGCTTTATCCAATTCTCATTTCTGTTATAGATAAGCAGATCCTTTTCTTCAGGCAGTGCATCACAAGCATTTCCCAACTCTTCATTCATCGTAGCTTCAAGAAGTTCAAGATTCTGATTCATGTACGCATCTGTCATTTTCTTGGCTAATTCTGCAGACTCTGCCGTATGTGTCACAGTGGCATAGAGTTGTTCGGCTTGCCGTTGCAGACTTTGTGAATTGAACAGTATGTTTATCTGCATGTCCATTGTCTCCAAACTGCCAATTTTCTTGCCTTGTTTCTTGGCTTTATCTTGTATCCAACCATCCAGTTGCTGTTGTGGATTGAAACCCTTTACTGATTTCATGGCTAAGATAACAGCGAGTTGCGAAGTTAAAAATGCAGGTTTCATCTTCTCCACCATCTTTAAATCTACGCCCATCAGCTGCTTTATTATCACTGCCACACTATCGCATTGTGCCGGACTCAACAAAGTGCCCAGAGTGGTGTCATTAGGTAGGATAATAGCTTGTTGCATCTTCTGTAGGTTAGATGGGGTTTTCATTTCTTCCATAACAAGTTCTCCGTACACTTGTTCTACAGCATTGAGTGTCTGTTTAAAATCCGCTATACTGTCTACTATCGAGATAGGAGACAGATGATGAGTTCCTAAAATATAGGAAGGTTTAGACAAATCATGTCCTGATATTTTCCATAAAATTTGAGCATTAGCTCCAAGGGTGATGCAAAGAAGCATCAAACAGGTTGAAATCTTTTTCATGATATATAATTTTACGTGAGTTCGGGATAATAATCCGATTGTAAAAGTTGGTAATCACTGAATTATTTTGTATCCTTAAATCTGACAAACAAGTAATTACAAAATCAATAGCAATGATTACCAAAGATAAAGTTACGGAAATTTTCTGTATTATTGATGAGTTTGATAAGAATTTTGAGTTTGAGCTGAAGAAAAATCTTCTTCCGGTCACTGATGGAAAGAAACATCGTAACCGGAAAGCCTCTTTGTCTGATAGTGAAATCATGACCATTCTTCTCCTTTTCCATTTCGGAACTTCGTAATTTCAAGCATTATTACATCTATTGTATTCGTGAACACATGAAACGTGATTTCCCCAATGCTGTATCATATAACAGATTTGTAGAACTAGAACAGCGCATATTCTTCAAGTTTGTTTTCTTCCTTAAACTTTTTGCGTTCGGAAGATGTACGGGTATAAGTTTTTTTGATAGTACCATGATACCGGTATGTCATAATCTAAGACGTTATGCCAACAAGGAATTTTGAGGACTCAAAACAACTGGCATTATTCTAAACTTATCCCGAACCCAGGTATAGATTTTATTTCTTCCAGAGTAGTCTGAGTACAAATCCGAAATGCAGCAGCAAGGTGGAAATCATACCATAATGTTTGACCATGATATGGAAACGCTCCTTGAGTGAAGCTCGATGATTCCGGGTGGTAGTCCCTTCGTTCAGATAGTCAATGAGCATAAGGTGAGTGTGGTGGAACGAATGGCTTTTTTTCATGATACGGATGCACCAATCAAAATCGGCAGAGAAACGATATTGCAGGTCGTATGGCATCGACTTATACCTCCGTGCAAAGAAAGCTTGGTGGCAGACCAGCATCCCCTGTCGGAAACTTTTCCAGTTCAAGTTTTCAGGAACAGAGAGGCGGCGCATTCTCAAGAAATGCCCATCTTTATCTACAATGGCCGTTTCTCCGTAGATGACATCGGGTAGCGTGGAATGTCCAGACAACGAATGAACGATACTTTGTAAAGTATCATCTTCGTGAAACTCATCCCCGGCGTTCAAGAAACATACATAATCACCTGTAGCCTGTTTAATTCCCTTGTTCATGGCATCATAGATACCCTTGTCTGGTTCGCTTATCACTGTGCAGATATGATCTTTATACCGATTAACAATCTCCATTGTTCGGTCAGTTGATTTTCCGTCTACAATGATGTATTCCACATTCTTGTAGGTCTGAGTAATGACACTCTGAATGGTATCTTCTATGACATTTCCGGCATTGTAGGTTACGGTAACGACCGAAAACTTAGGGTGTAAGTGATGGATATTATGCATGGTTTCCTGTTATCTGGTTGTAAATTTGGATATGGAGTCGAGCAATGGCTTGTTCGGAGTAAGTGCTTACAGCTTTACGTCGTGCTTCTTCGCTGAGGCTTTCGTAATCTCCTTCATTGAGCGACCAGCAGATGCCGTTGGCCAGGTCGACAGCCGATTTATATTGGGCTACGTATCCATTGTGCAGATGGTCAATCATTTGTGGGATACCTCCCACATTAAATCCTACACAAGGGACTCCACAAGCCATTGCTTCTACGATAGTATTGGGCAGATTTTCTTGTAGAGAAGGGTTGATAAAGAGGTCTACAGCATTGTAGACATTGACCAGTTCCTTTTCGCTTGAAGTATATTCCAGGCAATAGATAGGATAGGAAAACAAGTCGGCAAACAGTTCTGAGTGTTGACCTATCACTACGATTCCTAGTTCTTTATCTAGTTTAGGGTTGTTCTGTCGGATAATCTTGCATGCTTCAATCAGATAGTCAATGCCTTTTTTCTTGTCGGAAATTTTCATAGAGCAGAACAATACCAACTTCTTGTCTAGAGGCAAGTTGAACTTTTTTCTTGCGGCCTGTTTGTCGGCAGGACGGAAAAAGTTCGTATTGATTGCATTGGGGATACTGATGACCGGATGCCCCTTAGTCAAGGCGCTTTTCTTGGCCAAGTCTTCCAACCAATGGCTGCAGGCAATGAAAGTAATCTGTGAGTGAGAGTAGACGGTCCGTTTTTTATGAAACATCTTATAAGACAAGTCTTTTTTCCCACCTCGATATAACATTGGGCAATGATGGCACTGCTCGGTGTACTGTGTACATTCATTTGCGTGATGGCAAATACCAGTAATAGGCCACATGTCGTGCAGTGTCCATACCATAGGTTTTCCAGAACATAGAATCTTGTCGATGTCATTGAGCGAGAGCATACCTTGGTTTATCCAATGCAGGTGGATGACATCTGCCTGTTGGAATTCAGGTAGGGCTGTAATGTTAGTGCCGGTATTGGCGATGTCTACGGCAAAGAGATTATGGCGGTGAAAACGGTTGGCCATCCATATAACGATTCTTTCCCATACAAACTGCCATACTTTCCACCATGATTTCTTGAGGGGTACTACGGTTACCTGGTCACTTTGTTTGTCGCGTACCAGCATTTTGGCTTTGATGCCACTTCCTTTCAGGGCTTCCATCAAGCGGTATGCTGCTATGGCAGCTCCTCCTTTTCGTTCCGAAGTATTAATCAGTAGTATTCTCATAATGCTCTTTTTCTGTTTGCTAAGTATAAATAAAAAGTAAAAAGAGATAGAATATGCAGTGGGTATATTTTTCTCTTTGGGTTGACTTATTAAGTTGCAAAGTTACATTATTCTTTGTTTAGGATTGTGGATGTGTGGCTGTTTTTGATGCTACTATGTGAAATTCATTATCTTTGTGGTGTAGAAAGTCAATGTTTCTTGCAATAAAACTTGAAAAGACCATGAAAGAATTGTTTTTTGTACCGGTAGGAGGATTGGGAAATAGAATGCGTGCGGTAGCTTCTGCCGTCAGTCTGGCACGTGAGAAGAAATCTAGTGTACAGGTGGGCTGGTTTAGAGACTGGGCTCTGAATGCTTCTTTTTCCGATTTGTTTGAAATGCCGGATATGATTGGTGTAAAAATTAGTGATGTGCCTTTTATCTATTACTGGACACTAGACCGCCCGCGGCGCAAGAATCTTTTTGTTCCTCGTGTCTTTCAGCGTTGGATATTCGACCGTTGTTTTTATGAGTCGGAGATGACAGCCTTGTATCAGAAGAGAGAGAATGTGGGAAGATATGCTCTGGAAGGGCGTATATACATGGCTTGCTGTTATCCTTTTCATGCTTATGAGAGAGCGTTGATTTTACAGCTGTTTCGTCCTAATGCTTTAATCCGGAAAAGGCTGGAGGAAAGATGTACTGCTTTTTCGGAGTGTACCATCGGGGTGCATGTACGTAGAACTGACAATATGGTTTCTATAAAAGAGAGTCCTTTGGAGTTGTTTTTTCAAGCCATTGAAACAGAAAAGCGGAAGCATGATTCATTGAAGGTCTTTCTGGCAACCGACTCGGAAGAGGTGAAGCAGGAAATGTGTCATCGGTATGGGGATATGATCATAACTTCTGAGGCAAAGGTCGACCGTGATTCGGTAGAGGGAATACAAGACGGATTGGTTGATTTATACTCCTTGGCTGCTACCTGTAAGATATATGGTTCGTTTGGCAGTTCTTTTTCCGAGTTGGCAGCGGAATTAGGAGGAATCCCGCTGGCCTTATTGCGCAAGAAATCTGTTGAAGATTTATAGAAAATGAGGGGCTGTTTTTTTTAGTTGCTTTCGTGTTCTGATACATTCTTTACGTTGGTTGAATAGTCGGTTTACAATATGCAGATATTCATGGCAATCGTTGCTTTTTCCTTTGATAAAAGATCGGAAAGCCTTTTTGTAGCCTGCTAAGACACTATGAGTGAAATTTTTAAGATAAGGGTAGTCCGGACGGGTTTGTTCCGAAAGCAGATAGACATATTCAGAGTGAAAGAATGTTTTGGCATCAGGCTTTCTATTTTCCCGGTCATGAAAACCGAAAATACCAGTACAATATCCTACTTCCAACTGGTGGAAATGCAGTCGGTTGATATAGTCTTTATCTTCGCCGTAATGATAGAATATTGGAGAGAATCCGCCTACAGTAAGTAAGGTTTTTCGGGGAATATACCAAAAGGCTGCATTGATGAAGCCGGCAGTAATCATTTCGTTTTTTTTATCTTGAAGCAAAGTTCTATCTTTTCCAGTATATGTAGCAAATCCGTGGTCAAGGTTATCTCCTTTGCCGTTTAAATGGATAGGAGAGAGGATTCCCCAATGAGGATTATTCATGCTTTGCTGTGTTAGGACACCTAATACTTGTGGATCAATCCACGCATCTTGATTTAAGAGAAAGACAGCATCGTAATGTTCTTTTAGAGCAATGCTCATTCCTATGTTGTTGGCTTGTCCGAATCCGAGGTTTTGATGGTTACAGATGAGACGGACATTTGGGTATTGTGAGCGTATGATATCCGTTGTTTTATCGGATGAACAGTTGTCTATAACCAGGATGTCTGTCGGATGGTTTGAGTGCTTTAAACTATTAATGCAAGAGTGAATCCATGGTTCAAAGTTATATGAAACAATGATGGTTAATATTTTATTCATGAGTTGTTTAGATAATTAAGTATATAGAATATCAAGCTCCAAAATCTCCTTTTAGCGTTCTCTTTATCCGGCGTATAGCTTTTGCCCAAAAGTTATTGGTTCGATAGTAGTATCGTTCGAAAGTTTTGCGGGCTTTTTTATTTTCTTCTACAGGGCGGATAGGAATGACAGGAAGAGGGTGAATCCACAGTTGTGAATCATAAAGTCCACCGCCACCACAGTTTGTACCGCTGCCGTCGAAGCCTGTATTTTGCACCAGTGATTTGCCGACATTGAGTGAAAGCATATCCTCCAAGAACAGACTGGCATTCCATCGAATGGCCCATGAATTGTTTTTCCCCTCGGTCTGCCGTTTCAGCATACGGGTGAACTTGTAGTTTCCGTTGAAATCAAATTCGTGGGTGAGGTTGCGAGAATGAAGTTGCTGTAGTAGTACCTTGCCGTTGGGGTTGAAATGTTTCCATGCGCGCTCCCAGGTAGCCCATCCCCAACTTCCGGTCCATTTGATTAAGAAAGTGTCGGGTAGTGAAGGGTCTTTTGTAAAGTCGCAGGCTTGGATATGCCCTATCCGTTTTTCATCTTTATAGGTATCTAGAGCTTCGTTCATGAACTGTAGGAAATAAGGTGCCACTATCAGGTCATCTTCCAAAACAATGACTTTTCCGAACTGCTTTATCTGTGTGCTGACACCATCAATGATGTTTCGGGCAAGCCCCCAGTTTTCAGAACGTTCTATTAGAGTCACTTTTTTGAAGCCTTGTATCTGGCGGATGAACTGTCGCACGGCAGTTACATATTCTTGGTCGTTTGTTGTCTTGCATCCGTCAGAATAAATAAACAATTCACAGTCTTGGGCAAGAGGGTTTTGTTGGAGGGATGAGACTAACCGTTTTGTGTGTTCGATACGGTTATATACAAATAATAAAATGGGTGCATAAGTAGTCATAAAGTGCAATGCTTTTTAATGGGGTTAAGATTAAGGGATGTCAACTTTGCCTATGAAGAAACTTTTGGAAAAACTGCAAAGTTTCTCGGAAGATGACAGCTCCCGAGAAATAGAGTAATATTGCATAGCAGATGGCTACGATACAGATTTTGCCTAACAGACGGAGATAGACATTCTCTATTTCGCCAGTGGTCAGATAAGCGATGCCGATACTGACAGCAGAAAGAATCAGAAAAGGGAATATATCTCTGAATATCAGTTGGCTTGTCTGGATAGGCATCAGTCGTTTCAAGAAGAAGTTCCATACAAGAAACCAGATGAAGTTTACTGCAATATATCCCATAATCATTTGATACAAACCGTAAGGTGCCAAGAGATAGATGGTGGTCAGCTGTACAATATCCAAGGCAATGGTGCCATACATATAGATGTTTGATTTACCGCAGCTGATAATGGTATTGGTGCATAGGTTGTTGATGGGGATGATGAGGCCCCAGATACAAAACAGTTGCATAAACGGGGTGCTGGCTGCCCATTTGTCGGTTACAGTTACAGTTATGAACTCCGGTGCGATAAAAGCCAGTCCGAGCATAGCTGGACAAGTGATGAAGGCTGTGAAACGGATGAGTTTTCTGAGCACGAATTGCTGTTGTGCCGGGTTTTGTGCCACTTGTGCAAGTACAGGCTGTGAAACGCTGTTGAGCATTCCCCATATCACACTATAGGCAATATATCCCCATTTGTATCCTTGGGCGTAATATCCGGTTTGCGATTTGGTATAGAATCGTCCGAGCAGGATGGAAAATATGTTATTGTTGACCACATTAAACAGACCTGTAAGCAATAGTTTCACGCTAAAAGGAAAGAACTCCTTGAGCGGCTGTATGCTGAAAGAAAGAGTAGGGCGCCAAGGGGAATAGTGCCATCTTATTAAGGTGTTTACGATGCCTTGTACCACCATTTGAGTTATCAGGCTCCAATACCCCATTCCTTGTCTGGCCATGATGATTCCCACAATGCAAGAAACGGTAAAGGCGGTCAGGTCGGCCTTGGTTCGTTCTTTAATCATGAGTTTTTTGACGAGGATGGCATTGTGTACAGTACAGGTACAGCATACCAGGAACCAAAGGAACAGGACTCTTGCTCCTGCAACAAGTTCCGGAGCATGATAGAAGTCGGCTATCAGAGGTGCTGTTAGGAAACCGATGATATAAAGGGTGGCTCCCATGCAGCAGCTGAACCAAAAGATGGCATTATAGTCTTTGTGGGTGGCCTCTTTCTTGTTGATAAGTGCAACAATGAAGCCGCTTTCTTGAAGTAAGGTGGCTAGTGAAGTGAAAACAATCAGCATATTGAACAGACCATAGTCTTCGGAAGTCAGTATCCGTGCTAGGTAGATGCCGAAGAAAAGGCTGAGCACTTGTTGTCCTCCGGTGCTGATACCTCCCCAAAGTAATCCTTTTGCTGCTTTCTCTTTTAAGTTCTGTGCGTCTGCCATAATAGGTGGTCGTGGGTTGTATGGATAAATAGGAAACCAGTCCTTCTTAGAGGCAAGGAGGACTGGTTTCCAGTAGAATAAAAAATATTATTTTACTTCGCTTCCCGGTTTCACTTCTTTCAACAGAGAAGTTACAGCCAGTGAGCCGTCGAAGTTTTCAGCACTCAAAATCATGCCTTCACTAACCAATCCGTTCTTGAATTGACGAGGAGCCAGGTTTGCGATGAACAAAACCTGTTTGCCTATCAGTTCTTCTGGTTTGTAGTGCTGTGCAATGCCGCTTACTATTGTTCTGTTTTCCAATCCGTCGGCAATCTTGAATTTCAACAGTTTCTTCATCTTAGGAATCATTTCACATTCCAGAACTGTACCTACACGGATATCAAGCTTTTCGAAGTCTTCGAAAGCGATAGTTGGTTTGATTGGATTAGCCTTATAAGCAGCGGCTTCATTGGCTTTCTTGGTGTCGAGCAGTTTCTGTACCTGAGCATCGATAGCACTGTCTTCAATCTTTTCGAACAGCAATTCAGCTTTGTTTAAAGCATGTCCTGCGTTCAATAAATCAGTACGTCCTAACTGTTCCCATTCAAAAGATTCCATGTTCAGCATCTTGCGAAGCTTTTCGCTGCTGAAAGGCAAGAACGGTTCGAATGCAATAGCCAGGTTGGCAACCAGTTGCAGAGAGATATTCAAGATGGTAGCTACTCGTTCCATATCAGTCTTAGCCAGTTTCCAAGGTTCTGTATCTGCCAGATATTTGTTGCCGATACGTGCCAGATTCATGGCTTCTTTCTGTGCGTCGCGGAACTTGAAGATGTTCAGTAGCTTTTCTACTTCAGCTTTTACATCTGCAAACTCTTTTAATGTTTCCTGGTCGTAATCGGTCAGTTCACCGCAAGTAGGAACTTTTCCGTTAAAGTATTTGTGAGTAAGTACTAAGGCACGGTTGACAAAGTTGCCATATACAGCGACCAGTTCGTTGTTGTTGCGAGCCTGGAAGTCTTTCCACGTAAAATCATTGTCTTTTGTTTCTGGAGCATTTGCAGTCAACACATAGCGCAACACATCCTGTTTTCCAGGGAAATCTTTCAGGTATTCATGAAGCCATACAGCCCAGTTTCGAGAAGTGGAAATCTTGTCGCCTTCCAGATTCAAGAACTCGTTAGAAGGAACGTTGTCAGGCAAGATGTAGCTTCCTTCTGCCTTTAGCATGGCAGGGAACACAATGCAGTGGAATACGATATTGTCTTTTCCGATGAAGTGAACCAGTCTTGTTTCTGGGTCTTTCCACCATTTTTCCCAAGAGTCAGGGAACTTTTCGACAGTATTTGAAATATATCCGATAGGTGCGTCAAACCACACATAAAGCACTTTGCCTTCAGCACCTTCTACAGGAACAGGAATACCCCATTCAAGGTCACGGCTTACGGCACGAGGCTGCAGTCCCATATCGAGCCAGCTCTTACATTGGCCATATACGTTTGGTCTCCATTCTTTGTGGTCGTTCAGAATCCACTGGCGCAACCATCCCTCGTGCTTGTCGAGCGGCAGGTACCAGTGCTTGGTTTCTTTCATTACCGGTTTGCTTCCGCTGATGGCACTCTTAGGGTTAATCAGTTCGGTAGGTGACAATGTGCTTCCACATTTTTCACACTGATCTCCATAAGCACCTTCTGCATGGCAACGAGGGCATTCGCCGGTGATGTATCGGTCGGCCAGGAAAGTGTGTGCTTCTTCATCGTAGTACTGTTCAGAAGTTTTTTCAATGAACTCTCCTTTGTCATACAGATGACGGAAGAATTCGGAAGCTATTTTATGGTGTGTTTCCGAACTGGTACGTCCGTAAGTGTCAAACGAGATACCAAATTCTTTGAATGAATCTTTAATCAGGTTATGATAGCGGTCTACTACATCTTGAGGAGTGATGCCTTCTTTCTTGGCGCGGATGGTGATAGGCACTCCATGTTCATCGGAGCCACCAATGAAAAGGACTTCTTCCTTTTTCAATCGTAGGTAGCGTACATAGATGTCAGCAGGTACGTATACCCCAGCCAAGTGTCCGATATGGACAGGTCCGTTTGCATAAGGCAATGCCGAGGTTACGGTTGTTCTTTTGAATTTCTTTTCCATATATGTATATGATTTTATGTTTATACATCATTAATCAGTTGCAAAGATAGTTATTTATTGCCTAAGTTTTTAGTGCGGAGGTAGGGAAATCTCATCATTTATCCAGTCCAGTTGGCTCGGTCTAAGTTTCGGTAGCTGATGGCTTCAGCTAGATGTTGAGGCATGATTTGGGCTGTCCCTTCCAGGTCGGCAATGGTTCTGGCAACTTTGAGAATACGGTCGTATGCCCGGGCTGAGAGATTCAGCCGGTTCATTGCATTGCGTAGAAGATTCAGGCCGGTAGCATCCGGTTGTGCATATTGATGCAGTAGCCTGGAGGTCATTTGTGCATTGCAGTGCACTCCTGGTATTGAGGCGAATCTTTTAGCTTGTATTTTTCTGGCAGCAATGACACGTTCTCGAATGGCGGCACTCGATTCTCCGGGCGTATGTTCGGCAAGTTTTTCAAAAGGAACGGGTACGATTTCTATCTGGATGTCAATGCGGTCGAGCAGAGGTCCGGATATTTTGTTAAGGTATCGTTGTACTTGTCCGGGACTGCATACACACGGGCGGGTAGGATGGTTATAATATCCACAAGGACAAGGGTTCATGGATGCTATCAGAGTGAAACTTGCTGGATATTCCAGTGTGTATTTAGCACGTGAGATAGTGATTACTCTATCTTCTAGCGGTTGCCGGAGCACTTCAAGTACATTTCTTCCAAATTCAGGCAGCTCATCCAAAAACAGCACTCCATTGTGAGCCAGACTGATTTCTCCTGGTTGTGGATTAGTTCCACCACCTACCATCGCCACTTGTGAGATGGTATGATGAGGACTTCGGAAAGGGCGTGTGGCGATTAGAGAAGAGTCTTTCCCTAATTTCCCGGCCACTGAATGTATTTTTGTCGTTTCCAGACTTTCTGAAAGAGTAAAAGGAGGTAAGATGCTGGGCAAACACTTGGCCATCATAGACTTTCCGCTTCCGGGAGCACCTATCATAATCAGGTTATGTCCGCCTGCGGCAGCTACTTCAAGCGCTCGTTTTACGTTTTCTTGTCCTTTGACATCTGCAAAGTCGAAAGCAAACTGGGCTTGATGTTTGAAAAATTCTTCACGTGTGTTGACAATGGTCAGTTCCAAAGCCCTGTTTCCATTGAAGAACTCAATGACTTCTACAATATTGTTTACTCCATAGACTTGTAGGTTGTTTACTACGGCAGCTTCTTTGGCATTCTGTTTGGGAAGGATAAAACCTTCAAACCCCTGTTCACGTGCTGCAATGGCTATCGGAAGGGCTCCTTTTATGGGAAGAAGACTGCCGTCAAGACTGAGCTCCCCTATAATCATGTATTTTCCGAGTTTGTCAGGACAAACGGTTCCGGTTGCCGCCAAGATACCGATGGCCAATGGTAAATCATAAGAAGCCCCTTCCTTACGGATGTCTGCGGGGGCCATGTTGACTACAATCTGGCAAGTTGGGAATTTATATCCGTTTACCTGCAATGCTGAAACAATCCGTTCATGGCTTTCTTTTACAGCAGAGTCGGGTAATCCTACCAGAAAAAATTTGATTCCTCTGGAACTGTTGACTTCAATGGTAACAATAGTGGCATTGATACCTTGTACTGCAGCACCGAATAACTTCACTAGCATTAGATATATTTTTTAAGGTTGTTCCATGTGTGGATGGACAATGTGTGGCTTACTTCTTGTTTTTAGAGGTTAGCGGCACCATTTTATCATACAACTCCTTTCCAAATAGATTTGTAGCGATTATTTTTCTGTTTTTATCTACTAAAATATTGGATGGAAGTCTTTTGATGTTGTTTTGTTGGATAACTTGGTTGCTCCATGATTTAAAGTCACAGGTCTCTATCCATTGAGAACTTTCTTCCTTGCAGGCATTTTCCCACTCTTTTTTGTCATAGTCAAGAGAGATGTTTAAAACTCTCAGACTTTTTTTAGGGAGTGATTGAATGTGGTGGGCAAGAGAATCTCTTTGTGTAATACTTTTCTTGTCCCAACTGGCCCAAAAGTTGATTAAGGTATAATCCTCTTTATCTGAACTCCATGAGATGTATTTTCCTGTTCTGTTTTTGCACGAAAAGTAGTTGATATAGTTGTTGTTGATTGTTTTTGTTTTTGGGAAGCTTTTACTAGGGAATCTCAGTATATAGCTGTCCTTGATTTCCCCCTCCAGTGGAGCTATGATAGCTTGTTTTGTTTCTTCTGTTTCTTCAGGGTCTTGTATGAAGAAATCGTATGCAATATATGCAGAGACATACGATTGGGTATGTTCTTTGATGAATTTTTCCGCCTGTAGTTTACAAGAGGCTTTATCTTCTTGCTTATCGGCTATTGACTGAAGGAAATCTGCATATAATTTGTTTTCTCCATCTCCCTTTATAATAGGACTGTTGAAGGAACCTTTGAGTTTTACATTCCATCCTTGTTTGGCAAAGATGGGTATATACTTTCCCTGTAGCGATAAGAGCCTGCATAAGTTGAGTGTATCTGTTTGTATTTGGTAAGTAAACTCTCCTTTTTGGGGATAGATAGTATCTATTTTGAATGAAGGACTGTCGTAGATGAGCCATAAAGTATCCGATTTGATATCTTCTAATTCAGCTTGGAGTTTGAAACTTGAATTGTTTTGGCATCCGGCGAAGCTAATAACAATGAGTAATAAGAAAAACAGTCTGTTCATGTGATTAATAAATTCTTTTTGCGAAAATACATAAATTATTTCAATCCCCTTATTCTTTGGAGCTTATTCTTTTGTGGATTGAAAAGTATTTGATGGGTAAGTGTATAAAAAAAGCCGGGAAATTTATTTCCCGGCTCCTTTTTTATATTATCAGATAATCAAGTGGAAATTACTTGATTTCGTTTGCATATTTAGCAAATTCGCGGTCGTTCTGAGCTTTGGCAGCCAATGCAGCATCTTTCTGAGCCACTTTCTGCATGCTTGATTTTACCAAGTTTGCATTGTTAGTTCTAGCGCCAACGATAGCCATCAAATAGTCTGTGTAAGCATCAGGATTTTTCACTGAGTTCAAAGTATTTTTAGCTTTGTTGTAATCTTTAGCCAAGAGCTGAGCCAGAGCAGCAGAGTTAGATTTAGTGTCACCGAAAGCAGCAACAGCGCGGTCATACTGTCCTTGTTTGATATACAAGTTACCCAAAGCTTCGTCAGCAGTGTTTGCACCAGTAGATTTGCTCAAGTAAGTTTCAGCGTTTGCTACATTGCCCTTAGCCAATTCAATCAAGCCAAGGTTAGTGTTAGCTTCTGCAGCGTCAGACTGCTTGCTGGCAGCTTGTTTGAAATATTTTTCAGCAGTAGCTTGGTCACCTTCAGCATAAGCCATCATACCCAAGTTGTTGTATGCACGGTAGTCAGCAGGATACAATTCGATAGCCTTGTTATAGATTGCCTTCTGACGAGCCTGGTCGTCTGTCAAAGTTGCAGCATACAAGATTTCGTCGATGCTTAATACTTTAGCGTCTGTATCGAATGCTTCGTTGATTTCTTCATCGCTACGGCCAATTACATCATAATTAGCAGTCAAGCGAGCGCGACGCAACTGAGGCAAGATTTCGTCAGCCAAAGTTTTGTAAACAGAAGAAATATTTTTGATTTCAGCTTCACGCTGTTCAGCATCAGTATACATAGACAATACGCGCAAAATCAATTCTTTGTCTTGGATGTTAGATTTAGAAACCAATTCTTGGAAGCCATCCCAGTCCTGAGCAGTATATTCAGTATCTACGTTTGTATTGATTTTGCCTTTCTTCAACTGCAGGTTCATGTATTTAGCAGTGTTGTTCTGACGGTTGTTAGCCAAAGTAGAGTTCAATTCTACACCACCATCAGGAGAAGCATAAGCAGAAATTTCAATGTTGTTCAGTTTGTAGTTTTTAGAATCGCCAGCTACAGTTACTACCTGTTTGTGGAAATCTTTCAGTTCAGCTGATTTCAATTCGCTAGCGCGAAGGTTAGCCTGCTGAATCAAGAACATAATCTGAGCTTCTTTAGCCTGTTTGATAACTCTCTGGAATGCATCTGGAGCCAAAGCGGCATTAGCAGAGTTTACAGTAGGCAATTCAGAAGTTGCGATTACACCGTCTGCGATTTTTACAGAAGGGATAGTATATGTTTTTTTACCACTTTTAATTTTGAAATCCAAATAAAGTTCAGATTTAGCCATTTCAGGTACATAGTTGAAAGAAGTTTTCATAGTGTAGGTACCACCGGCTTTGTACATAATAGTTTGGTCATTGCCCTGTACTTTTTCACCTTGGAATGTAGCAGGCTGGCCTTTAGCTTCGCCACCTTCCCATCTTAGCACTGGAGTAACTTCTACAACAGCATTTTTTTTGAAGTATTTTTCAGGAAATTTACCTGTAATAGTTACAGGAACCTTGCCTCCAACAGCTTCCAAAACTTCAGGATTTGTTGTGAAATAGTCAGCAGACAATTCGCCCATTTTCTTACATGAAGAGAAAGTAAGGACTAATAATGCCACTAAAGGCAAATACAACTTTTTAATCATGGTCTTTAATATTAAGTTTATAATAAATTTTACAATTCGATTATTGAAGTTATTATTTGTGGCAAAGATAAGAAAAACTACATTAAGTGTTAATGATTTCCCTGTTTTTTTTCTTGATAGATGCGAAAAAATGAAGTGGGATGGTCGGCTTGTGTGATTTTTAGTCTTTTCTTTGATTTCTAGGATGATGTTCTATGATTTCTTGCCTTAGCAAGGAGCGGTCAATATGCATGTAAATTTCTGTGGTTCCTATACTCTCGTGCCCTAACATACATTGAATGGCACGTAGGTTTGCTCCTCCTTCAAGCAGATGGGTAGCAAAGGAATGGCGGAAAGTGTGCGGACTGATTGTCTTCTTTATTCCAGCTTTGACGGCGAGTTCTTTTATGATGTGGAAAACCATGATTCGGGAAATGTTTTTTCCGAATCGGCTGATAAAGACATAGTCCTCGTATTCTGGTTTGACGAGATGTTCTCCTCTTGTCATGAAATAGTTTTTGAGTTCGCTGATGGCTCGTGGAGAGATTGGAACCAGGCGTTGCTTGTTGCCTTTTCCTGTGACTTTTATGAAGCCTTCGTTAAGGTATAAGTCGGAAAACTTTAAGTTGCACAATTCAGAAACTCGCAGTCCGCAGCTATATAAAGTTTCCAAAATGGCACAGTTTCTTTGACCTTCGTTGGTGCTCCGGTCTATTAATCCTATCAGACGGTCTATTTCTTCAACGGTAAGTACATCGGGGAGGTGCTTGCCTAAGCGAGGAGATTCCAGTAGTTCGCAAGGGTCTTGTTTGATGTAGTCCTCCAGTGTTAAATAACGGTAAAAGGAGCGTACGCCCGATAAAATTCGAGCCTGTGAGCGTGGGTGTATTCCAATGTCATGTAATCCGGCGGAAAAGTATTCTAAATCAGTGAGCTTTACTTCTGTAATGTCCTTGTCTTCTAGTGTAAGGTAGGCTAACAATTTATCCAGGTCGGTGAGGTATGCATCTACAGTATTATTAGACAATCCTTTTTCTAACTTTAAATATTGTCTATACTTTATTATTATCTTATTGCATTTCTCGTGATTTTTCATTCTTTTTTCGTATCTTTGTCCCAAATTTTCAACAAATGTATTAAATATTTTGTTTGGATGAAAAAGAGAAGAATACAAATTATCAATGGCCCCAATATCAATTTGCTGGGTAAGCGAGAACCTTCAATATATGGAGCCGTTTCTTTCGATGATTATTTGGTGGAGTTGAGAGAAAAATATCCGGAATTGGAAATTGATTACTATCAGTCAAATGTAGAGGGGTATCTATTGGATAAGATACATGAGGTAGGATTTTCGTGTGATGGGATTGTATTAAATGCCGGAGCTTATACACATACCTCCATTGCTCTTCAGGATGCTATTCGTGCAGTGACCTCTCCGGTGGTTGAAGTACATATTTCGAATGTGCATACACGTGAAGAATTCAGGCATCATTCGATGATTTCTTGTGCATGTGTTGGGGTAATTTGTGGTTTTGGCTTAGATTCTTACCGCTTAGGGATTGAAGCTCTTTTACAGATTGGAAAATAAATTCAGTTAATATAAATAATATGATGCTCAAACAAACAAAAATCGTAGCGTCCATTTCGGATTTGCGCTGTGAGGTAGATTTTATCAGAGACCTTTTCAATGCTGGTATGAATGTGGTACGTATGAATACTGCTCATGCTAGTCGTGAAGGATTCGAAAAATTAATTGCTAATGTGCGTGAAGTTTCAAATCGTATTGGTATTTTGATGGATACTAAAGGTCCTGAGGTTCGTACTACAGCTAGCGCAGAAGGTCCGATTGATTTTAAAACAGGTGATAAAGTTCAGATTGTTGGTAATCCTGAACAGGAAACCACTCGTGAGTGTATCGCTGTAACTTATGTAAACTTTGTACATGACCTTGCAGTTGATTCACGTGTATTGATTGATGATGGTGAACTGGAGTTGAAGGTGGTGGAGAAGAAGGACAATGTTCTTTATTGTGAAGCATGCAATGATGCCACTTTGGGTAGCCGTAAAAGTGTGAATGTACCTGGAGTACGCATCAATTTGCCTTCTTTGACAGAAAAAGACCGTAACAATATTCTTTATGCAATAGAAAAAGATATCGATTTTATTGCTCACTCATTTGTTCGTAATAAGCAGGATGTATTGGATATTCGTGCCATACTAGATGCTCATCATAGTGATATTAAGATTATTGCTAAAATTGAAAATCAGGAAGGTGTGGACAACATCGACGAAATTCTTGAAGTTGCCGATGGTGTAATGGTAGCTCGTGGTGACTTGGGTATTGAAGTTCCTCAGGAACGTATTCCAGGTATTCAGCGTGCTTTGATAAAGAAATGTATTTTGGCTAGAAAGCCGGTTATCGTAGCTACCCAGATGTTGCATACTATGATTAATAACCCTCGTCCTACCCGTGCGGAGGTTACTGATATTGCCAATGCTATTTACTATCGTACTGATGCCTTGATGTTGAGTGGTGAAACTGCTTATGGTAAATATCCGGTAGAAGCTGTGAAGACAATGGCTAAGGTGGCTGCTCAGGCTGAAAAAGATAAGATGGAAGAAAATGATATCCAGATTCCTTTGAATCCAGAAAATACAGATGTAACTTCATTCTTGGCTAAACAGGCTGTTCGTGCTACCACTTTGATGCCTATCCGTGCCATTATCACAGATTGTTTCAGTGGTCTTACTGCTCGTAGCCTGGCTGCATTCCGTGGAAAATATCCAGTGTTAGCAGTTTGCTATAAAGAAAAGACTATGCGTCATCTTGCTTTGTCGTATGGCGTAGAAGCGATGTATATGCCCGAAAAAGCCAGCGGTCAAGAATATTATTTCACTGCGTTGCGCAAGTTGATGGGTGATGGAGTTCTTTCTCCTCAAGATATGGTGGCTTATTTGAGTGGTGGTAAGAAAGGCACTCATACTTCATTCCTTGAAATCAACCAGGTGAATGATGTATTAGAGAATGCTGGTGAATATGAATTGCCAAACCGCAACCGCTATCTTTAATAAATAACAGATAAAAAGGATGCAGGAAATGAAAGATGGCTTTTTATCGCCCACTTTCATTTTCTGCATTGTTTTTATGATAGATACTTTTCCTGATGAAAGAAACCGATGCATTGGATGATTATATCCTACGTCATATAGATCCTGAAAATGATTATTTGAAGGCGCTTTATCGTGCTACTCATGTTAAGTTGCTGCGTCCGCGTATGGCTTCAGGGCATCTTCAGGGACGAATGCTTAAGATGTTTGTACAGATGATCCGTCCTCGTCAGGTGCTTGAGATTGGTACTTACAGTGGATATTCGGCTTTATGTTTGGCCGAAGGGTTAGAAGAAGGAGCTTTGCTTCATACGTTTGAAATCAATGATGAGCAGGAGGACTTTACCCGTCCGTGGCTGGAAAATTCTCCTTATGCCGATAAGATACGTTTTTATATCGGTGATGCGCTTCAAATAGTGCCCCAGATGGATATTCATTTCGATTTGGCTTTCATGGATGGCAACAAGCGCCATTATGTAGAGTATTATGAGGTGATTCTTCAGAAAATGACTCCAGGGGGCTATATCATAGCCGACAATACATTATGGGATGGACACGTACTGGAGGCTCATACTTCACAGTCTGATACACAGACTTTAGGCATCAAGCATTTTAATGATTTGGTGGCAGAGGATAGTCGTGTGGAGAAAGTGATACTTCCTTTGCGCGACGGATTGACTATTATCCGGAAAAAATAACATTATAAAAAAGAAATTATGGAAACAACCAGACAAAACAAGATTGCACGTCTCATTCAGAAAGAACTGAGTGAAATCTTTTTGCTTCAGACTAAGTCGATGTCCGGCGTGTTGGTATCTGTAAGCATTGTGCGCATCAGTCCAGACATGAGCTATGCCCGTGTATATCTTAGTGTATTCCCTTCTGAAAGAGGTGAAGAGATTGTGAAGAATATCAATGATAACATGAAATCTATTCGTTTTGAATTAGGAAATCGTGTTCGTCATCAGTTGCGTATCATTCCGGAACTCAAGTTCTTTGTGGATGATTCACTAGATTATGCAGCGCATATTGATGAGTTGCTGAAAAAATAATAAAAGTCGTCTTTTATAATATAGCAGGAGCACATAGGCGGTTTGTGGAATACAGACCATCGGTGTGCTTCTTTATTTTTATATCTTAATGTATTTGTTGTCATTATGAATTTTCCTTTTTATATTGCGCGTCGTTATCTGTTTTCTCGAAAGTCGCATCATGCCATCAATGTGATTTCAGCCATCTCTGTTTGTGGAGTAGCTTTTGCTACTCTGGCATTAGTATGTACGCTTTCTGTTTTTAATGGCTTTCAAGACTTGGTAGCAACTTTCTTTACAGCATTTGACCCTGAATTGAAGGTGACGGCTGTGCAAGGCAAAGTGTTTGATACTAAGGACAAGCGAATACTTGAAGTGTGTGCCTTGCCGGAAGTGGAGGTCAGTTCTGCTTCGCTGGAGGATAATGTCATGGTGCAATACAAAGGGCGGCAAGCAATGGCCATACTGAAAGGGATGGAAGATAATTTTGACCGCCTGACTCCTATAGACAGCATTCTGTATGGGAGTGGGAAGTTACGTCTTCATGATGAAGTGGCTCATTATGCGATTCCCGGAATTCAGTTGACTTCCACTTTGGGGACTGGCATTCGTTTTTTGGACCCATTGGAGGTTTATGCGCCGCGTCGCGGGGCAAAAGTTAATTTGGCTAATCCTGCCGCCAGTTTTTCTACGGGAAATTTGTTTTCTTCTGGATTAGTGTTTGCTGTTAACCAGGAAAAATACGATGCCTCTTATATATTGACATCTATTCAGTTTGCACGAAAGTTGTTTCGTTACACAACAGAGGCCAGCGCATTGAATTTAAAATTTCGTGCCGACAGCGATATTGCGGTGCTGAAAAAGAAAATACAAACCATCTTAGGAGATGATTTTAGGGTTCAGAATCGTTATGAGCAGCAGGCGGATACTTACCGCATCATGGAAATAGAGAAATTGATTTCCTATTTGTTTCTTACCTTTATTTTATTGATAGCTTGCTTTAATGTGATAGGCTCTCTTTCTATGCTTATCATAGACAAGCGAGAGGATGTGGTGACATTGAGAAATCTGGGAGCGTCCGACCGTCAGGTTATCCGCATATTCCTTTTCGAGGGGCGTATGATTACTTTCTTCGGAGCGTCGATTGGAGTGTTGGGCGGATTGTTGCTGTGCTGGCTGCAGCAGGAGTACGGATTTATATCTTTAGGTTCATCGGGCAGTTTTGTAGTAGATGCTTATCCGGTCAGTGTGCATTTTTCGGATGTCTTGCTGGTGTTTATAACTGTTTTGGTTGTCGGCTTTATGTCTGTATGGTATCCGGTACGTTTTTTGAGCCGCCGTTTATTGGTTAATTTTGATAAATAATTTTGGGTAAAAGTCTGAAATAAAGCGGGCTTTTTATACATTTGTCGGCAGATTAAATTAAATAGTAAGAATATTATGAAAAAGAGTTTTTATTTGTCATTGTTTGGCGGGGTTTTGCTGACAGCATGTACCCCTTCTCCTAAGTATGAAGTATCAGGAGCACTTACTGGTGTAGTGAGCGATACTCTTCTGATACGTTCTTTTGCAGTAACTCCATCGGGACAACCAGACGAGGTGCAGATGGACACAGTACCTATGGTTGATGGTAAGTTTTCATTGAACATAAAAAACGATGTGTTGAAGCAAGTGTATATTTGGGTCAAGCCTAGTATGGTGCCCGATGCGCAAGGTAGAATTGCTGCCATGTCAATGCGTCCGGCTGCTTTACTGTTGCTTCCAGGCAAACAAGTGACAATAAATGGCTCTTTGGATGATTATACGTTGGGCGGAGATGCTTTCTATGAAGCATATAATTCTGTTCAGGCTCAGCTGAAACCTTTTGAAGCGAAACTGGATTCTTTGAGCGCACATTGCAGCAAGATGAGTCAGGAAGGTGCGCCTGCCGATTCTGTACGCAAGGCTTATGCTCCATCCAAGCAGATTTTGGGTGATATGCGTCAGGTAGCGGTAGACTATATCCGTAGCCATGCCGACCAGGATGTGTCATTGTTTATTCTGTCTCAGACTCCTATCAAGATGGCAGAACGTCAGAAACTATTGGATGAGATGGCAGAACCGGTAAAAACAGGTGTGATGAAACCGCTTTATGAAATGATGAAGCAAAGCTGTGAAAGAGAAGCTGCCCGTAATGCTGCACGTGAAAAGATAAAAGAAGGGGCACAGGCTCCCGATTTCACCCTGAAGACTATCGAAGGAAAAGATTTCTCGCTCTCTTCTTTGAAAGGTAAGTATGTAGTGCTTGATTTTTGGGGAAGTTGGTGCGGATGGTGCATCAAGGGATTCCCGGAAATGAAGAAGGCCTATGAAGCTCATAAGTCAAAGATTGAATTTGTAGGGGTGGACTGCAATGATAAGGAAACTAAATGGAAGAAAGCGGTTGCTGAACATCAGTTGCCTTGGATTAATGTTTATAATGCCGGTAATCCGGATGTGGCTATCATGTACGGAGTTTCTGGATATCCTACCAAGATGGTGCTTGATAAGGAAGGAAAGATTATCAAGATTGTAGTAGGTGAAGACCCGGAATTTTACACTTACTTAAACAAACTGTTGAAATAAGAAAAATAGTTGAAAACTGCTGGAGGTCATTCGTTTTTTCGGATGACCTCTTTCTTTTTTGATACAATTGGATATCTGTTTGCTCATCTTGGTACGTTTTTTTATCTTTGTAAAAGAATCATAATGTCCATTCGGGATAAATTAAACAAACGAATATATGAAAATTGTAAATTTCAGCCAGGCCAACACTTTGTTGAACCAATTTGTGGCAGAAATCCGTGATGTAAACATTCAAGGTGACAGCTTGCGCTTTCGCCGTAACATTGAGCGTATCGGAGAAATTATGGCTTATGAGATTAGCCGTGATTTACCTTACCAGTCGTTAACCATACAAACTCCATTGGCAGAAACAACGGAGAATGTTCCGGCTGTAAAACCGGTAATCGGTACTATTTTGCGTGCGGGACTTCCGTTGCATCAGGGATTTTTGAACTATTTTGACCATGCTGAAAATGCATTTGTATCTGCTTATCGTAAGTATATAGACGATGATAATTTCGATATTCATATCGAATACATCGCTTCTCCTCGTTTGGACGGGAAAACGCTGATATTGGTAGACCCTATGTTGGCAACCGGAGGTTCTATGGAATTGGCATATCGTGCGTTGTTGACAAAAGGAGAGCCTGCTCATATACATGTGGTTTCGGTTATTGCCAGTCAGCAGGCGGTAGATCATGTGGCAAAAGTGATGCCGGCCGACAAGACAACAATCTGGTGTGCTGCCATTGATCCGGAGTTGAATGCTCATTCTTATATTGTTCCAGGCTTGGGTGATGCCGGTGATTTATGCTATGGTGAAAAAGAATAAATAAATTCAAGTTAGATAGTTTTGAGGCGAGATGTTCTTTGGCTAAGTATAGAAAGAGAACATCCCGCCTTTTTTTATTGCTGTTCAAATCATGCCGTCATTTTGGTGAAAATATGTCGGCATTTGGTGAAAAATATGCCGTCATTCTGATGAAAATATGCCGATGATCTGAAAAAAACATGTCGACAATCTGGGGAAAATATACCGACGATTATTTAGTCTCCTCGAAATCCCTCTTTTAATACATGTTTAAAACAAATAGAACAGTGACATGTTGATTGTTGTTTGTTGTCTGTTAGGATAACCTATTTGATATGCACTTTCGTGATTCTTTTTACTACGGTGGTAATATGAAAGCCCTATGGTTGTACCAATTCGCTGTTTATTCTTTAGACTGTACGCATGAACAGCTTGTAGGCTAAAGGCTTGTGCAGATTCACCTCTGATGAGGTAAGGAATGTAAGATTGCTGGAGAGCCATGAAATTATCTGATGAGATTGGATTCTTAAATGTGTTGGATAAAGGCAGTCTGCTTTCCCATTTTGAATAGAACTCCATTTGATGTTTTTGTAAGCGTAATTTATAGCTCAAATCAATAAATGGTTGGACGATTGAGTTCATAATTTCTTTTTCGGGCGACAGGTAAGTCTCTTTATGATAAAGCAGTTTGCTTCCTAGTGAAAACTCAACTGCTTGCCTGTTAGAGAAATGATTGGTTGCCTTTAAGATGAAATTAGAATGACTTTGAGTCAGTTTATAGAGTTGGTTTTCTCCAACTTTGGTGTAATCATATAAACTTTGTTCCTCTGAAACTTCTTTATTCTCATAGATATTTTCTGTACCCTTTCGAATAGAGTAATCTCCGGAATAGAGTAGGTGGGTAGACCATTTCCCGAATCTTTTTGATAAGATGATTTCACCATATAACTGGTGTGTATTGGCTTGGAAGAGGTTCTTGTAGGTGTTTTCTTCCGTATCCATCCGTTGAAAGTGATAGTTTAGGCTGGCCTGGTAGTTGAATTCTTCTATATGATTTAGCCGGCGCTTGAAAGTTATATTGCTTTTAACCCCTTTTATACTCATCATTCGGCCGTAGTTATATCCAGCTTTACTTTCTTTATGGCTCCATTTTCCAAAACCATAGAACTGGAAATACTTAACAGAAGCGTGTTTATATCCCCCTACCGAAATATGTTGCTTGTTCAGTTCAGGCTGTATATAAGCAGAGAAAATTTGATTTCTGAAGGAAGTGGCTATGCCGGCATTCATTCGGAACCATGAATTGTAAGCCGATTGTTTGGGGTCTGTTTGTTTGGAAGAAACAATTCCTTCGTACTCTCCATATACTCCCAGATAAGTTTTTCGAAGGTTGAATCCAAATCCTCCTTTTACTGTATAAGCTTCTTTTCTCACCTTTCCGCTTCCTAGTGAGTCTGCCACCAAATAAGGATAGTAATCCATAGGATTGATGGCATAATTTAGTGAAACATCTTTATTGTATTCGCGTACATAAGAGGCGCTACCATATAAAGTTCCTAGATGTGTATAATGTTTTTCACCAGACGCATAAGCGCCACCGGCTAGGGTGTGATTACCTTGGTAAAAAAGGTAATCACCTTGAGTATTGGTCGTATATATACCCGAGCGAATTATGTTTTTATGAAAAGAAGGGAGTCCTGATGAAAAGGTAGAGTCATTGGTCATCCAGTGTATTAATGCAGGGTTCTCTCGCAAAGAGAATAAACCTTTATGGTCGGGGCTCTCAGATGATAACTTTAGGCTGAGAATCAAGTCGTTTTGTGCATATGTAAGAAGGCAAGCACTCCATAAGAGGAGAGTTGTACAGATTATTTTTTTCATTTTTTATGATAAGTCT
>RCNI01000472.1_pt1 | contig 24837 bp, 22 predicted proteins | sample 2041151 | NCBI WGS metagenome assembly RCNI01 (sample SAMN09708214, study PRJNA481090) | feces metagenome | isolation source: feces | place: Antarctica: Albino Rookery | reverse complement strand
GGTACTATACCCAGACAGTGCGGCTGAGCCACCTGAAAACCACGGTGGAAAAGCATCGCCGCATTGTGGACGCCCTCAGAGCGCATGATTGGGAGGCTTATACTGCCGCAATGGAACGGCACTTTATGCGCAACTACAAGAGCGCACTCGAGTAAGCAGAACTTCATATGGAAACAAAAGAGCATCTGTTTTCCGGATATGCCGGGAGACAGATGCTCTTTGCAGTTAAAAGAAGGTTACAGTGCGATTTTCATAACCAGCTTGTCCACATGGCAGGACTCGCCGTTCAAAAGCTTGGGCAGATGACCTTCACCGGGATAGACCAGAAGGAACATTCCGGGGGAGAGGGACAGCGTTTCCTGAGGTACGCCGGTATAGAGGACAGCGTCCTGATCGGTCTGCACCTGAGGATTGTTCAGCTGTTCCGTGGGGGTCAATCCGACCTTTTCCTGACCGGAAAGAACCACATGGAGGTCCAGACACTCCTGATGAGCCTCGAACACGGAGTCGTCAGACAACGGAGCCGTGTCATAGCCAAAGTGGTTGGCATACACGGTATCACCGTCGATTTCTACACGCCCCATCGGGAGGTCTTTGCAGTCGGAAGACTGCAAAAAATGAATTGCCGTATCAATCGCAGGGGAAATACCTTTGTAGCGACCGATGTTGGCCAAAGTATCGTAAATGATAAGAAACACCTCGATCTCGAAATATACCGACTTCTGACTTATAAATAAAATCAGAGAAGATCGGTAGGGCTATTTTAACGCAGATGGTGAAATAATACAAGAACTATGTTGAAGAAATGTTGTGTATTGGATAAATGCACAAAAAACAGAAGCTATACTTGGCGTATGTGAATAATTGAAAACAGAAAAAGTTTGTAGTACAATGTTCTCGAAGGATGACAGGACGGGGTAAGCGAAACGAATCAAGCGAACAATGAAGCTTATTTCACTTCCTAAATCTGGGATTTCCAACAAAGGAAAGGAGAACAACAGTAATGAAGAAAATGATGAAGCGAATGCTGTGCCTTGCGCTTGGAACTGCAATGCTGTTCAGCCTGGCTGCCTGTGGTGGCGGCGGAGGAAGCAGTCAGCAGGGAAGCACCTCTGGCGTGACCAGTGAAGAAGGCAAAGACACTCCCACCGGTGTCAAGATGATCTACAGCAATGGCGGTCCCGAAGAATTCTTTGAGACTCCCTGGCTGAACCCCGGCAGCTTTACTTACAACAAGACTGTGTATGCTCACATTCTGGTTGCAGATGAAAACCTGAATCCCATCCCCAATCATCCGGATGCTCTGGCAACCTATGATTACAGCGAGGACGGCATGACTCTGGTGCTGCACCTGCGTGACGATGCCTACTGGCACAACGGCGATCCCGTGACTCCGGAAGACATCAAGTGGAGCATTGAGTTCGTGGCAAAGACTCCCGTTTGCAACGCCGTGTTTGTGAACACCTTCTCCGCAATCGAAGGCAGCACTACGGATGGCAAGTTCAACGAGACCTTCTCCGGTATCACCATTGACGGTCAGGACATCACCATCAAGTTTGCTCAGATTGCACCCGACGCACTGCTGGCCTTCACTCAGTTCGCTCCTGTTCCCAAGAGCGAGTTCGAGGGCGTGGATCCTCTGAATGTGCAGCAGGCTCCCTTCTTCCAGCATCCCATCGGAGCAGGCCCCTTCAAGGTTGGCGAAGTCAACATGAAGAACTACACCATTCTGGAGCCCTTCGATAAGTACTATAACGGCGTGGCTGACTTCCAGATCCAGCTGCTGCCCAGCCCCGGTGACTCCGATGCCAACCTGGCAACCCGCGTGAAGTCCGGCAACCTGGACTATGGCTACACCAAGGCCGTCACCGATGTTCAGGCCATCGAAAACACCCCCGGCATCACGGTCACTCCCGTGGATGTCCGTTACACCCGTCTGTTCTACTTGAACAAGTTCGACCGTAAGGACGGCACTCCCGCTCCTCTGGCTGACCAGAGAGTGCGTCAGGCCATCGCCTACGCCATCGATATGGATACCATCTGCGAGACCCTGTTCCAGGGCGCAGCCGTTCCTGCGAACAGCTTGGCTCCCGATGCCGGCCTGAAGAGCGGCGATTTGAACGATTACAAGTACAATCCCGAGAAGGCCAAGGAGCTGCTGGCTGAGGCCAACTGGGATTCCAACACGGTTTTGAAGGCTGTGTTCTATTACACCGATCAGGCTACTGTCGACCTGATGACCGCAGTTCAGGCCTATCTGGCCGATGTGGGCATCAAGATGGAGTTTGAGCTGGTCGAGGGCGATCTGGGTACCATCCTGTGGTCCGCTCCTGCCGATCAGACCAAGGGTCCCCGTGCTGTGGATTGGGATATCTGCTATGCTGCAAACGCTGCTCTGTCTCTCCACGAGTACTATGACCGTTACCACACCGGTAACCCCGCAAACTCCCATACGCCTGAGGACCCCGAGCTGAACAAGCTGATTGAGGCTACCAGCGCTTCTACTGACGTCGAAGTGCAGAATGAGGCATTCAAGGAACTCATCAAGTATGAGAACGACACCATGTTCACCATGGCTCTGTACTATCAGCCCATCTTCATGATCACCAGCGATCGTGTGGGTGAGATCAATAAGGGCAATCCTCAGTTCTGCTACAACTGGGATATCCAGCATTGGGATATTCAGTAATTCAGATCGTGTAAAGTTGTGCGAAACCTGTGACGCAGATGCTTTGTGTTCAGAAATTTCTAACCACTGATTTTAGACGATAGTTCGTAGGGGGTGGCAACCTATGCCACCCCCTCTTTTAACAGGGAGGCCACTCTATGCGAAACAAAATGCAATACATTCTAAAAAAGTTGTTGATGATGATCCCGATGGTTCTCTTTATTACCTTCCTGATCTATTGGGGTCTGGAGCTGACCCCCGGTGACGCCGTGTCCCATATGATCCCTCCGGATCAGATGGCGAACATGGACCCGGCTCAGCTGGAGGCTCTTCGTGAGTCGCTGGGTATGAACGATCCCTTCCTGGTGCGGTATTTCCGCTGGTTGGGCCAGCTGCTTCACGGCAACTTTGGTTATTCCATGACCAGCGGTGTTCCTATCAAGGACATTTTGAAGGACTTGTTCCCGGCTACCTTGGAGCTGTCCTTCGCAGCTCTGGTCATCTCTACGGTTCTGGGTAGTGTGCTTGGCGTGCTGAGCGCACTGAAGAAGGGCTCCATCGGTGATAATGCGCTGACCGTGTTCGGTATGATCGGCGTTTCCATCCCCCAGTTCTTCTTTGGCATGCTGATGATCCTCCTGTTCGCACTGAACTGGAAGGTCCTGCCCATCGGCGGACGCATGGCACCCGGTGAAACCGGTGTGTGGGCGCACTTTAGATACCTCATTTTGCCGGCCTGTGTGTTGGGCATCTCGCTGACCGCCGGCGTTATGCGCTATGCAAGATCCAGTATGCTGGATACCATGAATAAAGACTATATCAAAACCGCCCGTGCAAAGGGCCTTCCTGAGTGGCGTGTCAATCTGGTTCACGGCTTCCGTGTGGCCATGACGCCGGTGGTGGTTCTGGTCGGTTTCCGTCTGCCTACTTTGATCGGCGGCTCCGTGGTCATTGAAACGATTTTCCAGTGGCCCGGCATCGGCAATGCCTTCAAGACGGCAGTTACTGGACAAAACTATCCATTGGTCATGATGATTGCACTGTTCTCCGTTCTGGCGGTCTTGTGTGCCAGCTTCTTGGTGGATGTGCTGACCGCAATCATTGACCCGCGTGTCAAGTTGGAGTAAGGGAGGGCGAAGAAATGAGTGCTGTAATGACAAAACCGAAAAAACGCACCAGATTGGACCGTAAATTCGATAAGCTGAGAGCGGCGGAAGAGGCCGGCAAGCTGGGCAAGAGCAAATTGAGCCGTTCCATGCGCAAGCTGCTGGAAAACCGTCTTGCTATCGTGGGTCTGGTCGTGTTCCTCATTATCATTCTGGCCTGCATCTGTGCGCCGCTGATTTCTCCTTATGATCCCAACGCCACCGATCTGCGCAGTATGACTCAGGCACCTTCTTGGGCACATATTTTCGGCACGGACAAGCTGGGCCGCGATGTGTTCACCCGTACCCTGTACGGCGGACGCCTTTCCATCCTCATCGGTCTTGGCTCGGCTATGGGCGCAGCCATCATCGGTGTGGTTCTGGGCTGCTACGGCGGCTATAAGGGCGGCTTGTTTGATAAGTTCGTCCTTCGATTCTCGGAAATTTTCATGTCCTTCCCGCAGCTGATTCTGGTGATGATGCTGGGAACCATTTTTGGACGCGGACTGGGAAATCTGATTTTCATTTTCATCCTGACCGGTTGGGGTGCTGTCTATCGACAGGCCCGTGCAAAAATGCTGTCCCTTCGTGAGGAAGAATATGTTCAGTCCATGCAGGCATTTGGTCTGTCGGACTTTGTGATTTGCTATAAGCATATGCTGCCCAACGCCATCGGTCCTGTGGTGGTCAATATCACCCTGTCCACGGCTATGTTCATTCTGGACGAGGCAGCCATGAGCTTCCTGGGTCTGGGTGTTCCCCCGGAGATTGCAACTTGGGGCAATATCCTCAACGCCTCTCAGGACATCTATGTCATGCAGAACTACTGGTGGATGTGGCTGCCGGTAGGTATCGTGGTCTCTCTCTTCGTGATCAGCATCAACTGCATTGGCGACGGTCTGCGGGATTCTACCGATCCCACGCAGCAGGGTTAAGGAGGGAGACAGAGAATGGAACAGCAAGCGATTATTACCGTAAAAGATCTCCATACCTATTTTTATTCCGACAAGCGCTGCAACAAGGTGCTCAACGGCATCTCCTTTGAACTTTACAAGGGCCGTACCCTGTGCATCGTAGGCGAGTCCGGCTGCGGCAAGAGCGTCACCGCTTCCTGCGTCATGCAGCTGCTGCCCAAGCTTTCTCGAATCGAGCAGGGCTCCATTACTTACCATAGTGACGAGGGCGATATCCGTATCGACCAGCTGAAGCGAAACGGAAAAGAAATGCGGGCACTGCGTGGTCATGATCTGGCAATGATTTTCCAGGACCCCATGACCGCACTGAACCCTGTGTATACCATCGGTTACCAGATTGGTGAGGATTTGCGTTATCACACCAAGCTGAATAAGGCACAGCGCCGTGAACGCACTCTGGAGCTGATTACCCAGATGGGCATTTCCACCCCGGAAAAGCGCATTGACCAGTATCCCTTCGAGTTCTCCGGCGGCATGCGTCAGCGTGCTATGATTGCCATGGCCATGAGCTGCGAGCCCAAGGTTCTGATCGCGGACGAACCTACCACGGCATTGGATGTGACGATTCAGGCTCAGATCTTTGAGTTGATGGAAAAGCTGAAGAAAGAGCACGACACCGCAGTGATGCTGATTACCCACGACATGGGCGTGGTGAGTGAGCTGGCAGACGATGTGGCCGTGATGTACATGGGCAGCATTGTGGAAAAGGGCTCGGCACACGATGTTTTGAAGTACCCGGCACACCCCTATACGGCGGCACTGCTGAGATCGATTCCCGTGCTGCATAAGGGCAAGTCCCAGAAGCTGGAGCCTATCATCGGCTCGACGCCCGATCCCTATAATCGACCCAAGGGCTGCCAGTTTGCACCCAGATGCGAGCATTGCTGCGAAAAGTGCCTGAAGGAAATGCCTCCTGAATCTCAGATCGGCAGTGGCCATATGGTCCGCTGCTGGAATGCAGAGAAGGTATATGCAGGTCCGAGAGAGGAGGAAGCCAAGGTATGAGCGAGCAGAAGGAAGTATTGCTGAAACTCCGGGGAGTGAAAACCTTTTTCCCGGTGCGGAGCGGATTTTTCAATAAGGTGACCGACTATGTTCAGGCCGTCAATGACATTGATCTGGACATCTACCGCGGCGAAACGCTGGGTCTGGTGGGCGAGTCCGGCTGTGGCAAGACCACTCTGGGCAAGTCGATTATCCAGCTGGTCCACTCCACAGACGGCACCATGGAGTATGATTTCGGTGAGGAAGGCAAGCGGGATCTCCGCAAGCTGGATAAGCAGGGGGAGCAGCTGCTCCATAAGCGCATCCAGATCGTGTTTCAGGACCCCTATTCCTCTTTGAACCCGGTGTTCACCATTTTCCAGTCGCTGGCAGATCCGCTGAGCCACTTTGGTATCAAGGATAAGAAGCAGCAGCGCCAGCTGATTGGCGACATTCTGGAAGCAGTCAATATGCGCCGGGAGTATATGGATCGTTATCCCCATGAGTTCTCCGGCGGCCAGCGCCAGCGTATCGGCATTGCCCGTGCGCTGATGGTAGACCCGGAAATGGTTATCTGCGATGAGGCCGTGTCCGCATTGGATGTGTCCATTCAGGCACAGGTGCTGAATCTGCTGATGAAGCTGAAGGAAGAGCGAAACCTCACCTATGTGTTCATCACCCATAACCTGTCCGTGGTGGAATATATCTCCGACCGTATTGCGGTGATGTATCTGGGCCGTATTGTGGAGCTGAGCAGCACGGAGCAGGTGTTCGAGCACACCATGCATCCCTATACCGAGGCTCTGCTGTCCGCCATCCCTGTGGTGGACCCGGACCATAAGCACAGCCGCATCGTGCTGGAGGGCGATGTGCCCAACCCGGTGCATCCCCCTGAGGGCTGTCATTTCCATCCTCGCTGCAAGAAGTGCATGGAAATCTGCAAGAAGGTGAAGCCTGAGCTGAAGCGGTATATTATTGACGGCGAGGAGCACTATTGTGCATGCCACTTGTATGACGAGATGGCGGAAGTAAAAAAAGAGGAAGACTAATAAAATATGAAAATAGAGCTTGAACATACATCGGATGTCCTGGTTCTAGGAGCGGGCCTGGCCGGCATAACTGCCGCAATCCAAGCGGCAAAGCGGGGATCCTCTGTGATTCTTGCGGCCAAAGGCCCGCTTTTCTCTGGATCCAGCTTTTACCCCGGAACTTGGGGCTTGGGCCTTATCGGGCCTGCCAATGAGGACGATCAGGACGATCTTGCAGATACCATCCAGCGAGTCGGCTGCAATATGGCACACCCGGAATTGGTGAAAACCCTTGTGTCCGGCATTCATCCTGCCCTTCGTGAGCTGAAGGAGGAGGGAGTCCGACTCAGAAAAGCGGACAACGCCGACCAGCGGGAGTTTATTCCTTGCTTTGACCATAAGCACCGGGACTGGAACGGCATTGAATTTGACAGTGTCCGAACGGTGCTTGGAGCGAAGCTCCGGGAACTGGGCGTGACGGTTTTGCCGGACTGCGAAGCGGTGCAGCTGGTGCAGGATGGAGACCGGGTGTGCGGAGCGGTGATGCTGCACGCAGGGAAACTCTGCTATTTTGGCTGTGGAGCACTTATTTTGGCCACCGGCGGCTACGGCAGCCTGTTTCAGCACCACCTTTGCACGGAAGATGTGGAAGGCATTGGTCAGGCATTGGCAATGGATGTGGGCTGTCATCTGGTGAATATGGAGTTCATGCAGGTCATGCCCGGGTATTTGTCCCCGGCGTATAAAACCGTGTTCAATGAAAAGACCTTCCGATTTGCCGAGTTCCGCAAGGAGGACGGAAGCCCTCTGCTGTCCGAGGATGGGGCGCGCATTTTGGATCTTCGGTCCGGCCACGGCCCGTTCACCAGCCGCTTGGATTCTAAGGCGGTGGATTTGGCCCTGTTTGACGCATGGAAGCAGGGCGAGCCTGTGACCGTGTCCTATTCCGATGAACTGCGGAAAAATCCCCCGGAATTTGTGACAACCTACTTTGATTGGCTGGAACAGGCCAAAGGACTCACCATGGCGGATACAGCACAGATTGGTCTGTTTGCTCATGCCGCCAACGGCGGTATCCAAATCGACCGGGACGCCTATACCGGCGTTCCCGGCCTGTATGCCGCAGGCGAAGTTACCGGCGGTATGCATGGAGCGGACCGTTTGGGCGGCTTGTCCACGGCAAACGGACTTGTGTTCGGTGGAATTGCCGGACGCAGTGCGGCAAAGGCCGCACAAACCGCACCGAAGCCGATTCCGTGCTGTGAGGTGGAGTTGTTCCGTGCCGAGGGGATTCCGGAAGCGCAAACGAACCTTCAGAAGATCATGTCCCAGAATGCTATGGTAGTGCGCCGGGAGGATGGACTTCGGAAGGCATTGGAGGCAGTGAAGAACATGGAGTCCGAGCTGACGCCTTGTGAGAAGCTGAACCCGACAGAAGCGGCAGCAGCGCTGCGCTTCAAAGGACGGCTTCACACAGCGGAGGCCGTGCTGCAAGCAAGCCTGCTCCGCAAAGAGAGCCGTGGTTCCCACTATCGGGAGGATTACCCCGAAGAGAACCGGGCGATGGAAAGCCCCATCCTGCTGCAAGGTGGTATGGGATGCGTGCGTGGGCAGTTTTCAAAACAATTAGAGGAGAGTGAACATTAATGACAGAACAAGAGTTGGAGGCACTTTCAGACTACCATGGTCTGACGCCGATGCCGGAGGACTTTGACGCATTTTGGGATGCGCGCCTTGCCGAGGCGGACAAGATTCCGCTGCACTATGAACTGATGCAGTCGGAAGTTCCGGCCTTTCCTACCTGCGACTTTTACCAGCTGTGGTATGAAGGCGTGGGCGGGGCGAAACTCTGTGCCAAGTACCTGAAACCCAAAAGTGAGAAGCCGGTCCCGATGGTGCTGCAGTTCCATGGCTATCCCGGAGCAACCCGGAGTTGGCTGGAACAGGCGTCCTTTGTGGGACTGGGCTGTGCGATTATTGCTCTGGAGTGTCCCGGACAGGGCGGACCCGGCGAGGATTTGGGCGGCTATCAGGGTCCCACGGTCAGCGGTCATATCATTGCCGGCCTGAACGGACCGGCGAAGGATATGTATTATGTGCGGATGCACCAGAATATCCGGGTCCTGTGCCGGATTGTTCGGGAGCTGGAGGGCATCGACCAGAAGCGTATTTTTGTCAACGGTGCATCTCAGGGCGGCGGTCTGGGCATTGCCTGCTGTGCGCTGAATCCGGAGATCATCAACCGGGCTGCGATTCTGTATCCCTTCCTTGGCGATTACCGTATGATCTGGGAGCAGGACGCTGACATTATCCCCTATGAAGGTCTGAGATACTATTCTCGCTGGTTCGACCCCGACGGAACGAAAGAGGATGAGTGGTTTGCTCAGCTAGGGTACATTGATACGAAGAATTTTGCTCACCGTATTCAGTGCCCGGTGTTGTTTGGCACCGGTCTGGAGGATCCGTGGGTGTTGCCGATCACCCAGTGTGCGGTTTATAATGAGCTGACCTGCCCGAAGAAGAGATACCTCTATCCCGGGTTTGGTCACGAAGAGATTGCGGCTTTTGATGATTTGATTTTGGATTTCTTTGGAAGGGAGGAGGCACAGCTATGACGATTTCAGAACGCAGAGCAAGTATGGAACAATATCAGGGCGTGTCGACCTGCCCAGAGGATTTTGTTCCCCATTGGCAGGCAAAGTTGGAAAAAGTGCACATTTGTGAAGTCCGCCGGGAGCCGGTGGAATTTGAAAATCCCTGTGCAGTGTATGAAAACCTGCATATCCGCACGGAGCAGGGAGAAACCCTCCATGCACGCTATATCCGGCCTGCGGCAGGAACCGGCCCGTATCCCACCTTGCTGATGTACCATGATATGGGCCGCAGTGTGCGTGGTTGGCATCATATGACACGCTTTATTGCGCTGGGATACGCAGTTGTGGCGTTGGAGAACCGAATCGGCAACGAGGTTTCGATGGAAAACATCCAGCCGGACACCTTGGAGCAGTGCTATGTGGACGCACTGACGGCAGCCAAGGCCGCCCTGCTGCTGCCTGAAACGGACGCTGACCGTCTGGCTGCATGGGGCGAAGGCTTTGGCGGCGGTCTGGCACTGGTGGTGTCTGCCGTCCTGCCTCAGGCGGTGCGCTGTGCCTGCCTGCATCCTATGCCGGCGGAGCTTCCGACCGAGCTGGCCTATCTGGATGTGGAGAATTTTGCCCAGTACCTCCATGGTGCGCTTCTGCTGGGTACGGGACTGATGGATGAAGTGGCGACCCCTTGGGGACAGTACGCCTGCTTCCATCGTGCGCCCTGCCCGAAACGGCATCTGGTCTATCCCAAGTATTTGCATGAGCGCATCAATGCCTTTGAGAACGAACACATTCAGTTTCTGAACTTGTGGAGTGAGTCGGAATACCCGCTGCACTAAGAAAGGAATGATTGGAATGAATCAGCTGAGAACCGCTTTGATTGGATTTGGAGGCATGGGGCAGCAGTATGCCCAGATGCTCCGTGACGGCGGCGTGGAGGATATGGTGCTCACCGGCGTCTGCTGTCGCAATGCCCGGGGACAGGAACTGCTCCGGCAGTCGTATCCGGGCGTCGCTGTGTATCCGGATGCGGACGATCTGTTTGCCCACAGCGATGATTTTGATGTTCTGGTCATCGTTACCCCCCACACCAGCCATGTGGAGTTGGGAATGAGAGCTGCAAAGGCAGGAAAGCACATTCTGATTGACAAGCCTGCCGGTACTACGGTCTGCGAGGTGCAGGAGCTTTTGGACTGCGCCCGGGAATGCCATGTAACCTGCGGAATGATTTTCAATGTGCGGATGTACCCGGCTTACCGTAAGGCACAGGAACTGCTGGACAGCGGAGTCTTGGGGCCGCTGCAGCGGGCGGTCTGGATGTGCAACAGCTGGTATCGTTCCCCGGCCTATCATCGCTCTTCCAGCTGGCGCAGTACCTGGCAGGGAGAACGGGGCGGCCTGCTCATCAATCAGTGCCAGCACTGCTTCGATGTCTGGCAGAGCCTCTTGGGTATGCCGGAGCGGATTTGGGCGGATGTCGCCTACGGACGGTACAATGATTTTCAGGTGGACGACGCCGTAGACATCCAAATGCGGTATGCCAACGGCCTGCACGGTACATTCATTGCCTCCAGCGGAGAAAATCCCGGGGTCAATCGACTGGAAATCTGGGGTACCAAGGGTAAACTCTGCGTGGAGGACCACACCAAGGTGACGCTGGACACGAATTTGGTGGATACCGATACCTTTGCCAGAACCAATACCGAAATCTACGCCGTGCCTGGCCACGAAAGTCGGGAAATCCCGGTGAGTGAGGATTTCAGTGACAGTTATCAGCGTGTGTTTTCCAATTTTGCCGCTCATGTGCTGCGAGGAACCCCCTTGGCAGAGTCCGGTGAGGACGGTTTGAACTCGGTGACCTTGGCCAACGGAGCGTATCTGTCCTCTTGGCTGGGCCAGCCGGTGACCTTGCCTCTGGATGGAGCACAATATGATGTGCTGCTCCGGGAACACATTCAGGAAGAGCAGAACAGCCAAAAGTAAAGTAAAGAAATGCAGAACGCACACGGAACTTCGTAAGAAGCGCCGTGTGCGTTTGTTGTTTTAAAGATGGGACATTATTTTGATGATATTATCACAGAATGGTGATTTTCCTGTTAAGAATCGGCATCTGTCGTTGTATTTGGTGATAAGTTGTGGTAAACTAACGAGGTAGGAAACCACCGGAGGAAGGAGGCACCGATATGGAATTGGTTGACACCTTGGGCGGACGGCTCAAGCAGCTGATGCAGGAGCGGGGGCTCAATTATGAAGCGCTGGGTCTTCTGCTGGATATGAAGCCCCAAACCTTGAACCGCTATGTGCTGGGACAGCGTGAGCCGAAGGCGAGCGTGATGCTGGATATGGCGGATCGGCTTGGCGTGGATGAACGCTGGCTGCAAGGTTATGATGTTCCGCAGGTGCGCTCTGCCATGCCGGGGGAGAAGATGCTCCCCATCGTCGGCACCATCCGGGCCGGAAATCCGGAGCTGGCACAGGAGGATATTCTGGGCTGGGCACCGGCGCCGGTGTCGGATACGGAAGGCTACTTCTACCTTCAGGTGGAAGGCAACAGCATGATCAATGCCGGCATCCACCCCAATGATCTGGTGCTGATCCACCGTCAGCCTCAGGCAGAGAATGGGCAGATTGTGGCCTGTATTGTGGATGGAGAAGCGGCAACCCTGAAGCGGTATCGCCGTCAGGGAGAGTTTGTCATCCTTCAGCCGGAGAATCCGGAGTATGAGCCCCGAATTCTGCCGGTCAGTGAGTTTACCATGGGCAATGCCATGATTGTGGGCGTGGCCCAGAAATTACTGCGAGATCTTTCGTGAATAGAAAAGGAGGAACACAATGGAAATCAAATCCAGAGATCAGATCGATCCCCGTTACCATTGGGACCTGAGCCGGATTTATGCATCCGACGAAGTATTTGTGGCTGAGCTGGAGCGTGCCAAGGGCTATGCAGAGAAGCTGACCGCCTATCAGGGCAAAATCTCTCAGAGCCCGGAGGAGCTTTTGGCTTACCTGAAGCTGGAAGACGAAGCGTATGTGGACCTTGGCAAGCTGGCCAACTATGCCCAGCGCAAGAGCGATGAGGACACCCGTATCTCCAAGTATCAGGAGTTTGTGGGTCAGGTCATGAGCCTTGATGTGGCCATTTCCGGTGCCATGGCTTGGTTCACCCCGGAGCTGCTGACCATCGACGAGGAGAAGATGGCGTCTTTCTATGCCCAGTGCCCGGAACTGGAGCATTACCGCCGCAGCTTGGACCGTGAGTTCCGCCGCAGAGCCCACACCCTGTCTCCCGCAGAGGAGTCCCTGCTGGCTGCCGCCGGTGAGATGGCCCAGCAGCCTGACAATATCTATTCCATGTTTGCCGATGCGGACATGACCTTCCCGGACGCAGTGGATGCCAAGGGCGAGCATCACCCCATCACCCACGGCAGCTTTGTGCCGCTGCTGATGGGCAACGACCGTGTCCTGCGTAAGTCTGCCTTTGAGCAGCATTATTCCGTCTACGGTCAGTACCGCAATACCTGCGCTGCAATTTTGGCTTCTCAGTGCAAGCAGCTGAAGTTCTACGCAGATGCCCGTAAGTATCCTAATACGCTCTCTGCCGCGCTGGACAGCACGGAAGTGCCTGTGGATGTGTATACCAACCTGATTGACGCTGTGCATCGTAATATGCCTGCCATGCACAAGTATACCCGCCTGCGCCGCAAGCTGCTGGGCGTGGAGGAGCTGCACTTCTACGATCTGTATACCCCCATGGTGAGCGATGTGGAGATGAACTTCACCTATGAGGAGGCCTGTGACCTGATTCTGAAGGCGCTGGAGCCGATGGGTGAGGAGTATTGCTCCATTGTGAAGCATGGTCTGGAGAGCCGCTGGATTGATGTCTATGAAAATCCCGGCAAGCGTTCCGGCGCCTATTCTTCCGGCAGCTTCGGCGTGGATCCCTATATCCTGCTGAACTTCCACGGTACCCTGAATGATGTGTTTACCCTGATCCACGAGATGGGTCACTCTATGCACAGCTATTTCTCCCGTCACACCCAGTCTGCCCGTTATAGCGAGTATGTCATTTTTGTGGCTGAAGTGGCTTCCACCTGCAACGAGGCCCTGCTGATGCAGTATCTGCTCAAGCACACCACGGACAAGCGTGAGCGTGCTTACCTCATCAACTACTTCTTGGAGCAGTTCCGCACCACACTGTATCGCCAGACCATGTTCGCCGAGTTTGAGCTGGAGATCAACCGCATGACCGAGCGTGGCGAAGGCCTTACCGCTGATGCCCTCAATGAGCTGTATGGTCGCCTGAATCGCGAGTACTTTGGTCCCGATATTGTGCTGGACGAGGAAATCAAGCTGGAGTGGGCTCGTATCCCTCACTTCTACTATAACTATTATGTCTACCAGTATTCCACGGGCTATGCGGCAGCAATCGCATTGTCTGAGCGAATCCTGAATGGCGGAGAAGCTGCGGTTAAGGATTATGTGAACTTCCTGAGCGGCGGCTGCTCCAAGCCTCCTATCGACCTGCTTCGCGGCGCCGGTGTGGATATGGCTACGGCCAAGCCCATCGACGATGCCCTGCACCTGTTCGATTCCTTGGTGGATGAGATGGATCAGCTGACCCAGTAAGCCCCGGTTGAACGCAAAATACACGCCCCCGAAACCATGTAGTTTCGGGGGCGTTTGTTGTACCCGGTCGAAGGGGAAATGTGCGGCAAGGCAGGGGAGAGGTTCGGGATTTCTGCCAGTACGCTGAACCGAACCGTGAAGTCCTATGCCACCGTAAAAAATACATCGACCGATACGGTGCAAAAACTTTGCTATGGAATGGGAATTTCGTTTAAGGAATTTTGGGAGAGCCCGTTATTTGACCAGATTGAATACAATCCGGATGAAGAATGACAAAAGCCGCCGCATCTCGTAAGAGATGCGGCGGCTTTCCACTGGTTTCGAAACAATAAAAGAACGCTCGAAAGGGAAGAGACCCTCTATTCCATGAGGAAAGAAGCACGCCAAGAAGTAGGGAATGCATAGAGATGGGTATATAAAAACCGCCCCGAGTTCTGGAGCGGTTTCTGGACGGGTTAACCGACAAAGTAGGGATTTGGCTTGAAGAGCAGGGCGATGCAGTCCACCACCCAGCCGATTCCGAAAATGCCGCCGGTCAGCAGGTAGAGAATGCCCATCAGGATACGGCCCTCGTAGAACTTATGTGCGCCGAGTCCGCCGAGCAGCAGGCAGAGCACAAAGGCGACCCACTTGTCCTTCATGTATTTGTTGGGCACATAGACCGGCGTCTGCACATAGGTTTGGGAATAGAGCGGTTCTACCTGACAGCCACAGTGCGGGCAGATCACAGCGGACTGGTCAATGGAAGCGCCGCAGTGGGAGCAGTATTTGGTCGTAGAATGGAAATTTCCAGACGCATGTTGATTGTTGGCATTCGAATCCTGATACATAGCAGTCAAATCTCCTTTGTACATGGGAAATAAACGGACCGTTTCAACGATTATAATCAATCTGCGAAAAATTGTCAAATAATCGAGGAAAAGAAAAAGAATACGCTCCTTTTCGCCGGCCGAAGCCATTGAAAAGGAGCGTATGTCAATTACAAGTCAGAAATCTCAAACAAAGATTACTTGTGGTCGACGCTGTACATGTGAGCGATCAGATCCAGAACCTTGTTGGAGTAGCCGATCTCGTTGTCGTACCAGGACACGACCTTCACGAAGGTGTCGGTCAGAGCAATGCCAGCGCCAGCATCGAAGATGGAGGTGCGGGTGTCGCCCAGGAAGTCGGAGGAAACGACAGCATCCTCGGTGTAGCCCAGAACGCCAGCCAGCTCGCCCTCGGAAGCCTTCTTCATGGCAGCGCAGATCTCAGCGTAGGTAGCGGGCTTAGCCAGGTTGACAGTCAGGTCAACGACGGAGACGTCCAGAGTGGGAACACGCATGGACATACCGGTCAGCTTGCCGTTCAGGCTGGGGATAACCTTGCCCACGGCCTTAGCAGCGCCAGTGGAGGAGGGGATGATGTTGCCGGCAGCAGCACGGCCACCACGCCAGTCCTTCTTGGAGGGGCCGTCAACGGTCTTCTGGGTAGCGGTGGTGGAGTGGACGGTGGTCATCAGACCATCGGTGATGCCGAAGTTGTCATGCAGAACCTTGGCGATAGGAGCCAGGCAGTTGGTGGTGCAGGAAGCGTTGGAGACGAAGTTCATGCTGGGGTCATAATCCTTGTTGTTGACGCCCATAACGAACATGGGGGTGTCGTCCTTGGAGGGAGCGGACATGACGACCTTCTTGGCGCCAGCGTCCAGATGGCCCTGAGCCTTCTCCTTGGTCAGGAACAGACCGGTGGACTCGACGACATACTCAACACCCAGCTCGCCCCAGGGAATCTCGACGGGGTTGAACTTGGCATAGACCATGACCTTCTTGCCGTTGACAGTGATGGACTCATCATCGTACTCGATGGTGCCATCGAACTGACCGTGCATGGTGTCATAGCGCAGCATGTAGGCCATGTAGTCAGGGGTCATGCCGGGATCGTTGATGCCGAGGAACTCGATGTCATCACGATTGATGCCGGCGCGGAAGACCAGACGACCGATACGGCCAAAACCATTAATACCAACTTTGATGCTCATTGTAAGAACACTCCTTTTCAGTATGAATAAGGTATAGCTTCAGTTACCACCCTATTATAGCCTAAATTGTTACGAAAAGAAAGAGGGATAGAAAAATTTCGGCGTTTTCACGGCTTGAAATTATAAAAAAACAATTTGTGGACACAAAATATCGTCATATTGACGAAACGGAGACAAAAAGGCGAAAAAATGCAACAATTTACTAAATAAAAAGAACTTTTCCAAAAGTTTTCACAAAATATGTAACGAAGTGAAATTAAATTTGGTGACTCAAAATTAAAAAAATTTGAAGCTTTTCCCAGAAAGATTGCGAACAAGGGCGGAATTTGCTATACTTCATTCGATACAGATGAGATATTACGGGCATCCTATGCTTTGTAACAAAAGTCTGCTTTGCGGAGGGCTGAAATGGATCACTTTAACATCTCCGGACAGATGTGGTTTGACGGAGTTCAAGACCCGGTTTTGTGGGTAAAAGAGAATAAAATTGCCTACTGCAATCCTGCGGCCAAGGAAGTCGGCTTTGTGGAAGAGCAGCTGCTGCCGGAGGAACTTCAGGGGAGCGACGGCGAGCAGGTGTTTTGCGTACGCTGGCAGGGTGTCAGCTGGAACTGCCGCAAGGAGCAGATGCAGGAGGGCGACCTGATTCAGCTGAGCTGCTCGCAGACCAAGTCGATCAGCTTGAAGCGGATCAATCAGATGGTAGGGAGAATGCGTCTGCCTCTGAGTAACCTATATAGTACTATGCAGATGCTGATGAATCCCTCGGTGGAACAGAACGAGGAAAAGTTCCGTATGTATCAGGGAATCCAGCGGAAGAACTATTATATGCTGCACCGTATGCTGGAAAATACGGAGCTTCTTTGCTGGCTGGAGGATGAATCGTCCGCATTCCAGATGCAGATGCTGGACTTTGGCGGTCTGTGTGAGACTGTGGTGCATGAGCTGGAAGCGCTGTTTGAACAGGCGAATTGCTCCATTACAATTGATCATAAGGATGCAAACCTTTTGGTAAAGGGAAATGATTGGGCCTTGCGCCATATGCTCTATGAGCTGCTGTCCAATGCACTGCGTTTTGCTCCGAAGCAGGGGCGTGTTTGGATGAAGGTGGGACGGGAAGGCCGTCGGGTCCGTGTGCTGATCGGAAACTCGGGCGACGGATTCTCTTCCGAGGAAATGGCCAATGCCTTTGACCCCGCCACGGCGTCGGATGAGTTGACGCCCGGAAAGGGGCTTGGAATTGGTATTTCTATCTGCCGCCTGATTGTGGAACGACAGGGAGGGCGCATTGCGCTGCTCAGCGGAAAGGGCGGTACCGTCGTGGTGGAGCTGCCCCTTTGCGAATATCTGGACGGCGGACAGCTGCACAGCCCGGAAGCAGACCGCAGCGGTGGAATCAGCTCTGCTTTGCTCCAGCTTTCGGATGCCCTTCCTTGGGAGTGCTTTTTGGATGATGAGCGGTAAATGGGATTCCGCACGTGTGGCAGAAGGTCGATTCTGCCACCTATAATTCAATATGTATAAGAGCAAAAAAACAGCACCGGAGAGTTTAAATCCGGTGCTGTTTTTTGCTAGGAAAGGGAGTGAAGAAAGCGTTCTTGAGGTCTGGATCACTTGTTATATGAGAAAGCACCGGGTATGAGTTCAGTGCAAAGTGATGCGAAATATTCGTCATAGTAAACAATATGAATGTCGAAAAACCATATAATTTGTAGAATTTAATACCAGGATCGCGATATTTGTTGACAAATTATGAACGGGTTTATATACTTTAAACGAAAAGACGGAGCGACCGTTTCATCCTCGTTAAATTGCAGTTAAAGTTTGGATTGTTACTGTTCGGCAGGCAAAACCAGATTTTGCTCAGACACCAATTATGTCGGGCAAAATTTGGTTTTTTTGTTTTTTTGATGCATTTAATGGAGTCGAGATGAGGGGGAAGGACATGAAAATCCTAAAGGTCATCAATAACAATGTGGTCAGTTGTGTAGATGAATTAGGCAGAGAATCTGTGGCCATGGGAAAAGGTCTGGGCTTTGCCTCTCGCTCTGGTATGGAACTGAATCAGGATAAAGTGGAAAAGCTCTTTCATTTGAGAAGTCAGAGTGAAACCGACCGACTGAAGGATCTGTTTTCCAGTATTTCGGAGGAACAGATCGAGCTTTGCAGCCGCATTATTGCTTATGCCGGGGAAAGCCTCAGCGCAAGATTGAATCCGAGCATTTACCTGACCCTGACCGACCATATCAATTTTGCCATCAATCGAATTAAGCAGGGGATTGTCTTTCAGAATGCCCTGCTGACCGAAGTGAGAACCTTCTACCCGAGAGAATATGCGGTGGGCAAATACGCCGTAGAGTTGATCCGAACGGAAACCGGAATCCCGTTCCCGGAGGATGAGGCGGCCAGCGTTGCCCTTCATCTGGTCAATGCGGAATCGGATAATTCCATCAGTGAAACGGTCCGAATCACGCAGGCGCTTCACGATATTTTGGAGATTCTGCGGCAGTCCAAGGAAATCTCGCTGAACGAAGATTCCACCTACTTTGACGAATTTACCGTCAACTTGAAGTTTTTGGTGATCCGCATTTTTGACGGGCAGGAGAAGGACTGCCAGTCGTCCGATCTCATGGAGGTTGTCCGACAGTCCTACCCCAAAGAATACGCCTGTGCCGATTTGGTTGCCGAATATCTGGAAAAGCAAAGCCAGTATCCGGTCAGCGAGGAAACCAAAGTCTACTTGGCCATGAATATTCATCGTGTGGTCGCAAACAGTCAGTAAATCATTGATTTTGAATCAATTGGAAAGAGGTTACAATATGGGTTTTTTCAAGAAGTTGTTCGGCAGCAATGAGCTGGAGTTGGGTGCCCCTGTGGACGGCCATGCTGTTTCTGTCAAGGAAGTCAGCGATCCCACCTTTGGTGAGGAAATTCTGGGCAAGGGAATTGCCGTCCGTCCCACCGGTAATCGCATTGTTGCTCCTTGCGACGCAACCATCGACCTGATGTTTGATACCGGTCATGCAGTCAGCATGGTGGCGGACAACGGCGCTGAGATTCTGATCCATGTGGGGCTGGACACCGTGAATCTGGAAGGAAAGCACTTTACCGTCCATGCCAAGAGCGGTGAGCATGTGACCGCAGGTCAGCTGCTGATCGAGTTTGACCGTGAGGCCATCGCTGCGGAAGGCTATGATGTCATCACTCCCATGGTGATCTGCAATACGGATAAGTATGGTGAAGTGAATGTCTATGTGGATAAAGATGTGACCGCAGGCGAAAAGGTCATTGGTCTGAAGGAGTAATTTCAAGGCTGAAAGGAGCCAGAAACCATGTTAAAGGGGATCGGACGGCCTGCATATTCCGGTGTTGCCATCGGGCGTGCATATGTCTATCGGAAACAGCAGTGCGAACTGCCTGCATCCTGCGGCGATGCCGAGCAGGAACAGCAGAAATTCGATGCGGCAAAGGAAACGGCCCGGGAGCAGCTGCAGGAGCTGTTTGACAAGACCAAAGAGGAGATCGGCGAAGAACAGGCCATGATCATTGATGTTCAGATGATGATGCTGGACGATCTGGACTATCTGGAAAATGTCGCTGACCTCATTCAGGGCGGCGCCAGTGCTGCTCAGGCAGCCCACGAAAGCGGCGAGTGCTTCTCCGCTGCCTTCGCTGCCATGGATGATGAGTATATGCAGGCCCGTGCCGTAGATGTGAAGGATGTGTCCACCCGCATTGTGAATATTCTCTGCGGCGGACAGACCGGCATGATGCTGGAGCAGCCCAGCATTCTGGTGGCAGAGGATTTGACCCCCAGTGAAACGGTGCAGCTGCCGAAGGATAAGATTCTGGCTTTTGTCACCCAGCAGGGTTCGTTTAATAGCCATACCGCGATTTTGGCGCGTATCATGAACATTCCGTCTCTGGTTCAGACCAAGATTGATCTGGATGCCGACATCGACGGAAAGCTGATGGTGGTGGACGGCTTTGAAGGCGTCTGCTATGTGGACCCGGACGAGGAAACCCTCGCTGCCATGCGGAAAAAGCAGGATGAGGCAGCCGAGCAGCGCAATCAACTGGAGCAGTATCGTGGCAAGCCCAGCATTACCAAGAAGGGACAGAAGATTGACCTCTGTGCCAATATCGGCAGTCCGGAAGATGTGGAAAGCGCACTCGCCGGCGATGCCGAGGGCATCGGCCTGTTGAGGAGTGAATTCCTCTATCTGGGCAGAGAGACCGCCCCGACGGAAGAGGAACTGTTTGACGCCTACCGCACCGTGATCGAGGGAATGCAGGGCCGCCGTGTGGTCATCCGCACGCTGGACATCGGCGCCGATAAGCAGGTGGACTATTTCGGTCTGGAAGCTGAGGAGAATCCGGCTCTGGGCTATCGAGGCATCCGAATCTGCCTTGAGCATGACGAGATTTTCCGTCCCCATATGCGGGCCATCTATCGTGCGGCTGCCTATGGCGAGGTCTGCGTGATGTTCCCCATGATTATCTCCCTGTGGGAAGTTCGGGAAATTAAAAAGTTCTGTGCCGCAGTTCGGGAAGAGCTGGCAGCCGAGGGAATTCCTTACGGCGAGGTAGAGCTGGGCATTATGGTGGAAACTCCGGCAGCTGCGGTGATGAGCCGTGAGCTGGCCAAGGAAGTGGACTTCTTCAGCGTGGGTACCAACGATCTGACCCAGTATACGCTGGCTATTGATCGTCAGAACGCCAAGCTGGACCGCTTCTACGACGCCCACCATCCTGCGGTGCTGGCCTTGATGGATATGATCGCCAAGAGCGCAAGAGAAGCCGGCATCTGGTGCGGCATCTGCGGTGAACTGGGTGCAGACACCACCCTGACAGAAGAATTTATCAAAATGGGCTATACCGAGCTTTCGGTTGCTCCTGGCCGCATTTTGGAGATCCGAAAGATTATTTGCGAAAGCGAGGTTGAACCCCAATGAAAGAGTTTAAGTATGTGATTACGGATGAGATGGGACTCCATGCCCGTCCTGCCGGTCAGCTGGTGAAGGCTGCTGCCGGTTATGCCTGTGATGTGAAGCTGACGGCCAATGGAACCACCGTGGACGCCAAGCGTATCATGGGTGTCATGCGTCTGGCGGCCAAGAAGGGCCACGAGATCACTTTGTCCTGCTCCGGCGCCGATGAAGAGAAGGCAGCCGCTGAGCTGGAAGCCTTTGTGAAGGCAAATCTGTAATATTTCTGTCGGTTTGAGTCGCCGTGGGCCGGTGGCTCTTTGGAAAGAAAAAACTTGTGAAAAAGAAAGAGAGAGGAGTTTCCTGTTATGATGAAACATCTTCAAAGACTGGGTAAGGCTTTGTTCCTGCCGGTCGCAATTCTGCCTATCTGTGGTATCCTGATGGGTATTGGCTACGCCATGGCTCCCGGTGCCATGGGTGTCCCCGATGCACCTACTTCCGGTGCTCTGTATGTCATTGGCTTCTTCCTGATCAAGGCCGGCGGTGCGTTGATTGATAACATGCCGCTGTTGTTCGCAGTTGGTGTTGCAGTTGGTTTGTCCAAGGAAAGCGACGGTACCGGCGCTCTGGCTGGTCTGGTTTCCTGGCTGATGATTACCAAGCTGCTGAACCCCGCTGTGGTGACTGTCATTGCCCCCAAGATGATGGCGGATCCCATCAAGGCTCTGGCCTTTGGCAAGATCGAGAACCCCTTCATCGGCATCCTCTGCGGCATCATCGGCGGTCTGTGCTACAACAAGTTCAAGGACACCAAGCTGCCCGATGTGCTGGCCTTCTTCTCCGGCAAGCGCTCCGTTGCTCTGGTGACCGGCGCTCTGTCCGTTGTGGTCGCTGCTGCTCTGCTGTTTGTCTGGCCCGTTATCTTCACTATTCTGGTTGCCATCGGCAACGGCATCAAGAGCATGGATGTCGTCGGTGTCGGCATCTATGCCTTCCTGAACCGTCTGCTGATTCCTACCGGCCTGCATCACGCTCTGAACAACGTGTTCTGGTTTGACACCATCGGCATGGGCGACCTGACTGCTTACTGGGGCGCTCTGCAGGAGGGCGGCGTCATGGCGAATGGCACCACCATCGACTGGTCCGTCGGTATGTACATGTCCGGCTTCTTCCCCTGCATGATGTGCGGTATCCCCGGTGCTGCTCTGGCTATGATCCAGACCGCTAAGACCAAGAAGCGCAAGGCTACCATCGGTATCGTTGGTTCCGCCGCTGTCTGCGCTCTGCTCTGCGGCGTCACCGAGCCCTTCGAGTTCGCATTCATGTTCCTGGCTTTCCCCCTGTATGTTGTTTACGCTCTGCTGTACGGCGTCTTCGCTGCCGTTACCGTTGCTCTGGGCTATCGCGGCGGCTTCTGCTTCTCCGCAGGTCTGACTGACGCTATCTTCTCCTCTTTCCTGCCCGCAGCACGCAAGAGCTGGCTGCTGATTCCTCTGGGTCTGGCTGCCTTTGTCGTGTTCTATCTGGTGTTCCTGTTCGCCATCAAGAAGTTCAACCTCAAGACCCCCGGCCGTGAGGATGATCAGGAGGCTGAAATGAGCATCGAGCTGAAGAACGATGACTACACCACCATGGCTGCCATCATTCTGGAAGGCTTGGGCGGCAAGGATAACATCGCATCCATCGACAACTGCATCACTCGTCTGCGTCTGGAGGTCAAGGATCGCTACGCTGTGGACGAGAAGAAGATCAAGAGCTCCGGCTGCGCTGGCGTTATCCGTCCCGGTAAGTACAGCGTTCAGGTTGTCATTGGTCCCAAGGTTCAGTTTGTGGCTGACGAGTTCAAGAAGCTCTGCAAATAAGATAACGGATTGAATCTTTGTCCGCCGTCCAGGCCCACAGGACGGCGGACTTTTTTATGTGCGTGTGAAAATGGGAAACACCCCAAGCAAAGAATGCTTGGGGTGTTTCTGTTTCGTTGTTGGAGGGGTTATGTGTAAAAGAGAATTACACGCTGGTGATGCCGCCGTCAATGTAGATGGTCTGACCGGTGGTGTAGGAGGAAGCGTCGGAGGCGAACAGCAGCAGCTGACCGCACAGCTCTTCCACTCGGCCGGGACGACCGATGGGGGCACGGGCCTTCAGGAAATCACGGGTGGCGTCCTCGATCACCATCATCTCAGAGGGGAACATACCGGGGCCGATGGCGTTGACGGTGATGTTGTACTCAGCCCACTCCTGAGCCAGACCGCGGGTGAAGTTGGGGACAGCGCCCTTGGTGGCGTTGTAGACCAGAATGGGGTTGTGGTGAGAAGCGATCTCGCCGTACATGGAAGCGGTGTTGATGATCTTGCCGTACTTGTTGGCAATCATGTTCTTGCCGACCTCGCGGGCCATCAGGAAGTAACCGGTCAGGCTGATGTCCACGACCTTCTTCCACTTTTCCAGAGGCAGATCAACAGTGGGGCACACCTCGATGGCGCCGGCATTGTTGACCAGAATGTCGATCTTGCCGAAGGTGTCAATCACCTTCTGAACGCCGTTAACGACATCGTCTTCCTTGGTGACATCACACTGCACGGGCAGGCAGACGCCGCCGGCGGCTTCGATCTCCTGCTTCAGCTGCTCCAGACGATCCAGGCGTCTTGCAAAAGCGGCAACCTTGGCGCCGTTCTCAGCCAGAGCCTTGCTGTAAGCATAGCCCAGACCGGAAGATGCACCGGTGACAATGGCAACACGGCCGGTCAGATCCATATAGTTCTTCATGGAAAAACCTCCTTTAATTCCTCGTCGTTCTGAGACGAAATCTTCCATTTGGCCGGTGTAGTTTTCTTGCAGCAGTTGCAAACCGGCCACTCACTTGTTATATTATAAACAACCTTTTCTTCAAACCGAACAACAACTTTCTTTGAACTGTTGGTTATCCGACGGATTTCCAAAAAATGTTGTTTATTTTTTAACGAAAATGGAGAACCATATGAGAGCTGCCCCTTTTAATAAGGATAAACGCGTCTGCCGAACTTGCGATCAGCTGCAAAAAGCCTATCTGACGCTGGTTTCCCAGATGCCTTTAGATAAAATTTCTGTGGCTGCATTGTGCCGTGCAGCGGACATCAACCGTTCCACCTTTTATCAGCACTACGATGACCTGACCGACCTGCAAGACGAGCTGTTTGTGGAATGTTTGCAGGAGGTGGATGATCTGTGCCGGGTGGTCAAGGAGCGGCCGATGCCGCAGGACCAAGTGATGCATATGATTTTGGACTTGATTCAGAAGCATCAGATTCTGCTGCGTGCCTTTGTGATCGAGAATACCAGAGAAGCATTCTGGAACCAGCTGGATCAGCGGATTCAGGACCTGTTTTGGAGCAAGCTGAGTCAGCAGAGCACCTACTATGTCCACCTGACTTCGGATGAGCAGGAAAACATTCTGGTGTTTCTGACCTATGGCTTTTACGCCATCTTCCGGCGCTGGCTGATGAGTGGCTGTAAAGAGAATATCGAGTCTCTGACCCAAACCGCCTCGGCGCTGACCAATCGCTGCATCAAGGTGGAGGAGTCTGCCGACTAAAACGAAAAAGCCGAACACAGGAAGGGCCTGTGTTCGGCTTTTGTAGGTTATTGGGGGTATTCGGTCAGGTTTCGGCCTCGTCCGGCTCTTCTTCTGCCATCACTGCATCAAAATCTGCACCGGTCAGCAGCATCAGATCCTCGGTGCTGGGATTTTCTGTGCCGGCAATGCGGTCGGACTGGCGAGCCACCAGCTTTTCAAAGAGGTTGCGCACATCACGGGCGTTGCCGAAGTTGGCGTCCCGGTTTTCGTAGGCTTCGGAGAGCATTTTGAACGCCTTTTCCTTGGTGTCCTCGCCC
>RCNI01000470.1_pt1 | contig 24851 bp, 17 predicted proteins | sample 2041151 | NCBI WGS metagenome assembly RCNI01 (sample SAMN09708214, study PRJNA481090) | feces metagenome | isolation source: feces | place: Antarctica: Albino Rookery | reverse complement strand
ATATGCTCCTTATCTCCCGGAATTTGTTCCTATTTCTGCCCACCCGTTGACAGGATGCGCAACTTATGGTAAAATCATTATTGCGCAAAATTGCGCAATATAACTGTCAGAAACCAGTATAGCATATTCTATTCTGTTTTTCCATAGGGAGGGCATTTTTATGCCGAAACAAAATCTCACCATAGACGATATTGCCCGTGAGCTGGGGGTTTCCAAAACCACAGTCTCCCGTGCCATCTCCGGCAAAGGCCGCATCAGCGATGCCACACGGAACAAGGTCATGGCCTATATTGAGGCCTGCAACTACCGTCCCAGCGCCGCTGCCAAGGGTCTGGCGGAGAGCCGCACCTATAATCTGGCGCTTGTTCTGCCCAAATCCTTCATTCAGCTGGATCTGCCCTACATTCGCCAGATCATGAATGCCATCTGCGAAGAGGCTTTCGTCTGGGACTATAATATTCTTATCTGCCTCTCCACCGACAGCTACCCGGAGTCCCTCCTGCGGACTCTGGACAACCGAAAAGTAGACGGCGTGATTCTCTCCCGTACCGTGGACAACGATGCGCTGGTGGATGTTTTGCGCAACCGTGGCATTCCTTTTGCAACCATCGGTTCCCTGCCGCCTTACATGGAAGGGCTGGCAACGGTGGAAGCTGACCACGATCAGGTGGGCGGCTGTCACGCTTTCAGCCTGACGGTGCTGCAATACGACCCGGACATGATCGGCGTTCTGGGCAACGATATGCGCTATGTGGTAAACCAGAGCCGCCTTGCGGGATTCCAGCAGGCGGTTGAGGAACTGAACTACCCCAAGGAAAAAATCTGCCTGCGCACAGGACTCGGAACCCCCGAGGACATCTACGATGCCGTTGCGCAGCTGCTGGAAAGCGGCGTGCGGCACTTCCTCGCCATGGACGATGATATTTGCCTATCCGTAGTGCAGAAGCTGGAGCGTTCCGGATTCAAGATTCCCGAGGATGTGAAAGTCTTTTCCCTGTTCGACAGTGCCAAAGTCCGTTCCCTGCAGCTGTCCATCCCCGTTCTGCGGTTCGATGCGGCAGAGCTGGGGCATATTGCCTGTCGGGAGCTGCTGCGGCATCTGCGCAACGAAAACTACGATCCCAAGCCCGTTCTGGGCTATCGGATCATTCTGTAAAAGCCTTTTGTGTAATATTTGGGGCGTGCTGTCTGATTTCGGCGGCACGCCCTTTTTGTACTCTTGACTCTCCGAAGAAAAGGAGTATAATATTTATTGTTCAATTTTGAACTATTCTAATTAGAACGGAAGGGGAGCCTATGAAATTCTCCTTTGAGCATTACGCCGCCGGTGAAAATCTCTACACCAGAATCGTTGCGCCTCTGTGCGAAAAATATGATCTTACCTACATGGAATTTACGGTCATCATGTTTCTTGCCAACAATCCCATGCACGACACCGCCAGTGAGATTGTCCGCCGCCGTCGGCTCACCAAATCCCATGTTTCCATTTCTGTCCGGAGCCTGCAGGAGCGGGGACTGCTGACCGGAGGCTTTCAGGGGCAGAACCGCCGCACGGTTCACCTGAAGCTGACACCGGCCGCTGACCCCATCGTTTCCGAAGGACGCACCCTTCAGGAATATTTCTCCAATGTCATTTTTGCAGGTTTTTCCACGGAAGAAATCAAAATACTGCAGGCATATATGGAGCGGATCGACCAGAACATAGAGCAATGCGCCAGTCAATTATCAAGCAAACAGGAGAGAAAGAATTATGGACAACAATAAGGAATTTTTAGGAACGGAGCCCATCGGCAAGCTTCTTTTCAAGCTGGCCGTACCCACGGTGGTGGCCCAGCTCATCAATATGCTTTATAATCTGGTAGACCGGATCTACATCGGGCACATGCCCGGCAACGGCTCTCTCGCCCTCACCGGCGTGGGCGTGTGTATGCCCATTATCATGGTGGTTTCCGCCTTTGCCGCTCTGGTAGGCAGCGGCGGTGCTCCCCGGGTCTCCATTTTTATGGGCAAGAAAGATCCGGATTCCGCCGAAAAAACTCTGGGCAACTGCTTTACCCTGCAAATCATCATTTCCGTCCTGCTGACCGCCGCCCTGCTGATCTGGAACGAAAAGTTCCTGTGGGCCTTCGGCGCAAGTGCCAACACCATCGGCTACGCTCTGCCCTATCTGAATATCTACGCCATCGGAACCGTTTTCGTGCAGATTACTCTGGGCATGAATATGTTCATCACCGCTCAGGGCTTCTCTAAGGTTGCCATGCTCTCCGTTGTCATCGGCGCCCTCGCCAACATTGCTCTGGACCCCATTTTCATCTTCGGTCTGCAAATGGGTGTCCGTGGTGCCGCTCTTGCCACCATTCTCTCCCAGTGCCTGTCCAGCATCTGGGTGCTTCACTTCCTCACCGGCAACAAAACCCTCCTGAAAATCAAGGGTAAAAACCTGCGTCTGAAAAAGAATATCATCATGCCCTGCATCGCTTTGGGCATTGCCCCCTTCATTATGCAGGCCAGCGAAAGCGTGATTTCCGTCTGCTTCAATTCCTCCCTACAAGACTACGGCGGTGATATTGCCGTAGGTGCCATGACCATTCTCACCAGCGTAATGATGTTCGCCATGCTCCCCATGCAGGGACTGGCCATGGGCGCCCAGCCAATTTCCAGCTATAACTACGGCGCAAAAAATGCCGCCCGTGTCAAAAAGACCTTCCGGCTCCTGCTGATTTCCTGCCTCACCTATTCCGTGGTGCTGTGGGTTCTGGTCATGGCTGTACCCCAGATGTTTGCCGCTATCTTCACGCCGAACCCGGAGCTGATTGCCTTCACCGCAAAGGCTCTGCGGATTTATGCCGCCGTGCTGTTCATGTTCGGTATCCAGACCGCCTGCCAGATGACCTTCACCTCTCTGGGCTATGCGCTGGAATCCAGCATTGTCGCCATCGTGCGGAAATTCGTCCTGCTGGTTCCCTTCATTTACATCATCCCCCACTTTGTAGCGAATAAGACCATGGGCGTGTACCTTGCAGAGCCTATCTCCGACCTGCTGGCCGTCACCTTTACTGCGATTCTTTTCTCCTTCCGGTTCCGCAAGGCCATGAAATCTCTGGAAAGTAAATAACCCCACCGGCGCAAATAAAAAAATCAGGCGTGCTGCTTTTGCAGCACGCCTTTATCTTATCTGTGGGAGCGCATAGAACGCTGCTGGGCGGCAATGATCTGGAACCGCTCCATGGTGCTGTCCAGAAAATTCCGATAACCGCAGAATGTATCCTCCGGAGCGCAGTAAACTTCCCGCTGCATTCTGTGGCATCCGCCGCCGCAAAACATGGCATAGGGGCAGTCATCGCAAATCTTTGCCCGCTGTCTGGGGCGGGTCAGGAATGCCTTGGCACGCTCGCTGTCGTGAAGTTCGATCACAGATTTTTCCGCAAGACTGCCCAGACGATAGGAATCAATGCAGTAAAAATCACAGGGGTAGGCGCTGCCGTCGCTTTCCACTACCATCTGGCACTGGCACTTGCCATGGATGCCGCAGGCGGTGGGAAGGCCGTAGGCCAGCAGATTCACGATATCGTCAAAGAGCTTGATGCTGCGGTATTTTCCCAGCCGGAAATCCGCATACCAGTATTCAAACAGGGTCTTATAAAAGGATGCAAAGCGCTTTGGATGGAGAGCATAGACGCTTTTGCCCGGATCATCCAGCGCATCCAGACAAGGCGTAAACTGCACATAGCGGAAATCATTCTCGCAAATCCAGCTCCATACCTGCTGCGGATGCCGTGCCACCTCGGAGGTCAGCGTGCAAAGGACATTGAATTCCACGCCCCATTTGCGCATCCGTTCCACCGCCGCTTCCACCTGCCGATAGGTTCCCTTGCCGTCGGCGTCCACACGGCAGCTGTTGTGGCACTTGGGCATGGCATCGATGGAAATTCCCACAAGGAATTTACGCTCCGCCAAAAACTGACACCATTGGTCATCCAGCAATGTGCCATTGGTTTGCAGGGCATAGTTTACTTTGATGGCGCTGTCCCATGTATCTACCTTTTCAGCAAACCGCCGGAACCACGCAAGGCCCGCCAGAGTCGGCTCGCCGCCCTGAAAAGATGCCGTCAGCACATCGCCCGGCTCCAAGCTCCTGTGAATATTTTCAAGCACTGCGTCCATGGTTTCCTCGGACATTTTTCCGAAGGAAAATGTATTTCTTTTTCCTGCCAAATCCGCATAAAAGCAATATTTACAGCGCAAATTACACGCCGAAGATGCCGGTTTCAGCATAATGGACATTTGTTTCATCTTTTGTTCATCCCCCGGTAAAGCCCGAAATTACATCATAAAGTGACTTTGTAATAGTATCATACTTCCCCGGCCTTGGCAAGCATCCTTCACTCCTCCAGTGCCCGCTTCAGTTTCTCCAGCGCCCGTTTTTCAATCCGGGATACATAGCTGCGGCTGATGCCAAGTCTCTGTGCAACCTCCCGCTGACGGCAGGGCTGTGCGCCCCCAAGACCGTACCGCAGCAAAATCACCCGGCGTTCCTGCTCCGTGAGGCAGCTGTCCACCGCCACCGTGAGCTCCCGGATTCGCTCCCGGGAGGTTATGTTTTCCAGAAGATCCACATCTTCCCCCACTACATCCATCAGCGACAGCGCCGCCCCGTCGGTACCTGTCTCAATGCAATCTGAAAGCGATACATCCTGACTGGACTTTTTCTGGGATCTGAAATACATGAGTATCTCATTTTCTACACATCTGGCAGCATAGGTGGCGAGCCGTGCCCCTTTGGACGGATCAAAAGTAGTCACGCCCTTCAAAAGGCCAATGGTGCCAATGGAAATGAGGTCCTCCTGATCAGAGCTGTTTACATAATATTTTTTCAAAATATGGGCCACCAGCCGCAGATTCCGCTCGATCAATATGTTCCGTGCCTCCAAATCTCCCTTGGCTGAGCGCTCCAGATAGTATTTTTCCTCCTGCGCCGTGAGGGGTCTCGGGAAGCTCCCTGAGGACAGCTGCAAGGAATACATGAGACTGCTGAGCATAAGCCATACTGCCGCTAACATATCTTCCACCTCCGGTCTACTTTATTCGCCACGGCTCGTCCCTATTCCTCCGCTTGTCCTCGCAAAAATAAGGGGCAGCCGCTGTCCGGCTACCCCTTGCTATGTTTTTCTGCATTTCTGTACAAAATTACTTCCGCCACCATATGCCGCTGATTTGCCTGTCACAGAAGCATCTTTGACACCGGCAGGCACTCACACAGAGCTATCCGCCTTTGCTTCAGGGAAGCAATGGGTCAGAAGCTTGTCTGTCAGATCTTGGATAATTTCCCGATATTGCGTGTCATGGAGCATATTGACGCATTCGCTGGGATCCTTCATACAGTCCACGAAAAATACATCCCGATCTTCTTCCGTAACGCAAGGTTCTCCGTCAATACGCAAATTCATATCCAGGCGGAATCGGTCTGTTCTGATGCATCCGCGGCGAGGCCAGCCCCGCCCCCCGTAGTAAATTCCATGCTTCATATTGGGAAAAGTCATAGAGCCCTTATTGCCGTACCCGATTGTAGCGTACACATACTCACTCTTGCTGTGAAATATGTCTCTGCCTTTAAACTGCGGATGCGGGCTGATTCCAACCATACCGCAAATTGTTTTGGCCATATCCAGATTGCAGCAGCACTCTTTGATACGCTTGCGTTCATCGGTTTGGTACGGATTGCGAATCAGCAGTGGAACCCGATGCACATATGGCGCATAGGTATGCTTTGCATAACAGCCGTTTTCTCCCAGCGCTGCGCCATGGTCGGCGCCAAAAATAATAATGGTATTGTCAATTTGGCCGCTTTGTCTCAGCCAGTCCAGCACCATACCGATCTGGTCATCAATCCATTTTACCAGCCCATAATAGTAAGAGCGTGTATGGAATATTTCAGACGCTGTCAGGTTGGAAGCGTCCACCTGCTGTGCAAAACATTTTTCATATCTGCTTATGGTGTCACTGGCGGTAATCTGATCGCTAAACGGACAGTTTTCATAGGCAGCCGCATATTCCGGCAGCGGAAAAACAGGCGTATGAGGCTGAAGGAACGAAACCCGTGCAAAATACGGCTCCTCTTGCCGGGACAGCCATGCAATTGCATTTTTCACCACTGCATTGGGAGGATATTCCGCTTCCTCTTCGTAGATTCCGCCGAGCATTGTGGGGAATCCCGCCGGCCGGATGCAGCCTTTTTCCTCCATGATCTCCTTGCCCCACTTCATCCCGCTGCCCTCCGGGACATAGTGTTCAAATGGCTGCATACCGTGTACCATGTCAGACTTTCCGAAGGATGCCGTATGATAACCGTTTTCCTGCAAATACTCCGGAATCGTCATATATTTTTCATCGAATACGTAGTTTTCTCCCCCTGCCTCGTTGCAGTAAACACCAGTATCCTCCGGATAAAGCGCCGTAAAAAGGCTTGTGCGGGAAGGGACGCAAATGGGTGAATTGCAAAAGCAATTCTCAAAAACCGTTCCGTTTTCTCCAATCCAGTCGATGTTGGGGGTCTGGATTTCCGGGAACGGCGTCGAATAAACGCTCAGCGCATCTGTGCGCAGTTCGTCACAGAAAAAATATAAAATATTAGGTTTCATTCGTCTGCCACCTCATTCTGTGTCAGTCCCAGACGCACAAACTGTTCATCCGGGCTGTCATGTTCCTTGAGCATCCGGCGCAGAGCTTTTATCATGCGCATCTCAATTTCCCTGCTGCATATGGGCTTTTGCTGCCCGGGATCTGTCTGAAGGTCAAACAGCAGCGTATCCTTCACCAGCGGATTATCCGGCATGGATATCGGCATCCGATACACCGGATACCGGGTATATTTCAGGAATCGCCCCATGTCCATTTTTTCCGGGCAGTCCCTGCCCACATAAGTCCAGATATCCGTACAGATTGACATATACGAAAACAGCGGGCGGTTGCCCTGAGGGCTGCCGCTGCGGAAATAGGTATAGCGGCCGTCGGTGATATTTACCGGCATACCGAACCATCCGTATATGGCGTAATCACGCACCTTTTCCTGCTTTTCCGCCAGCAGACCGAGCCACGATTTTCCGTGGAGCGGCGGTGCATTTTTCACTGTTTTTTGGCATCCGAAATATTCCAGAAGCGTTGGCATCACGTCGATATTCTGAGTCAGTGCACCTATTCTCCGTCCGCCGCAGGGATAATCCGGGTGGTAAACCATCAGCGGAATATTAGCAAGCTCATTATAGCTGTGGGTGCGGTTTTTCCCGGTGAAATTATGCTCTCCCAGCAAATGCCCATGATCGGATGTAAAAATCACAAGGGTATCCTTCCACAAATCCAGCTCATCCATTTTATCCAGCAGTTTCCCCAGCCATTTATCCGCCATGGAAACTGTTGCACAGTATAGCTTCCGCAAATGCCTGATTGCTTCCGGCGTTTCCGTTACCGTTTTATAGCTGGACCATTCAAAGTGCGGCCCGTCATACTCGTCCGCATAAAGCTCCCGGAATTCTTTTGTCGCATCAAACGGCTCATGCGGGTCAAATGCTTCCACCATCAGGAAATAGTTATCTGCATCCCTGTTGTCATCCAGCCAGCTGATTGCACTTGCAAATGTTCTGGGTGTCGGATAATCCGCATCCGTGTGGAATTTGGAGCGGTTCAGCTCATACTGCGGCGATACTTTTCCGTAATGCGGCTCCGGAACCGCAGGACGGTCAACCCGGGACACCCAGGTATCAAATTCCTGTCCCCGGATAATATCCCAGCAATTATACTGCTGTAAGTATCCCTCACCGCCCAGTTCAACATAGTGGGTATGATCCGTACTGATATGGGTATAGATCCCATTTTTCCGCAGTATTTCAGGCAGCGTCACATCGTATGGCTCAATGCCGCCCCATCCACGCTCCAGAAAATTAAGTCTTCCCGTAAGCAGATCCCGCCGTGCCGGCATACACGGAGCAGACCCAATATAGTGATTCTCAAAAACCGCGCACTTTTGTGCAAGGCGGTCAATATTGGGCGTAATCGCCTCAGCAGTCGGGCAATAGGCCTTCAGCATATGGCGGTTCAGGCTGTCCATCAAAATCATGATTGCTTTCATGGCACTCTCCCCTTTCTGACGGCATCGTTACCGGATTGAAAAACAGAACGCAAATTCTTTTTCCTGAAGTCTGTATTTTTCCAGCAGCGCAGGCCCGCAGGAATTGGAACCGATGCCGGAGTCTTTGTAGTCTATGCGGACATTCAGGAAGCCGTTGGGCACCAGTTCGTCAATATGCTCCGCCCGGTCCAGCGCCTCTGTGGTGTATTTGCTGACCTGCATTTCAAAGGCCTTTTCCGCAAAGAAAGTAAGGCCGTCTGCGATAATCAGCCGCTTGCAGCCGCAGTGATTTCCATGCTCCTGCGGTCTGGTGTAAGGGAAATATTCCTCCTCAGCACTGCTTTGGAACCAGCCGGTGGTAACATGTCTGTTCATGTCCTGATAGTTCTCCATGGGGCCCTTGCCGTAATAACGGAAAGTGGAATCGGCAGAATTCAGCGTAAATTCAATGCCGAATCTGGGAAGCCATGTGCAGTTTTCCCGAACACGGGAGCGGATTTCCAGCTGCATCTCACCGTCTGAGAAAAAGCGGTAGCGCAATGTATAATGCATAAACGGCGTACGGCCCACACCGGCCAGACTGCCGGTGAATGTAATCTCGTTTGCTTTTTGCTCATAGGTATAGATGTGGTTGAAAATCCGGTCGTAATTTTCTCCTTCCCAGACATTGGGATAGCCCCATTTGATTTTAATTTTGCCGTCATTGTCCGTAGGTGCCCGCCAGACGGACATTCTTGCCGGCGCAGCCAGATGCTGTACGCCGTTTTTCTCGATCCGGACAGGCAGTGCCGTGTGCTTGGAAATTTCATAGGCAAATCCGTTTCCGGTAACACGGAAGCATTTTGCATCCTCCGTAATTTCCGCACCGTCACAGCACTTTTCGGATGCCGCAATGGCAGCAGGAAGCTCCCGCTCCCACAGCGCCACGGTTTCTCCGCTGCTGTCAAATGCACGGCAGACGATTTGCGCACCGAGCCTGCACTCCGCAGGCATGAGGAAAGAAACCGTTTCGCTTTGCTTTGGCGCAAGATCCAGCACAAAGGTTCTTTCGTAGAAAACCTCTCCGTCCGCCACAATCTGCATCTGCAGTCTGTACTCGTTGAGGTTTGTAAAATCATACAGGTTTGTGATCCGCACCTGATTTTCCATCAACTCAAAGCCAACATACTGATAGGCATATTTCGCATTCAGTGTTCCGGCCTTGAAGCTTCTGTCATGCATAACCAGTCCGTCAACGCAGAAATTTCCCTTGGTGGAAAGCTCGTGAAAATCTCCGCCGTATTTGGGCACACCGTCCACAATGTAGGTATGATCCGCCCACTCCCAGATACATCCGCCGATCAGTTTCGGATACCTGTTGATAATGTCCCAGTAGTCCCCTACATCTCCCGGGCCATTGCCCATTGCATGGCTGTACTCACACAGGAAAAACGGCAGCGGCTTCGTTGCATCCTCCGCATACGCAATCATTTTTTCCAGTCCTCCATACATTTTGGAGTGTATGTCCGGGCGGCTGTAAAAGGAAACATCCTGCAATTCGGGAATCGGTGTGTCCGCTGCCCGGGAGGCATCCTCGCAGTGGATCAGTCTGCGCCGGTCTGTTTTGCGGAGCCATTTGATCATTTCATAATGATTGTCACAGTGGCCGCTCTCATTGCCGGTAGACCACGAGAAAATACAGGGATTGTTTTTGTCACGGTGGTAGGCCCGTATCATGCGATCCATAAACGCAGGAAGCCACTGCTTCTGATTGCCGATCCAGTCCTGATTGCTGTTCAAAACATCAAAGCCCGTTCCTCCGGCCAGCCGGTTTTGGAATCCATGGGTTTCCAGATCCGTTTCCAGCATGACATACAGCCCCAGCCGGTTGCAGTACTCCAGGAAGCGGGGCATGGGCGGATAATGCGATGTTCTCACGCAATTCATATTCAGCTGCTTCATCAGCTTCAGATCCTGCAGCAGTTCTTCATCCGTCATGGTATAGCCGTTGTTGGGATGCGTGTCATGGTGGTTAACGCCCTTGAGCTTCACCTCCACCCCGTTTACCGTGAATGCTCCCCGGCTGTTTACGCCGTATGTTACAAATCCGACGCTCTGGCGAATAATTTCTCCGTGACTGGTGAAAACCAGCTCATACAGGTAAGGTTTCTCTGCATTCCACAAGATGGGATTTTCAACGGTAAATGCAGCCTCTCCGTCTGCTTCGCAGCTGGACAGCAGCGCTCCGCTCTGATTGTACAGGTCAATCTTTGCACTGCCTTCCAGCCGAATGCGGATTTCATTTCCCCGGGTCTCAATATCAATATCCACAATATGGCCTTCCGGTCTTTCCAGAATATATACATCCCGGAAAATGCCATTGTAGCGGAAGCAGTCCTGATCTTCCAGATAGCTGCCGAAGCACCATTTGCGAACCTTGGCAACGATCTCGTTTACGCCTTTTTTCACATAGGCAGAAATATCAAATTCCGCTTCAAGGCGGCTGCCCTGTGAATAGCCCGCATATTGTCCGTTTATGTATAACTCCAGACAGGAATCCACACCTTCAAACATAACATAATGCTTCATGGAAACATCTTCAATGACGAAGGTGCGGGTATAAACGCCCATCGGATTGTCCGTCGGAACATAGGGTGGATCTACCGGATACGGATAAACCACATTGGTATAGTATGGTTCCTCATAGCCCCTGCACTGCCAGCAGGAGGGAACATCGATTACACCCGTTTTCGCCGGAACGGGATCATCGTCGCATTTATAAAACGCAAAATCCCAGTTGCCGTTCAGGCTCAAGTATTTTGCTTTTCCCTCCGGAATGTAGTAGGAGCGCTGTTTCAGCCGGTTTTCCTGTAAAACCGACAAATCTTCGTATTTTCTCACAATGCTCTTCTCCTTTGCCGAAATATCAGCTGTCCTCGGCTCTGCGCCCTTTGCTGCCTCTGAAACAAAAACTCCGCTGCGGTGCTTCTGTGCCTGCACCACAACGGAGTTTTTTCAAACAGTGTGATCTTCCGATTACCTTTTACTTCAAAATCGAATCGGTATACTCCTGACACAGAGTCTTAAATTCATCAGTATGGAGCTTTTCCAGAGTGTTCAAATGCTTTGTCCACTTAGCTTCGTCTATACCGTTGATTACCGAATCTGCAATAAACTTTTTCAAATAGGTAGTAATATCCGTACTCAAAATGGCACGCCGCTCAGCATTTTCCCGGCTGGCAGTGCCTGCAGGCATGGGATGCACGCCGTAAGGCAGCATCTCGTGAACCGCAGCAATCTTCATATTCTCGCTCCAGCTGTCATCATAAATGACTGCCTCATCATACTCCAGTCTCCACAGAGAGGGAGTCTGACCGGCGAAAGCCTCGGATTTTCTGTACTGGACAAGGCTGGTGTAGCCGCCCTTTTCCTGAAGAACATCCTTGGATGCCTCAAAGAACTTGGCTACCTGCTTGCCGTCCTGCTCAATGATGTCGTAGGATACGCCCTTTTCGCCTCTGCTCCACTGGAGTGTAAGCTCCATGGAGGAATTGATGTAGTCATACCATCTGACCAGAGCTGCAGGATTTTTGCACTTCTTGCTGATTGCAAGACCATAGTCCGATTTGGCAACGTTATTGACGCCCACCATCTGAATACCATTGGGTCCCTTCAGCAAAGGCAGCGGGCGATAAATGCTGGGATCGTTGCAGCCGCATACGTCATAGTTGTAGCCTGCCAGCAAGCCAACCGTATCACCCTCGGGGTCCTTGGAGTAGTACTGGTCGTTGCTCATGGTAAATACATCCTTGTCCACCAGGCCCTCGGAGTAAAGGTTGCTGAAATAGGACAGGGCATCGTAGTAACCCTGCTGTTCCGCGCTGAACATAACCTTGTTGTCCTTGTCCAGATAAATATGTCCGCTGCCAAACAGCATCACGCCGAAAGATCCGAACATATTTTCAATGGATGTGCCGAAGCCGCCCAGATCGCCGAATGTAAAGGGGATTTCATCCTGAATGCCGTTGCCGTTGGGATCTCCGTCACGGAAAGCAATCAGAACCTGCTTGAGTTCTTCTGTTGTCTGGGGCATCTCGAGATTCAGCGCATCCAGCCACTTCTGGTTGATCCAGTACATACTGTCGATCATATTGGGAACAGATTCGTCACCGGAAGGCAGGAACTTGATCTGGCCGTCAGGTGCAATCAGCGCACGGGGATAATCTTCTCTCGTGGCAAAAAATTCAGTAACATGGGGAGCGTACTTATCAAGATATTCATCCAGACCCCAGTACAGCTCATAGTCCTTGGACATGCTCAAATCGCCCAGAACCGCATCGGGCAGTGCATCTGTACTGGCCATCACGTTGAGTTTTTCTTTCCAGCCGGAGCCGGGGATCTCAATCCACTCAATATGAACATTGGTTGCTTTTTCTGCCTCCAGAACGCAGGCCTTCGCAGCTGCGGACTTCAGGGGGCTCATCTGCTTAACTGCAATTGTAAAAGTCTCCGGTTCTTTCAAAATCGGCAGACCCTCTGCATTGAAGTTATCTGACAGCTCAGGCAGTTCCTCGTCAGACTTACTTTTGCCGCAGCCGCTAAACAGCATAACCATAGCCAACAGGAAAGTTACCAATCTGGTAAGCGTCTTAAGTCGTTTTCTAGCCATAATGTACCTCCGCCTATTTTTTAATATTTTGCCTGAAAAGCACCTTAATTTTATATCTTTTTTATTCAATATGTCTATACCATTTTTTTGAATTACGACAGAATCCGGCGTAACTGGCTCAAAAAGCGTGCATTCCGGGTATATTTGCGGTCATACATTTCGGTCATTCAATTTTTCGGTGTTTGGTTTTTCTCTGCCGCAATCTGCTTTTTATATGCGCCCGGAGTAATTCCCTCATGCCGTTTGAACGACTCGATAAATGCCGTGCTTCGGCCATAGCCAATCACCAGAGAAATTTCTCCGATTGTCATATCGTCCGTTTCCAGCAGCTCCTTTGCCTTGTCAATCTTGATCTGCTCGATGTATTGTCCAAGGCTGATACCCATATGTTTCTTGAAGAAATGGCTCAGATTTGAGGAAGTCATGTCAAATTCGTTTGCCATATGCTTGATGGAAAAATCCGCTTCCAGATAATTGTCCTGAATGTAGTGCAGGACATCCGCAATATTGCGATCCGTGATATTTCTTTTCTGCCTTGCATTTTCAATCTGCTCAGGCTCTTCGCACAGCTCCTCTTTATTCCAGTCATCCTTTTGGGCAAACGCCCGCTTGACCGTCTGTGCAAAATCAGAAATGTCAATGGTAATGCTGTTAGTTGTGGAATCGTAAATGGTATTTAAGCTCACACCGGCTATCTGCGAAAGCTCTACCACCAAGCGCACAACCACCTGATGATCGCTTTCGGGAAGCATATCCAGCAAATTGTCCAGCAGAATATTGCTTTTCTGCTGCTCTCCCATCTCGATTGCATTTCTCAGCGCCTGCATTTCCATTTCCGGGTATATTTTGATATTTCGACAGGCATTGCAGAAATTCTTTCTTGCTTCCCGGTAGGCCTTGCGCAGCTGGGAAATGTCGGTGACCAGACTGCTTACGCCAAGATCTGCGCACTCCCGGAAGCCGCTGATCCTTTTTTCAAGGCTCTTTTTGCTCTCGTTGGAGCACACCAAATACACATCCACTTCCTCATACATGGGAATCCGATAGGAAACAGCTGTGCCGTTTTCATCGGACTGTTTATCCAGCCAGCTGCGTATCTTCGACTTGCTGTAATCTGTGGGAAGGACAACAAAGAAATAATATGTTCTGTCCAGATGAATGTGGTTTTCAAGGCAGCGGTTCCACCGCGCATCGCCTTTGCTCATGCCGTGGCTGAGAATTTCATACAGGCAGTTTTCTTTTCTGAGGCTGTCTCTTTCTCCCTCCAGAGAATCTTTGCTTACCAGCATTTTGTGGAAAACATCGTACTTTCTTCTGGAAAAGAAGTATGCCAGTGCGATACCTATCAGAAGAATGCCAACCGCATAGACCGCAAATTCCTTCAAAAAGGAAAATACGGTTTTGACGGTTAAAAAGCTGGGTACCTTATGCACAATTCTGAATCCGTTGTCCAGCGTCTTCTCAAACACCAGGCACTGCTCGTTTTCTCTTCTGAGGGTGTTCTTTTCATACAGGGTTTCATCGCCGAAATACAGCCCCGTCATATTGCATCCGTCTATGGAATCGATACTCACATGCTTGGCAATGCGCTTTTCCGGGATGACAAACACCAGATACTGAATGCTTTCCTCCCATCTGTGAATCGGGCTCCACATGACTATTTTTCCTTCACCGTTTTCGTCTTCGGTTCTGTACGCATTAAAATCTCTTTGACTGTGCTTGCTGAACTGTTCTTCCATTTGCGTAAAACCCGCCGGATAATTTGCGTCGGAATAAATGCACGATGACGTAATTACCTGCTTTTGGGCCGGTCTTACCAGACAGATTCCCTCGGCAAAGGGAAAATTCGCCTCTTTTTCCTTCAGATCATCGCAGATTGCCAGCGAAGGGATCGGCTCCTTTTCCGCATATTCCGGCAGATAGTTTTTGTTGTACCGGCATTCCCGGACATAGGAATTCATAACGATGACCTGCTGATCCAGATATTCCATTTCTCTGTCGCAGCCGCTGATAATCGTATCCATCAATTGCTGTCCGGCCTGTCTGCCCTGAATTACAAAGCCGCCTATCAGAATAATCGTAATTGGAATCAAAACCATCAGGTAGTATGTGACGGCAAAGCGGAAGTAGTTTTGTCTTTGTCGGTTCATTTCAGAAAAGATCCCCCTTTTGCAGCAGTTGCTCTTTTTCCTCGGATCGTCGTATTTTCCTAAAACATCAGTATACCATAATTCGCAATCATAGTCACGGATTTGCTTGCAAATATTTCTGTCTGCAGAAGATGCCACCTCTCAAAAAGCATCCCTGCTGCCATTTTTCCGCGGTTTCCGTATATCATGTAAACAAAGAGTGCCCCTTTGCCAGAGGTTTGCTTTTGGGCAGTCTCCGGCTTAAAGGCACTCTTTTATTGTTTACATACCAAAGGTCAATGGCGCAGGCTTTTGATTGACCTTATCCTTTTACAGATCCGATCATAACGCCCTTCACAAAGTGTTTCTGCACAAACGGATACATCACGAGCACCGGAAGGGAGGACACAATGATAACGCCGTATTTGATAGTTCTTGCAATTTGCTGCATCATCTGAAGCTCCTGCGGATCTGTCATGCCGGGATCCACGGACTGTCCCTGAATCAGGATGTCCCGCAGAATCAGCTGCAGGGGGTAGAGCTTGCTGTCATTGATGTAAATCAATCCGTTAAAATAGGAATTCCAGTGTCCCACTGCATAGTACAGCACCATGATTGCAATAATCGCCTTGGAAAGCGGAATGACAACCTTCCAGAAATACTGGAACATATTGCATCCGTCCAGTTCAGCTGCTTCCTGCAGTTCATGGGGCAGCGTGTTGACAAAGAATGTGCGGCATAGGATTAGATTAAACACATTAAAGGAACCCAGAATCATCAGAACATAGGGCGTGTCAACCAGTCCCATGCCTTTCACCACCAGATAGGTGGGAATCAGGCCGCCGGAAAAGTACTTGGTGATAATCAGAAGTTTCATAATCACGCTTCTGCCGGCCATATCCTGGCGGGAAAGTGCGTATCCGGCTGGGATGGTGATAAACAGCGCAAGGAGCGTGCCGAAGAAAGTGTACCGGATCGTATTGTAGTAGCCTGTCCAAATCCGGTTATCGTTGAGAATGTATTTGAATCCTTCAAATGAAATTCCCTTGGGCATCAGCAAAACCTCGCCGGATGCAACCTTGTTGGCATCGCTGATGGATGCAATAATCACGAACCACAGGGGATAAAGGATCAGCAATGTCACGATGGCGACAAAGGCGTACACGAAAAACAGGAAAATTCTGTCAGATGCACTGTATCGAATTGCATTTCTCTTCTTCACTTTATGTACCCCCTTACCACAGACTGTTCTCTGAAGTACGTTTAACAATCGCATTCACACTGACAAGCAGGATCAGATTGATTATGTTGTTAAACAGGCTGATAGCCGCAGAATAGCTGAACTGGCCGCCCTCAATACCAACCTTGTACACATAGGTAGCAATGATCTCCGAATATTCCAGATTGATATCGTTCTGCAGCAGGAAAACTTTTTCAAAGCCGACATTCATAATCTCACCGCAGCGCATAATCAGCATAATTGCCATGGTGGGCATAATGGAAGGAATGTCGATGTAGATCATTCTCTGGAAGAGACCTGCGCCGTCCATGGTGGCTGCTTCATGCATCTCCTCGCCCACAGAGGTCAGAACAGAAATATACATGATTGAGCCCCAGCCGATCGATTGCAGCACGCCTGACCACACATAAATGTGCCTGAAATACTTCGGATTCGTCAGGAATCCTCCGGGTTCAAAGCCCAAAAGCATCAGAATCTGATTGATGACGCCGTCACTGGAAAGAAAGATGAGAATCATGCCGCAATAAACAACCGTTGAAATAAAGTGCGGCGCATAAGTTACCATCTGGGAGAACTTCTTGAATTTTTTGCGGGTGATATAATTCAAGCACAGCGCAAATATAATGGGCAGCGGGAATCCGGCAATCAGGGAGTAAAAGCTCAGCACCAGCGTATTGCGCAGCAGATCCCAGAATTGATAAGAATTAAAGAACGTGATGAAATGTTTCAGTCCGCACCACTGACTGCCCCAGATACCGTCTACAGCTCTATAATCCTTAAAGGCCAGCTGGATACCATACATGGGGAGATAACTGAATAATATAACGTAAATCAACATCGGCAGAATGAAAACATAACTGCTCCAGTTTTTGTTTACCAGTTTTATTATGTTATTTTTCTTGCTCTTCTTCATATGCCCCTCCTTATTGCTTTGAGAAAGATTAAAAAAGCCGAAGCTTCATCTTCTCAGGATACCTCTGCATAATTGCCGCACAGCACCATTGCGATTCTTATCTATGCGCCGCTGTTTCTCCGTGAACCTCCCCCTGCATACTCTTCACGCTCTGTCCGTCTGCTGTACGGCTGTAACAACATTGTTATTCTACATAAGCATCGTTTAATATGTCTATCTCTGTTTTTTGAATCATCGGGCAATCCCCCTGTTTTCTCCGCTTTTTCCGTATATCTTCCGGTATATTTCCCTTGATTCAAAATTTCGATATGCTTTTAGACAAAAACAAAGTCGGATTTCGCCATCCTTTTGTGCAGTTTATTCGCTTTGTCCAGAGTATCCCGCCCCGGATATGCCGCATTCCGGATAGCCGCAGGCGGTCCGGTCAGGGGGCTTTTTCTGCCCGCCCAGCACCTTTTACGGTGGCAAATTCCGCCGCCGCGGCATTGTTTTTCCGCTCGTTTTTGGGCAGTGCATTTCCCGTCAGCTGCCTCCCGGAAAGCAGCTGAAAGTGTCTTTGCCTTCTCCAGCCGCCGAACTTCCGCTTGCAATTTAATTCCGGGTGATATATGATGGAAGACAAGATGTACTGCTCTGCGGAAGCCGCAGAGCTAAAAAATCAGATACAGCAAGTTTACTGGAGCGGATTATGTATGAGTAAATTGATATCCCAAGATTCCAAGCTGGTGGAAACACTGAGTCATATTTGCGATTTGATGCTGCTGAATGTGATTTACGTGATTACCTGCATCCCCATCATCACCATCGGAGCAGCCACGACCGCTCTTTACACTGTAAGCTTCCGTTTCGGCACAGACCGTGAAAACGGAATCATCCGTCCTTTCTTTCAGTCTTTCCGGGATAATTTCAAGCAGGCTACCGTTTTCTGGATGCTCCTTCTGGTTGTGGGAGCCGACATTGCTCTGGCGGTATATCTGTCCTATCCGCAGCACGGTTATCTGCATTATGCATTTATCCCCGGAATCATTGTGCTGGTAGTCATTTTTCTGGTGGGCGGCTATGCCTTCCCGCTTATCAGCCAGTTCTACAACCGGAACAAAGAGGTTCTGCGGAACGCTTTCCTTCTGGGCATTGGCTTCTGGCCCAGATCCCTCTGTATCGTACTGCTCAATGTCCTTCCTGCTGTCCTTTTCCTGCTGCATCCTGCGGCTTTTATGTATATGGGATCTGTCTGGTTCCTGCTGTACTTTTCCGTTTCCTCCCGTCTGATCGTGCGGCTGCTGCATAAAGTTTTTGCCCCCTACATGGTTCAGGAGGGCGATTTGCAGGAATCGGAAAAAAGTTGACTTCATTTTCGTATTTTCTCTTATATCCAGATATAGCAAAACCCTCTTGCGCAGTTAAGCTCCTGCACAAGAGGGTCTTTTTTGTTGATAAAGCAGGGATTGCAGCGCCGTCTCCGGACACTATTTACAGATGCGGGCATACAAGCGAGGCGGCAGCCCCCTTTCTACGCATTGAAAACATACCGGTCCAATCTTCTGAAGGCTTCCTTGACTCTGTGCAGCGGCAGCGCAAGATTGATTCGCAGGTGGCACGGGCCGTGGAACTGCCGTCCGTCCTGAACTGCAACGCCAACCTCCCACGCCGCTTTTTCCACTGTATCGATTGTGCAGTTATGCATCTGGCACCACTGCGTGCAATCGACAAACAGCATATAGGTTCCCTGAGGCTTTCTGACAGATACGCCTTCAAAATGCTTTTGGATATATTCGCACGCATATTCTACATTTTCTGTCAATACCTGCCGCAGCTGTGCAAGCCACTGGCTGCCTTCTTCCTGATATGCGCCGATCAGCGCATGCATACTCAGTACATTCATTTCGTTGAAATGGCACAGCGACGATTCCTTTTCCATCCGATCGCTGATCCAGGAATTGTAAACAATGGAATAGCTGCCCACAAGCCCCGCCAGATTAAAGGTCTTACTGGGCGAATACATTGCGACTGTGCGCATTTTTGCATCCTCGCTTATGCTCTGCGTAGGAATGTGCTGATACCCCTCCAGCACCAGATCCGACCATATTTCATCGGATACCACAAAAACATCATACTTCTTAAACAGCTCCATGGCCTTTTCCAGTTCCCACCGTTCCCAGACACGTCCGGCAGGATTGTGGGGAGAGCAGAGAATGGCGGCATGAATCTTATTCTCAACGATTTTCCTTTCCATGTCCGCATAATCCATTCTCAGGATATTGTTTTCATCTGGAACAAGAAAGCTGTGAACCAAATTGTATCCGTTGTTCTTCATGGTATTGGTAAATCCCAGATATGTAGGTGCGTGAATCAGCACATTGTCTCCTCTGGAACAGAACACATTCATGGCGCTGACAAGGCCGCCCAGAACACCGTTGGCATAGCCAATGTGTTTGGCCTCCAGTGAGGTCACATGATTCTGGCGCTGCTGCCAGCTGATGATTGCATCATAATAAGCCTGTCTCGGCTGGAAATAGCCGTATATAGGATGCTGCGCCCTCTGAATAATTGCCTGCGTCACAGAAGGTGCCGTGCTGAAATTCATGTCAGCCACCCACATGGGGATGCAGTCGAAGCCCTGCTTCGGAAGCTTCGGTGCCCAGGGAAGAACCCCCAGCGCGTCCACCGCCATGGCATCCATATTTTTCCGCTCAATTTCAGATGTAAAATCGTAGTTCATAATCATTTTCCTCTTATAAGATTGTGAAAATTGTGACTTCAATTTACAGATATTCGGTCAGTCCCAGCCGCTCATACTGCTCACAGGGAGCAGAACTTTCCTGCATTGCCTTAACCAGAAGCCTCTTGTATTTCTCTTCTGTCTGCGGATCATGGATTGGGTTCTTTTGCTGAGGATCCGCCGCAAGGTCAAACAGAAGATCCCCGTAAGCAATATGCTCATCGTAGAAATAGCAGCAGTTGCCCGGAGCTGTTTTCTGCTTAGTGGGAATCTTCAGCACCGGAACGCCTTTTGTAAACGGAAAGCTTTCGCAAAGGGTGTGGTCCATCTGCCGCAGCTCTGCCAGCGGCATGGGTTCAAAAATATTAGTCGGCATCAGCGTATAGTTGTAGAGAGGTGCCTCTTTTCTTCTGGCGCTTCTCATATACACATACCGCCCGTCGGTAATGTTGACATGCATACCGAAAATTCCAAACAGCCCATAATCCCGGATGGTTTGGTTATCCACGATCCTGTTCAGGGAAACTCCCTGCATATCCTTCGGCTTGTCTATCCCGAAGAAATCCAGCAGTGTCGGAGCAATATCAATGGTCTGCGCCAGCTGATTGCGCCGTTCACCGCTCTTTCCCTTCCGGGGATTCCAAAGGAAGAAGGGAAGTCTGACCAGCTCATCATAGCAAGGCATCCTGTTTTTGGCATACCAGCCGTGCTCTCCCAGCAGGTATCCATGGTCTGTGTTTACAATGAGCATCGTGTCTTTCCACATATCATGCTCATCCATAAAATCCATAATTTTCCCAAGATACGTATCACACATTGTGAGCAGTGCCTTGTAGTTTGTGATCGACTCCTGCAAAAAGCATCTGTTTTCCTCTGTCAGCTTTTCGTAGGGCGGCCAGTCGTAATCACCGGGCCGGTCTGTATACATTCGTTTGTACTTTTCCGGCACATAAAACGGCTCATGGGGGTCAAAATACTCCAAATGCATATACCAGTTGTCTTTATCTGCATTCGCTTCAAGGAATTCCATTCCCGCCGCAAAAGTTCTTGCGTGGGACGTTTCCTCCTCTTTTATCATGTATCTGCGATTCACTTTATCCTGTGCTTTGAAATCCAAAAAGCACCCCTCGCAGGAGGCATCCCCTTTCCACGCATCGCCTTCCTGTCCTCTGATAAACTCATAGGTAGAAAAATGGTCATGATAATTGAGACCACCCTCCTGCCAATAGTGAACATGGTCTGATATAAAATGGGTGTGGATTCCGTTTCTCGCCAGAATTTCGGGGCAGGAATCGTCAAACGGCTCTATGGGGCCCCATGCCCGGTGCAGGAAGTTGTATCTGCCCGTGTGGAGTTCTCTTCTGGACGGCATACACGGCAGGGAACCTGCGTAGAAATTGTCGAATGTGACACATTTTTCAGCAAGCCGCTGAAAATTCGGCGTTATCACATCCTTCGCACCATACGGTGCAAGGTAATCTCTCCGCAGAGAATCATACATGATACTGATTGCTCTCATTGCTTCAGCCTCCGTTCTCGGTGGTCTTCCTCAGCAACAGCTTGGGCTTAAAGCATCTGCACGCACTCTTGGCCTGTGCGGAATAATAATTGATCAGCTGAAAAAGCTTTGCGCACGCCGCAGCAATAATCGGCTGTGTCGGTGTCCATATGGTAGACAGTTCCTCTGGGAACCACTCGGTCATGGGAATATTATCCGTACCCATTACCTGCACCTGTCCGGGAATATCGATACCGCTGTCCCGCAGCGCACGGCATACGCCCACCGCCATCATATCGTTATAGACATATATGCTCGCTTTCTCACGAAACAGCGCCGCATTTTCACGGATTGCCTCATAAGCTGCTTTCACCGACATATCTGTCACAATCTCGGTGACATCGCCTTCCATGCCCGCTTCCCGCAGGGCATCACAATAACCGTCCCGCCGCCGGTAACTGCTTTCTCTGTCCACCCCGAGATAGAATATTTTCGTGTTAGGTCTGTACAGCTGTTTACCCGCCAAATATCCGCAATCATAGGAATCCATCACAAAAGACGGCATATCCGTTTCGATGGACGGCTCACCAAAAATGGAAACAAAGGGAATATGCTCCTGACTCAGCACATCTGCTTCCCGCTCCGAAATATCCGGCCAGACAAAAATATACCCGTCAATCTTCCGCTTCGCGATCATCCTCAGCAACGGGGAATTCTCGTTTTTGTCCGGCTCGTCATAAATCAGCATCAGATCAAAATCATATTTGCGCAGTTCCTTTTGCAGAGTATCATACACAAATGTGAAGTACAGATTGTTGCTCAGATTCTGGAAATAGGCCGGAAACAGAATTCCGATTGTTCCGGTTCTGTTGGTTTTCAGACTTCTCGCCTGACTGTTAAATTCGAAATTATATTTAAGCGCCAGCTGCTGTATGGCTTCTCTTTTTTCCTTGGAAATCAGCGGGCTGTTGTTCAGTGCTCTGGATACCGTAGACTGAGAAACTCCTGCGATTTTGGCTAGTTCCTTTGAATTCATAACCGACATCTCCCCAATACTGTCTGCAAATTGCGATACACGCATACGTATTCACCTGCATAAACCGCTGCACATTCCCAGTATTTTGCATTTATTGCTGATATAGTATCAAACTGCTTGTGAAATGTCAACATGTGTTCCCGCATCATTGCCCCGTTCTTTGTGCAATGCACACGTAATTTCCGCTGTTACCGGCGGCGGCAACGTTAACAATTGCGATTTCCAAATAGACTTTCCTCCTGTTCTATGCTAAAATGTTGGCAGTCTGTTTCGGCAGTCTTTTGTAAAATTATCCATGTCCCTTTCCGGTAATGTTCTGCCGGGGGCAGCACAGCCGCCTGAATTTTACCGTTGCCATCACTGCAAGCGAGGATGCCATGAACGAATTAGAAATCATCCACTATCGACAGCTGGAAGGCCTAAGGGTCTTTTTTGATACCGTCGATTACCGCACTTCTCATGTTCACTCCGAATGGGAACTGATCTGGGTTCTGGACAATCCCCTTTCCGTCAATAACAGCCAGTGCAAATTTATCGTGCAGCCGGGAGAAATGGTGCTGTTAGGGCCAAACATCCCCCACGAATTTCACAAGCTGGAACAGGAATCTACTTTCCTGTGCTTTCAGATTTCCGCCGGGATTCTTCCGTCCCTGCCTCCCATGGCTATGGATGCAAATACGCCGCATACCTATTTGAGCACCTCTGAAATGCAGCTGCTCAAGAAACGGTTGGCCGGCATCGCAGAAGCCTATCTTGTCTGTGCGGAAAACTACGAGCTATACTGCGTTGGTGAAAGCTGTCTTGTACTCCATTTGCTGCTCAGCAGACTTCCTCACCGCATTCTGTCCCCGGAAGAAGCCGACGGCCTCAGCAAGCGGAACGAGCGGCTGAAGCGGCTGATCGATTTCGTGGATGCAAACTATATGCATAAAATAAAGCTGGAAGATTTTGCGGAATCAGAGGGCTGCTCCCTCAGCTATCTGTCCCGGTTTATCAAAGAAACCATGAATCAAAGTTTTCAGGAGTATGTTGCTTCGGTGCGCTTCAATTGTGCCTGCAAACTGATTAACACCGGCGGAATGCGGATGCTGGATGTTTGTCTGGAGTCCGGTTTTTCGGATTATCGCTATTTTTCCCGTGCATTTAAGCAGCAATATAATATGACGCCGGAGGAATACAGCCAGTCCAAACGAAAAATGCAATTGGAGGCTCAGCAAGTGCATCACAGCCTGCATTCCGTGGAAAGATTCTATTCCAGAGAAGATAGTCTAAAGCTTCTAAAGGAATATGTTCTTTAGTTATCCGAAACCCGTGGAAAACATTTCGTTTTCCACGGGTTTGTTATATATAACAAATACTTTTACAAAAAATAGCTAAAATGCCGAATTTCAGCAAAGGTCAAATTTGTCTAATAAATATCTAAATTAAGCAAAGAAAAGCCCCGCGGAATCCATTATACTGGTTATATCAGAAAGCTGAACAGGAGGGAAAACATGAACCTTTTTATTGGAATTGACCTTGGAACCTCGGCAGCAAAGCTATTGCTGATGGATTCCGAAGGGCAGATTCTGAACACCGTAACAAAAGAGTATCCACTGGAATTCCCCCATCCCGGCTGGAGTCAGCAATCCCCCGAAGATTGGTGGCAGGCTGTATCGGACGGTATTCCGGAATTGCTGACCGGCTTTAACGGCGAGGATGTTGCCGGTATCGGCTGCGGCGGTCAGATGCACGGTCTTGTCATTCTGGATGAATTGGACAATGTGATCCGCCCCGCTATCCTGTGGAACGACGGGCGCACTGCCAAGCAGGTGGACTACCTCAACAATGTAATCGGTAAGGACAAGCTGTCCCGGCTGACAGCCAACATCGCTTTTGCCGGATTTACTGCCCCCAAGGTACTGTGGGTCAGAGAAAACGAGCCGGAAAACTTTGCAAAGATTGCAAAGATCATGCTCCCTAAGGATTACATCAACTACAGGCTGACCGGCGTTCACTCCTGCGACTACTCCGATGCCTCCGGTATGCTTCTGCTGGATGTAGAGCACAAGCGCTGGAGCAAGGAAATGCTGGATATTTGCGGCGTGAAGGAAAGCCAGATGCCGAAGCTGTTTGAAAGCTATGAATGTATCGGCACCGTAAAGCCCGAAATCGCCAAGGCTTTGGGTCTTGGTGAGAATGTGAAGGTTGCAGCCGGAGCCGGTGACAATGCCGCTGCCGCTGTCGGCACCGGTGTAGTCGGCGAAGGCGGATGCAACATCAGCCTCGGCACTTCCGGCACCGTCTTTATCTCCTCCCGCAGCTTCGGCGTAGACAGCCACAACGCCCTGCACGCCTTTGCCCACGCCGACGGCGGCTACCATCTGATGGGCTGTATGCTCAGTGCCGCCAGCTGCAACAAATGGCTTATGGACGAAATCTTCCGGACTTCCGACTATGCCGCAGAGCAGCTGCCCATTACGGATGACAAGCTAGGGGAAAACCATGTGTATTTCCTGCCCTATCTCATGGGCGAACGCAGCCCCATTAACGATACCAATGCCCGT
>RCNI01000468.1_pt1 | contig 24885 bp, 22 predicted proteins | sample 2041151 | NCBI WGS metagenome assembly RCNI01 (sample SAMN09708214, study PRJNA481090) | feces metagenome | isolation source: feces | place: Antarctica: Albino Rookery | reverse complement strand
AGGTAAACGTATACCGTTCCCGCTTCCCCATACATCACTTCCGTCCGCTTTGTGCGTCCTTTATGGGCATGGCAGGCAGTATCTTCTTCTCCCCAATAGGCCTCTGTCTCCGTAATCCGAAGCCGTTTTTCCCCCTCTGCAGTCCGATGTACCAGGATTTTCCCTACCAACTGCTGTGCAACCATCAGCGGGTCCTGTTCATAAAACGCTTTCGTCAGCCGTTCCATAGCTCCACACCTCCGGTGTTATTGTTGCAATATTCCCTTTGCAATCCGCTTACCTACAGGATAACACACCGCTCATCATATTGCAATTTCGCAAGTCCTTATCAGAATAATTTCCAGGATTTATGTGGCAAGAAGATTCTCATACTTCTCTATTTGATTCAGCATCTGATCCAGGCTGAATTAACCGCTCTGCCGGATGGCCTGTTTTCCTTCCACGTAGACAAAAATGGTAGGCACCGTAAACACTCCCATCCGAGCGCATAACTCTGGCAGCTCTTCAACTGTTACATACACATGGCAGACTGCGGGATGTGCGCTATTCCAGCGTGTTATTCTGTTTTGAAGCGCTTTACAGGGTACACAGCTATCTGATTCAATCTGTGCAATTACAATTTGGTTCTTATCCACAGCTGCCTGCAAGACTTCTGAATTTTTAACGATCTGCATAGGTTTTCCTCATATGGTAAAATGCAGACACAGGAAGGCCTGTGTCTGCATCTATTACTTCCTTATCATTTCTGCGCAAGGCCCTCCGGAAAGTCCTGGAAAAGCCCGGGTACAAATCACAACTTTCTGAGAGACGCTATCGGAAATAAGGGCATTGGGGATATTCAGGTGTAATCGACAAAAGCCAACTATGTCAGCCCCAATCAGTCAATATATTCAATATTACTACTCTTAATGGTGTTGATATTGCCGTCCTGGCTCAGGAGCGGATTGACAGAGCTGGGGCCTCCAAAATAGGGGTACTTTCTGTCAATAGCAATATAATTTCCCAACATGAACAGGGGAATAAAATTCATCATCGGATTCACGTTGTCATATTTTGCCGCCGGAAGAGTACACACTGTAACGCCTTCCGCAAATACATCCGCAGGCTGGTCAGACACGACCAGCACGTTCCGTCCGGATTTCTGCATAGATGCAATTGTTTCAACCATTCTTGTGAAGCTTGCGCAATTAGCAGATGCCACTCCCACGGTACCAATCAGGTTCCGGTCCGTCTGGAAGTAATCGATATGGCACCAATCCTCTGCATCATTCAGGCAGTTCAACGATCCACATAGTTCAAAAAACTTTGCAGTTCCGAAATAGGCAGTTGCAAAATCCACACCGCCACCTACAAAATCAAATCCCTTGTAGTCCTTCCACTTCTCTGCCAGCACATACATCTGATCATCAATGGATGTCAGTGTCTGCTCTGCGCAAATAGTATGAACATACCGGCTGATTTCCTGCCGCATTTTTTTATCCTGCTCATCTGTAACAGTACCTAAAATTTTCCCCACATGCAATCCAAACAGGGTTGTCGTACAAACTGCCGCCACGTAAGATTTCGCCTGATTGGCAGGAGTCATTTCCCCAGACTTTGGAATTTGAATCTGTAATGTAAATTCCGCCGCCTGTGCCATTCTGGATTGGGGCGTTCCCGTAATGGCCACGGTAGTACATCCCTTTTTCCTGGCTCTCTGCATTGCCTCTGTCACTCTGGCACCGCCGCCGGAAACACTGATAACCATAACCAGCGTCTGCTCCGGGTGCTCTTCACAAAACACATGATGACGGCTCACATCAATGCACCGCAGCGCCTGATAGTCCATGTTTCTGAAGATCTTGCTGTTGAACTCCTTTGTTGCCAGGGATGCTGCATACGAATCTCCGTTACCCGTTACAACCACGTGGCGAATGTTTTTCAGTCGCTCATCCGGAATTGCCTGAGATATTGCAGAGTCACTCAACTGATTCAGCATATCATCAATAAATGCGGGAAAATTCAGGAATCCGGCCTTTACATTGTTATCTCTGCTATTGGTCATCATATTTTCTCCTTTTAAGCTTTTTCTGTCTGACTTTTACTGCTGACGTTAATGGACCAGGCACCAAGGATCCAAGCTGCAATGTACATAACCGCGGCCATAATGAATGCTCCCTTATAGGTTCCCAGCTTGTCATAGAACAGTCCGATAGAGAAGTTCAGTCCACCGCCTACCAGGCTGTTAATCATCATCATAACCGGCCAAATCTCAGAGTAATGCTTGGGGCCAACCATATTCTGAGCAAGCAGAGGACACTGAACCATATACATACTATTGCCAAGTCCCACTATGAATACGGAAAGATAGGCAGTATAGGGATTCCTATAACTCAGGAACATCAACGCAAATCCAAGCGTTGTGGTAACTGCTCCCCAGGACATTCCCGCCTTGACACCAAAGCGATCATTGATTTTTCCCACAATCAGACTGCTCAGGGTGCTGCCCAGATTGAGTGCAATCATGATTGCTGCACCAAAATTAATGCTCTGCTTTAACTCCATAGTCACAAAAGGTGTTACATAGTAGGCAACACCACAGCCATAGCTATAGAGAACCATTGCAGTCCATGCCACATAAAACATAGGGGTACGAAAAGCCTGTTTTTTGGTCAGGCTTGGGACATTCGCAATAGAATCGGTCTCAACCGCATTACCGCTTTCCTCAGCATCCTGCTTACTGTCTGCTCCATAGGGCAAGCAGCCTGCCTCTTCCGGAGTTTTAATCAGCAGGAACACCGCAGGCAGCGTAATCACCGCAGCCATAGCTGCCATAATCAGATAAGTCTGCCGCCAGCCAAAACTTGTAATCAGCTGTGCAGAAAGCATTGTATAAATCATGGTTGCTACCGTGCCAACTGCAATAACCAGGCCAAGAACTGTTCCATTTTTCTTCTTGAACCACATATTAAGAATAATCGGAATTGCAATCAATCCGGTAAACGCCTGGGCTGCACCGATAATAAATCCCGAAATATAGAACATGTATACAGACTTGTAGGTTGCCATTAACGCAAATCCCAGGACTTCGGCTACCGATGCAAATCCAACAATCAGTCCAATTTTATTTCTGTTCAAGAATTTTGCTGCTGTTGTGTACAGCAGTGCCATGGTGATACCGCAAATACTGGTAAACATTGTCAGCTCAGCCACATCGCATCCCAGCTCTGCAACAATAGGTGCCACAAAATTACTGATTGCGACACTAATTGCACCCGCTGTACCTAACTTCATAAGTATGCATGCAATCACAATTTTCCATGCGTAATGCATCTTCCCATTCTTATGGTTCATGGGTTTTCTCTCCCTTCTAAACATAACTGCGCTTCTCCCCCGAATCTTCTTAGATCCAAGAAAGGTTATGCACTTCTGAGCGCACGATACCTTTTCTCTTGCAAATATCGTTCTGATAACATACCCGGGATCTTGCAATTTTCAGCAGAAAACGCTGTTTTAAGCATCTTTACTCGGTCAGCCAATTTATAAGATCTGCGGGCTGCGGAGATGTATATCTCCGCAGCTCTGTCAAGCCATCTGTTCCGCTTTGACTTTGGCTCTCTTGGCACTCAAATTGATCGCCAGTGAACCCAGCAAGCCGGCTACAATATACAGCACAGTGGCCATAATAAATGCCCCGCGATAGGTTCCCAGCTTGTCATAGAACAGACCGATCGAAGAGTACAGGCCACCGCCCACCAGGCTGTTGACCATCATCATCCAGGCCCAGATATCAGAATAGTCTCTGCTGCCTACAATCTTCTGTGCCAGCAGGGGACACTGAACACCATACATACTGGAGCCAAGGCCCACAATGATGACAGCAGGATACACAAGCATAGGGTTCCGGTAACTCAGGAACATCATAAGATAGCCAATACCGGTTGTAACTGCTCCCCAGAGCATACCGCACTTTACACCGTACTTATCATTGATTCTGCCCACAATCACGCTGCTGAACGCACCGCCAATGGAGCATGCAACACCGACACCCGCACCGAAGGAGATGGACTGTCCCAGCTCCATAGTTGCAAACGGGGTAGCATAGCCGGCAACGCCGCTGCCATAGCTGTAAAGGACACATGCAAACCATGCCACGTACAGCAGAGGCAGATGAAAAGCTTCCCGTTTTGTCAGTCCGTTTTCCTGAACAACGGCTTTGCTCTCGACCATCTGTACATCATCGGCACCATAAGGACTGCAGCCAACTTCCGCAGGGGATTTAATCAGAAGGAACACCGCAGGAAGTGTAATAATTGCAGCCATTGCTGCCATAATGAGATAAGCACTTCTCCAGCCAAAAGCGGTAATCAGGTGGGCAGACAGCATTGTATAGAACATCGTGGCTACGGTTCCGATTGCAAAGATAGCACCCAGTACCGTTCCGTTTTTCTTCTTAAACCACATATTTACCACAATCGGGATTGCCACAAAACCCGTAAACGCCTGAGATGCACCTACAATAAATCCCGAAATATAGAACATGTACACACTGTGGTATGTAGCCATCAGAGCCAGGCCAATAACCTCACCCAGAGAGGCCAGTCCCATTACGATACCAATACGCTTGTGCGTCAGCCATTTGGCTGCCGTGGTATAAAGCACTGCCATAGAAATTGCTGTTATGCTTGTGTACATTGTCAGCTCACTGACATCGCATCCCAGTTCCTCAACAATTGGTGCTACAAAATTACTGACTGCTGCAAGCAGTGCACCACCTGTTCCCAGCTTCATTAGTACGCAGGCAATAAATACCTTCCATGCGTAATGCATTTTCTGCTTTTCCTGTTTCATACAATTTCTCTGCTCCCGATTCTTTTCTCTCTGACTCAGCGCTTGGACAGCTCTTCTTCCAGTTCCCTTACATTGCGAACATAATCGGAAACAATGGATCCAATAATGGGGCCGCCCCATTTGCCGCCCTCAAAGGCAGTGCCTACCAGGGCACCGTCTGCATACCGCAAACGGTCCTTACAGTTTTCCACAGAGGTACCGCCGCCCAAAATAACCGGGAAGTCACCGCAGGACTTTACATCCTTTACCAGACGTTCATTCTGTTCAAAGTTTCTGTCACATACCTCAATGGCACTGGCACCCAAGCGCATAGAAGAGTTTGCCAGTTCCTGAATATTAGCAGGAGAGTATTCACCGGTGTGGTGATATCCAGAAATCTCGGAGATCATACCAATCTCTGCAGCCTCAATCTTCTTTCTATATTCTGCCACCTTAAGAGGATTGACCTCAACCGTTCCGTAGGGAGAGTTAATCTGTCCAACCAGAGCTGAACATCTGGTAAAATCTGCACCGGCAGCCTTGCATACTGCAAGGGACGGGGTAATGCAGTTCCACATGATCTGTGCGCCAATGAGGAAATCGGGGCCGACTGCGTCACGCACACGGGCAACAACTGCTGCCAAGCCGGCAACTCGTGCATAGTCCGTATCGTCAGTAGCCGGATAATACACATCTACGGTCTGAATAAGCGCACCATCTGCTCCGTTATTTTTTAACGTAAGGCAGTCTGCAATGGCCTTTTGGGTCATTTTATCCAGATTGCCATCTTCATACAGCGGAGTACCTACCATAGGCAGAAGATGGGCCAGGCCGATCACAAGTTTTCTTCCGTTCAGATTATCAAAACACGTTGCCATTTTATTTTCCTCCATTAAAATAATTTCTAGAATGGTATTGAGATGTCAGGCTCAATTAGAGGAAGCCTATACACCGTAACTTCAGATTTACTGTTTGCACAGATTGCATTCTTACGTGTTTATGTTTTCCTATGAGTTTCTGCGTTATCCGCTTTCACTGGATTGCGCATTGTTATCCGTGAGGTACGGCAGCACCTCCAACAGATTTTCAACTTTTCCGACACATTTTTTCTCAATTTCTTCAGGCAGTATGGGAACTCCCTGCATATGAAGCACAGGAACCATTGCAGTCTGGGCCGCCTGGATTCCCCAAAAAGAATCCTCCACTGCAAGGCAGTCCTGAGGCTCCACCTGCAAAGTTCTGCACGCCAGCTGATACAGATCCGGATAGGGTTTTGTTTTCTCCACCATCGAACCGCTGAAAATTCTATCAAATATCTGGTCCAGCCCGAACGTATCTATGTATCTCTGCAGCCAGGAACCATAGGACGATGTAACAATCGCTTTTTTGCCTGGATATGTCCGCAGAAAATCCAGAAGTTCATACAGCCCTTTGATAACCGGCGGATCATTCTCTGCAAAATATCGATTAAATTCATCTAGCCAATATCGATTGAGATCCTCCTTATTTCCCGGAAGAATCTGCATCACTCTGTCAAAGATATCACTGGATCCTCCGCATGCTTCCGCATACTGCTCGCGGGTCAGATGATATTGCTCGTTCTCCCAGAGATACTTTTTCCAGATACGATAGCTTAACCACTCGCTGTCCAGCAGAACACCATCGAGATCAAATAGAATTGCCTGATACATAGGCATCACTTACCTTTCTTTATTCCAGAGGAAAGTCTTTTCATCTGCACAATAAACAGGATTGTGGCCGCAAACGCAAAATAAGAAGTGAAGTGGAATACCGAGCGAAGATCTGTCCAAGTCATCATCCAGGAAAACAGCAGATTGGCTGCCAGCATACCGATACCGGTGACCGAGGCAAACAACGATTGTGCTGTCGCACTGGCGTAGGCAGGCGCTACATCTGCAATATATCCCTGTACCGCCGGAATGGAAAGAGCCATACCAAATACCTGAAGCAATGTGCACAGCAGAAGCCATATAGGAGTAGACGCCATGCTGATACAGATATTTTTCAAACCGTATCCAAAAATCGCCACTGCCATCAGTCGATTGCCACCCCACTTTTTCTCCATTGCAGGATAGAGCAGCATAACCGGTACTTCTACAACTGCGAGAGTAAACATAGACACTCCCAACAGACTTTCTGTTCCGCCTTTACTCATAAAATATACTGGATAATAAGTAAAGAAAGCAGCCGATGGAATGGCATACATTGCATTGCACACAAGGATCAGAACATATCTTTTGTTTCTAAACAATTCACAAAGGATTTCCCGCGTGCTCCATCCGGTATTTTTTTCTGTATGGCTTTGGGGGACTGGGGTAAGCATCACCGTTACTGCCAGTAAAACTCCAAAACCAGCCAGCAGAACCGGCAGGCTTTCCATACCATATTTCTGCACAATCACTCCCAGTGCAAGAGAACATACCGCAAAACTGAGTGACCCAAAGGATCTGGTAAATGGGAAACTTAACCGACGGCCCTCGCTATTCAGTCCCGCTGTCCATCCACAACTGATTGACTGTATGGAAAGTACAACTCCGTGAAAAAGCACTGAGCACACCAGAATCACCCATAGAGCATCCGTCACAAGAAAGCCCACATACGTCAGCGGAGCCAGAATGGCCGCCAGCAAAAATACTTGACGGTGCCAACATAAGGAATCACAAAGCATTCCCATCAGCGGCGGAATCAACAGCGATGATGCACTGTTGACAGCTGCAATGAGGCCAATCTGTTTATTGTCATATCCATGCCATGCCATAAGCACAGAAAAAAAGCCTGTGTTTACAGCGACAATACAATATAAAATGATGTTCTGCGAACAAAACAGCGCTGTTAACTTTCGATCCGACTTATCCATAACCGTCTTTTCCTCTACCTGCTGCAACAGCTCTAGGGACGAGCCATATACCTCTTTCTGTGGAGCAAACTCTGATCAGCACAAAAGGATCTCGCCTGTTTTCTTCTGTGCAATCTCGTCATCTGATGTTCAGGCAGAGACAGTCTCCCACAGTACCGACATACCTTAGCCCGCCCCTCTGTAATCTCATGCACCTATTACTTGGATGCTGTACATTCGCTCACAAGGCTTGCTGTATTCTACAAAATAGATTTCCTGCGAATCATCCAGGAACAGTGCTCCGTCCGATACAATAAAATCCATAGTCTGTCCGGAAATAGATGCCTTGCTGTACGCTGCGCATGCATAAGGCTCCAAATCCTCTCTGTTGAAATCATCTCTTCCCGGTACGATGCGATTAAAGTCATACAGAATATCCTGCGCCACTTCTGCACTGGGAGAGGTAGAAATAATTCCTGCGTCACCATGGAATGATGTAACTACTACGATTCCCTGGTTTACTCCGCTCTCTTTCACTGCTGCTCTCACTTCATCTGTGATCTCAATAAGCTGTCCTTTGCGGGCAGCCTTTACAGTTTTCTTAATCAGCACATTAACGCCCCCCTGTTACACGACTTCAACTTTGCTGGTACGGATGGTATTATTGCCAGGCTCTGCCCAGACTCCACCGCCGCGGAAATAAGGTTCCTCAGTACGAGCTGAAATATATCCTGCCAGCAATGCGCCGGGAACATAATTCATCAGAGGAAGAAGGAAGCGATACGCATCAGGAGCATCCGGAACTTTGCAAAGCATAACATCCGCAGTAATGCCAAAATCGAGCAAATCTCCGTTGGCAATCAACAGCACAGGGCGTTTCACACCGGCGGCCTGCGTCACAGTTTCTGCAATACGGCTGCAGTTATGATCCTTACAGTCTGCAACCACTACGGTTCCTACTTTCTGGGGATTTCTGCGGAAGAAGCCCACATGACACCAATCTTCGGAATCATCCGTATAGGTCAGTTTTCCGCAAGTCTCCACAATCTTAGCCGCCATAAAGAATGCACTGGCAAACTGAATATTGTCACCGACATAATCATAAGATTCCATATCCTTCCAGCTTTCGGAAAGCAGGAACATCTGATCGTCAATCCGATCCAACTGAGCAGCCCACTGCTTAACATACTGGGTAATTGCCTCTGCCAAAGCATCCGCTGTTCCCTCTGCACTGCAGTCGGTGGCCTCTCCAAGCTTTGCAGCCAGCATATAAAGGCCTACCAGCGATGCAAAATAATTGCGCAGACCGGGATTTGCATTGGGGAATGCAGGCGTATGTACAATCAGGCTTCTCGCGGCCTCCTGTGCAGCAGGAGAATCCGGATTATTGGTAACAGCCAGTGTGGTGCAGCCATAGTGGTTGGCTCTACGAAGCACCTCCTGCACTCTGGCAGGGCCACCGGAACAACTGACTCCCACAACGAGGGTTGCATCACTCTGCTTCGGGTCAAACTTCGTATACCGTGCAGCATCAATTGCCTTAACGCAGGTAAAACCGGAGCCAAATCGACCCGCAAACTTCTCAAAAGCAGGAATCGATGCCATTGCAGCAACATAAGAATCACCGCAGCCTGTGATGATTACTCTGCGAAACTTTCCCAATTCCGCCTGGGTAAAAGCCTGCTCCAGCCCCGTTCTAACGCCTTCAATCTGGACTGCACACAGTTCAGGCAGACTCAGACACTGCTGTCGTAAAGGATTATCAAACATCATTTTATCCATATCATATTCCTCCACATCTTTAATCTGCATATACTCAATCTTCGTATACTGCGATATAGTAGCTGCGGGGACGAGGACCGTCATACTCAGCAAAAACCACAGCCTGATCGTTACCCAGCACTAATCTGCCGTTCTCAACAGGCAAGCTGATCTGAGATCCGGTTAAGCCTGTTTTTACATGGCCGCCGGCATCAGATGCCGTTTCACGATGTTTGAAGTCCACACGCGTAGGAACCATGCGTTCGATATCTGCCATAACATCCTTCTGAGTAACAGAATTATTAGAGGTCAGCAGCAGTCCGGCAGTGGAATGCAGCATGGAAATATGACACAGGCCATTTTTTACTCCACTCTGAGATACCGTCTTCTGGATCTCTTCTGTAAGGTCATGCATTCCCATATACGTGGTGGAAAGCTGCTTTTTATCCAAGCGACAAATGGGCTTTTCAATAATCTGCACACAGATTTCTCTCGGTCTGGGGCCATCAAATTCCACAAAAACAAGGCCCTGGGAAGACCCCAGCAGTGGCTTCCCATTGCGAATAATCAACGAAGCAGAAGATCCCATCAGTGCAGACTTTACATGCCCGGATGCAGCATATGGGGACTCCTGGTACTTGTAGGAGACACGAGTCGGTACATTCCGGTCAATTTCATCCAGCATATCTGCCAGTCCTCTAGTATCCCAAAAAGAAGTAATCGCAAGACCTGCGGTGGCCGCCGGAATGGAAATCAGGCACAAACCGTCCTGAACTCCGCTATCCGTAATCATATGCATAACGTCAGCTGTAACCGAAGTACAGGAGCGAAACTCTGTTTTTAAGTTTTTCTGATAAAACACACCGTGCCCCTCCTTAATCGTATATCTCTACTTTACTTTTACTCATCGTAAAGCAGTCACCGGTAACAAACGGATTATTCAGATCGGGTTTCCCATTATCCGTGCAGTCATGTCTGAAATAGGGTACATTCTGCAACTGCGCAATATATCCTGCAAGAAGAGATGCCGGACAATAATCCATTAATGGCATCAGCCATTCATATCCCTCTGGTGTATCCGGAAGGTTGCATACTTTCGCGCCTGGAGCAAAGGCATCTTTTTCCGCATTGGTTACCACCAGTACCGGTCTGCCGATTGCCACTGCAGAACCGATGGTTTCCTGAACACGGCTGAAGGAAGGGGCATGCTTATCGGCCATAATCACAGTACCGATATGTGTAGGATCCTTCAGAAAATAATTGATGTGGCACCAGTCCTCAGAGTCATCAATGGTAACGGCACAGCCGTTGCATTCCAGAAACTTTGCAGCCCCAAAGAAAGCTGATCCATAGGACACGTCATCCCCAATAAAATCAAACTGCGTAAAATTCTTCCATTCTTCAGCCAGCTCTTTCATCATGGCATCTATTTTGTGCAGCTCTTTTCCCACATTTTCTACATAGGTGCGGATTGCCAATTGAATCTCATCCGGGCCGGTAGGAGGAAGAGTGCCTCGAACCTGTCCCATTCTAGATGCAAAGGCCACAAGGCCAACCAAAGAAGCGAAATAAGAACGCAGTCCGGGATTCGAATTAGGGAAATCAGGTGTATGCAGACAATACACGCGCTTTGCCACCTTCGCAGCTCTGGAATTCGGAGAATTCGTCATCAGAATAGAGAACGCACCGACTGCATTGGCCTTTTCCAATGCCTCGCAGACTCTTGCTGTTCCACCACCGGCACTGATGGCAATGACCAGCGGGCTATTGGGCTCACCAATTCCGATTTTCTCCTTGCTCAGGAACCGCGTAAATTCCACGGCCCGCATAACAGTAACACCAAAACAGTCACAGTATCTTTCAATCACCGGAGCCATGGCAACTGCAGCAGCATAAGAATCACCACAACCTGTTAAGATGATTTTTCTGGCATCAAAAATCTCTGCCATGGTCATTAGATCCCGTAAATCAGGACCAAAGCAGCTCTGAAGTTGACTCTCAACCAAATCCGGCAGGCTCATAACCTGTTGCCGGATGTAGTTTTCATTGTTGAGTTTATTCACGCATATACCTCCCGTTATATTACCAATTGCCTGTAATCTCAGGCCGGTGTTTATGGATATCAGCCATAATTGTAGAAAAACAGCAAGGCAAGTCCACCAAAATATAAGAACAGTCCAACAGCAAGTACGATCTTGGTTATTCTCCTGGATCCCTTGAATTCGCCGTAATAAAGCCCCCAGAAGTAAGTCCAAATATTGGATGTTTTACCAAACAGGAACGATAGGGTTGCACTTATGGCCGGCATGGCATAGATTGACAAAAGGTTGCCTCCGTAATGGCACACGGCAGAAACAGCACTCAGTACCAAAGGTCTCTTACTGGAGCCGATGCAGAGAACTGTCTTCCATTGATGACGGTATGTAAACAGAATTACACCCACAATTAAAACAGAAACCGCAGATCCAGTTACCATCAGTGCACAGGTGATAATCGGAGGCAGGCCCGCTGCTGTACCTGCAGCGGTACCGCTTGCCCATCCGTTCACCAGGAAGGAGTTAAGCAAAATCATAGCGATAACCCCTACTGTAACTCCCCCTTTGGGGTTCTTACTGCTGTCAGCTTCTGTAGTCTTCATCCGGTCCGCAGTGCACATTTTGGAAGCTGTGGAACATAGGTAGCTTGCCAGCAGGAATGTAACTGTCGTCAGAATAATCACCAGCAAAGCATGTGGATTATCAGGCATTCCTTCCTCAGAAATGGAGGTCAGAATTCCCAGGATACTGGTAATCGTTCCCGACAGAGTTGTTGCCAGTGTTAGGCCAATCCGATTCATAACCGTAAGATTGAAAATCATACCTACGGACATTGCCGCACCGCCTAACAGGATTTTTCCCACAGTATGCCAATTGTAAGAAGACAACTCTGCAAACAACCCCGATGGAAGCAGCCTTGGTGCGAGAAGGAGGGTGATTCCCCAGATAAGCAGGAAGGAGAACTGATAAAGTAAAAAAACGATACCCATGATCGGATAGTCCCTTTTCAGCTTCACAATCTGCATCCAGCTTCCCCACATGAAGGCTGCAAACAGTGTCAGAATAATTGCCAGTGGGGTAGAAAAATAGGCATTCAACAAAATCGTCTCCCTATTGATCAAATTTTTTGGTACCTAGCGGGTACCCTGTGTAATAAAATACTGGTAAGCCGCTCTAATGTAGCTCTGAAATTCCTGCTGATAAGCTGGAGTGTGGAGGCTTTCCAGCGAGCCAAATAAATAAGCAAAGAACAGGAAAACGATCATCATTCCGACCACAGAACTGGATCTGATATGCTTTCTAAAAAGAGGCAGCCACTCGCGAAATGGGGTATTTGACAAGAAAATTGCCGGGCTCATCATCCAAACGAACAGCACTAAAATAGACAAATAGTACAGATTCTGATCATATGAACAGGCCGCAATGGGCAGAGGGGTGGATAAGCCGAAAAACAAGACTGCAAATGCGCAGAAATAGTACAGAATTGCAATCATCATTTTCCAAATTTTTCCCGACCTGAATCCAAATACTTTTTTCATTGTCGCTTTCATCTCTTTCTATTCTCCTCGTGGCATTCTCTCTATTAGGACAGCTTTCAGAAGCAGTAACGTACCTTCATCTGTTCGAAGCTTTCCTGCGCAAGTTTACGAGCCATATCCATAACCTCTTGGGTGTATAACCGATATGGTCCACGCTGCGCTGCATTAAATCCTGCTGCTACATTGGCCATGCAGGCAACCATTCCGGGGTGCTCTCCTGAGAAGAGAGCATAGGCTGCTGCACCGGTAGAACAGTTACCGCATCCTGTAGGATCCACGCTGGGGCCTATGGGCTGCATAACCGGGCAAAAGTACGCAGCATCCGGAGTCACTGCATAGGACCCTCGGTCACCAACGCGATAGAAGGTGAACTGTGTGGGCAGTTTTTGCAGTTCTGCGATAATGGCTGCATCATCCTCTCTTGGCAAATCGAAGATATCAGCTGCCTCCTTATTATTCAGGGACCAGGTATCTGCAATCTGTAAGACATCGCAAATCCGCTCCCGTACCTCTTCGCGGGTAAGCCCAAGTCTTTCACGGAGAGGTGCTGCATATTCAATTTCCCACATAATCTTGAAACCATGTTTTTCCTTCACTCGTTTCAGGTTTTCCCAGACTATATGGTCGAAATTATGCGCCATATACATTCCCTTAATGGGATATCCGGCAGCAGCCTCATCAATGTCGTCTGCATGCGTTTTCAGATAGCCTAAATGCTCATCGGAAAAATGAGGTGTCGGCGTAAATGAGCCATCTTCGTTATACGATAATGTAAAGCGGGTATGTTCTTCCACTTCAACCCTAACAGATTCCCGGGTCACACTATTGTTATCCATCCATTTTCCGTAGGTTTCAGAATAATCAGCTCCGGTTTTACATACCAGCTTACAGTCGCGAGTCCAGATTCGCATTCCAGAAAGCGCATAGAACGCTGGGCCTCCCATGTTCCACTCAGAAACCTCACCATTCTGATATTTAATACGGTCTGACATAATGTTACCGCACGCTAAATACTCAATCGCCATAGTCAATCACCTTTTAATACTCTACTTCATCGATGGGGGAGAAATAGGTGGGAACAAAAATGGTAGGATCAAAACCACCCCGGAACATGGGCTCTCCGATTGTCGTATGCCGGAAGCCTCCAAAAATTGAACCAGGAAGATACGCATAAATAGGTGCCAGGAAACTCCATTCCTTTTCAGGCATGGGCACATAACAGTACAGTACCTCAGCAGTAATACCAAGCTTCTTGGGAGACAGGTCACTGAATACAAGAACTTCCTTATGATCTCTACCCGCCATATTATTGACCGTATTAACAATCAGAGGAACGTTTTCATCATGGCTGTTGATGAGGACAATCTCACCATAGTCCTCTGCAGGTCCCATAAAGGTGTTCACATGCATATAGTTTTCACTGTCAATGACCGTGCAGGGGTCTCCGGAAAGCTCAATCACCTTTGCCTGGATAAACTTACCCGCCCAGAACATGGGGCCATCACCGCAGATCTCCAGGTATTTCTTATCCATCCAGTGAATCGCTGTCTGGAAGCAAGTATCATCAATATTATGGAATTCTCCAAAGAATTTATCGTGGTACTTCTGTACCTGAATCCGCAGTTCATCCAGATAGGGCTTTCCAGTTCTTACCTCTGCCATGGCAGCTGCAAGAATAATCGTGGACATGACGTTTACATAATATGTGCGCAGACCGGCATTATTATCTCCAGCCGGGGAATTTTCATAGTAAAGGATATCTGCCTCCTTAGCTGTCATGGAATTGGGAGAATCCGTCACAGCAACGGTGGTAATGCCATGGCACTTGCATTGTCTCAGTGCTTCAATTGTACGGTAAATTCCACCGGAAACGCTGATAAACAGTGCCAGGGTTTTGTCGCCGTTCTCTTCATATTCATAATGACGACTCAGCTCAATTGCTTCTACAGCTTCGTATTCAACATCAGGCAGGTAATATTCAAATGCCTCTTTTACTGCGAAAGCTGCAATATTGGAATCGCCACAGCCGGTTCCAAAAATATGGTTTGTTTCCTTAAAAACAGGATGATTAATGATTTTTCTAACATTTTCTACAGATCTATCAAATTGAATCATCGTCAGTGGATCTACATCCACACACTGAGCATGGAAGCTATCCTGGAAGTAGAATTTTCTGTAATAACGCTCGTCGTTCAACTTTTCGTACATTAAACTTCCCTCCTCAGTTAGTGCCCCATGTCTGGGCACGAAAATCGTAGCGGCCGCCGAAATATTTGTTTTCATTGACGGCAGCCTGATATCCGGCAAGCAGAGCGCCGGGGACAAAATCCATCAGCGGAGACAGCCAGCTGTAAGGAGCCTTTGCCACGCGGCAAACCTCCGGCTTTCCTGCTGCTGCCATCGAGTCAAATCCAATTGACTGATGACGAGCCTGAAGCCACTCCTGCATAGCATCATAATTCAAGGGGCCAGGCTGGAAGCTCTCTTTGCTGTCTGTAACAACAATGGTAGGACGGTGCTGTTCAAGGCAGCCATTAATAGTATCCTTCATACGGCTCATGCTGGTGTCAGCCTCATGGATAATCACCATCGTACCGATCTGCGCAGGACTGCGATACATAAAGCTGATGTGTGCAAATTCCTCAGAATTGGTATGCTCGCAGAAAACGCCGCCGCACTCAATAAACTTCTCTTCAATAAACTGAGCAGAATATCCTTCGTTCCAGTCTGCAATCAATTCAAATCTGGTCAGATCCTTCATGCGAACTGCCTGCTGGAACATCTGGTCATCAATGGCCTCAATGTCTTTCATAAAGTCATGGGTATAGGACTTGATATTCTCCTTGGTCTCCAGAAACTTTGTCTCATCAATATTTCCATTGCACAATCCCAGATATGCACCCAGGGCTAGAATACCAATCATACTTGCATAATAGGAACGTAAGCCAGGGGTATTGCAGCCGTCCGGAGTTGCTACGTCAAAAACTCTCTTCGCTGTCTCACCGCCCTTGGAGTTGGGAGTTCTGGTAATCAGAATATTATCCATACCCATAGAATTGGCTCGCTCCAAAGCTTCTACTACGCGGCCAGAGTTTCCGCTGAAACTAATAGAAATGAGAAGGACCTGGTTCATTTCATAGTCTTTTTTAATTCTCTTTTCTGAATAGAATCTGCAAAAATCGACAATATCAGGGCTGTTGCACTTTCTCAGGCCACTCAGCTTTTTAAAACCAGGAAGCATGGCTCCTGAAGCAGAATAAGAGTCTCCGCAACCGGTGATGACGACTCTTCTGATATTGGCTGCATCTTCCGCCGGGAGAATTCTCCGAAGCTCATTCAGATCAAAACATCTTTCCGCCTGAAATTCTACTAATGAATCCAGATTTCTTACCTGATCCGTTACAGAATTATAATATTCTTTTTTATCCAATTTAACCCCTCCCTTTCAGAGTTTCTTTACAGATTGTATTTTCCCTTATAGAATGTATACAATTGTTCAGCCTGAGCATATGCCTCTTCTCTCACCGCGGCAAAATCCTCAATAACGCCAAACTGACGAATGTTCATGGCGGATGCAACATTGGCCATAATACCGATCATGAGCGGATCCTTTCCCTCGCAGTATGCATACAGTGCAGAGCCTGTAGATGTATTTCCACAACCTGTAGGATCCACCACAGGACCAGGGGCAGGAGGCAAATAAATAGCCTGATCTTTTGTCACACTGTAAAGGCCACGCTCACCTACTCGGAACAGTATCACATCCACAGGGAGTGTCTGCAACTTCTCAATACAGGCCTCGTCGCCCTTGACATCAAACAGATGCTGGCACTCCTGAATGTTAATAGAGAAAATATCCACGTATTGGCAGGCATATCTAACTTTATCCAGGAATCTTACATCAGCACTGGGGCCTTCAATTTCCCACATAACCTTAAAGCCATCGCGCTCTTTGATTCTGCCAAGTTCATCCCACCATACCTTATCACAATTCTGAGCCTGATAGATTCCCTTAACATGAGCGTCCTCTGTAAATGTACCGATATCCGCAGGCGATGTCTTCATATAGCCCAGATTTTGCATATATTCACCGACCTGAGTCTCATCCATTCGAGTTTTATCTGTGCCGTAGGTACCATCCTCGAAATAAACCAGATCACTGTGATTACTGCGGTCACAAACGACCTTAAAGCCCTTCTTTTCCACACCGTTTTTTTCCATCCAGGGATCAAAGAGCTCATGGTAATCCTCGCCCACCCGGCTGCACTGCATTACATCATCCGTCCACAGCTTAACGCCGCTATATGCAAATGTGGAAGGTCCACCAATACTTTCTCTTCTATGCTCTGTTCCATCTGCAAAGCGGACAGAATCCAGCATAACATTTCCGGCAATTACATAATCCATAGTAATACGCTCCATTTTTCTGAAAGTATTTCCATCGGCCGACAGCAATATCAGCCGATGGATATTGTTTTCTTACGCACCCATTTCCTTCTGTTTTTCTGCTTCTTCCGCCTGAGCAAGCTTAATTCTTGCTGCCTTCAGACGTCTCTCCTCACCGCGAGCGCGGTATGCACTGACAACAAAATACAGAATGATAATCAGCAGGAAAGGCAGTGCAGACAGGAAATAGGAGTCTGCAATGTAAGGCTTCACATAATTGGTAATCGCATATGCCAGACCGAAGACAAAACTCATAACAGTCGCGCCTACGGGCATACCGTTGCCAATCGTAGATGCAGCCATTCCAATGAAGCCGCGGTTTGCAGTAATGTTCTTGATGAAGAAATTGTTATAGCCCATGGAAAGGTACATACCACCGAAGCTGCCGACAACAGCTGCCAGGACGAAAGCCAGAGTGTAGATTTTGCGGGGATTAATGCCGACAGATTCGACTGCTTTGGGGTTCTGTCCGGATGCACGAATTCTCAGGCCCAGTTTCGTCTTGAACAGCAGGAACCATACCGCAAATACCATGAACAGTGCTATATAAGTAAACACATTGTGACCGGAGAAAATTGCACCGATGATCGGAATGTCCTTTATAATGGGAATGTCCACATTGCCCAGGGACAGACTCTGGATAACACCAGCAGTAGTCATCTTCGTACCGGTTGTTAGATAAACTACAAATATTGTTCCGCCTAGCAATGCCATATTCATAGAAATAGACATAAGATACAGGTCTACTTTCATAATGAATGTTGCAAAACAAAGGAACAGTGCAATAAATACTGCGCAACCAACGCCACACAGAATTCCCAGCCACACATTTTCCAACCATGCACTGAAAAGCACACCACCTAAGGCTGCTGTCATCATCATAGATTCGGCTGCCATATTCAGCAGGCCTGCCTGCTGAGAAATTGTGGAGCAGAGTGCCGCAAAAATAATAGGGGTGGATATACGAATCAGAGAGTAAATAAAGTTGGTAATATAGTCAACAAGTCCTACCATTACGCTACCTCCTTCTTACACGTAAGAGCTTCCTGCTCTGCCTTACGGGAGATATTGAAAATAACCTTTCTGCGGGTTGCACCCAGGAAGTCTTCAGCCGCAACAAACAGCACAATGACAGCAGACAGCATAGTAACAAGCTCAACAGGGATACTGGTATTGGCGTTCAGAACGGCTGCAGCCTGACGGATATAGGCCATAACAAACGCAGTAAACACAACGTATTTCGGCTTTTTCTTAGCCATAACAGCAGCAAGCAGACCATCCATACCTACGTTGGTCAGCAGCGGCAGGAAGTATGCATCGTACAGGCCGAATACTTCAACTGCTGCTGCAGCGCCTGCAAACAAACCACCGATCAGCTGAGCTGCATACATCATTCTTTTTGCATTGATACCGGAATAGTTTGCGAACTCCAGATTGTCGCCGCAGATTCGAATTTTGGAACCCAGCGGGGTCCTGTAGAAAACAACCAGGCCAATAATCAAACCGATAATCGCCACAAGGATACCGCTGGTAAAGTTACTGCCATTCCAGTAACGGGTAAATCTCATGTTCATGGGGTATGCAGGGGTAGTCAGGATAACCTGATTTCGATCAGCAATACAGCCCTTCAGAATCCACAGTGCCGCATACAGACAAAAGTAATTCATGATTGTGGAGGTCACCATTTCATGAGCTCCCAGCTTTTCACGACCAAATGCAGGAACCATCAGGATTGCTGCGCCAGCCAGCATGGTGCTGGAAACAATGATCAGCAGGTTAACAAACTTAGGCAGCCCAGGCATTACATCCAGGCCGAAAGTAGTGCCAAACATAATCAGCAGGACAGGAATAGGGGCAAGGTTAACTGCACCTTCACCGGCCAGATTCAGTCGGCCTGCTGCATAGATATAGCACATGCCCATACCGGACAGTGTATACGATGCAAACTTGGCCAGCAGATGTCCAAATCTACGCTTTGTCATAAACGGGCCAATCATAAAATCATGAACAGCCTGACCGGCGTTACTTCCGCTCATAATAACAATAATCGCAATACAAATAAGGAACGCAATAATAATACCAAGCACAACGCGTAGGAATTCAAACAACGCATCGACTCTTTCTACTTTCTTCAAAACAGATCCCTCATTTCTTCATCCGACATGGACTTAACACCGAGCATATACTCACCCAGTTCATCCACGGTCAAATCTTTCAGATTTGTTATATGCGCCACAATATGGCCTTCGCGCATAACCAGCAGTCGATCAGATACCTCCATAAGTTCGTTCAGGTCAGAAGAAATCAGAAGCGCACCATACTGCCGCTCCCGGCTATAGCGAACCATCAGTCTGCGGATCAGGTCAGCCGTACCCACGTCAATTCCTCGTGTTGGCTGGTTTGCCAGGATAAAGTTTGCACCGCTGCAGAACTCACGTGCAATAATAACTTTCTGGATATTACCGCCAGAAAGAAAACGTACAGCGGAGTTACCGCTGGTACATGCAATTTCAAATTCTTCAATGCACTGATCCACGAACTTATTCAGTGCTTTTACATTCAGGAAGGGGCCCTTCTTAAATCTGGGGTCTTCCAGATATATGGAAGCGATGTTTTCTCGAATGGAAAGGTTCTGGGCAACACCATACTTCATACGGTCTTCAGAAATATGTGCCAGGCCCAACTGGCGAATCTGCTTAATGTTCTTACCTGCAGTGCTGGTTCCGTTGAGAAGTACCTCGCCGCCAGTCAAATGTGCCATTCCGGAAATAATTTCAGACAGCTCAGTTTGTCCATTGCCTTCAACACCGGCGATACCAACAATCTCACCTGCTCTAACGTTAAAGGACAGATTGTTCAGCACCCGCTTGCCAATATCATTAACATAATTAAGACTTTTTACTTCAAGAATAGGTTTCTGAGGCTTTGCCGGCTCTTTGTCAATCTCTGTAGTAACTTCCCGTTCCACCATCATTCTGGAAAGGAGCGCAGGATTCAAATCCTTAATTAAGCCGTGACCTGTTACGCGGCCATGCCTTAATACAGTACAGCGATCACACAGGTCCATTACTTCTTCCAGCTTATGGGAGATGAAAATCATTCCATAACCCTGATCTCTCAAGACCTTCAACTGTTCGAACAGTTTCCGAGTTTCCTGAGGAGTGAGGACTGCAGTAGGCTCATCCAGAATCAGGACCTTAACACCACGAATCAATGCTTTCAGCAGTTCTACTTTTTGCTTATAACCAACGCTAAGATCTCGGATTAACGCATTGGGGTCAACATCGAGCTGATACTTTTCTGCAGCCTCAGCTACCAGCTGTGCTGCCTTTTTGGAATCGTACAGCTGTCCCTTGCCTGGCTCAATGCCTAGCATAATATTGTCTGCAACAGACAGGTCAGGCACCAGCATAAAGTGCTGATGAACCATTCCTACGCCTTTATCAATTGCATCCAACGGATTTGCAATTTTAGTCTCAACGCCATTAATGTAAATCTTACCTTCCTGGCAATTCTCATGGCCAAAAAGGATTTTCATTAAGGTGGTCTTACCTGCACCGTTCTCTCCAATCAGTGCATGAATTTCTCCGGCATTAACTGAAAGTGTTACGTTTTTATTTGCCATAAAGCCGTTAGGGTACACCTTTGTTATGCCTTCCATTCTAAGAAGTTCTGTAGGCATTCAAATCCTCCTCACTCAAAACAAGGGCGAGTGGCGATTAGGCCACTCGCCCCACATTGGTCTAGTTTTGACCGACTATTTTAACTTACAAACTCAGCTTCAGGGTTATCTCTGTACTCTGCAAATGCCTCATAGGAGGGGAAGTCAAAGTAGGAAACAACATCAATCTCGCCGCTGGCAATCTTCTCAGAGAGCTCATGGATTTTGTTCTGAACGTCCTCAGGAGTGTTCTCCTTGAACCACTCGTTCTCAGCAAGGCCAGTACCGTTTTCCTTAACACCATAGGTAAAGTTACCCGGCTTGATGGTGTTGGTGCCGGACTCGATATCCTCAAGCAGCATCTCCACGCAAGGCTCGATGTTTTTCAGCATAGAGGTCAGCATGGTCTTGTAACCAACGACATCGCCAACAGACTCGAAATACTTGTACTGATCATAGTCAGTACCAATGATGAACTTACCTGCAGTTACACCGCCCTTCTCTTCGGCAGCCTGCATAGCACCCAGAGCAACGGATCCGCCTACGTTGTAAACGTAATCGCAGCCATTATCCATAACAACAGAAACAGACTCGTAGTCATTCTGAACAGTGACTTCACCCATGTAAGTGTACATCATCTTCAGATCGCTCATGCCCAGTTCATTAACTGCATACTTGTAACCGCACAGCCAGCCAGTGCCAAAGTCGTTGGTGATAGGCACGTCAAGGTTGATAACACAGCCAATCTTATTGGTCTTGGTCATCAGTGCGGAATAAACAGCTGCCAGGAAGGAGCCTTCATTCTGTGCGAAGGAAATACCGTAAATATTGTCAGTGCCGCTCATGTCAGTAGCAGCAGAAGTATCATACAGAATAAATGTGGTATCTGCCCACTCACCGCTGCGGGATCTTTCAATAACCGCACCGTCAATATACCAGGACATTGCCATAACATAGTCGTAATGCTTGCCGTCCAGTGCATCGCACAGAGAATTTACAGCCTGAGAAGTATCAGGACCATACTCAACCAGAGTCAGATCAAAGCCATACTTTTCCTTTGCTGCCTGTGCTGCGCGCCAGCCCATATCGTTCAGACCGAAGTCGCCGATATTCTGGCAATAGTACAGCATCGTCTTACCATTTGTTTCACCATTTACCTCTGTCTTCTCTTCGATTTTCGCATTCTTGCTTGTTTCAGGAGTCTGTCCTTCTCCGCCGCAGGCAACCAAGCCAATACACATAACCAACGCAAGAACAAGTGCTAACAGCTTTTTCATATTTTTCCTCCTATTGGGCTAGTTAACTCGACCTTCCGTGTTCGAATTAATATTTATTAAGGGCTAATCACGTATTTAAGAACAGTACATTCAAACATAAAGCTCTATTTCAGCAATCGTTTGTGATCTTTTCCAAACCTCCTTTTTGATATTTTGTATATAATGCTGATTTATAATGTCATTTGTCGTCTGTTCTTGTATGTTTTTATATTAGCATGTTATTTTCATTTGTCAATATCGAGTGTATTTTGATCGTAAACTGGTATTTTTTGTTCATTATGTATGTGCATACCAAGCGAATGTTCCAATGTGCCGATCATTTTGTCCGTTTCTTGTTTTAAATGGATTCTGTATCAAGAAGTCTTATTCTTAATATTATGATTATAATGATTATAAATGTTCATATAAAGATCAAATTCTTTGTTTGCATTGTGCACATAAGTATTTTAATTATTCGTCTTTATTTCGTCATTTCATCTAATTTTCTGACATAGAAAATAGAGAGCGGTTCAATCTCACCGGCAAGATTTAAGTTCAGTAACAGAACTTCTCGTTTTTACGGCATATATTTTTCCTCGAATATTCGTCATTGACACGCGCATTTTATTCATATATAATGAACATCGGATGTATAAAAGCAAAATTCGAACACAGGATGTGATTTTATGAGCAATGCATATCGGTTGGATCAGATCTGTACATATCTCATTCATCGTGAAAAAGCATCTGTAGATGAGCTAGCCAGTGAGTTTCACGTTACTCCCACTACAATTCGAAGAGATCTGCTGGTTTTGGAGGACCAGGGGTTGATTCTGCGTTCGCGGGGATATGCCGCCATAGCCGAAACTCCAGATCGAAGTTCCCTGTTTCTCCAAGACGAAAAAAAGCGGATTGCAAAAGCTGCCAGTAAGTTTATTTCCCAAGATATGTCTATTTCCTTGGATTCAGGCTCTACCGTTTCGACATTTGTCGATGAACTGCTCACGCGAAACGATCTAGGACGTATAAATATCGTTACCCATTCTCCGAAGATCGCTATTCAAGCAGCTAAAATGTTCAACGTATCCCTTCTGGGTGGGTCTCTTCTGCCTAACTTCGACTTTGTGGTCGGTTATGATGTGGAACAATATTACAGATCCATTCACGTAGACTTAGCTGTTTTGGGCAGCACCAGTGTTTGCAATTGTTCCGGTCTTACCGTAGATTACCCTCTTCAGCTGAATGTCAAGCGTTTTGCTGCTGCCAGCGCAAGCAAGCGAATTGCACTGCTTGATTCATCCAAGTATTTTCGACGTGGTATTTATGTCTTTTGCGAATTCTCTAACTTGGATACACTCATTACTGTCCAAACCGATGAAAACAGCCAGCAATTAGACCAAATAGCCAAACAAGGTGTTGATATCATTCTGGTATGATTTCGCTGCCGCTCCTCACACGTCAGCACCACTCTAGTACCCCCTTAAAAAACTGATCTGGATTTAGAGTTATTATGTCTGATAGAGCCATATCCGCCTACTGTAGTGACACAAGCTCATAGTAAAATAGCCTCGTCTTAATTCGTATCCTAATATTCTTTAGAAATGCTGCTCATACCAACTCATAAGCAGTCTCAAAAATGCTCCCTTCTGGGAAGACAACGAATCGTAAGAATCATCGTCCTCCCAGAAGGGAGCATTTGTATCTACAAATATAAAGCATTACCAAAAGATAAACGCCATCAGGACTTATCGGTCCACTAATGACTGGCTGTCATGTATCAGCGCAGATTACACGTGAACAAATGTATAACTTCAGGAATAGATTATAGCCCATTGTTCAGAGGGTGCTGTCTATTTCCATCACAGCAGTCAAAAAGTTTTTCAGGCAAAGCAATAAGAGGGCCAGCTGGCCGCAAATTCACGCTCCCGATGTGGGGTTCCAATGCAGATTGCCGTTGGGCCGTCGGCACCGCCAATGATACCAACGACTGTTGCACCGCAGCTTCCAGAATCAGGAGTCTCAGATTCTTTAGGTCTGGACTGGTCACATTCTGCCAGATTCTGAATCCACAGAGAGCGTCCATCTGGCTTCTGTGAAAGGGTGTAGGTCATCATAGTGTAGCATGTTGAATACTCCATGTTGTCTGAGGAAAGCATAGAAGCATCCAGGATTCGGGGTCCTATATCCTTCACAGTCAGTGCGAAGGAATTTCCGGGGATTTTCAGCGTATCGTATATTGTATAACCTATGTAATTCCATATGGTATCCCCTACGGAATCTATATTCTGTTGCCCCTCATAAGAATCAAATTTACAAGGCTTACATTTCTCAGGTCGTCCAAGCTGGTAGTAGAGAAATTCTTATCTACTTCATATCTGCTTTTCTGGGATCGCATTACATGTCCCCTCTGCGCTGCTTCTGAATATGGCAGTTTTTTATATTTATTTCTGCCTGTTCTCTGTCTGGTAATTATTCGGGGTCATTCCAAAATACTTTTTGAACGCTGTAGAGAAATAGCTGA
>RCNI01000738.1_pt1 | contig 24920 bp, 29 predicted proteins | sample 2041151 | NCBI WGS metagenome assembly RCNI01 (sample SAMN09708214, study PRJNA481090) | feces metagenome | isolation source: feces | place: Antarctica: Albino Rookery | reverse complement strand
AGAAAAGATATCAAATAGCAAGTGTAATATTAATAATTTTAGTAATAATAGGAATATATATTTTTAAAAATAAAGATGATATATTTAGTAAAGAAGAATTACAAAGTAATTCAGATTTTCATTTAGTTATTACAGATAAATTAGATGTAGAAAAATTAAAAGCATATAATATTCCAATGATATTAAGTTTTGGATCAGAAGGATGTATACCATGTTTAAAAATGCAACCAACGCTTAGGGAGTTAAATACTAATTTAAAAGGAAAAGCAATAATAAAATATTTAGATATATGGAAAAATCCACAATATGCTCCTGAATTTAATTTTGAGTATATTCCAACTCAAGTATTTATAGATAAAGATGGTAAACCATATGCTCCTAAAAATGTGACTAATATAAAGTTTGATTATATTAAAGATGATAAGGGTAATATTTTATATACAACGCATACAGGATATTTAAGTAAAGAAGATATGTTAAAAATATTAGAGGAGATGGGAATATAATGGAAGCAATACTTGAAAACTTTGCAATTTTAATAGGAAATAATTCAAATATTTCTATTATAATAGCATTTATTGCTGGAATAATAACAGCATGTATGCCATGTTTCCTATCTACATTACCTTTAATAATTTCATATGTAGCAAGTGTAGATAAATCACCTAAAAATATGTTTAAATTAGCATTAACATTTATTTTAGGAAATACTTTAACATTTATTTTACTTGGAATATTTATTGGTGCAATAGGAAGTATATTTAGTAAACTTGGAACGATTTATTATTTAGTTCTTGGAATAGTAATGATACTTATGGCATTACAAACATTTGGAATTTTTGAATTTATTAAGCCTACATATTTAACTTCTAAGAATAAGAAAAAAGGATATTTAGGTGCGTTTATAGCAGGAGTATTAAGTGGAATTTTTTCAAGTCCATGTCAAACTCCAGTACTTGTAGCATTACTTGCTATGGTATTACAAAAAGGTACAATATTATATGGAATTATAACGTTACTTGCATATAGTTTAGGAAATGGAATAATAATATTAATAATAATAATGTCACTTAATAAAATAAAGGATTTAAAGAAAAATAAAGCTTATGAAACATTTAATAAAGTAATAAATTATATTTTAGGAATAGCAATGTTATTACTTGGATTTTATATGTTTTATATGGGATTTTAAAAAAAGAAATAGAAAGCACAAAATAGTGCTTTCTTTTTTCTTGATTAAATAAAGCAATATATGGTATACTAATTTTGAGGTGGTAAAATGAAAAATCGTAAAGTAGTATTAGTTGGAACAGGTTTTGTGGGAATGAGTATGGCGTATGCAATGCTTAATAGAGGTGGAATAAATGAACTTGTTTTAATAGATGTAGATAAAGAGAAAGCAATTGGTGAACAAATGGATTTATCGCATGGTATGCCATATGCACCAGAGAAAATGAAAATAACTGCAGGAGATTATGCAGATTGTAAAGATGCAGCTGTAGTAGTTATAACAGCAGGTATTGCCCAAAAGCCAGGACAAACACGTTTAGAACTTACTCTTACTAATGCAAAAATAGTAAAGGAAATAACAGAAAATATAATGGCAAGCGGATTTAATGGAATTATTGTTGTTGCAAGTAATCCAGTAGATATTATGACATATGTAGTATCTAAGGTATCTAAACTTCCAAAAGGAAAAGTAATAGGTTCTGGAACAGTTTTAGATACAGCAAGACTTAGATATATGCTTGCAGATTATTTTAAAATATCTAGTAAAAATATACATGCATATATATTAGGAGAGCATGGAGATTCTTCATTTGTTCCTTGGACACATGCATATATTGGCTGTAAAAAGGTATTAGATGTAATGAAAGATAATAATCACTCTATTGAAGTGTTAGATAAAATACATGAAAGTGTATGGAAAGCAGCATATGAAATAATTGAAAAGAAAAAAGCAACATATTATGCAATTGGTATGGCACTAAATAGAATAGTAAGAGCAATATTAGATAATGAAAATTCTATTTTAACTGTTTCTACATATTTAGATGGAAAATATGGTGAAGAAGATGTATATATAGGAATACCATCTGTTATAAATAAACATGGTGTAGTAGATACAGTAGAACTTGAACTTACTAAAGAAGATCAAGTTAAATTAGATAAAAGCTGTAATGTTTTAAAAGAAATAAATAAAGAAATAGTAGAAAAATTAGGACTTTGCTAGTAGCAAAGTTCATTTATTTGCAAAAGAAGCAATTAAATGTTTAGAATAGTATTAATAGAGCTAATATATGTTGTTGACATAAGCATAGTGGAGTGCTATAATATACTGTATATTTTATTATAAACCTAAAAAAATAATTTTTTTGAGGAGGATTAATATGAATATAAAAAAAATATTTTTATCAATTCTTACTATTTTATTAATGCTTACTTTTTCAGCTTGTGCATCTAAACCAATAGAAAATGAAAATAAAAAGTGTTTACATGAAGATGTATATACAGAAGATAGCGATGATATAGTATGTCATATGAAACCAAAAGAAATAGAAATAAAGGTTATTTGTAGAGATTGTGGTAAAGTTATTGAAATACAAAAAAAATTTGTAGAAGATCCACACGGACAAATAATAGAAAAAAAAGATGGTGAAGTTTATTGTAAGCTTTGTCATGAAAAAATAAAAAATGCGTATGAAGAGCAAATTACAGAAAAAAGAAAAAATCTTATTTCTGTTAACGCTAAAAATAAATTAGAAAAAACAAGCAACGAATATCGTTTTACAAAAAGGTTAAAAGGAATAGATTTACCTTTTGAAGAATCAGTATTAAATGATGAAGGAATATGTAAAGATTTAAATCATAAGCATATGTTCGTTTCAATTTATCAAAATGATAAAGATAAAATATTTCAAGTATTATATATTTGTGGTGACTGTATGTATCAAAACTCTTCTAAAATAGAATATAGTGATATAGATACCTTAGAGAAAAGAAAAGAACTTGCAAATAAAATAGAAGAAATAAAAGAATATTTTGAATTAACTAATCAGTTAGAAAAATAAAAAGATAAGGAGATTTTCCTTATCTTTTTTATTCTCTTGTTATTTCTGGAATTATTTCTAAATAAATATCTTCAAATTGTTCTTTTAAGCAAGAAGAACATTTGTGATTTAATTCTTCTAATTTTGGAATAGATATTGTATCTTTATTGCTTTTAAAGTATGCAGATACCCAAATTTTTCTACCTGTTTTAATAATATCAAAAAATACAATATTAATATCACTTCCATATTCTTTTACATTATCTAAAACACATTTTTTTATAACATTTGTTACCTTTTTATCAGGAGCAAATAAGAAAATATTACGAATACCTTCGTGTAATATTTTAAAAGACTCAGGTAACATTAAAATTGTAATTAATATTGCTATAATTTGGTCAAAATAAGGTAATATAAAACTTAAACTTGTATTATTTAAAAATTTAGCAACAGCAAAAGCTAAGAACATTCCAAAACTATAAAAAACATCTAATTTCCAACCATATACTTCTAAATCACTTGTAGGAGAAGAAATTTTATCATTTTTTCTTTTTAATATAATAAATACAAATAAATTTATAAAGCATAATATTAATTGCATTATAGAAATAGAATTAGCATCAATATCATTTCCTCCATTTAATATTATTTGTATACTATTTGTAGCTAAACCAATTGAAATAGATAGTAACATAAATGATCTAAGTGCCACAAATACAGATTCTATTTGTAAAAAACCAAAAGGTCTTTTTTCAGAAATAGGTTTACTATATAACGGAACAAGAAAAAGTGTTATTGCAGCAACAATCATATCTGTAGAGTCATAAGCAGCATCTGCTAAAACAGCTTGCGATTTTGTTATAAATGCCATTATAAATTCAGATAATGCAAGTATAGAACCAATTACTAATGAAGTAATTAGTATTTGTTTTTCAGTGTTATTTGTTTTCATATTATCATCCTTTCATTCTTTTAAAGATAGTATACATTGATTGTTCTTTTAAATCAATATCATATTGACATTTTATTTTTATTATGATAATATAGATATGTAAATGCTATGATAAAGAGGAGTAGTTTAGGGCTTACCTATAAGAGAGAAAGTGTCATGGGCTGAAAGCACTTTTAGAGAATACTAAATGAAGAACAACTTTGGAGCAGATATATGAAAAGTATATCCGTTAGCTGCGTTAAAGCATAATGAGTAGAAAATAGGGTGGCACCACGAAGATAGATATCTCTCGTCCCTTGTATGTAAAATACATATGAGGACGGGAGTTTTTTATATGTAAATTTATATATAGTAAAAGGAGGAGTTCTTATGGAAAGAACAGAAATTAGAAAGCTATATAAAGCTTTAGATACATTTGAAGATAAATGTAAAGTAAAAGTAAGCGGTTGGGTTAAATCAATTAGAGACTCAAAAGCATTAGGATTTATTGACTTAAATGATGGAACACATTTTAAAGGAGTTCAAATAGTTTTTGAAGATGCTAAAGTAGAAAACTTTAAAGAAGTTGCATCACAAAATGTAGGTGCATCACTTACAGTAGAAGGAACACTTCTAAAAACACCAGAAGCAAAGCAACCTTTTGAAATTCATGCCGAAAAAATAGTTGTAGAAGGAAAATCTAGTGAAACATTTCCATTACAAAAGAAAAGACATACAGTAGAGTATTTAAGAACAATACCACACTTAAGACCTAGAACTAATCTTTTTAGAGCAGTTTTTAGAGTAAGAAGTGAAATTGCATTTGCAATACATAAATTCTTTAATGAAAAAGGATTTGTATATGCACATACTCCAATATTTACAGCAAGTGACTGTGAAGGTGCTGGTGAAATGTTTAGAGTAACAACTTTTGATTTAGATAACTTACCTAAAACTAAAGACGGTAAAGTAGATAATAGTAAAGACTTTTTTGGAAGACAAACTAACCTTACTGTTTCTGGACAATTAGAAGCAGAAGCAATGGCTATGGCATTTGGTAATGTATATACATTTGGACCAACATTTAGAGCAGAAAATTCTAATACTACAAGACATGCAGCAGAATTTTGGATGGTAGAACCTGAAATGGCTTTCTGTGATTTAAATGGTATGATGGATGTAGCAGAAGATATGCTAAAATATGTATTTAGCTATGTTTTAGAAAATTGTAAAGAAGAAATGGATTTCTTTGATTCTTTTGTACAAAAAGGTGTAAAACAAAGATTAATAGATATAGTTAACTCAAACTTTGTACGTATTAAATACGAAGATGCAGTTAAAATTTTAGAAAAAGTAAAAGATAGATTTGAAAATGAAGTATATTTTGGATGTGATCTTGCTACAGAACACGAAAGATATTTAGCTGAAACACACTTTAAAGCTCCAGTGTTTGTTACAAACTATCCAAAAGAAATAAAATCTTTCTATATGAAACTTGACGAAGATGGAAGAACTGTTGCAGCAACAGACTGTCTATGTCCTGGAATTGGTGAAATCATTGGAGGAAGCCAAAGAGAAGAAAGATTAGATGTACTTTTAGAAAGAATGAAAGAATGTGGACTTAAAGAAGAAGATTACAAATATTTAGATTCTAGAAGATTCGGAAGTGTAGTCCACAGTGGATATGGTCTAGGATTTGAAAGACTTGTAATGTATGTAACAGGAGTACAAAACATTCGTGATGTCATTCCTTATCCAAGAACAGTAGGAAATATATAAAAGAGAAGTAGTATATCTACTTCTTTTTTTATTGACATAATATTTAGAAGATAGTATAATAATAATATATAAAAAATATATCTTATAATAATTATTATTGGAGGAATAAATATGAAAAAGTTATACAAATCAAAAGATGATAGAATTTTATCTGGAGTATGTGGAGGAATTGCTAAATATATAAATGTAGATTCTACTTTAGTTAGAATAGCTTTTGTAGCAATAACGTTAAGTAATTTTATATTTGGTTCAATTTTGTATTTGATTTGTAGCATAATAATTCCATATGAAGATGAATAGAAAGAAAAGCAGATGCTTTTCTTTTTTGTTTATTATTAAATAATATTTAAAGTAAGAAAATTAAGTTTACCTTGAATTTTAGGCACTTTTATGATAGAATAATTTAAAAATGCAGTAATAGAAGGAGTTAATATGAAGTATATAAGCAGTGCACTTTGTGAACAAGAAACAATAATAAATATAGATTATGAAAAGCAAATAATCAGTATATATAGTAGTAGAAAAGAGGCTATAGCTGTTATAACTAAGGTTATCGGAAAGCCAACAGAAAAACACGCTAAAAATAAAAGCTATTGGACAGGTGCTACTTGGAATATACCTTTTTATGATAGAGAAAAAATAGATAAAGTATTAAATATAAGTGCATTTGTAGATAAAGAAATTGAAATCAAAGAACCTAAAAAGGAAGTTAAGAAAGTAACTAAATCAAAAACTAAAAAAGAAGAACCTAAAAAGGAAGTTAAGAAAGTAACTAAATCAAAAACTAAAAAAGAAGAACCTAAAAAGGAAGTTAAGAAAGTAACTAAAACAAAAGCTAAAAAAGAAGAACCTAAAAAGGAAGTTAAGAAAGTAACTAAATCAAAAGCAAAGAAAGAAGAACCTAAAAAGGAAGTTAAGAAAGTAACTAAATCAAAAGCAAAGAAAGAAGAACCTAAAAAGGAAGTTAAGAAAGTAAGTAAAGCAAAAACTAAAAAAGAAGAACCCAAAAAGGAAGTTAAGAAAGTAACTAAATCAAAAGCAAAGAAAGAAGAAACTAAAAAGAAAGGTAAGAAAAAAACTGAAACTAAAAAGAGTACAGATGAAACACAGTTATCATTCTTTGGATAATATATGTTTATTTCAGTGTTTCAATATATATAATTAAATGAGTATTGTAAATTCAATACTCATTTTGTTATAAAACAAAATGTTAATTGACATAATTTAGGCACGCATGTTATAATAATAATATCTTAAAAAAGAATTTTTAGTTATAATTAACCAAAAAGGAGTGATATATATGAAAAAAATATTAAAAGGTATAGTAATTGCTATTAGTACAATTATTTTCTTGTGTGTAGTTTTATTAGGTGGAATATATGCTATGGAATATAAACCAGAAAAAATTGAGCAAAATAATATAATAGATAAAACTAAAGAAGTAATAAGTTTAGATAAAGAATATAAACTAATGACATTTAATACAGGTTATGCAGGATTGGATAAAAAACAAGATTTTGTATTAGATGGAGGAGAAAAATCTAAACCAGATTCATTTAATGATGTAGTAGAAAATATTGAAGGAATAAAAGGAATTATAAAAGATATAAATCCAGATATTCTATTAATGCAAGAGGTAGATAGAGATGCTAAAAGAACTTACGGAATTGATGAATATTTAATATATGCAAATAACTTAGAAAATGATTCAACCTACGCAAAGTTTTTTGATTCAAAATTTGTACCGTTTCCTTTAAATGATATGATAGGTAAGGTAGAATCAGGAATGGTAGTATCATCTAAATATGATTTTAATAATTCAACAAGAATAGATTTACCATCTGCATTTAAGTTTCCAGTAAGAGCATTTCAATCTAAAAGAGCATTAATGAGACAAGAATTTGCTATAAAGGGAACAGATAAAAAATTAATAGTATATAATTTACACTTAGAAGCATATGAAGAAAATAATACAAGACAAGAACAGTTAAAGATTTTAGTTAAATGTTTGGAAGAAGATTATAATAAAGGAAACTATGTAATTGCAGGTGGAGATTTTAATCAAAGATTTCATGATGCAGATAATGCTAAATACAAAACAATAAATGAAGAATTTTTTGTAGCACCTATTATGGAAGATAATATACTAACAGATAATTTTAAATTCGTATTTTCAGATGTAAGTCCAACAGCTAGACTTTTAAATGAACCTTTTAATGGTAATTATGATACAACTCAAGTATTTGTTATAGATGGATTTATAATTTCAAAGAATATTGAAATAATAAATACTGAAGTTAAAGATTATAGATTTGAATATTCAGATCATAATCCAGTAGTAACAACTTTTAAATTAAAGTAGATTATAATGAAGTAAGCAAATTTGCTGAATTTTAAAAGTAAATTAAAAAGTAAAAGAAAATGCTAATTTATAGCATTTTCTTTTTATATACTCTAAAAAATTTTAATTTGTAAGAAAAGTATATAATATAATAGGAATAATGTTGAGTTAAATAAATTCTTTTAAAATTTAAATATTAAATAATGTTAAAATAGCAAAAATATGTTATAATATATATGGTGATAGAATGCAAACAAAAGTATATATAGTAAGACACAGTGAACAACTTAAAAACAAAGCTAAAAAATTTGTAATAGAAGATTCTCAAATCGAAAATGAGAAAATTATTTTAACAGTAAATGGAGAAAAAAAAGCAGAAAATTTAGCTAAAGTATTATATAGTAAAGATAAGATAGATGTTCTTTGGTCAAGTAATTATGTAAGAGCAATGTCTACTGCAAAATATATTGCAGATATTTATGATATTCCTATGAATATAGACCATAGATTTGGAGAAAGAAAATTAGGTAATCTAGAAGAATTAAAAAAATTAGGTGAGGGTAAAAGTAACAGTTATACCGCGGAACAATTATTGAATGAAAATTTTAAAAATATTGGTAGTGAAAGTATGCTAGAAGTAAGAAAAAGAGCTTTAGCTGCTTTAGAAGAAATATTGGAAGAAAATTTAGGTAAAAATATTTGTATTGTTACACATGGAGCACTAATTAAATTTTTGTTATTAAATTATGCTATATTAAATAAAGAAACACTAGATATAGAGTATAATAATAAAAAAATTATAAAATCGAAACTTAATTCACCAGATGTAATAAGACTTACATATGAAAATAATCAATTAATAAATATGGAACATTTAGAAATAATATAAAAAACTATGTAATTTGAAATGAAACATCTTTTAAGAAGATTAAAAAAATTTTTATTATTATAATAATTATGATATTTTGGGCTTGTATAGTCAACTCTTTAATACGAATATAATTTTTGAATATTTGTATTTTGATATTTCTAAGTAGTTTAGTAGAAAGCGAATTTTCGCTTTCTTTTTTTAGTTTAGTTGACAATAATACGGATTTGTGGTAAAATATTTGTTGCGATAAATTTTAAGTTTCAAATCTAATGATTTTGGAGGGATTGTTATGGAGTATGTAGTACTTGTTAATGATAAAGATGAAAATATTGGTGTTTCAGAAAAAATAAATACACATATAGAAGGCTACAGACATAGAGCTTTTTCAGTGTTTATTTTTAATAATAAAGGACAACTTTTGGTACAAAAAAGAGCAAAAAGAAAATATCACTGTGGTGGACTTATGACTAATTCTTGCTGTAGTCATCCAAGATATAAAGAAGGTATTATAGATGCAGGAAAAAGAAGGTTACAAGAAGAATTAGGTTTTGTATGTGATTTAAAAGAAGTGGACGTAGTAAGTTATAATTTTTTATTTGATAATGGACTTACTGAAAACGAAGTAGATCATATATTAATAGGAAATTATACAGGTGAAGTTAATATAAATAAAGATGAAGTAGAAAGTTATGAATATTTAGATTTAGATTATTTAGAAGAAGATACAATAAAAAATAAAGAAAAATATACACCATGGTTTTTATATATTTTTAAAAATATTAAAAACTATATAGAAAAATGAGTATAAGCATATTTGCTTATACTTTTTTTGTGCTATAATTAACTTGGAGGGATTGTTATGGATAGGAAAATAATTAAAGAAGAAATAAAATATTCTGGAGTAAGATTTTCTGTAGTACAAAGAACATATGAAACAGAAAACGGAGAAAAATATATAAGAGATATTGTAACTCCAAGTAATGCTGCTATTATATTGCCAATAGATGAAGATGGAAATATTATATTTATTAAACAATATAGAGAAGTAGTAGGTGAAGAATTATTAGAACTACCAGCAGGAGTAGTAGAAGAAGGTGAAGATCCTAAAGAAGCTGCTTTAAGAGAAATGGAAGAAGAAACAGGAATGAAAGCTAAGGAAATTGAATTGCTTACAGAAGTATATCCATCTTGTGGATATACAAATGAAAAAATGTATATATATTTAGCTAAAAATTTCAAAAAAGGAAAAATGCATTTAGATGCAGATGAACATATATCTGGTATGGTTAAATTAAGCATAAAAGAAGCTTTAGAATATTTAGATAAAGGAATGTTTAAAGAAGGTAATATATACACTGCATTGCTTATGTATAAACATAAATACTTGTAATATTATATAAAATATGGTATAATAAAAGTATATTAAATTTTAACTTTTAAAAATAATTTTTTAGGAGGATTATTATGTGTAAAAAAGAGTTTTTAAATATTTTGAAGGATATAAAGAAATTCTTTATTATGGCAGGAATAAAAGAAGAGGAATATGATAAAATATTAGAAGAATTTAGAATTGTATTTCCATCTGGAAATGAAAATATAATTAAGCTAAGATTAGAAGACTATTATGGAAATAGTTATGAAGAAGAAGAATCTTTACAAGAGGCGTATGCATTTAATTGTACAAAACTTTATATAAGAGATAATAAATTCTATAATACTAAACCAGTTATCGTTTTTCCTAAAAATAATATAGATTCTAGTAAATATTTTGTATTTATACACGAGTTTATTCATTATATAGCATATGTATATAAAGAAAATGAAAAAAATGTTTTGTTTGGAAGTGGAATAGACCTTTCTATTATAAATAAAGAAACAAAAGAGGTTAAAGAAAATTCTAAAGTAGTATTACTAAATGAATCAATTACAACTCTTTTAAGTTATTACATTTGTGAAAAGAAAGGATATCCATTAGTATCTAAAACAGTAAGAGAGTGTAGATATAATAAAATAGTAGACTATTTATCTAAAAGTTTAGGAAATACAGAAGATAACTATATTAAATTATTATATAATATATTGTCTAATAATAAAAAAGAAACAATTAAAATGTTCACAAGTTCAGATGTTTCAGAAAAGCAATTATATAAGAATATTTTAAGTCTTCAAAATAATAATTTAATTTAAGTCCAAATTTGGACTTTTTTTTTCACATTTATATGTTAATTACATATAATAAATTGAGGTGGTAAAATGATTAAAATTGCATTAGATCCAGGACATGGGTTATATACCCCTGGAAAAGAAACTGCAGATTTTAAATATAAGGAATGGACATTAAATAGTAATGTTGCAAATTATGTAGAGGATTATTTAAAAAAATATAATGTCCAAGTAATTAGATTAGATGATAAAACAGGAAATATAGATGTACCGTTAGAAAAAAGATTAAATAAAGCAAAAACAGAAAATGTAGATGCGATAATTTCTATTCATCACAATGCATATACAGGAAAGTTTGGTGATCATACTGGAGTAGAAGCATATGTATATCCAAGGGAAAATTCAAAATCATTAAAACTTGCAAAAATAATGGTAGATGATGTATCTAAAGAAACAGGACTTAAAAACAGAGGAGTAAAAGAAAATAAATTTTATATGATTTCTTGGAGTAAGAATATACCTCAAGTATTAATAGAAGGTGGCTTTATGGATTCTAATATAGACTATAAAGTTATAACTTCTGTAGAAGGTCAAAAAGATATGGCAAAAGGTATAGCAGATGCTATAATAACATATTTTAATTTAAAAGAAGATAGCCAAAAAGTAGACGGAGAAAAAATGGTAGTAACAACAGATGTATTAAATATTAGAAAAGGACCAGGAATAGAATATGAAAAAGTAGGAAGAGTATATAAAAATGAAGTATATACAATTATTGAAAAAGAAAATGGATTTGGATTATTAAAAAGTAAAGTAGGATGGGTAAGTTTGGAATATTTAAGACCATTAGAAGGAGAAAAATACCAAGGTAATTCAATAGTAGAAGCATTAAATTCTATTGGTGTAGATAGTAGTTTTGAAAATAGAGAAAGAATAGCTAAATTAAATGGAATAGAAAATTATACAGGAACAACTGAGCAAAATATGCTGCTTATTGAACTATTTAGAAAAGGAATGCTTAAATACTAGTTGAATTTTTTTAAAAAATAGTGTATAATAATTAGTATAGATTATGTCAAACTCTATAATAATTATTACGGAGGAATACACTATGAGTAAATTAGAACAAATAGATAGAAAATATAAAAATATTATAAAAGATTCATTAAAAGAAATTGAAAAGTATAATATTAATACAGCCTTTATGGAAGAAATGTTAGATATGACAGATTTTAATATAAATAAGAATTTAGTATTAGATAAGAAGCATAAAAATATTTCTGGAAATTACCAGCCTATACCTAAAGCGTATGGTGAAAATATTATATATGAAAAAGCTAATATGAATGTTATAGAAGAAGAAGATTCAGATATAATATTTGTACACGAGTTAATGCATCTATTAGCTACTAGAAAAATACAAAATATAGATAATAAATTTATAGTAGATAAAGGAATGCAAAATTTTGAGGTAGTTATATCTAAAAAAGATAAAGAGGTTATTATAAAATCTAGAACAGAAGATATTGTACTAAATGTAGCTATAGATGAAGCAATGACTGAATTTATACGGATGAATATTAGTGATAAATCATATAGTAAATATTATAAAAACAGATATACAATGCTTTATATAGCAATAGATATGATTTTAAAATTGTTATTTTCAAATGAATATAAAGAAAAAGCCTTTGAAATTTATTTTGAAAATCCAAATATATTATATGAAGAACTTTCTAAATATAATATAGGTGAAAACAAAATAAAACAAGTATTTTCTAATATGCTTTCATCATTAAATCAAGGCTTAATAAGTGTAATTAGCATAATAACTCTTACAGAAGAATTTATACCTTTTATAGAAAAAGTAATGAATCAAGTAAAAGAAAAACAAAATTTAAGTGAAGAAGAAATAAAAGAAATAGTAGGTTTAAAAAAAGATAAAGAACTTTTAGATAAACTATTTAACGATTTATTAAAATAGGAGAAAAATTTTCTCCTATTTTTTTATTTGACATTATATTTCCTAAGTGGTATATTATAGTTACTTGGAGGTATTAATTATGAAAGTTGTATTAATAGGAGCAGGAGCATTTTCAATAGGACTTGCAAGAGCTTTAGAAAAAAATGATAATAATATAGTAATATATACAAAATTTGAAGAAGAATATAAAAGAGTTAACGAAGAAAGAGAAAATAAACTAGTATTACCAGGAGTTAAAATTTCAGAAGAAATAAAAATTTCAAATGATTTAGAATCTAGTATGGCAGGAGCAGATATTATTGTTATGGCAGTTCCAATAAAAGCAGTAAGAAATATAATATCAGATATTAGACAATATTTAAAAGATGATCAAGCAATATGTCTTGTATGTAAAGGATTAGATCCAGAAAAAGGTGGATTTATGACAGATGTAGTATACGAAGAAACTCATCATAAAAACATAGCAGTATTATCTGGGCCATCTTTTGCAGTAGATGTAGCAAATTATAAACCACTTGCATTAACAGTTGCAAGTGAATCTGAAAGTGCTAGAGTAAAAATAAGAGAAGCTTTTGAAAATGAAAATTTAAAAATAGAACAAGTGGATGATGTAATAGGAGTTCAACTTGGAGGAGCTTTAAAAAATGTTGGAGCTATTGGAAGTGGAATATTAGAAGGAATGGGATGTGAACCATCTACTAAAGCTGCATATATAACTTCTGTATTACATGAAATGGTCGAGTATGGTAAAAATTTAGGAGCTAAAGAAAATACTATGTATACATATGCAGGACTTGGTGATTTAGTTCTTTGTTGTACTAGTTCCAAAAGTAGAAATTATAGACTTGGAGTATTAATAGGTCAAGGAAAAACACCAGATGAAGCAAATAAAGAATTTGGTCTTACAGTAGAAGGTGTAAATACACTAGAAGGTGTTAGAAAGATAATAAGAAAACATAATATGAATTTACCAATTATTGAAACTATGTATGATATAATTGTAAATGGAATAGATAAAGAAAGATTAATTGAAGCTATGTTAAAATAAACCTAAACTAATAGTTTAGGTTTTTTATATATTTATATCTGTAATTTGTATTTGTATACTAGTGTAAGTACATTTATCTTTAAAAGAAAGTGGAACTGTTGCATTTAATGGAAAAGTGCGTATTACAGTTAAGATATCTTTACTTACACAAATTATAATATAATCATCTTTTATATCTAAAACTTTTACAACACAACAATTAGCAATTTCAAAAAAATCTCCAACTCTTAAATTTTCTTTTGTAGTATCTTTAGTATACTTGCAATTATTCTCACAAAAAGAATATATTATGCTAAGTGAACAAGTAGGACACATACTAATTACTTCCACAACAAATATCTTGAATACTAAATTTAGTATAATTTAATTCTAGTAAATAACATCCACCTTCACAAGGTAAACTAAATATTCTTTTAGTATTAGCAAGCATAGAAAAGTTAGCTTCAAAGAAGCTATTATATATACAAAAATCTAAAGTTGTAAAATCTGTTGAAATTATTTTTAAAAAGAAACCAAGTTTTAATTCTATAATACTGTTTTCTTCTAAATTGGTTATTATTTTTATTGAATTTGAACTAAAACCATTAGCACAAAGTTTATCTTTTAGTTCTAGTTGTGTGCAAAAGTTTTCCATATACAATCACCTAATATATTATATTTAATTTTAGTAAAAAATGTTACAAAATGTTGTAACTTTTAATTAAAAATGGTATACTACTTTTAGGTGGTGAGATATGAAAGAAGAAAAAAGGCAAAAAATATATGCAATTATACGAATAGTAATTTCAGTTGTTGCAATATCTATATTAGCAGTAATTGGGCTTAAAATAATGCCTGTAATTGCAAGTTTAACAACGAAAGAAGGACAAATTGCTTTTGAAAATAAAGTTGAAGCAATGGGACTAAAAGGTCCATTATATATATTAGGAATACAAATTTTACAAATGATTATTGCAATTATTCCAGGAGAACCTATTGAAATGATAGCATCTATATGTTTTGGATTTTGGGGAGGATTAATTCTTTGTTTAATAGGATTTTTTATAGGCTCTTTAATAATATTTATTATTGTACGTAAACTTGGAATGAGTTTTATACAATTATTTTTTAGTAAAGAAAAGATAGAGAATATTAAAAATAAGAACTATTTTAAGTCTGCAAGAAAGTTTGAAGCGGCACTTTTTATTATATTTATAATACCAGGTATACCAAAAGATATATTCTTGTATGCAGCTGGACTTAGCCCAGTATCTATTAAGAGATTTTTACCACTTGCAACTTTTGCAAGATTACCAGCTTTAATCATTTCAAATTTTGCAGGAAGTAAATTAAGTCAAGGAAATATTTTAACTGCAGTAGCTTTATATGCAGGAACACTTATTTTTGGTACAGCTGTACTTTATATAAGTAGTAAAATAAATAAAGGAAAAGATAAAAGTATATTATAGGGGAAATAATATGAAAAAAACAGAAGAAGAATTAGCAGATGAATTAAGAAAATTAAAATTACAACATCAAGTAATAAAAAAAGGAAAAGTAAGATACAATAAAAGAATGAAAAAAGCTATTTGCTTAACTATTATACTAATTATTTTATTAACAATTTCTGCTATTAGTTTTAATAAAAAGAATTTTTATTTAAAAGATGTTAAGAAAAATGTTAGTATTAATACAAATAAAGAGTTACCAATAGTAAAGGAAATAGAAATAACAAAAGAAAATTTAAAAATGAATTTTGTAAGTAATGAACAAAATATTATAGTGAAAAAAGGAAATACATATAATAAGCTTGTTATAAAAGGTAAACAAAAACCTAATATAGTATTTAATAGAGGCGTATATGATATAGATTTTAAAATTGGCCCAATTGTTATAGAAGTTCCAAGTATAATAACAGAAATAACAATAACGGATTTATTAAATAAAGGTGTTATTTTAAAAGATTTAAATTTAGAAAATTTAAATATAGATGCAAATTATATAGATAAAAAATCTACAATAAAAATTGAAAATTCATCTATTAAAAATATGAAAGTACAATATAATTTAGGAAATATTTATATAGCTAAAAATAGTATAGTTGATAATTTTAGTATAAAATCTATATTATCTAATATAATATTAATAGAAAAATCAAAAGTTAAAAATATAAAAACGGATATAGCTCCAGCAACTATTTTTTATTTTCATAAAGTGAAAGTAAAGGAAATAATAACAAATCAAAATAAATTTAGATATAAGAAAGATGGAGATACAATTCATATGAATAATAATAGAGATTATTCAGGAAGAAGTATAATTGTAAAGTAAAACTTAAAGAAAAATGGAATAGACAATATAGTTTATTTCATTTTTTTTGAAAGAACATAATTATATATAGACTTTTTCTATATTTTTTGGTATAATTATTTAAGATAAAAGGAGAAATTATTATGTTTAAATCAGGATTTGTAGCAGTAGTAGGTAAACCTAATGCAGGTAAATCTACATTAATAAATAGTTTAGTTGGATACAAGGTTGCAATAACAACACCAAAGCCACAAACTACAAGATTCAATATTAAAGGAATAGTAACAAATGAAAATTCACAAATTATATTTGTAGATACACCTGGAATTCATAAACCAAAGAATAAACTTGGAAAATATATGATGAAATCTGTAGAAGGAGCATTAGATAATGTAGATTTAGTTTTATATTTAGTAGATGCAACTAAGAAAAAATTAGATGAAGCTAATATGGAAATAATAAAAAGTTTAGCTAAATCAAATAAAAAAGTTATTCTTGCAATAAATAAAGTAGATAAAATAAGAAAACCAGAAATTTTAAATATAATACAAACATATAACGATTATATGTTAAGTGTTAATGGTTCATTTAAAGAAATAGTTCCTATTTCTGTATATAAACAAGACGGAATAGATACATTAGTGAAAGTTTTAGAAGATAATTTACCAGAAGGAGATCTTTTATTCCCAGAAGATGATATAACAGATATTACAGAAAGAGAAATAGTAGAAGAAGTTATTCGTGAAAAAGCTCTTAAAAATCTAGAAGAAGAAGTACCACATGGAATAAATGTAGAAGTACAAAAAATGAGAATAAGAAATGGTAAAGAAATTTATGATATAGAAGCAGATATAATATGTTCTAAAAAAAGCCATAAAGGAATTGTAATTGGTAAAGATGGAGCAATGCTTAAAAAAATAGGAACAGATGCAAGAAACGAAATAGAAAGAATGCTTGAAATTAAGGTTAATTTAAAATTATGGGTTAAAGTTAGAGAAGACTGGATAGATAACGAAACATTCTTAAAAAGATTTAAATCAAAAGTAGAAGAATAATAAGTATAAATGTTTATCTAAAAGTATATAATACTTTTAGAGGTGAATAAAATGGAAGAGGAAAAAGCATGGAACTTATTTATGAATACTGGAAAAATAGAAGATTATTTAGAATATAAAAATATATGTAATGAATACGAGGATGACGAATTTGAAACTTATCAAAACAACTGGGATTGTAATAAAGGAAATAGATTTTAAAGATAATGACAAAATAATAACAATACTTACAAAAGACTTAGGTAAAATATCTGCAATGGTAAAAGGAGCTAAAAAAACAAATAGCCCATATCTTGCAAGTTCACAGTATTTAGTATATAGTGAATTTATATTATACCAAGGTAAAACTTTTTATCATGTAAATAGTACAACAGTATTAGATACTTTTTATGATCTTAGAATAGATTATGATAAATTAAATTATGCATTTGAAATGACAAAGCTTTTGTTTACAGTGTGTCAAGAAAATGAAAAATGTGAAGATGTATTAAAATTATTTTTAAATGTATTACATTTTATTAAGATAGGTGAAAAAGATCCAGAATTATTATTAAATATTTTTAAATTACGCTTATTAAATTATTTAGGATATAAGCCATATTTAAGTAATTGTGCAAATTGTATGCAAAAAATAGAAGATAAATATTATTATTCAATATCAAACAGAGGGATGCTTTGTGAAAAATGTATTCAATCTGTAGATAATAATAGTTTACTTGAATTAAAAAAAGGTGCATATATGGCAATATTATATATAACAAATGTAGAACTAAAAAAAGTATTTTCATTTACTGTTTCTAAAGAGGTAAATAAAGAAATTAATAATTTTACTAAGTTATATTTACAACAAATAATGAATTAAAAAGATGTCAAATTTATGACATCTTTTTTATATATGGTTTATATTTATTTTCTAAAAGTTTTCTTTCTTTTTTTATTGCAAGATTCATATAAAGTGTTTTTAGAATCTTAAATGGAGAATTATTTGTATTTTTATTTACATAGTAAACAAATGTAAAATTAATATTATATGGCTTTTTAGATGTGAGATTATAGTACTCAACATTTCTAGCTATAATTTTTAAATTTTGTATGATTTGTTTTTCGTCATTATTATTAAAATAAATTATAAATTCATCTCCATTTGCACAAGTAATAAAATCTGGTTCTTGTATACAATCATTAACTATTTCAACAAATTTAGATAATACATAATCTCCCTCTGTATATCCAAAAGTATTATTAATTTTACTTAAATTATCTATATCTATATAACAAAGTGAATAATCACTTTTTTTGTTTTGAATAATATATTTATTACAAAAACTATCAAAATAGTATACAGTATATGCTTTAGATACATAATCTAAAATTGAAATATCTTGCCTTAAATATATATAAATTAAAGTAAGTGAAAGAGCAGATAATGGATATGTAAATAATGAACCATAAAATAAACTTTGTAAAGCACCACCTAAAAGAGGAAATACTTCAAAAGAAAATAATATCCAAAATTCATATTTATTAAGTTGTTTTTTTTGCTTTATTATTAATATACTTGCAACTAAAATATAAAATGCACTAATTATGCTAAAAACTATAAAATATTTTCCTCTAGTATATCCATTTTCTATAGTTATATTAAATAAAATTGGATTAAAAATATTATAAACCATTAATCCTGCATTTAATAACATTGGTATGGATATTAACCATATTTTTCTCTTATTATTTTTATTATTTGGTGTTAAATAGTAGTATAAAAATATAGTCCAAAAAAATGGAGCAAGGGGAGTTAGTATTCCATTTATAGATATTAGTAAAAATGTAATTTTTATAAAAACATAGTTTATTAAATTTGCTTCTAATATATTAACAAATATATCTATAAACAAAATCATTAAAATACAAAGTGTTGTTCCTTTTAAAAATTGCAAATAATTTTTCGTATTTTTTTGATAATGTGATGAATTTAAATATGTTATTAATAAAACAATGAAACTAAATAAATCAACATCTAATTTGTTAAATATCATTTTTTATCCTCCTTAATATATAAATTGTTTTGTAATATTAAGTTTTTCTCAATAGAACGTAAGAAGTTAGAATAAGTTTTATATTTATTTATATTAAAAGCTTCACAGTAAAAATAATAATCTAAATCTTTATAACTATTTTTAAATTCTAAATCAAAATTTTGTTTAATTCGTATAAATTCTTCTCTTATTTTATTTAAATCTTTTGTAAAGAATATAATCATAAATTCATTTTGTCTGTATCTTGTTATTATATTTTTAGTGTATATAGATTTTTTTAAAACCTTATTCATTTTTTCTAATATAATATTTCCTTCAGCAAATCCAAGTTCATTATTTATTTTATTTAAGTTTTTTATATCTATAGCAGCAAGAGAAAAGTTTTTTATTTGTTTTCTTTCTAATGCAGAAATTAAATCGTCAAAGTTATATCTTGTCCATGCTTTAGTAAGAAAATCATATCTTGCTAGTTTACGATGCATATATATTAAAATTAGAATAAGTCCAATTGCATTTAAATTCCATATAATTAATAAATTACAGTTATTTAAGACTTGTATAGAAGTACCAATTACAGGAATTAAATTGTTTATTATAAAAATACAATATTCATCTAATTTTAAATGCTTTTTATTTCGTACAATTACAATTACATTATGCATTAAATAAAACCCTAATAAAATAGAGTAAAGGATAAATCCATTATTTCTTGTATATTCAAAAGTCTTATTATTTAAGCTAAATACATAATTTGTTAATGGATTTGTTAAAATTAATAATATATTAATTAAACAAGGAATATCTAATAAAAAGTTTTTTAGTTTTGTCATATTTAATTCTTTAAAAATATATGCATATATAAATTTAGAAAAATATAATAGCATTAATAAAGGAATAATAAGATTTAATGTAACTAAAAAATATTTAATATTATATCTATATGTAGAATCTATAAATGATGATAAATAAAAAAGTGCTTCCAAAATAGATCCAAGTATACCAAGATATATTGTACGTTTAAACAATTTTATTGTTAATGATTTGTTGTATATTTGCTTATATGTATAAAAAAATATTAAAAATAAGAAAATACTAGACAAAAAATTTAAATCAATAAATAGAAATGTTTTCATATATATCCTCCTAGATGTTTACATTATATCATAAAAAAGAATAAAAAAAGCAAAATAATGTAAAAAAATAAAAAAAACATGTCTTTTAAGACATGTTATTTTTTTAAAAATTTTATAATGCTATATGCCGCTTTAGTTCCATCAAAAACAGCTTTTGAAATTTGTTTGATTCCTTGTGTACAATCACCAGCTGCAAATATACCAGGAATATTAGTCTCCATAGTTTCATTTACTTTAATTAGATTTTTTTCGGTTTCTACATATATTTTTTTAGCAAGTTGATTTGCATCTAAAGTATCATTTGCTACAAATATACCATCTATACTAATTTCTTTACCATCTAGTATTATTTTTTCTACACGAGTATTACCTGTTATTTCTAATATTTTATTTTCTATAACTTCTACATTTGGATAGTTAACATCTCCATCTAATTTTTTATTATCTGTAAGAAGATATACCTTAGAAGCTAAATTTCTTAAATAATCTAACTCATGAAGAGCGTATTTAGATGCTCCAATAACTGCAATTTCTTTATTTTTGTATAAAAAACCATCACATACTGCACAGTAACTAATCCCTTTGCTTGTGAACTCTTCAATACCTTTTATATTTAAAGGTTTAGAATTACTTCCAGTAGCAATTAATAATGCTTTAGAAGAATATTCACCATTTGTAGTTGTTATTAAAAAATTACCATTGTAATTTAAACCTAAAACTTCTTCTTTTTTTACTGTAGTTCCTAATTCTTCTGTTTGTGCTATTCCATGTTTAGCAAGTTCTAATCCAGAAGAAGTTGGATAAGCACCATAAAAATTTTCTATTTTCTCTGCTTTAGCTAATGCACCATAATCGTTATATAATACTAGTGTATTAAATCCAGCACGAGTAAGATAAAGTGAAGCAGAAATACCAGCAGGCCCTGCTCCTATAATTATGCAATCATACATAAAATCACCTCATTAATTTAATATAAATTATATTATAATATAATTTGAAATATAAAACAAGACTATAATAAAAAGTTAGTTATAGCATATTCAAGTAAATGATTTTTTATACTAGCACATAAAATATCAGGATTATCTTTTAGAGAAAACCATCTATAGTCTATTATTTCTTCTGAAGTACTTGGTAACATATCTATTTCTTTTTTAGAAATGAGAATATGAATATGGATAGTTAAATTAGGATTAGATGCAGCTTTTTCTAAAAAACAAAGAACTTCTGTTAAATCATTTTCTGTTATATCAAAAGAATTACCTATTTCTTCTTTGCATTCTCTAACAGCTGCCTGTAAAACAGTTTCTCCTTTTTCTATTTTGCCACCTACAAGAGTATATAAGTTATTTTGTTTGCAATTGTGTGATTTTGAAATCAGTAAAGATTTATTCTTAAAGAAAGCAATTCCTACTACTTCTAAATATTTATTATCCACAAATATTCCTCCTTAATTAAAGAAAAATTTTAAAAATATTTTTTAATATTATATCATAAAAAGTTGAAATTGTATACTATTTATTGACACGTTATTTTAAATATATTATAATTAGTGTGAGGTAAATAAAATGAAAGTAAAAATGAAAAGAAACATAGTAGTTTTACTTATTATTATATGTAGTTTCTTTATATCTAATATAGATATTAAAAATGAAATTACAGATGAGAAAATAGAAACAAATAGTAAAGTAGATGTAGTAGAAAATGCTAGCAGTAAAGATACAGTAATAGATACTTGTGGATTAGAAGTTCATTATATAGATGTAGGACAAGCAGATAGTATTCTTTTAAAACAAGGAGATAATACAATGCTTATAGATGGTGGAAATAATGATGATAATTTATTAGTAGAGGATTATTTAAAAAAAGAAGATATTAAAAAATTAGATTATATAATTGCTACTCATCCACACGAAGATCACATAGGTGGTTTAGATTATATAGTAGATAAATTTGAAGTAGGTAAAATATATGCACCTAAAGTTACAACAACAACAAAAACATTTAGGGATTTTGTTCAAGCAGTAAAAAATAAAAATATGAAATTTACAACACCAGTTCCTGGAGAAGAATTTATGCTAGGAGAAGCAAAATGTAAAGTATTAGGGCCAAACAGTAAAGAGTATGAAGATTTAAATGATTACTCAATAGTTTTAAAAGTAACATATAAAGAAAAATCATTTATATTCACAGGGGATGCTGAAAAAACTTCAGAAAAAGAAATTTGCAGAAAATTTGGAAATGAGTTAAAAGCGGATGTATTAAAACTTGGACATCATGGAAGTAGTTCATCTACAACAAATGAATTTTTAAATTTAGTAGATCCATCTATTTGTGTTATAACAGCTGGTAAAAATAATAAATACGGACATCCACACAAAGAAACTATGGATAAAATAAATAAAAGAAATATAAAAGTTCTTAGAACAGATGAAGATTCACATATTATTATTAAAACAGATGGCGAAAAAATTAATATAAATAGTAAATAAAAACATATAATTAATAAGAAGCAGTAAGGAAGTGAGAAAATGTTTATATATTTATTATTAATGTTTTTTGTATTAATGATAGTTATTCCAGTAATAATTTTAATTAAACTTGGAAAACCAGAAGATAAAATAGAAGAAAAAGAAAATAAAAAAGTAAAACGTAATAAAAATAAAAGACATAGTATTTCTAAAGAAGCTAAAGAAGATTTAGAAAGAAAAATAGAAGCAGCAAGAAATGCAGTTACAGAAAAAGGATTTAAAATAGTTAAAGAAATAATTAGTCCTATAGAAAAATTAGATGATGAAGCTTATTTAAAAATTGCTTATTTTGATACTATAAATAAAAAGATGATTATATTATCAATGTCAACAGTTTCAGAAAAAATAATGTTAAAAGCATATGATGTAAAAACAATTGTAAAATGCGAACTATTAGTTAATGATAATGAAATTACAGAAGAAACATATACAGAAGAATTAAATAGTATAAAATTATGTATAGAAACAAGAGATATATATAATCCTAAATATGTAATAGGTTTATTACCTAAAAAAGTTGCATATAGTGGGCAAGAGGTTTTTGGTAAAAGTTATATAGATTTTGCTATTAAAGTAAAAGAAAATATAATTGATATGTTAAAATAACTAAAGAGGAAAGAGGAGAGATAATATGGAAATTATAATTACTATAATACTTGCAACAGTATTATTAATATTTGGACTTGCATTTGCATATATTCTATTTGGAAAAGAAAAAGAAGAAAATACGGATATAAAACCTAAAATTAGTAAAGAAGAAGCAATCAAAAAAATTGGTGCTAAAATGTTAGAAGCAAAAGAAAATTTAGAAAAAACAGGATTTAAAATTGATACAGAATTAATAAGTCCAATAGAAGAAATAGGAGACAATATATATATTAAACTTGTTCATTTTGATTTAGATAATAAAAAAATGGCAGTTACATCTATTTCACAAAGTGCTAAAAGATATGTTCAAAATATCTTTGATTTAAAACATGCTATTGACTGTAAATTAATTATTAATGATAAAGAAGATGAAGCTAATATAGAAGGAGATTTTAAATGTTTAAAACTAGAAGTACAATCTATGGATACATATAATCCTAAAGTTGTAATTGGAATATTACCAAAGGTTGTTTCAAATCCAGAAAAAACATTTAAGACAGAATATTTAGATTTTGGTAACGAAATATATAGAATAATAAAAGAAATAATAAAACATAACTAAAAGCTGAGAAATATCTCAGCTTTTTTTATAAGTATTCTTTTAAAAATTCAGAACATTTATATACATATGTTTCTTTATCTATATATACACTTCGTATGTGACCTGCATTATCTAAATATAAACATTCTTTATTTTTAGAAATAGATTCATTATATATTTTTATTCCCATTTCTTGTGGAACAAATAAATCTTTATTACCATGTATAACTAAAAGTGGAAGAGTATTTTTCTTAACTCCATCTATACTAGATTTTTCTAGAAAAGAATAACCAGCTTTTAGTTTAGAAACTATACTACCAGAGTATAGTAATAATTGTGGTAGTTTAAATACATTTTTAAGTTGGTATTTAAATTCATCTTTTACACTTGTATATCCGCTATCTTCTATAACGCATGTAACGTTTTTAGGCAGCATATAATTTAAAGCTGTAAGAACAGTAGCAGCTCCCATTGAAACTCCAAAAAGAGCTATTTTACTCTCCTTATTTTTCTTTGTAAA
>RCNI01000498.1_pt1 | contig 24936 bp, 22 predicted proteins | sample 2041151 | NCBI WGS metagenome assembly RCNI01 (sample SAMN09708214, study PRJNA481090) | feces metagenome | isolation source: feces | place: Antarctica: Albino Rookery | reverse complement strand
TTGTGTTTAGAACAACGACAGCCTATCCCACAGACAACTCTATTATGATAGCAGAGATAGATTATTTCAATAAAGTTTTAGATGGTGTAGTGGAAGATGATAATGTATTACCTTTATTGTATTATGCCGAAGAAGAGCATTTATGGGATGATATAGGATTATATCAAGCCAACCCACTAAGGATAGAAGAGAATTATGAAACTATTAGAAAGAATAGACAAAAAGCTCTCATTCAAGAAGAGCTAGTTAGTGAGTATCTTACTAAAGAAATGAATGTTTTTCAACCTTCTAATGATAGTGAGCCTTATATTAGTATAGAAGATTTAAAAAAATGTAAAATGACACAAGAGGAGATAGATAATTTTAGTTGGAGTGGAAGAGATGTCTACACAGGGCTTGATATGGCTTTAACAGACGACAATGTAAGTTATGGTTTTGTAGCATATGACGAGGAAAAAGATGTATTCTATATTGATGCTAAAGCTTTTATTCCAGCTGATAGTATAGATAGTAAAGCTAGAAAAGAACATGTTAATTATAGACAATTTATAAGGAATGGTAAATGTGTAGCATGTGGAGATAGAGTAGTTAGTTATAAAGTGATAGAAGATACTTTTTTAAAAGATTTAGATGTTATGGGTGTTAGAAATTTAGGTTTAGGATACGACAAGATGAATTGTATCCACACCAAAAACTATTTAGAAGAATATGGTGTACCAGTGGAAGAGGTAAGGCAATACAGCACTAGATTGCATAGTGGTACTAAATTACTCAAAGAGTATATACTAATGGGAAAGGTCAAATATCTCCCTAATCAATTGCTAGAAATAAACTTTAGCAATGCGAGAGCAATGAAGGATAATATGGAAAATATGTACATCAACAAAAAGAGGTCTAATGGTAAGGTGGACATGGTTGCTTCTATAATAAATGCTATGTGTCTAATGCTATGTGTCTATGGTATGATAAACTTAATGAACGTAGTGCTTACGAAGGTACAGGAATAAGATTTATATAATTTTTTTATGAAAAAGGTTACAAAAATGGTTCTATGTATTCCTTAGGAGGGAGAAAGGAGGTTAGGGAATTTGGGAAGAATATTAGATTTTTTTGAAAAAAGAGACAGTGGAAAAGTGGAAGTTAATATAGGTTACCCACAAAACAACAATACAACCGTTGAGGGGGGAGGAGCTTTTTCACTTATAGCAAGGGCTTTAAGTGGAAAAGAGAATGACGAAAATATTAATATTAACGAAGATAATATAATGACAATTCCCACAGTAGCCAATTGTGTTAGTTTAATTTGTGATAGTATAGCTCAATTACCTATTGATATATGTTTTTTCAATGAAGACGGTTCCGTTAGTAAAGTACAAGACGATACAAGAACTTTCTTATTAAATAGTGAACCCAACGAAAGCGTTGACTCTTTTTTACTAAAGAGAATGATGGTTAAAGATTATTTAATAAATGGCAATTCATATGTTGTAGTAGAGAGAAAAGGTAACTCTATTGAGGGGTTATATCCAGTTAAAAGCACTGATGTTAATATAGAACCTTTCGAAGATGGTTATAAAACCACTGCTAAGATTACTGCCAAAGAAGTAAGTGTTGAAGCCGAAGATGTTATTATAACATTAAAAGATAGTACAAATGGATTTCAGGGCGAAGGAGTGTTAACCACAGGAAAAGAGATATTAAAAGTTGCATTAGGAGAATTATATTATTCTCAAAGCATTTTAGAAAATGGAGCCATTCCAACTGGCACAATAAATGTTCCCGGACCATTATCACCACAGGCTTTCACTAATATAAAATCTTCATGGCAGAGAAACTTTAGTGGAGCTAAAAACGCAGGAAAAACTGCTATATTAGAAGGTGGGGCTAAATACGAATCAATTAGTCTCAAACCAAATGATTTAGATTTGTCTACCTCCAAAAAAAACACAGTTACAGAAATATGCAAGCTCTTTAGTGTTCCAGAATCAATGATTAACGCTAATGCTAATAAATATGCTAGTACAGAGAGTAACGGCTTACAGTTTTTACAATTTTGTGTAGGTCCAGTTATAAATGCTATAGAATGTGCTTTGAATAAAACTCTACTTTTAGAAGATGAAAAAATGAAAGGATATTTCTTTAGATTTGACACTTCGGAATTAACTAGAACGGTTGAGTCAGAAAAAGTAGAAACTTTAGTAAAAGCAGTTAAAGGAAGATTAATCTCCATAAACGAAGCTAGAGGTCAATTGGGTTATAAGAGTATGCCTAAAGATTTTTGGTTATATGGATTAGGAGATGTTCTATATAATATAGAAACTAATAAATTAGTTGTGGCTAATAGTGGTCTAGGTATTAACCCAGACGAAGCTTTAACGCCAGAACAAATGGCAGAACTTAAAGAAAAATATAAACATTCTTATAATGAACCAACAGACGAGCAAATTAAAGAAGACATTACAAAAGAAAACGAGAAAGGCGAAAGTAAATCTTCGCCTAAAAAAAAGAAAGGAGGAAAGAAAAAAAGTGAAGATGGAAGTTAGAGAAATAGATGTGGAATTTAACTCACAGGAAGATATGTGTGTCAGTGGTGTAGTTAACAAACCTGGAGAAATGTCAGAAGTGTTATATTCCAGGGGCAAACCTTTTAGAGAGGTTATAAAAAAAGGTGTGTTCCAAAGAGCAATAGATAGAGCTAAAAAAATAGACTATTTAGCTGAACATGATAATAAACGTATATTAGCCTCAACTTCTAATGGGTCTTTAGCAATTAAAGAAACTGAAAATGGTCTAGAAATGGAAGCCAATATAGTTGACACTACTTACGGTAGAGATGCCTACGCTTTAATTAAGTCAGGTATTATAAGCCACATGTCTTTTGGTTTTAAAGTAATTAAAAATTCTTGGGGAGTTTGTGAAGATGGTACTCCTTTAAGAACTATCGAGGATTTAGAATTATTTGAAGTTTCTTCACTTAGAAATCCTGCCTATTCTCAATCTAGTATAAGTGCTAGAGGAATAGAGATAGAAGATGTGGAGGTGAAAATGGTGGATAATACAGAAAAACGTAATATGAATGTAAAATTTGAAACTAGAGATGGAGATAAACATGGAAACATAGAGATAAGAAGTAAAGATGAAAAAACAGCTGAGATATTCTTCCATGGATATATAGGCAATAGTGGTTGGGAAAAATGTTTTAACGATGAAACTACCGTCCCATCTGATATAAGAAATTCTTTAGAGGCTCTTAACAACAAAGAAATAATTAATATATCTATTAATTCTGGTGGTGGTTCTGTTTTTGGTGGAGTTACTATTTACAATCTACTTAAAAAACTACCTGCTAAAAAAATAGTTAATGTTGATGGTCTAGCTGGGAGTATTGCTAGTGTAATAATGATGGCTGGAGATGAAATTAACGTTAATGGAGCTGTTATGGTACACAAACCTTCATGTGAATGTGGTGGTAATGCTGATGATTTCAGAAAGATGGCTAATGAATTAGATGTAATTCAAAAGATGATAGTTGAAATTTATATGACTAAAGCTAAAGAGGGTATAGATGAAAAAACTATTAATAAATTAATTAATAAAGAAACTTGGATGACAGGAGAAGAAGCTAGCAAATATTTTGATATAATAGTACCTAGCGTTGAAACAGAAGAAAAAAGAGAAGAAATGCAAGAAAAAATAGAAAACGAAACAATTCCAGAGAACGAAGTAGACGATACAAAAGAAGATATATCTGAGACAGAGCAAGAAGATAACGTTAACAAAGATGAAATATTAATAGACTTAAAAGCATTAATAAATAAAATAGAAGCTAGTAAACATAAAATAGAGGAGGAGCCAGAAAATGAGTAATCCAATAAAAGCATTAAAAGAAAAAATTAACGCTAAGAAAGATGAACAAAAAGCTTTAGTTGAAAAAGCTATTTGTGAAACTAGAGGACAAACATCAGAAGAAAAAGAACAATATGACGCTTTAGAAAGCGAAATAAGAGAATTAGAAGACACATTAGCTAAGGCTAATGAACAAAGATATAACCCAGAAAATAAAGTTGTAGAAATTAAGGAGGAACCAAAAATGGAAAAAAGAGAGTTATTATTAAATGGTTTAAAGGACATTTTAACAGGAGTAGAATCTGCAGAAGCTCAAGAATTTAGAGCAACAGCAAATACTGACGTAAATGGAATAGGCTTGCCAACAGATGCACCTACAGGAAAAAACATAGTACCAACAGTGTTAGCAGATGAAATTCTTACAAAATTAGAAGAACATTCAAACATATTTGCTAAGGTTAGAAAATATCCTTCAACAGTTGGAAATTTAGACTTACCAGCAAGAATTACTACTGGTAAATGTGGTTTTGTTGGCGAGAATGAAGCTATATCAGCTATTAAAATTAAATACGAAGTAGTTTCATTAACACAAAAAAGATGTGGAGCTTTCATGAGAGTTACTAGACAATTAATGTTAGATTCAGCTTTTGATATAATGAAACAAGTATTAGAAGTATTAATTGACGACCTAGCAATAGCTATGGAAAGAGCTATATTCCAAGGAAATCCTTCACAAAAAGAATTTGATGGATTAAATAATCATATTAAGGCAACAACAGGAGATTTAACAGATGACGAATTATTAAAACAAAGAAAAATTCTTAGAAACGAAACTGCTAGTGCAGACGCTATAACTGCAGATGATTTAATGAAGACTTACTTATCATTACATCCTAATTTTGTTAGTGGAGCTAGCTGGACTATGAACAGAAAAACTTTCAACACTATAGCTTTATTTAAAGATGGAGTAGGTAATTTCTTAGTACAATCTGGTGTGATAAATGGTAAGCCTAATTACACATTATTCGGCTCACCAATAGAAATTTCAGATGAAATAGGTCAAGGAACTGACAATAAACTACTTTGCTACTTTGGAGATTTAAGTAAGGCTTATGCTATGATGGTTAAAAAAGGAATGACAATTTATAAAGTAAATGGCGACACAGAAGCTGTAGTCCACGCTACAGAGTTAGTTGCAATTGACATTTTCGCAGATGGAACAGTAGTTAATCCTCAAGCTGTAGTTGCACTTTGTAAAGCAGGGGCATAATAAAAGTAGAGGGGGAGACCCCTCTCCCCTTTATATAAAAAGGAGGAGTTCATAAATGGCTAGAGTAAATAAAAAAAAATATAAAGTCTTAGTTTCATTTGTAGATTTAGAAAGTTGTGTTAGTTACACTAAAGGTCAAGTAATATCTCTCAATAAAACACAATTAAATAAATTTAATAATTTTGTTGAACTGTTTGTTGAAGAGGTATAACATATGGTTAATGATATAAGAGATTTAACAATTGAAGAAGTAAAAAAATATTTGAGAGTTGAGAATAACCTAGAAGACACAACTATAACAATAATGTTAGAAGCCTCTAAGTCAATGATATTAAGCTTTTTGAATGTGGATAGTTTCGAATATTACCTACACTACTATGATAGCAATGGTAATATTATAGGTGATAGGGAAATACCAAAAGAATTTACAATGGCTTCATTAATGTTATGTAGTCATTGGTATGAACGTAGGGAATTAGTTACTGGAAGATATGAGCAGGGTAAACAATTGCCATTTGGTTTTGAAACAATACTCGCTCCCCATAGAAACTATTTGAAGGGGGTAGATTGATATGAACCCTGGAGAATTAAAAAGAGTAATCACCTTTAAAAAGAATGTAGGCGAAGATGATTGGACTACAGAGACAACTCAACCTACAGTGTGTCAAACTTGGGCTAAAATAACCCCAGTTAGTGGAAAACAATTTTGGGAAGCTCAATCTATAGGAGCTACCGTTACTCACGAAGTCTATATTAGGTATAGAGAAGACATAAACGCTTCTATGATTATAGACTATAAAGGAAGAATTTTTGACATTGTGTATATTTTTGATATTGATGAAGCTCAAAAATTTATGAAAATATTAGCAAAGGAGAGATTATAATGCCTTATGTTCCTGGTGATAGATATGAAGGCAATATAGTCATTTCGGTAGATGGAATATCAGATACTATAAACAAGATTAGCAAATTTGATGTCAAGTTACACGACGATGTTAGAAAAAAAATAGATGAATACGCTAAAAAAATTCAAAAAAGAGCTAAAGAATATGTCCCAGTAAAAACAGGAGCATTAAAAAGGTCTATTAGTATAAAAAAATATTTTAATGGTATGTCAGCACATATTTTTCCTAGCGACGAAAAAATACGTAAAGCTATGAGTAGTAGTGGTAAAAGACAAACATATAGACATTTTATAGAATATGGGACAGGAACTAGATATACAAAATATAGACATCCTATTTATGGAACTTTTAGAGGTGCTATAAAAAATGGATATAGGTACATGGCAAGAGCTAGAATAGACTATGAAGATAGTTTTGAAGATAGCATAAGGAAAATACTCAATAAAAAGGTGGTGGTTTAATATGGAAGGAACGACTAAAATAATTAGCGTAATAAGGTCTTTATTAGTTAGGATGAGAGCGGAGACAGAACAATTGGGAGTAACATATGTATATGATTATGTTCCAGAAGAAAAAAATATGCCTTTTATCACTATAGGAGAGGTTAGCACTAAAGACGATGGAAATAAGTATAGTACAGGGGAGTATATAACCATAGATATAGAGATATGGTCTAAAAATAAAGGAAAATATAAAGATTTATTAACAGCTAAAAAAATACAACAGTTGCTTTCAGAAGAACTAACGCCAGAAGCAAATGAAGAAGAATATGAAGTTATAACACAAGATACAAAAACAATAGTAAGTAGAGAGCTGGATTATGGAATTTTTCTTACAATAATCCAATTAAAAATAAGAATAGAATAGGAGAGGATTTTTTATGAAAAAATTAGGTATGAAATGTGTAGTTGTATTAAAATCTGCTAACAAAGTTATAGGTAACCAAGGAGGCGTTTCTTTATCAAAAAGTGCGAAAATAATAGATGTTACTAAAGATGGAGATTGTTGGTCAGAGTTCGTTCCTGGTGCTAGAAACTTCTCTATAGATTGTGATGGAGCTTTTGTAAAAGGAGACGAATCACTTAAGATTATAAACGAAGCATACGAGAATGGCACACCTTTAGAAGTTGTTGTTTATACATGGACAGAGGCAGTTGATGAGAGTGGTAATTTAGCTTGTTCTTCTAAAGAAGAGCTTGAGGGAGAAGTTATAGTTTCAGATTTTTCTAACGACTCAGTATATGATAGTTTAGTTTCTTGTAATATAACTTTACAAGGAAAAGGGTTACTTAAACCAACTTTTCACTCAGTAGCTTAATTAATAAAAAACATTTATTAATTAATCCAATTAAAAATAAGAATAGAATAGGAGAGGATTTTTTATGAAAGCGTCAGGTATGAAATGTATAGTCGTATTGAAAACTGGCAATAAGGTAATTGGAGGTCAAAGAGGAGCTTCATTATCAAGAAGTGCCGAAACAATAGACGTTACTACTAAAGACGGGGATTATTGGTCAGAGTCAGTCGCTGGTTTCAGAAGTTTCTCTATAGATTGTGATGGAGCTTTTGTAGAAGGGGACGAATCACTTAAAACTATAAATGAAGCTTATGAAAATGGAACACCTTTAGATGTTGTTGTTTATATGAACGTAGACAAAGGTGGTTCAGCAGATGTCCCAACTTATTCAGCTAAAGAAAAATACGAAGGGAAAGTTATAGTAACAGATTTCTCTTACGACTTACCATATGATGATTTAGCTTCTTATAGCATGACTTTACAAGGTACTGGACCACTTAAATCAACTATTGGTTCATCACCTGCTTAATTATAAGAGAGAGCACGTCTCTCTCTTTTTTAATATGAAATAAAATTCAAATTTTAATGTATAAAAATGGCTTGAAAAACGGTGCATTTGAGAGCATATGAGAGTAGTAAAATATTATTTTTTATAAAGGGGAGAACTATAATATGAAGCCTATTATTTTAGAATGTGAAAACAATTTTTATAAATTCAAACTACCTTTTAGCGTACTATGTAAGCTTAGAGATGAAGGAATAGATTTCTTAGGAGGTTCAGCTTGGGTTACTATGGAACAAGAAGTTAAGAACATAGTACCAGTTATAAAAGCTGGAATAGAATATTCAGAAGGAAGAGAAATAGGAGACGAAATAGTCAAAATAGTAGATGACCTTATGGAGACTATAGGTTTTCAAGGAATATATAATAAAATTATGGAAGCTATTTCAATTAAAGGAGCTTACGATAGTGAAGACCTAGAGACAAGTGAAGAGGGAGATATTGTAGGAGAACAAGAAGAGGAAAAAGAGGAAGGAAAAAAGCAAAAAGCTTAGACGAATTTATAGATGACTATTTAACGATAGGTATGGTAGATTTAGGACTAAGCTACGAAGACTTTTTGAATTTAATACCTTATGAAGTAGCAATGTTACACAATAGAAAAATACAAAATGATAAAATAAAATATACTTATATGAGAAACGCCTTTATGAATGGCTATGTAAATGCTAACAGAGGTAAAAAAGATAAGTTTATACCGTTATTTGAAGATATAGATAATGCTAAGAAAAAGAGAAAAATTATGTCGCCAGAAGAAGTTAGGAAGGCTAGAGACGACTTCTTTAACATAGTAAAAAGTTTAGAGGGAGGGGTTTAATTAAAAATTAAGTCCCTCCGTTTTTTCTTTTTTATATAAGGTTGACACTTTTAATCTAACTTGTATATAATAAAGTATAATGATAAGAATTTATCATTAAATAATATTATATAAGGAGAGATTAAAATGAAAAATGAATTAATTAATGTGCAAATTGATACTAAAGATGGGGTAAATGTAGTAAGTAGCAGAGTGATTGCTAAAGAGTTAGGAAAACAGCATTATCACGTAACTAGAGATATAGAAAATATAATAAATTCTAACCCACCAAATATGGAGGGTCAAATTATTCTTAGCAATTACGAACATAGAGGAAATATTTACAAAGAATATCTATTAACTAAAGATGCTTTTACACTTTATATGTTCAATATCCAAGGTTATAATGATTTTAAAATGGCTTATATTAATAAATTTAATGAAATGGAAAAAGCACTTGTAGAACTAAATAATGAAGAACAACAAAAAGCTAATCTATTACTTGCTGTTTACAACGGAGGAGTAGAAGGAGTTCAAGCTACAAAACAATTAGTAGACATAGAAGCTAAGAAGATTGCAGAACCTCTATTAGAAAAAATAGAAGAAGATAAACCTAAAGTTGACAGATATGAAAGTTGGATTAATACAGATAAAACATATACTGCCACTCAAATGGTTAAATTATTTAAGGATAGCGACATAACTAATGCTAGTAAATTAAATATTAAACTCCACGAATTAAGATTACAATATAAGCAAGGGCGAGTATGGTTACCATTTGCAGAAGTAGATAAAGACTTATACGAATTAAAAGTAAACAAATATGGAGTTCAGCTACGTTGGACTACTAGAGGAGTAGTAAAAATAAGTGAAATTTTAAACATCGAACTAGATAGAGAACAATTACAATAAAAAGAGGGGGGTTATTCCTCCCTTTTTCATATATAAAAAAGAAAGGAGAAATAACATATGAGCTTAGTTGTAAAAATCAGTGCGAATACCAGTGCCTTTAAAAAAGGGATAAATTCAGTTAGTAGAGATGTGCAAGGGCTAGGTAAAGGCATAGGTAAAATGGGTAATAAATTTATGCCTATAACTGGAGTTGCGGGTGGTATATTCGCAGGTGCGATTAAAGCTGGTGGAGATTTTGAAGCTATGATGTCTAAGGTGTCTGCTATAGGACAAACATACGGTAAAGATTTAGATACTCTAACAAAAAAAGCAGAAGAGATAGGCAGAACTACAAAATACACAGCGACAGAGGCAGCCGAAGGCTTGTCTTTTATGGCACAGGCTAAACATATCTGGTCTGTATAAATCGAGCAGTATCGGCACGAGTAAATCGTGATAAAATTAATTCTAAAAATGGAATTAATAAAATGGAGGCTAAGTCATCCTATGATGATATGCTAATACCGAGGTAACTTTATAAATTACGTAAGGTTATAAAGTACCGTAGAGCGTAGGGAGTGAATAAATATAATCTCCCCAAGAGTGTTCGAGGAGAAATGACATAAATAAAAACGACAATAGAAAATGTACGCCAAACTGGACCAGAATTGACTGGTTGATGAGATAGGAGTAGCATAACTATCAAATGAGGGAAACCTCCAGAGGTTGAGATAAAAAACTCAACGATAACAATAATAGGGATGGAATGCTAAAGAGTCTTTAAATGGGATAGACCATGTTATGAACTTGGCTGCAGCCAGCGGAGTTGCAGTAGGGAGAGTGTCTGACATCTTAACAGACGTTATTACAGCTATGGGAGACTCTTCTAAAGATTCAGCACGTTATGCAGATATAATGTCTACGGTTTCTGCTAAGTCCAACACAAATGTCGATTTATTAGGAGACACATTTAAATATGCTTCACAAATAGCTGGTACTTTAGGAATAAAAATGGAAGATTTATCTATAGCTGTAGGTCTTATGGCTAATTCTTCGGTAAAAGGCAGACAAGCTGGAACCTCTCTTAGAGGAGGATTAGTTAATATGGTTAAGCCAACAGAGAAACAAGCAGATGCAATGGAAAAATATAATATTGGTTTAATTAAAAATAAAGACGGCACAGTAAATTTGAGAGCAACTATGATTAACTTAAGAAAACAAGTCAAAGGTTTAAATAAAGACACTCAAGCGAATGTACTTGCTACATTGTTTGGAAAAGAAGCGTTAAGTGGTTGGAGTGCTATAGTTAATGCCAGTGAAAAAGATTTTAATGATATGGCTAAAGCAATAGACAACTCAACTGGAGCTACAGAAAAAATGAAAGACACGATGTTAAAAAATACAAAGGGAGATATCACTATAATGTTATCTTCTATAGAGGGGGCATTAATCGCTGTTTTTAGAGCTATCGCTCCAGTGGTAACTAATGTAGCTAATACAATCACTGATTTAGCTAATAAATTTTCTTCACTAACAGAAGATACTCAAGGTTTCATAGTTAAAGCTATGGGAATAGCAGCCTTAATAGGACCCGTGTTAAAGCTAACTGGTGGAATTGTTACTATGGGAGCTAAGTTGAGAGCTATACCTGTAGCACTAAAAAAGATGAACGACAGAAGTATTGAAAGACAGGTGAACGCTTGGTTAAAATGGAATAAAGTCTCTGATAGTCAGGCAGCCAAATTAAGAAAAGTAGCTAGAGATTTAGATAAAGTCAAAAGAGATGGAACTGGAGCTACAACTGCTTCCAACAGATTAAATAATGAGTTAAGAAAAATACGTATGAAAGAACAACCTGCTAGAGAAATGAAAAATTTAGCTAGAGGGGCAGATAAAGCAGAAAAAGAAGTTAAAGAACTTAAGAGAGAATTAAATAGTGTAAAAAGTAAAAATGTTAGAGTAAATACTAAAATTAGTAAAAGTGGGTCAAAAGGCAAGGGAAAAGGTATAGGAAAAGACATAGCTAATGACTTAATAACTGAAATTGGAGGAGAGTTAGGAGCTTCTGCCCTAAGTGGCATAGGAGGAGAAATCTTTGGAGAAATCCTTGGTGAAGGATTAGCAGAGGGTTTGTCTTCAATGGCTTTAGGAACTGGTGCATTAAAAGGACAGGTAGTAGGAGTTACAGGAGCTTTGAAAGGTTTGTTAGCAGGAATAGGTCCAGTAGGATGGGCCATAGCTGGAGTAACCACTGCAGTAACTGCGGGAGCCGTAGCAATTAAAAAATACAAAGAAGGTATGGATATTCTAAGTGGGGGAAGTGGGGTTGCTATAGATGGGACTAGAAAAAAATTTGAAGCAATGGCACCAGAAGTAGAAAAAGCACTAAATCCTATATTAGAAAAATTATATAAGATTGAAAAATTAAGTAATGGGAAGTACAAAATAGAAATAAATACAGATTACGATGAAAATAAGACAGAAAAACTACTTAAAGATATAGAAAAAATTCAGACAGAAACAAAAAAAACTACAGAAGAGATGTTTGGAAAGGATTCCATAGTTACAGAAACAGTAGGGAAACAGTTGGATGAAAGTAAAGAAAGATATGAAAAATACAGCAAAGAATTAAGTTCTATAAATAAAAGACTAAACGATGGTATGAAAAAAGGGAATGTTGAAACTTTAGACTTAACTAATCAGCAATATAGATTGTCAGCTCAAATAGCCCAAGAAGCAGAAATTTCTAAAGCGTTAGCAGTGGGGGCTTCAGAGGAGGAAATCCAAGAGATAAGAGACAAGCATCACGCATCATATAATCAACAAATTATGTCTAGTACAAATAACGCCATAGCCAACGCTCAAAAGGTTCATAGTAAAGAAATGCAACTTATACAAGCTTCAATAGATAAGGAACAAGAAAGACACGATAAAGAAATGAAAGCAATAGAAGAAACTACTAATTACTCCATTTCTGAAAAAGAAGCATTAAAACTGAAAGAAAATAAACTTTTTGTTGAGAGAATGGGAGCCTTGGAGAGAGAAGCAGAGCATCACAATAGAATGATAGATAGTGAAATGCAGGGTTATGACAGACTTATAACCTCTATGGTAGCTAGTGGTCAGATTACAGAAAACCAAGCGAAAAAACTAAGAAGTGAAATTACACAGGTTACAAATACAAAAGCAGAGGTACAATTTAGGAGTAACGTAAATGATGTAAGAAGTAGTATAGCTGGATTAATAAGTGATGTGAAAAGGGCAGATGGAATGACTGCAAAAGTGGGTATATATCAGGATGTAAGAAGAACGATTTACGATGCTTTACCTAAAGGGGTAGACCACCCAGGTAACTACGCGACTGGAGGACAAATGGCTAGTGGATATGCTATCACTGGAGAAAGAGGACCAGAGCTAATCTCCAAGAAAGGAGGCAATGTAGAAATCCAACCTTTAAGGGCAACAGATAGGGCTATGGGAGGTTGGAAGAAGAGTGATTTAGCTTTAGGTGAAGGGGGAGATGTTTTTTATGTTACCATAGAGGGACATAATAAAACAGCTAAAGAACTATTTGACGAAATTGAAAATTATAAAACTGATGTCAAAAGAACGAAGGAAGGAAGTAGAAGTTTTAGGAGGTAGTTAGAGTATTTTTCTCTAACTGTCTCACTATGAAAATATAAGGAGGAGAAAAAATGGGAAGATATAGAGTGATGTATAATGATATAGCAATGCCAGGTTTTTGCAGAGTTGTAGCTGTGAGAAATTCCATATTACCTTCAATATCACAAAACACACTAACAATACCAGGAAGAATAGGGGCGTATTCATATGGGAATGAAATAGGTACAAGAGTAATAGAGATAGATATTATAATTTTTACAGATAGACTTAATAACTTACCTATGTTTGCCACACAAGTTGGTCAATGGTTATTGTACGACGAACCTAAAAAATTAATTTTAGAAGATAATATCACTAGATATTACATGGCTAGTTTTACTGGTGAGACAACTTTAGAGGAGTTATCAACTATAGGAAAAACCACTCTAACGTTTGTTTGTTATGACCCACTACAATATGGGGCAGAAAGTACTACTAATATTAATATTGATGGGATAACTAAGGTTACAAATGTAGGAACAGCCCCATCTTTTCCTATTATAAGGTTTAAGGTTAATAAAAATCTCACAGGGATAACTGTTGTAGGTAGAGATGATTATGTGGATATAGGAAATCCTATGACTGTAGACACTGTAGTAGAAGATTATGAACCTTATGTAATTAAAGATTATCTGGAAAGCTACAACGGTTGGACTCAATCTTCTGGTGTGTTAGGGGGGAAAATAGACGTACCACTAAACGAATGGGAGATTTGGGATAATTCTTCATTTAGAATACCTATTGGAAATTTTAAATCTGCAGGAAATGAATGGCATGGAGGTTGTATACAAAAGCAAGCTACTAACGAGGTGCAAGATTTTGAATTTATTGCCCCTATACATTTCAAAGGTAAGGATAATAGAGCTAGAGGACAACTACAAACTAATGTTTTAGATAGTGCTGGTAGCACATTAGTGAATGTAACTTACAAAGATGGTAGTTTAACTGGAAGTGAGTGTGTGGTAACCGTCGATTTAAGAAATGGTAATACAAAACAAAATATTTTAAATTATAAAATACCAGCTAAATACCTAGATTTTGTCGGTAGTGTGTATATTACTAGAAAATCTAATAAATGGACTGTAAAACTAGGAAGAAAAAACAGTAGTACTTTACTGTGGTCCACTGGAAAAGGTATTCAATTTCTAACTACAAAGAATTATATAGATAGCAATAAAAGATTTATGCAAAAAGCTAAATATGTACAATTCGCTTCTTTAATATATGCGACGTTAAAAGATGAAGAGGGAACAAAAAACGACCTAACTAGAAACTATATGGCTTTTTATAATGTTTATCTAAAAGATTTAAAACCATACAAACCCTCTGAAAATAAGTTACCTATTATAATATATAGTGGTGATGAAATAACCATAGATTGTAGTACTGGGGAGGTATATAAAAATGATGAATATTTTATGGAATTCATTAACCCTGCATCCCCTTTTATTAAATTGGATGACATGCACAATGGTATAAATATATTACCTGAGGGCTGTATTACTAATGGAGAAATCGTAACTAAAGCTAGTTGGTATTAAATGATTAAAAAAGGTTACAAAAAGCTTTAATGGTGTTCCTTAAGAAAGATAAAGGAAGAGGTAAAACTTCCTTCTATCTTTTTTTGAAGGTAAATAAAATCTACATTTTAATGTATAAAAATGGCTTGAAAAACAGAGTAAACGAGAGTATTCGAGAGAAAACAAGAGTAAAAAAATAGTATTTTTATAAAGGGGGGTTAAAAATGGAGAAAATACCTATATACATACTAGATGAAAATTTAAGAGTGGTTTGTATGATGTCTAACGAGTTGCCTAAAGCTCTACCAGTGATAGAAGATGTTTACACAGCCAGTTTAGATGATGGAACTTGTCAGGTGGAATTAAGTACCGTTTTGGGACATAGATTTAGTGGAAATATTAAAGTTGGCAATTATATATATTACCCTACTCCTAATACCACTAATAAAGTTTTTAGAATAATAGAAACAACAGAAACTAGAGGAGCGACACCTACTATAAGTTTTGTGAGTGAGTTGAGTGCTTATCAAGAGTTAATTGAAGATGTAGTTAGACCTGTGAAATTTAATAGTGCTACCATTGAAGAAATAATAGAGCATATTTTAATAGGAACTGATTGGACATATGAGATAGAAATAAAAAAGACTGTAGACTTTGAGATTTCAGAATATGTAACAAAATTACAAGCTATACGTTTATTACAGGAATTTATCGAAGCAGAGGTAGACTTCTTATACGATATGGAGGGTAATAGAGTAGTAAAGAAAACTTTATTGATAACCGAAGAAATAAATTTAGAGGTGGCAAGGTTTGTTTACAGAGGGAAAGATTTGCTAGACATAAAAAGGACTATAGATGATAGAGATGTTGTAACAAATATGATAGGTGTAGGAGGAGAGAAAGACGGAGTCCCTATAACATTAACTAATCTAAATATATCAGAAGATGAACTTCCACCAGGGTTTGAAAAGCCTTATGGTGCTGATTATATTTACAATAGAGAAGCACAAGCTAGTTATGGGGGAGAGCGTATAGGAATATACACTAACACAGAAGTAAAATCTCAAAAAGAGTTATTTCAAGAAACACTAAAAGCCCTAAAGGAAGCTATGAAACCAAAAGTAAAATATGAAGTTAATATAGCATATTTGGATACTACTGTGGGGGGAGGGAGACCTTTAGTCTTAGGAAGGTATATTTATATAAATGACTCTACCTTAGAACCCACTATTGCCTTAAGGTCAAGAATAAGACAAATAACTACTTCTATTTACAACCCTAGTATTAATAGTGTAGTATTAGGAGATTACAAAGAATACGATGTTAGCAAGAATGAATTAATCCTACAAATGCAAGATAAAATATCCGAAACAGAGGGAGAGTGGAATAAAACTAAATGGGATATGTTTATCAATAGTACAAATGGCTTCACTTTTAGCAATGGTCTAGGAGAGACAAAGCTATCTATAATAGTTACTAAAGCTGGATTAGAATATGATACTCTTGGAGGCGAGCTGGATTATGTTTGGCGTAGATATGATGAAAAAGGAAACCAGATTCCTATAAGTGGGGTGGGTGGTAGTACATTGGAAATACAAGGAAAAGAACTACTAGTATATGCTAATTATCTTTTAGAGGATTTAGCTATATACGAGGGGCAGGTTACTATATCGAATTATCTATTGAAATAAGGAGGAGAGAATAGTTGATGAAAAAAGTGAGATTTGAAGAATTAGAGAATTTAGAGGAAATTATAGAAGTGTGTAGAAAGAAAAATAGGGGGGTTATAAATTCTACTTGGTTGGAGATAGTAAAACAATATTCATTACCAGTAAAACCAGAAGCTTTAAGTAGGTTTGCAAAATATATAGGTATATATGAAGAATATGCTCAAAAACACGAAGGGGAAGATTTTGAAGAGCAACTCCTAGAATTAAAAAAAGAAAAAATGAAAGTAGCTAGTCAACGTAGGGAATTAAACAGAAGCCTTAGAGAGCAATCTAATATGGAGAATTTATTAGACACCTTAAAAGAATTATGGGAAGAAGAAGAAGAGGTACAAATTTTTCAAGAACCTATCAATTATTCAAAAAATAACACTAGAGAAGGCGTGTTAACTATATCTGATGTACACTATGGTATTGTAGTAGACAACGAATTAAATGTTTATTCTCCTTCGGTTTGTATAGAGAGTTTTGAAAAATTATATAATAAAACTTTAGAAAATATTAAAATGTACAACCTAAGCAAATTGCATATATTATTAGCTGGAGATTTAGTAAGTGGGATTATTCACACTAATTTAAGATTACAACAAGGCGAAGATGTTATTAAACAAATAAAAGGTGTGGCTGGGATATTAGCAAATTTTATAGGAAATATGAGCAAAGTTATAGATATAGAGGTACATTACACTACAGGAAACCATAGTAGAGTAATGCAAGATAAAAAACAGAATCTTTCAAGTGAGAATTTCGAACACTTAATACCTTGGTATATTACAGCTAAAACAGGAATTAAAATAATGGAAAATAATTCTGATGTAGTTGTGTTTAATGTATGTGGATACAATATAGCTAGTTTACATGGTCATCAAACTACTCCTCAAAAAAGTTATGAATATATAATAAAGAGAACACAAAAAATACCAGATGCCATTTTAATCGCACATTACCACAATGACAGTCGAATAGATAGTGGTTGCCCAGTAATAACAAATGGCTCAATGGTTGGAGTAGATGAATACGCTTTGGAATCTGGGTATTGTAGCACTCCTCACCAAAAGTTGATTATTTTTGAAGCTAATGAGGGGGAAATAGCTACAGTAAAAATTAATTTTATAAGAAAGTAGGAGAGAGTTTTCTCCTACTCTTTTTAGAAAGGAGATATTAAAGTAAATGAGTTACATCAAACCTCAATTATTAAAACCTATTCAAATATTGAATGAAATTAGATTAGAGGCAGTAACCACAGCACGTTCACTAGAAATAAACCAAAGTGTTAGCGATTTTTATGTGGGGCAAGTAGCTAATTATTCTAATGGAGATGTATATATAAACAGATTAAATTCCTATGGGATGATTACAGGGAGAATAACTATAAAAAATTGTGGGCTAGCTTCTAATATAGGGCTACAGAAAAAAAATGGTAATGTTTACATATGGGTAGAAAAGCAAGCAGTCAAAGACACAGATAATTACTTTAAAGGAAAAAAGATATGTAGAGTATTATTTAAAGAGGGGGCTGTTTATGATAATAACAACGTAGAAATTTTTGATTTACTACCCTCTAGAAAAAATTTATCAGTAGCATTAGATATAGAAAATAACTTATTATTAGTTAAGAGCCAAGATAATACAAATAGTGATTATTTTACAGGATATAAACTAGAAGAAGTAGAAGCTAAAAAATATACCAAACTATTTGAATTTAAATACAATATTAAAAATTTTCGTAGCTTCGCTGTTCAGGGAGATTATATATATGTATTGGACAGTGTGGGAGCAGTAGAGGGGAACAGTAGTATTAGGTTACACTGTTTGCAAAAGAACGGTTCTGTAATATACAATAGTCTTCTTACCGGTTTAGGTGAAGATTTTTATTATAGAGAAGGTGTTGGTTTAATAGTTAAAAAGACATCTCAAAAAATAGAATGTTATACAGGGGTAATATCAGGTGATGGTAATGATAGAAAGTATAGTGTTTATAAATATGTGAAATATTTAAATGGAACAGGACTTATACTTAAGAAAAGAACTTCTTTAACTAATGTAAAAGATGGGGCTCCTGGTAAAGACGGAGAGCCTGGAAAAACTCTTTACACTTGGCTAAAATATGCAGACGATATATTAGGAAATGGGATGTCAGATAGTCCAACAGATAAAAAGTATATGGGTTGGGCTTACAATAGAAACACCGAAATAGAAAGTGATAATCCTTCCGATTACCAATGGAGTAGAATCAAAGGAGAAGACGGAACGTCAGTAAAGATATTAGGCGAGTTAGAGAATATGGATTTATTACCACCTAAAGGAGTTCTAGGAGATGCTTACTTAATAAAAGGTGATTTATGGGTATGGACAGAGAAAAGCGGTGTTGGTCAATGGATAAATGCTGGTAGAATACAGGGGCCTGCTGGAGCAGATGGAGAAAGTGTTTATTCGGTAGTCATAACCTCCACAGGAGGAACTATTTTTAAAAATGGAATGGGCTCAACCATTTTAGAAGCGAAGTTATATTATGGGTCCAAAGAAGTGGACAACAATGGAGGTCTTTATGTTTATAGTTGGAAGAAATTCACCAACAATAACGAAGATAGTTGGAGTTCTGTGGGGAAGAAAATAAACATCAATCAAAGTCATGTTGATGGTAGCACTACCTTCCAAGTTACAGTTTCCAATGGGCTTGCATTAGGGCAGATTACTATAAGCGATTTAACCGACGTAGTGGCTAATGATACACCTCCAGAAAACCCAATAAAGGGGAGTATGTGGTATAATACATTAGATGGGAATACTTATGTGTGGGATGGAACTAAATGGGTTATTAGCATAAGACCGGAGGTAGTAGGAGGTAATAACAAAATTTTAAATTCTACTTTCTCTAATGGAGAAGGGTGGACTTTCACAGGAGAGAGTATAAATATAGATAATAATATATTAACTCCCAACGGCTATAATACTATTCACATAAAAACACATAACCTACAAAACGATTTTATCACTAAAATAGATAGTGAAAAAATCTATTGTGGGGAGAACAGCAATGCTTCTCTACAATGGAAGGTATTTTTACCATTAGACTCTACAATTAATGATAAGACATACGTTGGGATAAAATGGTACGATAGTAATAATTTAATGCTAGAAGAAATAAAAATTTCACCTGATTTGGAATTAAAAAATAAATGGCAAACATTAAAAAGAGAAAAAATGGTCATCCCTTCAAACGCTAGCTATTGTATTGTTAGCGTAGTAGCCGAGGGGAACATAGAATGTTGGTATGGGGAACCACAGTTAGAATGGGGAACTATATGTACTGATTTCAAACCATCAACAAAAGATATGGAAAATGAGGTAGACGACATTATCAATAGAGTGGTTACAGTAGAGCAAAACACAGAACACGATAAAATAGTTAATACAGTTACCTCATCGGATGAATTTAATTTTATTTTACAGAACAAAGTAAATAATGAAGATATAGTTGATTTAGCTACAAAAGAAGAGTTACAACAGTATGACACAGACTTAAAACATTATATAGATAAAAAAATAGGCGACATAGATATGAGTAATTTTGTTAATAAGTCAGAATTAGAACAAACTCAAGAAAACTTCAATTTTATTTTTGAAAAAGCTGGAGGAGTTAACTTACTCGTTAATTCTATAGGATATTCAAAAAAATATACACCTTGGAAAGGAACATTAGGTGGAGGAAAAATTACTCCCTATGTAGATGGTGGGATTAAACGATTAGGAGTAAATAGTGGTTGGATGTTTAATAAAGAAGCAAACGACTTAAAAATGTATCAATCAGTTAACGTTAACCCAAATAAAGATTATACTTTTAGTATGTATATAAAAAAAGAGATTGGCGTAGAAGTCTCTGTAGATATATACAAAGGAAATGGTATAGTCCCTGCTAACAAAATTAAACAATATATCATCCCTAGCACGAATGCGTATAATTATGATAAAGTTTCCGCTACTTTTAACACTGATAACACCGAGATAACAGTGTTAATTAGCAGGACTACTAATAACGCAACAAATAATACAATAATAACTAGCTTAATGTTAAATCAAGGCAAATTGGCTTTAAACTGGACCTCACACTCAACAGAGGTTTATAATGCCAACACAAAAATAGATGATGGTGGAATTACAGTATATGGAAGAACTCAGGCTGGAGAAACTCCTAGAAATTATACAACAATATCTCCAGATGAATTCGGAGGGTATTACGACACCAACGGTGATGGAATTTATGAGGAAATTTTTGCCCTTAAAGAAGATTACACATTGGCTAAAAAAGTCGTAGCTAAAGAAGAGGTGAATATAGGTAAAATGAAAATAGTGGCAGTGGAAGGCGATTTTAATGGTATAGCTTTTGTACCATTAGATAATGCTCCAACGCCACGAAAATATTCAAATGAATAAATAGAGGGGGGGATTACCTCCTCTATTGCTATTTATAGAAAGGAATGATGAATGATGGCTTTATCTGGTAGTTATAGTATAAATTTCCCCGGTAGCTCCAACCACTCATTAATATTCGAGTGGAGTGCAACACAAAGCATAACTAACAACACATCCACAATTACAATGAAAACTTACTTTAGTAGTAAAGCTGGATATAATTTAAATGCTAGTAATATCCCTTTGCAGACATGGATAGATGGCTATTCTGAAAATACTAAGAAAAATATTAGTACATCAGGAGGGAAAAAAATATTATTAAACACTAGAACCAAAACTATAAATCATAGTTCAGATGGTACTAGAGTAGTTAATTTAAGAGCTATATTAGATATGAACGGGGTGTATTCTAGTGGTAGAAATTTAGGAAAGGCAGACACTGGAGCAAAAAGCGTTACGCTAAACACAATACCTAGAAAATCTACTCTAACAAGTGCTAAAAGTTTCACCGCTACGAATGATTACAGTTGTACAGTAGATAGAAGCTCAACAGTTTTCATCCATAAATTAATTATAAAACATGGCTCACAAACATTGAAAACTGTATCTGATATAACCACTTCAAAAAACATATCTTTCACGCAAGAGGAAAATGAAAAATTTTTACAATTATTAGGAACTAATAAAGAAATTACTTTAGTTTTTTTGTTAGAAACTTGGAAAAGTGGCTATACTAATATGGTAGGTAGCAATACTTATAACATAAGACTTTTTAATCCCGGTAAATCTAAGCTTACTTCTCTAAAAGATGATTATAACATAGGCGAGCAAATAGTTTTTGATATAGACGCTTATAAAAATATTTATAAGCACAACATAAGATATTCCTTTGCTGGGATAACTGGAATTATAGCAACTAATGTTATAGAGGGGAGAGTAGTTTGGGACACCTCTCTAATAAAAGAGAAGTTGTTTAATGCTATTCCAAATACCCACAAAGAAACTGTAAATTTAATATTAGAGACTTATTATGGTAACACAAAGATAGAGGGTGATACCATAGTACAAAAGACATTAAGAGTAGTTGAAAGTTACCCTATTTTTACTGGCGATAACATCACCCTAACTGATTATAATACCTCTAGTAATAATATTACTCAGGATAGTTATTATTTTATTCAAGGAATATCTAAAATAAGAGTATACATCCCTTCTACTGATTTAGCTCAACCTCAAAATGGAGCTACAATAAAAAAATATATAGTAAGATATGACCAACAAACAGTAGAATCACTTAATATTGAAAGTCAGTATATAGATTTCCCAATAGAAGTTGGCTCTGATAATTTGGTATTTATAACAGCAGTAGATAGTAGAGGAACAAGCAATACAATAGCGAAGTCTATTAATATATTGCTTTATGACAATCCTAGATTAAGTATAGACGCCAACAGGAACAATGGTTTTGACGAACCCACTACGGTAAACATCACAATCAATTATTCTCCTTTAATAGTAAAAGATGTTGAAAAAAATCCCATAGTCTCTTGTAAGTGTTTTTATGGTTTATCTGAACAAACATTAAACAATGGAGAAAACGTTGCATTGACTACAATAAACAACACTAGAAAAAAGGGGACGCATAATCTCCTTTTAGATAAAACTAACAGATATATAGTTAAAGTAGAAGTAACGGACAAATTAGGTAAGAGTTCATCGGTTATCACTAGTGTAGATAAGGGTGTGCCTATTATTAGTGTAGACGAAGATAGAAAATCTATAGGTATAAATGGTTTTCCAAGGGAGGCTGAGAGGCTTGAAATAATGGGTGAAGGAGCTATTGTTGACAAGGAACTGTGTGTGAGAGATGAAAAACAAAATAAAATGTGCGGAATGACTTACGATGGTTATAATAATAAACTATTTTTTTATAATAGGGAAGATGATACTACTGAAAGAAATCCTGTCAACTTAAATGTTAATTCTATAGATATAGGAGAGTTAATAATAAAAGAGGATTTAGGCGAAGGTCGCAGTATAATTAGATGCGGAGATGAAATTATATCATTTAATGGTAATAAGGAATTGTGGTCTGGAGCTTTATATCCAGCAAGCTCTTTTGATATTGAATTGGCAGTCCCTATTTATAAATGCCCAAATGGTTGGATGTTAATTTGGTCAGATTATTCAGCTAGTAATGGTACTGCTAACGACTATGATTGGAATATAACATATATTCACAAAAATACTGCATTATTAGGGCAAACTGTAGGATTAAATCAAATCGTGGGAACAGGTTTAACTACTGACGATACTAAAAAAAATACGGTGGTAAAATATATATATGTTACTAATGGAGGGAGGGGAATTAAAGGTCATGGAGACAATGGAGGAACTAACCTTCAAAGAAGCGTAGTGTTGAGAAAAATTTATGTTTGGTAAAGAAAGGGTGTAAAAGATGGAAACAGCGATTATCGGTAAGATATTAGAAATGGGAGGGGTGGTAGCGATGTTGCTTTATGGTTATTTTCAAGTTAAGAAAGACCACGCAAAAACACAAAAACAGTATGAAGATTTTATAGAATATGTAATGTCTGAAAATAAAAATAGAGAAAACGAATATTTAAAGACTATTGACAAACTGTCAGATTCTCTTAGTGTAGTCAACAAGATGAGCGACACTCTCGATGAAGTTAAATCTGATATCACTAAACTAAAAGAAGAATCAATAAAGAGGAGTGAATAACATGAGTGAAATACAAAAATTTGATGAAGATATATACGAGAAAGTCTGCAAAGAAAATAAAGAGTTTTTAGATGATTATGAGTTAGAAATGAAAAGTAGAGGACTAAAAGAGAAGACTATATATCAATATTGTGCGGATATAAAATTATTCTTTTGCTACAATTACACCGAATTAAAAAACAAACCAATAATATTATTAAAAAGAAAGCAATTTAGAAGATTTTTCATAGACTTCCAAGAAACTGGAGTATCTAATGCTAGAGTAAACAGAGTGCAATGTTCTCTCAGAAATTTTTTAGAATATTTAACTTCTGATGAAGATGTGGTAGATGACTATGACGTGGAAGTAAATTATATGAGAAAAATAAAAGGATTGGTTAAAGAGGAGGCTAGAGAAATTATCTTCCTTAGTAATGAAGAGATAGAGAGACTGATAAAAGCCTTAATTGAAAAGGAAGAATATCAGAAGGCTCTACTTATAGCTCTTAGTTATGAGAGTGGAGCTAGAAGAAATGAGATATTCCAAATTACAAAAAGTTCATTGCTAGATAATGAAACCAATCAGACAAATGAAGTCATTGGTAAAAGAGGCAAAAAATTCAAACTTAGGTATTATAGTAAAACCAAAGAGATTTTCAAATTGTATTTAAAACAAAGGGGGAAAGATGATTTTGACTACCTTTGGTATAAAAAAGACAATGATGTAATTACTAAGATAGGATATAGCACTTTATATCAATGGATAGTTGACTGTAGAAAAATATTAGAGGGTATAACTGGAGAATACAAATGCTTCAACCCACATAGTTTTAGACATAGTTGTGCAGAAAATTTAGTTAATGGTACACATTTTATCTTAAAGGAGTTAGGTAAGGAAAAATTAGAGCTAGAACAGGTAAAACTCCTTTTACATCATAGTAGTAGCGAAACAACTGCTGGTTATATTATCAATACAGACTCTAAAGAAGAAGAAGAACTATTTAGCATATAGGAAAGAGAGAGGAAAACCCCCTCTCTCTATATTTCTTCCCAATTTTATTTTTTTATTTCTTCCCAGTGTATCTTTAATACTTTATCCGTTGGGATGATACCATTGCGAAGAACTATTACCTTCCCATAAGTCATACATTCTTCTATTTCTCTAATAGTTTTTTCTAATTCCTCTGTACCATTAACTACATAATCAAAAACGGTGTTATTCACTATTTTTATAGTAATTCTATACTTTAAAACTTCGATTTTATTTACTGCCACTTCTTCTTTTTTGCTGTTTAAGTGTTGCTCCACACTTGTTTCTTCG
>RCNI01000466.1_pt1 | contig 24950 bp, 18 predicted proteins | sample 2041151 | NCBI WGS metagenome assembly RCNI01 (sample SAMN09708214, study PRJNA481090) | feces metagenome | isolation source: feces | place: Antarctica: Albino Rookery | reverse complement strand
ACTATAAAGAGTTGAATAATCAAATTTAATTTAACGTCCAACTTTTGGGGGTCACTTCATATTTCATCATATTCAACAATCTCAACGGTAGTCTTTCAATTTTTCACGGGTAACGGTGTAAAAACGTCCCACTTTTTTGGACGATGCAGAATACTTCTGTCCCGGCAGCACGGATATTTGATAGGTGGAGTAAGACAGTGCATTGGGGGCTGGCTCCAATTTCCAATACTGCTGTAGAACATTCCTCACTTGATGACGCTCCACTTTTACCATAGAGTAATTGAACAACGCTAACAGGTCGTTGATGCAGAAATCTACCACATCCACCTGCATTGTGTCCATGATGTCAAGCAACAGTTCTGCCATATCAAGTTCAATGCGACTACGGTTGCAGCGGATGATTTTCTCCAATGCTTCCGTGCGGATGAGTGAGGGAGAAAACCACATACGACTTTCTTCTTTGGTGGTTGGATTTCGATATTGTAGATGGTACAGAAATGCAGGTATCTCTTCTTTCAGTTTCTGAAGAAAAGAGGTGTCGTCTTTTTCCAATCTGCTAATCTTTTTCACCCAATAGCGTGTTTCCTCTGGCTCAATGTAAACAGGGAAATTCTCATTATTAGAACACAATACGAATTTGGCGAAAAACTGCACTTCATAGCGGTCTTTGCCCTTTGCCTCCATCTTGTATGAGTGTGCCGTACTGAGGTTCTTCAATCGCTCGCTATCTTCCCTACGGTTGAGTAGCACCTCGTCCACTACTATCATCAGTTTGCCTGCCCAGTCGGCATTAAACTGGCTCCGAAAGTCCTCATTGGTGTTGAATGTCACGTTCTCTTGAAACAACGCTTTCAGAAAATTCAGGAACGTACTCTTACCAGTGTTCCGTTCTTCCGACACTAATAGAAGTATCGGTAACTTCTGTGTTGGTTTTAGGTACAACAGTTGAAGATAATCCATTCCCAATTCGTATTGCTCACCAAAGATGTGTTCAATCAAGGATTGTATATGACTAAACTCGCCTTCTTTTGGAATGTGGGTTATTGGCTCATAGAGATTATAAAAGTTATTCACGTTCAAACGGTAATCTGTATGACTTGGCATAGTGCAAAATCCATCATATTTCGGAATGAGTGCCGCTTCATCCTTACCGTGGTCTAATCGGAATATACTCATTTTCCATTCAACCCGCATTTTGCGAAATGACCCATTCATCATCGGCTGATTGATTATACGAAACAAGGTTGTGCCGATGCGGACATACTCCTCTTCAATATTCTCAACTTCTCCACTTGCAGAAGTAACAAGTGCATTATCAATCTTTTCCATAACCAGATATTTTATTGGTTTCTCCCAAGATGCGCTTCACGTCTGAGAAGCGGTATCTTACTTTGTTTCCCACCTTGATTGCTTTCAGGTAGTTGCGCTTGTTCCAAAGCCATAAAGTGGTGTCGCAAACGCCACACATTTCTTTGACTTCCTCACGTGTCAGCAGTTTGTCTTCATTGGTGGCTTTGAGCGCAACAGCCACCTCATTCACTGCGCGACTAATAAGTTCATCAGAGAAGTGCCGTAAGTCTTCACTCGTAATCTCCAATTTGATATTAGCTGTGCTATTGGAGATGATTTGCATTAAATCTGTCATAGCATATTTGTGCTGCCCGTAGTACGATGCAATCACTTTGGCAGCATTATAAATGATTGCGCCACCGCTCCGATATTGGAACGATGGCGCAAAAGTATAAATGTAATTCGTTATAATTCAATGAATTGTGTTTCGTTGTTTTCACTGAAATCATAAACGAAAGAAACGAAATGTAAAGCAATCAATTTGGTTCATCTGAAAATGGTCTTATCTCAATGTCAATACTGGATTTTGAATAAGTTGGTCTATAACCGGGTGGTAAATGGCTCCATCAGTAACCGCTGTAATTGTCGTAACTTTATTGCCTCCATCTTTCGATGAAGCACCACAATGGTAAATCTGTTCATCAGCCGTTTGGTAATCAATGACAATATACCTGTCGTGGAATATTCCCCCAGACATTTGCAACGAAATGGTAACATTGGGATATTCACGGCAGAAATCGTTAAACTCGGCTTGGTGCAACCTATTACCGATATTGTCAGAGAATACTACAACATTTACATTAGCCGGAACATTTTTAAGGAGAACCAATGTCTTCAATCCGATGTAATTATCGACTACAAATATCGTTTTCTTGGCGGTTGCATAAATCTGTTGGTAAGCCAAATCCGATTCAACGGGTTGCCCATTGAGTATCAACCAACCCCTTCTTATTGAAGGATTGCCAAAATCAAGCATGACATTTGCCAGTTCCGACTTTGTAACGACATTACCCAAAGCACCTATTATATCGGCAACTTTATCATCAACGGCTGATAGGGATTTGCGCAAATCAAGCAGGTCTTGTGTGTTTTGGGTTGTCTGTAATGACAGTTGCAGATACTCCCTTTGCCCCAATAATGGCTGATTATCTACGATATAGTCTTTCATCTGTTTGAAGATGCGAATCAAAGCCTTACTTTGCTTGGTTGCCAAATCTCCTTTTAGAACAGTCATAAGCATATATATACCTTGTTCCGTAAAGGCATAAGGGTTGTATCTACGACCTCCCCAACTTGAGGTGGAATTTTTGCACCTCAAGATTTCACACTCTTCATCAGACAACTGAAACATGAAGTCTTGCTCAAACTTTTCAATGTTGTTCTTTACTTGGCGGTTAAAATCTTTGGTGCTATAGCCATAGATTTTGGCTAAGTCCATATCCAGCATTACGCGAACACCTCTAATGTTGTATATATAACCTTTCAGATATTCGGCATTGATTTCTTGGGCGATGATGTCTTTATCCATATCATTAAATTAATTGGGTTCATACTTTTAGTTATTTGCTTCTGTGAGGTAAGCTTTCCACTCATTGATAAGCGACCGTTCAATACCGTTGTCTTTTATTTTCCCTTTGTTTGTACTGTCATTCAACTTCTTGATAGAAATTTGGAGGTTTCGCACAGTCTTCAAGTCGCAATTCGGTAGTTCATTGGTAAGTAGCTTATGGAATGTTGTCACATCACAGCCTGTCAGAATTTCTTCCTCTTGAAGGGCAAAATACAATCGTGCCAAATCAGTACCTGTGTGCTGCGTTGAAACTCTCAATTTTATCTTCTCCAAAATCTGTTCTTGATTTCCGTGAAGATAATCTTTCAGTGTGTGTGATGGCTGCTGCTCACCAGTTGGCGATTTTTCTTCGGTAGGTTTATCATCAAAAGACAATCTATTAATGGTTGTTTTTACTACACAATCATCCTCAATAGCCTTTTTCTCCTGACGGAAATTCTGCCAATCCTCTTTTGTTCTCATTTTGTTACGAATACTGCTGTTGATAACCACTTTAATCATTATGGCAGCTATCTTTTTCTCAAAAAAGTTGTTCGCTGGGTTATGTGTTTCAGCTTCCAGTTGAGTAACCATAGTTTCATAGCACTTGCCGTAATACAGCCATGCCAACATTGCAGGAACTATTGAATCGTTTTGCAAATTGCGAAACTCCCCAACCAATAGTCTTGCAGCATCGGCATCTGCCGAATAGCTTTGCAAACGGTGTTCATCGGCAAGGTCTCCATGACACTCATCTTGATATTTACGCATCATTTGAGGGGTGAGTTTCCAGCCTAATTTGAAAACCTTTTGCAAACCGATTGCCAATTTGTTATTCACTTCGGCAACGAATCTGTCATATTCTTTTGGATGGCTGTTGAGCCATTCTTTAACATCCTGTTTGAATTGTTCGAAATCTTGTTTTGCCATAGTCTTTCCCTTATTAGTCCAACAAGTGAACAAGTTCTTGTTTCATTTCCTCGTCTATTTCTCTATATCGGCGAAACGCTTTGCTACCTTCCTTGTGTCCCGATACCGATGAAACAAGATCTGGGTCTTTCACCTTCTTATACATATTGCCAATGAATGTCTTTCGGGCAGTATGCGTGGTTACGACTTCATATAAATACTTCTGTTCAGGATTGCGAGTAAGTGGGTTAAGCACTGTGACAACCCTATCAAGTCCGGCCAATCGGAACGCTTCTTTGATGGCTTGATTATATTTCTGCTCTGATATAAAGGGAAGCAGGGTTGCTCCTGTATAATCTTTGTAGCGTTCAAGTATAGTTTTCGCAACACTATTCAGTGGCACTCTTATTGTCCGAGGATTATGGCCGCGTGTCTTTTCTTGTATGTATTCCAACGCTCCGTTCACGATGTTTTTCTTTGTGAGCTTATAAAAGTCGCCTACACGACAACCTACAACAGATTGGAACACGAAAATGTCACGCTGAATGGCAAGTTGCGGACGGGCAGACAAATCAGCTTCAAACAATTTGTCACGTTCTTGAAGGGTAATATAAATCGGAGTTCCATAAAGACATTCTTCCAAAGGGAACTTGTCAAACGGTCGATTGGTGGTCTTGCCTTGATTATAGCACCATATAAAAAAGGTGCGTATGCGTGAGAAACTGTCTATAAGGGTGTTCTTCCCTCTCGGTTGAGGAGTCCGTTTCTCGGGAATGGTTTCGTATATATCAGGATATTCTTCTGCATACATATATTCGTTCTCCATAAAATCCCACATATCGGCAAGCGTCTCTTTGGTTGTAGTATGGATGTCAAGGGTAAAATGTTTCATCCCACGCCTTGTTTTTCTGACAAACAATTCATAGCGCATGAGTGCCCTTTTTACTACACGGAAGTTCTTTTTTCTTACCTCCGAAAGACTGTGTTTCTCTAAAAACTCATCGAAAAGTTCTGCAAAAGTAGGTGGATTCTCTATCGCCAGTTCTTCTTCTGTCTTGTACTTTTCGGGATGATGGAATTTGTCTATGACTTCTCCGAGCCATTCACTTCCTGCATCCTCTTTGTATTCTTTCTCAATCATTCGGGTCAATGCCTGCACCTTATGGTTCAAGTCCATTTTCTCGTTTTCCGACACCAGAGCTACACGATCCTTATAACCCTGTCGCTCAACACTCCAATGGTTCGGGCTGATAACAAGCTCGCTTGCTGCCTTGATGTCTTTCTTTCCATCACGTAAACGAAAATAGATAGTAGCCTTAGTATCTACATCGTTCTTTTTGGCAGTCTTCCGTATAAATGCAGTCACTTTCATAATCTTCGATTTTATTTCTGGATTGAACACTGCAAAGTTAATGAATTGTTCCCAAAATGTTCCCAATTATCCCGAAATAATTTCAATCTCACTAAATTTAATTTTATCTACTGATATTCATAATACATTAATATACATTCATATACGTATAGTTTTTCCTGTGAATTATATTTGTTCCCAACTCTTGGTATTTAATATTTCAAATGCGGGTCTGGGTACTTCCGGAGGATTTGAGTTGCAGGTCGAAGCCCGTGGCGGTGCCTCTTTCGAGAATCTGGTGGCGGCTGTGGATACCTTGATGGCTTATGCTTCGAAAAGCGATGCGTTCGCAGGACTTTCTTCTTCCTTGCAGGCGGAAATTCCGCAACTTTATTTTGATGTTGACCGTGACAAGGCGAAGTTCCTCGGCATACCGATGGCGGATATATTCTCTACGATGAAGGCCTATACCGGTTCGGTGTATGTCAATGACTTCAATATGTTCAATCGTGTGTATAAGGTGTATATCCAGGCTGAAGCTGATTACCGTGTACGCAAGGACAATATCGGAATGTTTTTCGTGCGCACTTCCGGTGGTGATATGGTGCCGCTGACCGCACTGGGTGAAGCGGAATATACGACAGGACCGGGAAGTATCCGCCGTTTTAATATGTTCACGACGGCAATCATCCGCGGTAATGCGGCTTCCGGCTATAGCTCGGGTGAGGTGATGGACGAACTGGAAAAGATTGCCCGCCAGCATCTGCCTGAGACGATAGGGCTTGAATGGAGCGGTCTCTCTTATCAGGAGAAACAGGCCGAAGGACAGATGGGACTGGTGCTGTCGCTGGTGTTCCTTTTCGTGTTCCTCTTCCTGGCTGCCTTGTATGAGAGCTGGCTGGTGCCGATCTCCGTACTGCTTTCGTTGCCGGTGGCTGGTTTGGGTGCTTATCTGGGTATTGCCGTTTTAGGACTGAACAATGATATCTATTTCCAGATCGGTTTGGTTACCTTGGTCGGACTGGCCGCGAAGAATGCGATTCTGATTGTTGAGTTTGCGAAGATGGAGGTGGACAAAGGTGTCGATGTCATTACCGCTGCAAAGACGGCCGCATCGCTCCGTTTCCGTCCGATTCTGATGACGTCGCTCGCTTTCGTGTTGGGTATGCTGCCGTTGGTGATGGCTTCCGGTCCGGGTTCTGCCAGCCGCCACTCTATCGGCACCGGAGTTTTCTTCGGTATGATTGTAGCCATAACGGTGGGTATTGTGCTTGTGCCTTTCTTCTTTGTGATGATATATAAGTTGAGAGACAGAATCGCAGGGATAAAGTTCGGCAAACCCCGTGTGAAAAATCTGGAATCGTAAGGTGTTCGTTTAATCTACAATTTTAATTCTATGAATAAAATATATATATGGGCTTTGGTTGTCATGGCTATGGTGGTATCTTCCTGTAAATTGGGCAAGAAATATACCCGGCCTGAACTTGATTTGCCCGAGACCATTGACGGTGTGAAGGGAGACACCGCTTCTGTCAGTGGCATCCACTGGCAGGATCTTTATCAGGATACTGTATTGCAGAATCTGATTCGTCAGACCCTTGAATATAACAAGGATTTGCAGGCTGCGGCCGCACGGGTGAAGGAGATGATGGAGAGCAGGCGCATCAGCAAGGCTGACCTGTTCCCTAAAATCGACGCACAGGTGGTGGGCGAATACAAGGATGCCGCATCCACTTCGCATACCTATGGGGGTAAGGGACTGTTGTCCTGGGAATTGGATATCTGGGGAAAATTGCGTTGGGCCAATCAGGCGGCCTTGGCGGATTATCTAGGCAGCGTTGCCGGTGAGCGTGCCCTGCGTATCACTTTGATTGCACAGGTGGTGCAGGCTTATTTTGAACTGACGGCCCTGGATCAGGAGTATGCGATTGTCAAACAGACTCTGGCTGCCCGTCAGGAGGGGGTCAGATTGGCAAAGCTGCGTTTCGAAGGGGGACTTACCTCAGAGACCTCCCTGCGTCAGGCTCAGGTGGAGCTGGCCCGTACTCAGACTTTGATTCCTGATCTGGAGAAAAGTATCCGGATGAAGGAGAATCAGATTGCCTTGCTGGCCGGACAATATCCAGGACCTGCTCAGCGTGGGAAAGGGCTGGAACAGCAGAAATTGCCTGATATGCTGCCGGTAGGACTGCCTTCGCAATTGTTGGAGCGTCGGCCGGATATTCTGAAGGCGGAATATAAATTGCGTGCTGCACATGCCAAGATCGGGATTGCCTTTACAAGTCTGTTTCCTAAAATCACTCTGACCGGCAAGGCCGGATTGGAAAGCAGCTCGTTGTCTGAGTTTCTGAAATCTCCCTACTATTTCTTTGGTGGTGAATTGTTGGAACCTGTATTTAATATGGGAAAAAACCGTGCGAAATTGCGTGCCGCAAAAGCTGCGAGAGAGCAGGAGGTATATTCTTACCAGCAGACAGTTCTGGCCGCTTTCTCGGAGGTCAGCAATGCGTTGATCGCTTCGCGTAAAAGCCGTGAGATCCGTGAATCCAGACAGAATCTGGAGCGGGCTTCCCGTTCAGCCCTTGATCTGGCAACTTTGCAGTATATAAACGGTATTATCAATTATCTGGATGTACTTGATGCACAGCGTAGCTATTTTGATGCACAGGTCGGTTTGAATAATGCGATCCGCAACGAACTCCTGACCACCGTACAGTTGTATAAGGTGTTGGGTGGCGGTGATGAATAAATGTTTTTTGTGTATGTTGTCAGGTGTACAGCATACTCTTTGATAGTTGGAGCGGATCCTGAAATCCGGTGCCGGAACAGGGGTTCGCTTCTTTTTTTCCTCTTCTGTCCGCTGGAAGGGATATGCCTTGTTTGCCTCCCTCTCTGACCTCTCTCATTCTTATATCAAATATATATCAAAGATATCTCAAATATATCATAAAGATATGCGAATATATAGTTGTGATATGGATATGAAGGAAGAGATCTGGCTTTAATGGATGTTTGTGTAAGGGGGATGGTTGTTTTTAGGTAGTCATGTTTGAAAAGTGGTTAATTTTAGGTATGTCTTTTTTCTGGCAGCCCTGTTAAGTTTGTGACTTTTAAAATAAAGTTATGAGTCAATCTATTGTGAGGGTGGTGAACTTGTCGCATCGTTATAATATACAGTGGGCGATAAGGGAACTGAATTTTGAAATACCGGAGCGTGGGATTTATGGAATGCTGGGTTCTAATGGTGCCGGTAAGTCTACAACCATGAATATCTTGTGCGGAGTGTTGAAACAGACTGACGGAGTGGTCTATATCAATGGCATCGATACCCGCAAGGATCCTATCGGAGTAAAGGAGAATATCGGTTTCCTGCCACAACAGCCTCCTTTGTATAAGGATCTGACTGTCGAGGAATATCTTGATTTTTGTGCCCATCTGCATAAGATGTACGGAAAGCGGATGCATGCTGCCGTGGAAGAGGTGATGGAACATTGCGGTATCAGTCATTTCAGGCGGAGACTGATAAAGAATCTTTCCGGTGGGTATCAGCAGAGGGTAGGTGTTGCGCAGGCTGTCATTCATAAGCCTGCGCTTGTCGTTTTGGATGAGCCCTCCAATGGACTGGACCCTAATCAGATGAAGGATATCCGTCAGTTGATAAAGAATATTGCGCAGGAGCGCACGGTGATTCTCTCTACACATATTCTTTCTGAAGTGCAGGTTTCGTGTGATCATGTCATGATGATTGAACAGGGACGCTTGGTTTTTATGGGAAGTGTGGATGAGTTTGACAATTATGTGGTGCCCAATACCCTCTTTGTCTCTTTCAGACAGTCTCCGCTGAAGGGGCAGCTTGAGCAGATTGAAGGGGTGGCGGGAGTGGAGGAACTGGATGCGGGTAGTTTCCGTATCCGTTATACTGAAGTGCAGAAAGTTACGGATCAATTGATATACGAGAGCGTAAAGAATGGTTGGCATATTGCGGAAATCCGGGTGGAAAAGAGTTCTTTGGATAATATTTTTGCTGAAATGTCCGGAAAAGCGCGTAAATAATAGGAGGGATTATGTTTAGAATGATATTTAATATTGCGAAGAATGAGCTGGCATTGCTCTTTTATTCGCCTGTTGCATGGATGATACTGGTTGTTTTCGCTTTGCAGGCCGGTATGAACTTTTCGTCGACGATGGAGCGTTTCAACGTCATGGCTGATATGGGAATCAATATCGGTGATGTGACCTATTCGATTTTTTCCAATCCCTGGCGAGGCCTGTTTACGGAGATGGAGGCTTATCTCTATTTTTATATTCCCTTGCTGACGATGAGTATATTGAGCAAGGAGATGAGCACGGGATCTATCAAACTACTTTACTATTCGCCGATAAGCAATGTAGAGATTATATTGGGCAAGTTCCTGGCCATGATGTTTTACGGCCTCTGTATGATTGCCGTGTTGTTTTTGATTGCCTTGTGTGGCGACTGGCTGGTCAAGGATTTTGACTGGGAGCTGGTGTTGTCCGGTATTCTGGGACTTTATCTGCTGCTGTGTGCCTATGCTGCAATCGGAGTGTTCATGTCCAGCCTGACTTCCTATCAGATAGTTGCCGCTGTCGGTACGTTGGCGGTGTTGGTTGTGTTGGGTATGGTGGGCAGTTGGTGGCAGGAGTTCGACTTTATCAGGGATATCACCTATTGGCTTGCTATCTCCGGAAGAAGCAGCAAGTTTATAGGCGGACTGATTTGCAGTGAGGATTTGCTTTATTTTATTCTGGTATTCTGTTTTTTCCTTTCCCTTACGATTATCAGGCTGAATGCTGTCCGTCAGAAAATTCGTTTCTCGCTTACTTTGGGAAAGTATTTGGGCGTGATTCTGCTCTTTTGTTTTTTGGGGTATATCACATCACTTCCCCAGATGAAAGTGTATTATGATGCGACGGCTACAAAATCCAATACTCTGACAGTCCAAAGTCAGGAGATTATCGGCAAGCTGGATGGGAACGTGACAATCACGACTTACATCAATGCGCTGGAACCTCGCGCTTCCTGGTATGCCGATGCCGGTTTTATCAAGCCTGATATGGAACGTTTCGAGCAGTATCTGCGTTTTAAACCGGATATCAGGATGAAGTATGTCTATTATTATGACAAGACGGAGAATCCTTCATTGGACAAGCAGTATCCGGATCTGGATTTGGAAGGCAGGTTCAAGAAGGTGTGCAAGACGAACGGATGGAGTAAGGTCAGATTCCTCAGTCCTGAGGAAATCCGTGAGAGGATAGATCTCTCCGGCGAAGGAAATATTTTCGTCCGGCAGATTGTGCGGGAGAATGGGGAGAAGGCATGGTTGCGTATTTATGATGACACTCAGCGTTTCCCTTCTGAAAGGGAGATTTCGGCCTCGTTCAAGAGGATGGTTATGGAGTTGCCTAAAGTCGGGTTTGTCTATGGCGAAGGGGAGCGTAGCTATGAAGGGGGAAGGGACCGGGATTACCACACTTTTGCAAATGACAAGAAATTCAGATATGCACTGGAAAATCAGGGATTTGATGTCTTGAAGGTAAAGCTGGACAAGATGGTGCCGGAAGATGTCAATATTATTGTCATTTCTGATATGAAGCAGTGGTTCGGGGCGGAAGAGGAGAAGAACCTGTGGCAATATATTGACAGAGGGGGAAATTTGCTCGTCTTGGGAGAACCCAGACGGCGGGAGGTAATGAAACCGCTGTTTGCCGAATTCGGTTTTGAGATGACTCCGGGCGAACTGGTGAAACGTGACGAAAATCTGGTGCCTGATGTGATTATCTCTTTCCCGACTGAAGAGGCCGGGAAGATTGCATACGACTTTGCAGGTATGCGGGCAAAGAACCTGGTGATGAGTACGCCGGGCGTTTGCGGCCTGGTTCAGTTAGAAGATAAAGGATATGAGGTGACGGAACTGTTCAGGACAGATTCTGCCGGGAATGTATGGAATGAGTTGCAGACTACGGATTTTGTGGATGACAGCCTGTGTTATAATCCCGAAACGGGAGAGCGGAAAGGAGTCTATGCTACGGTGGTGGCGTTGAGCCGCAAGGTAGGCGACCGGGTACAGAAGATTGTTCTGACGGGGGATGCCGACTGTATCTCCAACGGGGAGTTTGGCCGACGGACTAAATACCGGTTGAGGAATTACACTTTCGTGAGCGGAAGTTTCTTCTGGCTATCTGATAACCAGGTACCTATAGATATAAGAAGACCGGCTTCTCCGGACAACAGGGTATATATTTCTGATGGCAGGAACAATTTTGTGTATTATTTCTATTCCTGGATTTTACCCTTGCTGATTGCCTTGACCGGTATCATTATATGGATGCGCCGGCGAAGTCGCTAATAGGTATTCTTTTGTTATAATTTGCCTGATTTTGGTTATAGTATGGTGATAAGTGTTACTATATTTTTGTAATCGCTAATTAATTTATATATTGTATGTATCAAAAAGTAACGCGTGAAAAAAGGAGGCTGGGAATCAGGGGCGTCGTGCGGGTATTGCTTGCATGTTGCTGTGTCCTTTTATTCTCGCCTGAAAGTTATGCACGGAATGTCGGTGCTGTCTCTTTCCCAAAAATGCAGGAGGCAAATCCTGTAGTGATGAAGGGTAAAGTCGTGGATGTGAACAATTCTCCTCTGCCGGGAGTAAGTGTTGTGATAAAGGGCGGTCAGTATGGTGTTTCTACCGACGTGACGGGACATTTTAAATTGCTTGTTGCTGATAGCAGACAGGTGGTGCTGGTGTTTTCATTTGTGGGAATGGAGACCCAGGAAGTCGTTGTGACCGATTTTTCCAAGGAATTGTTTGTTGTTATGAAAGAGCAGGCCGAGACACTGGAAGAGGTGGTCAAGACCGGTTACTATACTACCACCAAACGGCGGGCTTCCGGTTCTGTTGCCGTGTTGACCCAAGAGGAGCTGAAGAACAGAATTCCGAATTCAGTAGATAATTTGTTACAGGGATTGGTTGCCGGCGTTGCAGTGACCAATGTGGGACGTCCCGGAGCAGAGGCTTCCATACGTATTCGGGGTACGAATACTATTGACGGAAGCAATGAGCCATTGTGGGTCATTGACGGTGTGCCTTTGCAGGATGAAATTCCGGAGTTTGACTCCAAGCAGGTGAATACCGGCAATCTGAATGAGATTTTCATGCATGGGGTAGCAGGAATCAATCCTTTGGATATTGCCAATATCACCATCCTGAAAGATGCTGCGGCAACTGCGATTTATGGTTCGCGTGCTGCTGGCGGTGTTATCGTCATCACCACCAAGCAGGGACAGGCCGGTAAAGTCAGGGTGAACTATTACGGACGGTGTGGTTTTGGATTGCGTCCGCAGAGGGATGAGGAACTGATGAATGCTTCTGAAAAAATAGCTTGGGAAGAGGAGTTGTGGAATGAATTTTCTGAAAAGAATTTTGCTTCCGGAGAAGGGAATGTGCCGGTTATCGGTATTGTGGGTATGCTGAAGGCTGACCGTTTGGGTAAAAACGGCCTGCTTTGGACTCAGGATGATTTTGAGAAGATGAGCGCAGAGGAGAAATCTGCTTATCTGGCCGGATTGTCGGAGAATTCGACAGACTGGTATAAGGAGATTTTCAGAAATTCATTCGAGATGTCGCACAATCTCTCTTTTTCAGGAGGAAATTCGAATGCTACATATTACGGTTCTGTCGGATATGTTACAGAAGAAGGTCTGCTAAAAGAGGATAAGTTTGACAAATACAATATGAGCCTGAAAGTCAACTGGACTCCTTCGCAGAAAATCAAATGGGGGATGGGCATGAATGCCTCTCAGTTGGTTTCTGACGGCCCTGCGATGAGCGTGGATCCTTTTTCGTATGCCTATTTTGCGAATCCGTACGAGAAGGTGTACAATGAAGACGGTTCTTACCGTGCGGACATGACCTTCACTAATTTGGGGGTTATCAACGAATCTTCGAAAAGACAGATGAAATATCCGGGCAACGGTTTCAATATTATCCGTGAGATGAAGGAAACGAGCGGAAAGGCCAAGAAATTCTCTGCAACCGGACAGGCTCACATGGAGTGGAATATTACCGGTAAGTTGCAGTTGTCAGGCATGCTCTCCTATACTTATATTGACCATAAGGAGGAAAATTATTTCGGGAAGGATACCTATGCGGCCTGGAAAGACCGTCTGAACTTTGACAATGAGACAGAGAACGCGTATGCTTCTATCGGACGTGCTTCCGGAATCAGCGAAAATTATAAAACGAGGGCCCAGCTTTCATATATCGACCTGTTTGCGGAAAAGCATTTCCTGAATGTGCTGGCCGGAACGGAGTTGCGTGGAGCCAAAAGCAAACGCTCCTATTTCAAGGAGTATGGATACGATCCTGAGACCGGTTTGTCTGCCATGCCGGAAAATCCGGTCCCGAATGATTTCGATGACGGCGATTATACCGACCTGATCAACAGACTGAGCGGTTTTACACGTTCTGAATCGAAGTATGCTTCGTTTTATGCTTCTTTGGAGTATTCCTTCATGGATCGTTATATCTTGAATGCCTCTTTCCGTACGGACGGTTCCAATAATTTCGGTTCTAAGGAGCAGTTCAATCCGACATGGTCATTGGGGACGGTCTGGAATGTCGATGAGGAAAGTTTCATGGAGGGAATCAGACCGGTCCTGAACCGTTTGACGTTGAGAGTGGCAACCGGATTTACAGGAAATGTGGTGCCGGGAAAGATGAAAAATCTGGTTATCGATTATAACAAGTATAGAAAGTGGAATGAGCTGCCGATGGGAGAGGTGAATATTGCTCCCAATCCTCATTTGCGCTGGGAAAAGACACGCGACTTTAAGGTGGCTTTGGATTTCGGACTGTTCAACGACCGGGTCAGCGGTATTGTGGAGACTTATTTCCGCAAGAGCATGAATGTCATTTCTGCCGTGAAGATGGTGTCCACAACAGGATTCAATACATTGTCCTATAATTCGTCGGAAATCAAGAATAAGGGTATTGAAGCCACTATCCGTACAAAAATCATTGACGGACATGATTTCAGGCTGGGACTGAATGCCAATCTGGCATGGAATCGTAATTACCTGAGCAAATATTTTTCACAGACAGGTGCCATCAAGGACGGCAAATATGTAAGATATCCGATAAATTCTATTTTCGCAGGCAAAGAGTTGCGCATAGATCCTTATGACGGACTTTATACTTATGAATTGAGACCGGATGCTGTTGTCAATACTGCCAATGATTTGCGTACTCTTGTCAATTACCGGTATTATCTGGGTACTTCCATCGCTCCGTTTACAGGTGGATTCTATTTGAATATGGCTTATAAAAATATCTCTTTGAGTGTGGGCGGCGCTTATTCTTTCGGAGGAAAGATTGATAACCGTGTTACTGATTATCCGGCTTCTTATGATGATATCGCCTATTCGTCTGCAGTAAAAGAAACTCCGCAGACCGGATACAGCGACTTGTACACCAATCATTTGAATGTCAGACGTGACCGGACAAACCGCTGGACCGAAAAGAATACGACCGGCGTGAAGTATCCCAGAATCGTGGATGCATACGGAGAAAAGTTGTATCTGGACCAGTATAATGTCACAAACCGTAAAATCACCAAGGGAAGTTTTCTGGAGAGTGTCTCTTATCTCAGAATCAGAGATATTACGTTGAGTTATGATATGCCGGATAAATGGCTGAAGACACTCGGTATGTCTTCATTCCAGTTGTCTTTGATGATGAATAATTTCTGGACATTTACCAATTTCAGCGGTATCGATCCGGAAACACCGGGACGTACCTATCCGATTACACGTTCGGTAGCTGTCGGTATTAATCTTGGTTTTTAAAAGAAAATAATCGGTTAACTGATGATTATGAGAAAATATACTTACTGTTTATTATTGGGAGCGGCACTTGCTTCCAGTTCCTGTGATTCCTATCTGGAAACAAAGACCTATGGACAGGTCCTGCCTGAAACGACGGCTGACTATGTAACCTTGCTCCATACCCATCTAAGGGATATTGAAGAGGGACATTCGGATTTTATTATCGGACATTATAATGATTTCTTCAAACTGGAATGTTTTTCAGACAATCTGAATGCCAGTCTGCACGACAGCAAGATCAAATTGTATAATGCTCCGCTGTATATCGGTTCTGCCGTAAACACGCATATCTATAAATCGCAGAATCTCTATGCCAGAATCAAGGATGCCAATATCGTTCTGGACCAGATTGCCGGCAAGGACGGGGAGGAGGAGCAGAAGTATTCTGCAGTGGCTTATACCATGAGAGGTATCCTTTATTACAATCTGTTGCGTGATTTTTGCGAGCCTTATGATGAGGCAAGGGAAGATAAGATGATGGGGATGCCGATTGTGGAGGAGTTCGATATGGAGGCAAAACCGGGAAGAGGAAATATCAGAGCCTTGAAGGAATTCATTATCAGTGATTTTGAAAAGGCCATAAAATTGAACATGACCGACAAGAAATATCTTCTGACTGCCGATGTGGCAAAGGCTTTTATGGCGCGGACCTATTTCTGGTGCCATGAATGGGAAAAGGCCATAAAGGTGGCGGAAGACCTGCTGAACAGATATCCGCTTGTCGAAGGGGAGGAATATGTGAATATGATTCAATCTGTCCCTCCTTATGAGACTCTGCCTTCAGGAGTGATATTCGCTTCGTTTTCCAAAGGAGAGGCATCGTATAATTTTAAGAACCATTATTCCAAGTATTCAAGATGCCGTCCGTTGGATTTCGACCTGGTGAATCTGTTCGTAGAGAAGGGACGTGATATCAGATATGCCATTTCATTTGACAAGAAGTTCTTGAATGTAAAACGTCTGAATTCGTTTGTACGAAGCGCTGAGATGTATCTGATTATTTCTGAAGCCTATGCCCACATGGGGAAAAATGACAAGGCTTTGAAATATTTGAATAATTTGAGGGCCAAGAGAATCAGTGACTATTCGCCTTTGACCATGAACAATCTGCCTGCAGTGGACGAGAAGGAGATGATCAAAGTGGATGCTTTGGGCAATCAACTCACTCCGTTGATGTCTTCTATCCTGCATGAAAGAAGGAAGGAACTTTATATGGAAGGCGACCGCTGGTATGAACTGAAACGTAACGGATGCCCGGAATTCTGGGTGGGTAACAATGGAATCAAGTATACCACTGAGAGATATCTTTATACGCTTCCTCTTTGGAAACTGGATTTGAATGTTAATCCGAAGTTGGTGCAGAATGCCGGTTATGATAAACTTTAAAATTGAAAGGTATGAAATATATGAAATATGTTTGTCTGTTTGTTTGTCTGTTGTCTGTGTTTGCCCTGACCGGATGTGACAATAGCGAGGAGATGACTCCGAGAATCGAGGAGTTGACCGATGTGAATCTGGTGATTCCTACCACCCGTCTGACTTACGAGGAGCGCGATATCATCAAAAATATGGCGGAAGAATATGAAAAGGCTGTCAGTGAGAATGCAGCCGTTAAAGAGTGAAAAACAAAATGATGGAAAATATGAAAAAGATAATATTTGCATTTGTCGCTGTTTTATTGTGTGTGGGGATGTGGAGATGTGCAGATGATGATAATGACGGTACCGATGTCTCGTTCAGAAGAGCCTATTATGTGTTGCCGTCAAGCGAGCCGCTGAAAGTGGAACTCCGCCTTTCTGTGCCTGCAGAGAAACAGGTAACCATCCCGTTTGAGGTGTCAGGGACGGCCGAAGAAGGAACGGAATATTCTCTTTCAGCTCATGAATTTACCGTCAAGGCCGGTTGCGATACGGCTTTTGTGGAAATCATGCCTCTGAATAATATGAAGCCCGGACGTGAGATAAAGTTGGCGTTGCAGGCTCCTGCAGGATTCCGGACCGGACTTTATGCCCAGACCATTATCCCTGTCGAGGTGAAGACAGCCTTTACCAGTTATTTCTTTCTGACTGATTTCAACCTTTATGAGGAGATGGAGTTCGGAGTACAGCTGTATGTCGGTTCAAAGGAGTATAAATATCCCTCTTATGACATGAGAGTGCCTTTTGAGGTGGATCCGGCTTCTACTGCAGTGCTCGGCACTCATTTTGAGATAGTGGGTGGAAAGAAAGAGTGTCTGTACAAGAAGGATGATTTTCTGGCACGGGCAAGAATCAGATGCCTGAAGAAGGAGAAGGGAAAGGATTTGCTGGTGCTCCGTCTGGTGGAAAATGAAAGTTATATGGTGGGACTGCAGAATGACAGGGCCTATATCCATATTAACGGCTCTGTCAATTTTGAAGATTTGAAGGGAAAGTGGAGATTCAAGGAGTTCTCTTCTAAAGAGACTATTGTGAATACGGCCACTATCGGCGGATTTGCCGATGATTTGCCTAATCTTCCGGTGAATACGGAGAATGATATCCTCTGTTTTGAAACGCGTGACGGCAAGAATGTCGTCAATACGACACAACTGACCGGAGATTTGAAGAATTATCTGTGCGATGGTGCTGAAGTGGTGGTGGATGATATTATTTCCGACCAGATGTATACGGAAGGCGGACGAAATGAATGGTCAATCCTGAGAGAGGTCCTGAAGACAACTTTCAGTGAGGTGAACCTTTCTTTTTCAGAGTCAAAGGTGAACAAGAAAAAGGCTGAGGTTGATTTCCGCCTGTTGGGTGACGGAGATGAACTGGAGTTGAGAATTGTGGAATATATTCCTACCGACTTTTTGCAGAAGGTGTATGCTTATTATAGCGATCCTGAGTTTGCCGGAGGGGATGACAATTTTAATCCGCAGTTGCCGATGAAGGGAAAATATACGATTGCCTTCAGGTTTTCAAAGGTGAAATAGCCTGTAGAATATATTTTTAGTTGTATATAGTGTCGAGGGGACTGGGTCAGAGATTTATTTCTGACTCAGTTCTTTTTTTCTATTTCCCTTAGGTTTTCCATTTTCTTCTTGCTGAGAAATCCGTTGATGTCTTCCAGATGTTCCGTGACTTTTTTATTGCCGAATTCATATACTTTTGTCACCAGACCGTTAAGGAAATCACGGTCGTGTGATACGACGATGACGGTCCCGTCGAAATCTGTCAGGGCGTTTTTCAGAATGTCCTTGGTTTTCAAATCCAGGTGGTTGGTCGGCTCGTCAAGTATCAGCAGGTTGACGGGTTGCAGCAGCAGTTTTATCATTGCAAGACGTGTCCTTTCGCCTCCTGAGAGCACTTTCACCTTTTTGTCGATGTCGTCACCGCTGAACATGAAGGCGCCTAAAAGATTCTTGGTGTTGTTTTTCAACTCTAAAGGTGTCACATCGTCAACGGTCTGGAAAACGGTGAGCGATTCGTCCATCAGGGAGGCTGCGTTTTGGGCAAAGTAGCCGATCTGGACATTGTGGCCTAAAGTCAGCTTGCCTGAATAGTCCGTGATTTCTCCCATAAGGCATTTGACCAGTGTTGATTTTCCTTCGCCGTTTCTGCCGACGAAAGCGACTTTTTCACCGCGCTGTATGGTGAAACCGGCATGGCTGAACACTTCGTGGTCTCCGTAATATTTGGACAGGTCGTCCACGATGACCGGATAGTTCCCGGAACGGGGAGCCGGCGGGAATTTCAGCCGTAAGGCTGAGGTGTCTTCTTCATCCACTTCCAGTATTTCCAACTTCTCCAACATTTTCACCCGCGACTGTACCTGCAGGGTTTTGGAGTAGGTACCTTTGAATCGTTCGATGAACTCCTTGGTCTCGGCTATCATTTTCTGTTGTTCGTCGTAGGCCTTTTGCTGTTGGGTGCGGCGTTCTTTGCGGAGTTCCAGGTATTTTGAATAGTTTACCTTGTAGTCGTAGATGCGGCCCATGGTCACTTCGATGGTGCGGGGCGTGATGTTATCAATGAATGTCTTGTCATGGGAGATGACTACAACGGCTTTACCGTTGTTGATCAGGAAATCTTCCAGCCATTGAATGGAATCGATGTCCAGGTGGTTGGTCGGTTCATCCAGAAGCAGGACATCCGGGTTCTTCAACAGCATTTTGGCCAGTTCGATACGCATGCGCCAGCCTCCGCTGAAGTCTTTGGTCTGGCGTTGCAGGTCTTCGCGTTTGAATCCCAGTCCCAACAGGGTCTTTTCAACGTCGGCTTCAAAGTGGGTGAGGTCTATGCTATAGAATTTTTCGCTTAAAGCGGATACTTCTTCAATGAGTTTGAAGTATTCCGGCGATTCATAGTCGGTACGTTCGGTCAGTTGGCGGTTTAATTCGTCAATGCGTTTTTCCATTGCGAACAGGGGCGCGAAAGCCTGCGAAGCCTCTTCGTACACCGTCCGTCCGTCTTCAGTCATCAGATGCTGGGGAAGGTAGGCGATGACGGTCCCTTTGGGAAATGTGACATTGCCGCGGGTGGGCTTTTGCTCTCCGGCAAGAATCTTCAGCAGGGTGGATTTGCCTGCTCCGTTTTTTCCCATGAGTGCTATTCTGTCCTTTTCGTTAATCTGAAAAGAGATGTCTTTAAATAAAGCTCTGTCTCCGAATTCTACGGTTAATGCGTCAACTGAAATCATAAATGTGTCGTTAATAAAACTGACTTGGCTGGAATTGTTTTGCCAAGAAAACTTTGCATAAAAAAAGAGTCAGGATAAACCTGACTCTTCGCCATTTGTACTCAGGGCGGGAATCGAACCCGCACGTCTGTTGAGGACACTGGATTTTGAGTCCAGCGCGTCTACCTATTCCGCCACCTGAGCAAAGAACTCGGCTGCAAAAGTAGAGATTTTTGAATAAATACCAAAGGAATTAGCTTTTATTTTGAAAACAGACGGACTTTTTTTTGTGATGTGTGGCTAAGAAATCTTATATTTGGAGGGTATATTTGCAAATGACTTTCATTGGCTTTGGCGCTTGAAAAACATAGTATGATGGCGGACGTGCCGATAGAAGCGATTGATGATTAATAAAATGAAGATAGCACGATGATTAAGAATGTAGTATTTGATTTGGGAGGCGTGGTGGTTGACTGGAGTCCCGAGCGTTTGCTGGCCACTTATCCGGGAGACAAGGAGTTGCCGGTTGCTCTGTTTAAAAAAGGTTTTTTCCAGAAATATTGGTCGGAATTTGACCGGGGTTCCATTTCGCAGGCGGAGATGGTGACTGCCATGAGTGTTTTTGCCGGACGTACTTATGCCGAATGTTGGGATTTCGTGGAGTTTATCAAGCATACGCTGGATGATCTGCCGGTGACCTGCCAATTGATTGAAGAGCTGTCTCAAAGGGGATTCCGTCTGTTCTGTCTGTCCAATATGTCTGTAGAGTATTATGATTATCTGAAGGACCGTAAGGTGTTTGCCTTTTTTGAAGGATCTATTATCTCTGCCCTGGAGCATACAATCAAGCCGGAAAAGGAGATTTACCGGATTCTGTTCGACAGGTATCAGCTGGTGCCTGAAGAGACGCTTTTTGTGGATGATCTGGCGGATAATGTTGAGGCGGCACGGAGTCTGGGCATACAGACGGTGCATTTTTCCGACCGGGTGGCTGCCATTCAGAAAATCAGGGAGCTTACAAAGTAGTTCGTTTTTTTTTCTTTACCTTGCGCATGATATGAAGGATTCCTCGACAGATTGAGGTGGTATATTAAATAAGTGAATATATGAGAAGATTTTGCAGTGTTTTGGCAATCATGTTGCTTTTTTCAGCAACTGTTTTTGCAGGTGACGGTATTCTTGAGAAATTGCGTGCAATCCCGCATATTTCGGATATCAAGACGTTGGAGGTGGCAAATTTTAAAGAGTACTATCAGTTTTATTTCGAGCAACCGATAGACCATGCCGATCCCTCAAAAGGGACATTCAGGCAGCGGGTGCTGTTGGGACATAATGATGTTTGTGCTCCCGTAATTGCGGAGCTGGAAGGATACGGCATCCATACGGCGGAGGCCGGTGAACTGGCAATGCTTTTCAACGGCAATCAGCTGACAATCGAGCATCGCTTTTTTGACAGCAGTGTGCCTGAAGGTGATATCCCTTGGGATTGTCTGACAATCAAACAGGCGGCCGATGATCAGCATGAGATTATCCAGGCGGTCAAAAAAGAGATTTATCCTGACTCCAAGTGGGTGACTACCGGTATCAGCAAAGGTGGTCAGACGACTATTTTCCACCGCTATTTTTATCCGGAGGATGCAGATGTGAGCGTGCCGTATGTGGCGCCTTTGAATCTGGAGTATATTGACCCGCGTCTGGAAAAGTTCCTGGATAGGTTGGGAAATGGCAAAGGCGGTTTCAATTCGATGTTTGCCGGTGAGGATGTGAATGCCGTACGTTGGACGGTCCGTGACTTCCAGTTGCTCTGTTTCAGGAATCAGGAGAGGCTGGCTGTCATGCTGGACTCTTTGGCACAGGCGAAAGGATATACCTATCAGACAGTGGGAGGAGTGAAACGTGCATTGCAGCTGTTGATTCTGGAGTTCCCTTTCTCTTTTTGGCAGTGGGGATATAATCCGGCGGATATTCCGGAAGAGGAGTCTGCGGAATGGAATGAGATTTTCGGCTATCTTGTCAGGGTGTCTTCGCCTGATTTCTTTGAGGATAAGTATATCGAGCGTATGCGTCCGTTCTTCTATGCGGCTTTGACGGAAACGGGAATGTATGCATATAATGTCAAGCCGTTCAAAAAGTATATGCCTGACGAGGACAATAGTATCGACTTTTCTTTTGCGATGCCTGCCGGAGTGGGACGGAAGTCCTTCAATGAAGGACAGATGAAGGCCATTGAGAAATGGTTGCAGACGAAGGCTGAAAAGATTCTGTTTGTATATGGAGGCCGCGATCCCTGGTATGCTACAGGTGTCAATCTGAAAGATAATTGGAAATGCCGGAAATATGTCCGTGGAGATATGAGCCACCTTTGCCGGATAAAGGATTTTGATCCGGTGTCCAAGGAGGATTTGATGGATACATTAAAAGAATGGCTGGAAGATTAACCAGCCATTTTTTATTTGTGGGTAAGTTCGTCGACGATGATGGTTGTCGCTCCCAGTTGGCTCTTGACATAGGCCAGGGCTTTCTCTCCGGCGGTCTGGGTGACGGTCGGATTGTTGATAAGCGAATCCAGCAGCTCTTTTAATTCGGTTCCGTTGTTGATGGAGAATCCGCCTCCCTCTTTGATGAGGGTTACCGCTTCATTGAATTTGTGGTATTTGGGTCCGAAGATAACGGGTATGCCGTAGACGGCAGCCTCTAACGTATTGTGTATGCCGACACCGAATCCGCCTCCGATGTAGGAGATGTTACCGTAACGGTAGACGGATGACAAGAGACCGATGCAGTCGATAATCAGAACTTCGCATTCGGCGATATCTGATGAAGCCTGTGTGTAGCGGGCTGTTTTCTTGTGGCATTTATCCAGAATGGCCTTGATGTGGCTTTCGCCTATTTCATGAGGGGCGAGTATCCATTTGTATTTTCCGGAGTAGTTGTTGATGTATTCCATCAGGATATCTTCGTCTGGCGGCCAGGTACTGCCGCATACCACTGCGGGCTGTCCGTTGCAGAATTGCCGGACAATCTCAATGTCTTTGGCTGCGTCGGCGATCTGTTTTACCCGGTCGAAACGGGTGTCTCCTGTCAGGTGGGTGCGTGTGATGCCGATGTTTTTCAACAGTTCGATGGATTGTCCGTCCTGTACGAAAAGACGTTCGAAGAAACCCAGCATTTTCCGGTGGAGTCCACCCCAGCTTTTGAAGAAAGGCTGTTCGGGCCGGAATATGGATGAGATCAGGTATACCGGTATCCGGTGGCGGTGAAGCTCGTTCAGATAGTTATACCAGAATTCATATTTGACAAATACGGCAGCATCGGGGCGGAAAGTCTTTACAAAGCGGGCGGCATTGCCGGGAGTGTCACCGGGGAGGTAGTAGATGTAGTCCGCACCGGTGTAGTTCTTGCGGATTTCATAGCCGGAAGGCGAAAAGAAGGTCAGCAGGATTTTTGTATCCGGCTCCATTTCGCGCAACCGTTCCATGACCGGACGGCCCTGCTCGAATTCTCCCAGGGAAGCGGCATGGAACCATACCAGACGGCCTTCACCGCGTTTGAATCCTTTTATCTCTTTACGGGCCTGTCTGCGACCTTTGGACAGCAATGACGCCTTTTCATTGAACGGGGCGGCAAGTCGTATGCCCAGTCCGTATGCCCGTATTCCGATGTTGTATAAAAATGCCATACTAAAAAAGATTGGATTGCAAAAGTACTATATTAATTTTCAAATATCCAAATAATACTATACCTTTGCACCGTCATTGTGGAAAGATTTGGCTGATTGCAACCACAGAAAAAAATTGCTAAAATGCATAACTTCTGAATTTCAACCATCCATATCCTTCCTTATAGTATTAATTAACCGTTTAGGTTGTTCCATTTATATTAAAGTTATGGGTTATTTATTTACATCAGAATCTGTTTCTGAGGGACATCCGGATAAAGTGGCCGATCAGATATCAGATGCAGTATTGGACAAAATCATCGCTTTTGACCCGGAGGCAAAAGTGGCTTGTGAAACGATGGTTACAACAGGCCAGACGATTGTTGCCGGTGAGATCACGACTTCTGCCTATATTGATGTGCAGCGTGTGGCTCGTGAAGTGATCAATGAGATAGGGTATACCAAGAGCGAGTATATGTTTGACGGAAACAGTTGTGGGGTGCTGTCTGCTCTCCATGAACAATCTCCTGATATCAATCGTGGCGTGGTGCGTGAGGATCCGATGGAGCAGGGCGCCGGTGACCAGGGGATGATGTTCGGATATGCCTGCAATGAAACGGATAACTATATGCCTCTTTCTTTGGAGTTGGCGCATCTCTTGTTGCGTGAGCTGGCAAAAATACGTAAAGAAGGACAGTTGATGCAGTATCTGCGTCCGGATTCCAAATCGCAGGTGACAGTGGAATATGGGGATGACAACAAGCCTCACCGTATCCATACGATAGTGGTTTCTACTCAGCATGATGATTTCATCAAGCCGGCAAATGAGACAACCGAGGCACAGCTGAAGGCAGACGAGACGATGGTGGAGTGGATAAGGAAAGATATTCAGGATATCCTGTTGCCCCGTGTGAAGGCCCAGTTGCCCCGCCGCGTGCAGAATCTGTTTGATAAAGAACTGATCCTTTTGGTGAATCCGACCGGTAAGTTTGTGATTGGCGGTCCTCATGGTGACACCGGATTGACCGGACGTAAGATTATCGTGGATACTTATGGCGGAAAAGGAGCACATGGAGGCGGTGCTTTCTCTGGAAAAGACCCTTCTAAAGTGGACCGTTCTGCGGCGTATGCCGCCCGTCATATTGCAAAAAATATGGTGGCTGCCGGTGTTGCAGATGAGATTTTGATTCAGATTTCGTATGCTATCGGAGTTGCAAAGCCGGTGGGTGTGTATGTAAATACTTACAATACGTCAAAAGTGACCTTGTCGGATGCTGAGATTGCAGAGAAAATCACCGATATTTTCGACCTCCGTCCCCATGCTATCATTGAACGTCTGAAGTTGTGTAATCCGATCTATCAGGAGACTGCAAGCTATGGACACATGGGACGTACGCCGGAAGTTGTCAAGAAGGTGTTCACTTCCAATTATTGGGAAACTATAGAGAAGGAAGTGGAACTGTTTACATGGGAGAAACTTGACTATGTGGATGAGGTGAAAGCAGCTTTCCACGATTTCAAGAAATAGAGGTAGCGGACTTAAAAACAGATAATCATATTGTTTTATAATTTTGAACCATGAAGCCAT
>RCNI01000625.1_pt1 | contig 24998 bp, 17 predicted proteins | sample 2041151 | NCBI WGS metagenome assembly RCNI01 (sample SAMN09708214, study PRJNA481090) | feces metagenome | isolation source: feces | place: Antarctica: Albino Rookery | reverse complement strand
CAACATATCAGACAGACTGCTGAATAAAGATGGGGTTTTATTCGTCTTTTTAATCATAAAATCTGCAAGTTTCTTGCCCCGAAGGTACTTAAAACTTGCAGATTTATCAAAGAATTTCATAAACTAATTTGCTGAATATCAATAGATAAAGATATTCTTAAGGGACGACTAATTAGAATGACATCTGTCAACGAAATACATTCCGTAAATCCGAGTTCCTCTGGACAACTTGTTCCTATGCAAGTTCGTCTGGAGGAATGTTCTTTATAGACCCTCCTGTCAGAAGAAGAACATAACAGGCATCCTACCGAATCATGTTTTCTCGCCGGAATATTCATTTCTATCCTTAGTTCAGACAAGGACTCCAATCCTTTCGTCCCCCAAAGGCCCTTCTTAAACACAAAAAAGCCGTTCCAACCACAAGGGATGAAACGGCTTTACTATGGAATGTCAAACTGAGAAATCCATCACTTTTTCATCAGTTGAAAATCTTAACGCCCACAAAGAATATACGTGGATTTCCTGGACCATAAATGTATCCTGGGTCACGGTCAACCCCTTTATCCAAATCCTTTTGATAAGTATTGAAGATATTTTGAACGCCAGCGTTCAATTGGAATTTCAAGTTTTCACTTAAATGGAAAGTATAATTTGCTTTAATATTAAAATCCATAAAATTAGGACTTCTTTCCATTCGGTCTTCTTCTATGTAACCAGCCAAATGAGGTACATACATCTTACCTGTATAGACACCAGAGAATGAGAAGTCAAAATTCTTCAACGGTGCTGAAGTAAATGTAAAGTAACCATAATATTTTGGCGTACGGAGCATATTCTTAGTCAACGTTTTTTCAGGATCCTCGCTCCATGCTACAGCTTTTGTATAGCGACTGCGCTGAGCAGTAAAACCAATCTGGAGTTGGGCTTCCTTTCCATGAGCAATCTTATAGTCGATATTGGCACCATAAACACGTGCTCCATCTCCGTTGCGGCGTTCCTTATAAGTTATGCCCGTTTCCGCATCTTCACCTACCGGATGCAAATAGAAGACATCATTCAACATGGTATAAAAACCTTCAATCAACAAGTTCGATTGGAAATGTCCCATGTGAAAAGTCCAATCGACAGAACCACTGAAACTATTTGACTTTTCCGGTTTCAATCCTTTAGCCATTCTAATCAACACCGGTTCACCTCCTACAGCCTCTACGTGAAGGTCTTCATCATAAGCTTGAGGAGCACGGAAGCCTGTCGACCATGTCAAACGAGTCTGCAAAGCATCACTCGGTTTCCATAACGCATTGATACGTGGACTGAAAATCAAATTATCCACCATATTGTGTTTGTCCAGACGAAAACCAGCCAACAAGGTAAAATATTTCATTTTCCATTCATTCTGGAAGAAAGCACTAGCAACCTTTGCAGTTTGACGCATGTCACGACCGTAGCCTAACATTCTATCTTCCAATTTATTATAATTGCCTTCCACCCCACCGGTAAATGTAGCTGGAGAGAAAAGACATTTATCCATATTTCCTACATACATAGCTCCCACTACCGCTGTCAAATCATCAGTAGAACCATACGCAGTAGAATCCTGCTTCATTCCATAATAACTGTTACGGTCGATATGCTGAACAGAACCATATACAGAAAGCTTATGCTTGTATTCATTGAAGAACACATCGTATGTCAAACCACCGCTATTGATTACGTGCTTAGTTTGCTCTGTGATATCCGTTTGATGCGGCTGCAAATCGAATTTGTTACCTCCACGACGGAATTCATTGGTTGTATGATATTCCAAACTGATACGGCTGAATTGAGAAGGACGGTAATATGCACGCAAGCCGAAAGTATTCATATTCACACGGCTGATATCAGAGAAGCCGTCACCATCATGGTCATACGGATTACGATTACGATAAGACTGGTACACTGCTATACCATAAGTATTGTCTGGAGAGACCAGTGAAGCATTGGCACCCACAAATTGTTCCCACGATTTGCTGTTATAATTCGACATCGTAGAAGTCACCTGGAAAGAGTTGCTCACCGGGTCTTTAGTGATGATATTGATAGTACCTCCCACGGCATTCGCACCGAACAAGGCAGAACCTCCACCACGAACTACCTCAATACGTTCAATCATATTCACCGGTATCTGCTCCAAGCCATAAACACCAGACAAGGCACTCATTACCGCACGGCTATTGATAAGAATCTGTGAATACGGACCTTCCAAACCATTGATACGAACCTGAGAGAAACCACAGTTCTGGCAGTTGTTTTCTACACGCAGACCCGACTGGAAATTCAAGGACTTGGCCAAGTCGGTTGAGTTGACAGTTTCGAACAACTTGTTACTCATTACATTGACTACCACAGGAGCCAATTTACGGCTGGTTTCATTGCGGTTGGCAGAAACAACCACCTCATCAGTCATAAAAGTAGATTCCTCCATGATAAAGTTCATATCGGCACTGAAATTCTTGCTAACCGTCACCTGTTTTGACTGGTTTTCATAACCGATTGACTGCACATGCACGGTATATTTACCGCTCGCCACATCTTTGAAACGGAAGTATCCGTCAGAATCAGTAACCGTACCTTTTCCTGTTTCCACAATGATGACTGCAGCATACGGAATCGGTTCTTCAGAACCTTTCACCACTACATGACCGACAATCATGTTACCTTCTTTTACCTGCTGTACCTCTGTAACCGGTTGTTCGTTGACTATATTGGCAACTGCTGTGTTTGATAAAGAACACAACAATCCCATACATACTAAAGATATTTTTTTCATTTATTTTTTTTTAGAATGATTAGATGACTCCATTCCGTCCCACTTAGAGTCTAAAACTTATCTGAATCGAGAATTATAAAGGAAAGCACTCGGGGACATTTCCCTTATAACTGCCACTAAATGAAAAAAGCAGAAGGAGGTCCACGCCAATAGATACCATCAGAAAACAGAGAACATGGAGATGTCTCTATGTATTCATCGGGAAGAATATAAAGTAACGGACGAAAAGGAATGGTAAAACTGACGGTTTCACCAACCTCTTCAGAATAAAAGTGCGAAAGAAAATTCAAGACCAACAATTGGCCTTCAGTATGCGTATGCTGACCATGAAAAGGATGGGAATGTACGACCATCACCCCATTGATGATGTGTACGTGTGTATATATAGCTATAATACTATAATACACAGCAAAGAGAGTCAACAGAAATGCCGACCATATTATAATATGTTTCCTTATCCTTTTAAACATCAATACCTATTCTAACTCTACCTTATCGGTTGGAAAGGCAAAGATACGACTTTTATTGCAAATTTCACCTATACCATTAAGCCTTTATAAAGAAACATAAACAAAAAGGTATAGGATATTACCATATTTGAAAACGAAAATCCATCATAACGAACATCTTATCACTAAACAAAAAAACATTTTCCTATGCGCATTCACATAAGAAAATGTTTTTTCAATTAAAAATAGGACTTCTTTATTTTCCGAAGATTAATTCAGCATCACGCTTTGCAGCAGGTACGGCCCATGCTTCAGGGATGAATTTCCACTGATTCAAAGGCTTTGGATCAAGCACCTTCACTTCTTCGATACGTTTCATCAAATAATATCTCAAATCTTTTTCGGTAGAAGAAATGATACGTTTGGACAACTGATCTTTAGGAATGCCAGCACCCTTGGTCAACAAGTCACCACCCCCGTTGCCACGGTAAGAATTTACTGCTACCTTATAAACCTTCTTCAAGTCGAACGGCTTGCCGTCAGCCATTGATTGGATATTAATTTTCTCACCTTGTGGTTTGGTTACATCAACCGTATAACAAATTCCAGCTGCTGAATCAAAGTTGAAGCTTGGGTTCTTAAACCAACCGAATGCTTGTTTCTGATCATGAATAAGCATGATGTGATCGGACGGCGACTTCATCTGATTGGTCCAAATAGCATAAGACATCTCCAGAAAGTCCTTAATTTCCTGTCCGCTCAATTCCATCACATACAGCATGTTTTCATATTTATACAAGTTGAACATATCACTCATGAAGATATCCCCTTTCTTGATTTCAGCCACAGGAGACAAAGGAGCACAGAATGAGACTTCAGCTCCCGAAAGATCCAACTGCATCTGATGAATCAAATCGATGAAAGCACATGGGCCGAAGAAAGCATCCTTAGAAGTGATGGTTTGTTTGATACTGCCTATCTTTCGTGATACAAAATCGGAAGTAGCTTGGTATTCTTTGCTGAAGTTCTTCATGAAATCTTCATCCACCTGGTAGTTTTTCATATCGGTCAATTGACCTTCAACCGTTTTAGACACTACTTTTCCACTCTTCAACTGAAGCTTCAATGTCACGTCACCTACAACATGTGCCTTATTAGCCGGATCTACCAGCAGAACAGAATCTCCTTCTATGTTCGCAATCTTTCCGCAGAAACGTCTATGATCGTGTCCCATAAAAACGACGTCAAAGCCAGGCACATTCACAGCCACTTCTTGAGAAGCATTTTCTACCACATTATCCAATTTATTACCTTCAGGACCTGAATGGAACAAGCCTATCAACACATCGGGATTTTCTTCTTCCTTGATGACCTTCACCCATTTTTTTGCACACTGTACCATGTCCTCAAATTCCAAGCCGCTCCAAAGCTGTTCTGGAAGCCAAGACGGAATAGCTGGAGTAATCATACCTAAAACGGCAACCTTGACACCATCTCGTTCCAAGACTTCATACGGTTTCAAATAAGGCTTTCCTGTAGACTTTTCTACGATATTCGCACCCAATACCGGGAATTGGCAATCCTTAATCCATCGGTCATATACCGCATGCCCCGGTTCGACATCATGATTTCCTACATTTCCAATGTCACAGCGCAAATAATTCATCATAGCTGCACTGGCATGTACAGAAACCGTATCGATAAAGTTATAATAATATGCTATCGGTTGCCCTTGAAGAATATCTCCGTTATCTACAAAAATGAAATTATCTCCATGTAACTTCCGCTGTTCCTTCACGAAGGAACTGACACGTGCCAAACTGCCTTCCATCGGCTTACGACGAATAAAATCATAAGGGAAATAACATCCATGTACATCGCTCGTTTCGGCTATTTTCAAAACGACTTCTTTATCGCCGCCCGTACAACCGCACAGGCATCCGAGACTCAATAAAACCATAAGGCAAACCAAATGTTTCATATGTTTCATATGTTTATTATATATTAAATCCAAAATCTATCATCCCTGCAGAAAAGGGACTTGCTCCTTTTACACAACACGATGGAAGCAGCATTTGTTTTAGCAAAGATAAAGCTATTTACTTATTTCACGAAACTTGAAAGAAAAAATGAAAAGAATCAAGGATTTTTCAATTCGAATTCCATAAAACGAAAATCCTCCATCAGTTGTCTGCACATGATGCGACAACTGATGGAGGATACTATCACTCCGAAGTCGAAGGAATGCGATTTTACTTAGCGGGAGTTTCAGACATGCTAACAGTCAATTTACCTCCTGATACGACCTCCTTGAATTTAATTCGAGGTTCGTCCAAATTCTTTCCGTTCAACTGGAATTGGTTTACATAAACATTCTTCTTGTTGTTGTTTGATGCCTCAATCACAAACTGTTTTCCTGGATAATACTTTTCATTCAACTTGATAGTTACCTTATCAAATAAGGTTCTGCCGATGGCAAATGTCGGTTCTTCAGAAGCCAAACCTTTCACATCAAACAAGCCTATGGATGAGATAACATACCAAGCACCCAATTGTCCTTGATCTTCATCCTGCCCATAACCATAACCGTGAATACCATCCGTTCCGTAGAACTCATCCAGAATGGCACGAACCCATTTCTGAGTCAGTGCATATTTTCCAGCTTCGTTGAACAACCAAGAAATATGCAGACAAGGTTGGTTTCCTTGATTATAATATGTATTCAAGCCAGCAAATGCACCGATTGTAGTACCGCCACTAAAAATTTTGTCCTGTGACACGATGAAGATACTGTCCAAACGAGTCGCAAATTCATCTGTTCCCATCTTAGCTATCAAGCCTTTGGCATCATGAGGAACATAAAAAGTATATTGGTAAGAATTACCTTCCTGAAAACCTCGCCATACCTGCAATGGATCAAAGTTGTCAATGAACTTGCCATTTTCCCACCGCGGCTGGATCAAGTTCGTTTTTTCGTTATAAAGACGTTCCCAACCTTTAGACAAATCCATCAAACGATGGTAATCATCCGTCCGGTTCATCGCTTTTGCCATTTGAGCCACGGCATAAGCTCCATAAGAATATTCCAGGGTATGAGAAGCCGAGAACATCCATGCCTCATCAGGTTTCGGTCCTTGGTCCTTATGAGGAACATAACCATACTTGACAAACAATTCGGTATCCATTTTACCGGCTCCCATCGGACGATTCTTTCCATCCAATTCATTTTTCAATGCAGCCTCGTATGCTGTCTTCACATCAAAATCTCGGATTCCGCACAGATAAGCTGCTGCAATCACATTGCTCACCTGATTGGTTCCCACTCCCGATACATAACGACTGCAGGCGATGCCGTCGGCCAACCATCCAGCGTCTTTATAGACCTGAAGATGTGTACTCACATAATCAGACAGATATTCAGGATAAGCCAAAGCCCAAACTTGGACCAGATTCCATTGAGCTCCCCATACCGCATCCGAATTGTAGAATGCAAATTCCGGTTTCCCGTCCTTCATCGGTATCTGTCCCGTTGTTCCATCGTTTCTCGGGTAAGCGCCGTTGACGTCACTAGCCAACCCTCTTCCCAAGATGGCATGATACAGTCCTGTATAGAACTTCACCTTGTCCTCCCTTACGGAAGTCTCTACCCGTATACGACTCAAATAATCTTCCCAAGTCTTCAATGAAGTCTCTTTCGCCTCATCGAAAGTAAGTCTGCCATGATTCGTTTCCTCCTCACGGTTCAGACGAGCATTGGCAACAGAGGTATATGAAAGGCCCACCTTTGCCGTAATGGTTTCTCCGGCATCTGTACTATACGTAAAATAGACTCCAGCACCTTCTCCTTCTACGTGCTGATTTCCTTCCTTCACTTCCTTTTTCAAAAAAGTACCGTAAGCATCAGCCTCTTTGTCCATCTGAGCAGAAAAATACATGGTCACTGTAGCTCCTGCCTGATATTTGTTACTATATTCTGGTAAGGTTTTCACCCAACCCTCTACCGTATTCTGATTGCAGACAGTCACTTCAGCATCTATGACACGCCCGCTCTCCCCTTGACGGTTACCGATATCAAAAAGGATACGACTTTGTTTGCTTTCCGGAAAAGTATAGCGTTGGAAAGCGACACGCTGCGTAGCGGTCAGCTCTGCTTTCACATCATAATCTTTCAACAGCACTGAATAATATCCCGCAGTTGCCACTTCATCATCGTGACTGAAAGATGAACGATACCCTTCACCTTTTGCATTGGCAGCTCCAGGAACCGTCTTCAGGGTTCCCACCGTAGGCATCAGCACAATGCCACCGACTTGAAACTCATGGAAACAAGGAAATCCATCAATAGAGGTGTCACGATAATCATATCCGGTAGCTTCCCAACCGGATTTATTTCCCAAACTTCCATTAGTGGATGAAGCAGGCTTCGCCATACCGAAAGGCAATGCGCCTGGAGCGAAGTGAAACCAACGACAATGAGCTGTTCCGATACGAGGTTCCACATATTGAACCAACGATTCACCGGAATCACCTAAACCTTGAGTAGCGGTAGAAGAACAAGCTGTCAAGAATACCCCACCCAACAGCAATAATAAGTTTTTTACTCTTTTCACGTTTTTCATATTAAAAGTTAACTCATTCTGTACATCAATCTGAAGCCGAAAATCACTACTTCCCGTATTCAGAAAGAGCACTCATACGGATTAAAAAAAATAGAGATGCCTTGAGGAAAACCTCAAAGCATTTCTATTTTCTCACTTTACGACCGGGCACCAGAAATGCTTGAACATTCTATCCCCGTCATTTCAGTAACCATCTGAGACAAAAGCAGATAATCTATTATAGGTCTTTATGTCATTTGGCAACATCGAAGCTTTTGCAAGTTACAAAAGCACAATACAGCAAATAAACGACACAAAGCATAGTTACCCAAATACCAGCTGTCACCCCAATAAGCGGAGTAAACGCACCTATTACAGGAGTCACCACAGCTCCTCCCGCAATAGCCGTAATCATCAAACCGGAAATCTGATTTGTCTTTTCCGGGCGATGCTGCACAGCCAAAGAGTACAAAATCGCAAAAATTGAAGAAGCAAAAAAACCGACTCCAGCAATACATGCGACATTTACATACTCATTTTCTACCATAGCCCATACAAGCAAAGTAATCAAGCAAGCTGCAATATTCACCTTGAAATATTTCACTTCATGAATACGCGTCAAAGCGAATGCCCCCAAGAAGGCACCGATTGTACGGCTCAAGAAATAAACTTGCGGAGCGTATTTGGCCATTTCTGCAGTCCAAGAAAAACGTTCCGTCATAATCTTCGAACTGACAAAATTGGTTGAAACATCAACTCCTACAACAAAGAAGATCCCCAAAAACAACATCAGGATCTTCCTGTCTCTCAACAAGGATATTCCTTCTGCTATCGCTTTCAGGCTATTGACCGACTGCTCCTTGACTTCTTCCGGTATGGAAGAAAAATGCAATAAAAGAGCCGATGCGATAGACAAGACCCCTAAAACAGGAAAACAGAAATACCATTTGTCATCACCCCAAATGGCAATGGCAAAAAGAATAAACTCTGGACCTAACAACGAAGACACGGCCTTACAGACCTGTCCACCTGTCAACGCACTGGTAAACAATCGTTTATTGGTAATCACGTTCGTCAACAAAGGAACCAGCGACACCTGCAAAATGGCATTGCCGATACCCAAGAACACGTATGCCAATACACAGCTGATGCTGCTATACACTACCAAAGGTAAAAACATACCTACAATAGTGATCACCAGACTCAGCAATACCGTATTCTTTCTTCCCCATTTGTTCATCAGGCCGCCTATCGGAATACCCAAGAACAAGAACCAGATAAATACCAATGAAGGTATCAATCCTGTCATAAATGGAGACCAATGAAAAGTACGTTGAACATAATCGGAAGAAATGCCTACTATATCACAGAAACCCATGATAAAGAAAGCAAACAAGACCGAACAAATAGGTACAATGTTTTTCTTCTTCATAGCCTCTACAGTTACCCCAGGTTATGCACGGTCTAATTCATTCAAAGCAAAAGCATAAGCACCCAATGCAATAGCTTGGTTAGTACCTATTGTTGAGAATGAAATTCCGACTTTTCTTTCGTAATAGTAATCCGTCACCTTATCAGAACAAGGAACTGCCACATCCTTACGGCCGTCGTCCTTGAACTTTTCAATATCATCTGGATTGGTCAAGTCATACGCTTCAGACTGCAAACATGAGAAGCAGTTGCCTTCAACGTTGTGGAAGCGGTTTCTAACTTCTGCCATGATACCCGGCATGATATATTTAGAAGCGCCAGACAATCCTCCACCTATCACGACCAAACCGTCTACGATATCTAAGGTATGTACAATTGCATCACCCGCTACTTCTCCCAATTGATAGAAGCTCTGTCTTGCAGCTTCCTGGTTTCCTTCACGAGTACCTTCTGCTATGTCGAAGATGTCTTTCGGGCTCAACTCAGTAACATCGGCACCCGACAATTCGTGATACATTCTCTTTACCGCACGGATACTTACATTTTCTTCAGCGATCAATTCTGGGTTCTTAGGATTTCTCATCAACCAAACATCACCGCCACAACCGTTATCACCGGTAAGCAATGTACGGTCCAAAACGACACCACAACCGAAACCTGTTCCGAATGTAAGACCAATCAAATTGCGATAACGGCGTTTGCTTCCGCTCTCTTCCAAGAATCGGTTCACAGAAGGAAGCATTCCAAACAATGCTTCACCGTAAGCATAAAGGTTACCGTCATTGTTAATGTAAACTGGCATATTGAATTGTTCAGACAAATACGGACCCAATGCAACGCCCCCTCTAAAAGCAGGGAAGTTAGGAAGGTCACCGATTACTCCATGCAAATAATCTGCAGGACCAGGAAAAGCGAAGCTGATAGCAGAAGCTTTCTGAGAAAGTGACTCCTGCACCTTAGTAAATCCCTTGACCAACTGCTCCAAGCACTTTCCCATATTGTTAGGTACCGATGGCATATTAATAGGTGCCATAATTTCTTTACCTCCTTGGATTGCTGAAAATACAAAATTTGTACCTCCTGCATCCAATGTCATAACGATTCTCTGATCTTTACTATACATAGTATTATTAAATATTTTAATTAAAAACGAATATAAGCTTTAATCGTTCCATACTCTCTACCTTCAAGAGCATTTAACGGAGTAATGGTATATTCGCCAAGGCAAGCTGGAATAATAAACGTTTCTGCGTAATGAATCACAAACGGTTCAAAAGCATTCGTAGGACTTTCCACTACCGCTTCGTCCCCTTCTATGAAGTTCAACACATTCACGCTATTGTTGGTGTGATGGATTACTTTCTTCGTAAACCAATGACGACGGGTCTCAATAAACTCGTTTTCATGAAGACCTGTTTTCTCCTCTCGCCATCCATCACCTGAATCGATATCCACTATCCGATTGCAAAGATAATGTTTTGCATATTCAGTATCACGTTTCCAGTCAATAACTTTTACACCTCTTTTTACATTTATCGGACGCGGCTTCCCGTCCAATCCCAATCGTTGCCAGTCCCAAAGCTTGAAAGTAAACAAGTTAGGTGTACTACTTATTTCCAAAACCATGGCACTTGCCCCTGAACAATGAACGGTACCTCCAGGGATTAAAAAGTGGTCATGTTTCTTTGCAGGGAACCGATTTGCATATTTTTCGGCATCAAAAACGATTTCTCCACGTTGTGCCTTACGCAGATCATCAATCATTTCATCAGGATGGATACCCGTCTTCAGACCTAAATAAACAGTAGCTCCTTCATCGGCATCGAGCAAATAATAGCTTTCATCTTGAGTATAATGAATACCGAAATTCTCATGCACAAATTGAGTGGTAGGATGTACCTGCAAACTTAGATTTCCACCTCCCATGGTGTCCAAGAAGTCAAAACGGATTGGGAAATCCTTACCGAAGCGCGCCTCAACCGGTTCACCCAGGAGTTCCCGACTTCTCAACAACACCAAGTCTTGAGAAGGTAATTCAAAGAGAATGCCTTCCACCTCAAACAGCAGACTGTTTTCTTCAGGCACACAGTCAAAGCACCAACCGTAATTTATCTTGTCTTTATCCAAACCACAGACGTCTTTCATCCATTGCCCTCCCCATGGAGCAGGGTCAAAGAACGGAACCACACGAAATGGCTTATGTACCGTAGCATCAATACCTTTGAAGAACGTTTCCTTGTCAATCAGCTTCGGAGTATCAGCATCGTTAGTATCCAACCAATAATCTATCATCGAGAACAGTCCGTCCTTATAGATATCCAAGACTTTCCAATCAATGAAATAACCACGTTTGTACTGAATGCTCACTGCATCCTCATGATTGTCTACACCCAGTCCTCTGACCAGATGCTTACGAAAACGCTGCTGGATTTCCCATCGAGCCATGTCGGCATAAACAGTGGTTGCATCCAACCCTTCGGTCACCCAAGTGGCTCCTGTTCCTATGACCAAGACGCGACCTTCCGCTTCCTGGATTTTCTTTCGAGCAGCTTCTACTTTCGAAGCATCAAAGAAGTCCTTCAACCGCAAGTTCGTCATGAAACCAAACAAAGTGTCGTCAGTCATGAACGAGGCTGTCATTCTTCGTACTTCTTCCTCGGGCTTTAACAACTCTCTCGTATCAATAACTAAATTAAAGGACAAACTTAAAAAAGTTTCAATCACTTCCTTTTCCAAGATTCCTGAATAAAAATCAACAGAAAGAAGTGTCACATTCGAAAACAAAGGAAGGATATTATTCCAATCTTTCTTTATCCAACCATCCTTTATTCTCGTAGCTGGAAATTTATCATACTTAGAATTTATCATTGACATATAATTTAGTATATTGTTTACTTTTTATTTTATTTGTTCATACATATAAACCATTGCAAAGATAAATAAAGTTTAATAAACAGAAATATTTTATCAAGGATATTTTAAGACTTTTCCCATCCGTTCTTCTTGATATGAATGACGAAATCAGGGAGTTGTCTTAACAGGAATGAACAAATAAAGGACAGAAAGTCCTTCCTTTGCCATAAAAGTCAGCAGTCCTCCTTAAATCCTCCCACTTCCACTGCATTTCCACCCCATAAATTCTACACAATCTGAAAGAAATCCTTATGCAATCATTCAAAAGGAGCTTTTGTATCTTTAAAAGAGTATATAGAATTCAAGAGATTTATGTATGTTTGCATAAAGAAACAAAAGCATCTTGCATCCTATAACCTTAGGAGATAAAAAGAGCTTGAATGCAGAGCTTTCAGATAAAGCTCTATGTTACTACTATAGATTTCAAATTAATTCAATAACTACATGGAACAATTTAGCCAGATCATAGCCGATACCCTCAAACTCCCGCTTCACCGTGTGGAGAACACTTTGAAATTATTACAAGGAGGAGCAACCATTCCATTTATCAGCCGCTACCGTAAAGAAGCGACAGGCGGACTGGATGAAGTACAAATCGGCGACATCCATGCAAAATATGAAAAGTTGGTCGAACTGGACAAACGAAAACATACAGTACTGACAAGCATCAAGGAACAAGGGAAACTGACCGATGAACTGCAGCTTCGCATTGAAAACTGCTGGGAAGCGACTGAACTGGAGGATATCTACCTCCCTTACAAACCCAAGCGAAAGACCCGTGCGGAAATCGCCCGACAGAAAGGCTTGGAACCCTTGGCTCTTCTCCTGATGATGCAACGTGAAAACGATCTGAAGAAAAAAGTACAGGAATTCGTGAAAGGAGAGGTTAAAGACGAATCGGACGCCTTAAAAGGAGCCCGCGACATCATTGCGGAGCAAATCAGCGAAGACGAACGTGCCCGCAACCAAATCCGCAACCTGTTCAGCCGCCAAGGAATGGTTACAGCCAAAGTCATAAAAAGAAAAGAATCAGATGAAGCGGCAGCAAAATACCGGGACTACTTTGACTTCAACGAACCGTTAAAACGTTGCAGCTCACACCGTCTGCTTGCAATACGCAGAGGAGAATCGGAGGGTATTCTGAAAGTGACCCTTTCTCCCGCCCACGAAGAAGAATGCAATGAACGTTTGGAGCGTATTTTCATTCGGAATAAGAATGCTTGTTCAAAACAGGTAGAAGAAGCCATTAAAGATGCCTACAAGCGTTTGTTAGGACCTGCCATTGAGACCGAATATGCAACGTTGAGCAAAGAACATGCCGATGACGAAGCCATCCGAGTATTTGCAGAGAACCTCCGTCAACTGCTACTTGCTGCACCTCTCGGTCAGAAAAGGACTTTAGGCATCGACCCGGGATTCCGCACGGGATGCAAAATCGTTTGTTTGGATGCCCAAGGTACCTTGCTCCACAATGAGGCCATCTTTCCCCACCCTCCTCGTTCGGAAGCCAGCCAAGCGGCACGCAAGCTGGTAAAATTGGTAGAGCAATATAATATAGAAGCGATTGCGATAGGTAATGGAACTGCCAGCCGTGAAACGGAGAGATTCGTCACATCCTTACGGTACGACCGTGAAGTACAGGTGTTTGTGGTAAGTGAAGATGGGGCTTCCATTTATTCGGCATCTAAAACTGCCCGCGAAGAATTTCCAGACTACGACGTTACCGTACGCGGTGCCGTATCCATCGCCCGTCGTTTGATGGATCCTTTAGCAGAGCTGGTCAAGATTGACCCCAAGTCCATTGGAGTTGGCCAATACCAGCATGACGTGAACCAAACGAAACTGAAAGCCTCTTTGGACCAAACCGTAGAAAGTTGCGTGAACTTGGTAGGTGTCAATGTAAACACGGCCAGCAAGCATCTGCTGACTTACGTTTCTGGACTGGGACCTGTCCTTGCTCAAAACATTGTCAACTACCGTACGGAAAACGGTCCGTTCCGCTCGCGTGAAGACTTGTTGAAAGTTCCTCGCATGGGGGCAAAAGCTTTTGAACAATGTGCCGGATTCTTACGTATACCTCAAGGTCAAAATCCTTTGGACAATTCTGCCGTACACCCGGAAAGCTACCGCATCGTAGAAAAGATGGCAAAAGATTTACAATGTTCTGTAGCCGACTTGATCAAGGATAAGGCTCTGAGAGCAAAAATAGAATTAGACCGATACGTTACAGATACGGTAGGTCTGCCCACGCTTACCGACATTCTTCAGGAATTGGACAAGCCGGGACGGGATCCTCGCCAAAAAATCCAGTTTTTTGAATTCGACAAGAACATCCGCACCATAGATGACATAACCGAAGACATGGAACTTCCGGGCATCATTACCAACATCACTAATTTCGGATGTTTCGTCGATTTAGGAATCAAAGAAAACGGATTGGTACATATCTCCCAACTGGCAGATCAATTTGTATCCGATCCTACCTCCGTAGTCAGCATACACCAACATATACGTGTACGCGTCTTGAGTGTAGACCATGAAAGGAAACGCATTAATCTGACCATGAAAGGAATTAAACAAGCTTGATAACTGAATACAATATGATTATGGAAACTGACAATGACGAATATTGTGGCTGGTTCGTATTTAACTCCGGCCAATTGCTGATTGAGAAAAAAGAAGATGGTTACCATATTCCTTACGGAACCCGCCCACCGGTAGCGGTTCCTATCGGAAGCACGATACATACGATTGGAAATATCAATGGATATACTGCCAAGACGTATGCCATCAATACACCCGTAGCCGGAAATGAAGATAGCCCACAGATGATGAAAGACCTACGTGCCTCTTTCGATGTACTTCCTTTGGAAGAATACCAACGTGCAGGGAAAGCATCTCAGATTCTGAATTGGGACAAAAACAGCCGTTATTGTCCCATGTGCGGTGTACCTACTATCCAAGTTTCACCGATAGCCAAGCGGTGTCCTGAATGCCGACAAGAGTTTTATCCACGTATCTCTCCTGCCGTCATCGTCCTCATCAAAAAAGACGACAAAGTTTTATTGGTACATGCACGCAACTTTCGCGGCACTTTCAAAGGATTGGTAGCTGGGTTCCTCGAGCCGGGTGAAACCTTAGAAGAATGCGTACATCGCGAAGTTATGGAAGAGACAGGTCTTCGCATCAAGAATCTGAAATATTTCGGAAGTCAGCCTTGGCCTTACCCCAGCGGAATCATGGTAGGCTATTCGGCCGAATATGAAAGTGGAGAAATCAAATTGCAGAATGAAGAATTAAGTACCGGTGCTTTTTATTCTCGTGACCACCTTCCAGAAATTCCCAAGAAATTGAGTATCGCCCGTAAGCTGATTGACGCTTGGTTAGACTACAAAATCTAAGGGTCCATCTCTTACCTTATAGGCAGGCTTGCAATCCCAAATCACCAGATTGCAAGCCTGCTTTTTTTTCTGAATAAAGGATGCAGGTTCAAAGAATACATGAGCAGAACAGAAGTTCGGTTCCAAGCCGCCTGATACAGACAAATACCTGGTCGAGCAACGGCTTCAGATATAAAAGAATGATTATTACCCTTAATATATCTTATATATTTTCTTCAAAAAATCTCTTTTTTTTATGATTTTACTACTTTTGCACGCAATTGTTATTACAACGCTATTATAACACAAAATTATGCAGGAAAAAATCATTATTCTCGATTTCGGTTCACAGACGACCCAATTAATTGCACGTCGCATCAGAGAACTGAATATGTATTGCGAGATTGTTCCTTACAACAAATTTCCTCACAATGATCCCGATATCATTGGAGTCATTCTATCTGGAAGTCCCTTCTCTGTATACGATGAACACGCTTTCAAAATAGATTTGAACGAAATTCGTGGCAAATACCCTATTCTGGGAATCTGTTACGGGGCCCAATTCATGGCATACAAGAACGGCGGAAAAGTTGAGCCAGCCAATACCCGTGAATACGGACGTGCTCATCTGACCACTTTTATGCAAGACAATCCGCTGTTCAAAGGTGTACGAGCAGAATCTCAAGTATGGATGAGTCATGGAGATACCATTACTGCCATTCCAGACAATTTTGAAATCATTGCCTCAACCAAGAAAGTGACAGTGGCCGCTTATCAAGCCAAAGGTGAAAAGCTATGGGGCGTTCAATTCCATCCGGAAGTTTTCCATAGCGAAGACGGCACACAGATGCTGAAGAACTTCGTGGTTGACATTTGTGGAGGCAAACAAGACTGGAGTGCCACTTCATTCATTGAATCCACCGTTTCTGAATTAAAAGAACAGTTGGGCAATGACAAGGTTATTCTTGGATTAAGCGGAGGAGTCGACTCATCAGTCGCTGCTGTTCTACTTCACCGGGCCATCGGAGCGAACCTGACCTGCATCTTTGTAGACCATGGCATGCTACGTAAAAACGAATTTGCCAACGTAATGAAGGATTATCAGGGCCTTGGATTGAACGTCATAGGTGTAGATGCCAGTGAAAGATTTTTCCATGACTTAGCCGGCGTAAAAGAACCTGAAAAGAAGCGTAAGATTATCGGCAAAGGCTTCATAGACGTTTTTGAAGAAGAAGCCCATAAAATAAAGGATGCCAAATGGTTAGCACAAGGAACCATCTACCCTGACTGCATTGAATCATTATCCATTACCGGAACTGTTATCAAAAGCCACCATAATGTAGGAGGTTTGCCTGAAAAGATGCACCTGAGCCTCTGCGAGCCATTACGACTCCTCTTCAAAGATGAAGTCCGTAAAGTAGGTAGAGAACTTGGCATGCCAGAACATCTGATTACTCGCCACCCCTTCCCTGGTCCTGGCTTGGCTGTAAGAATCTTAGGAGATGTCACTCCAGAAAAAGTACACATTCTTCAAGAAGCGGACGACATCTTCATTCAAGGTCTGCGTGACTGGAATCTCTACGACAAAGTATGGCAGGCTGGAGTAATCTTGCTTCCTGTTCAGAGTGTCGGAGTGATGGGAGACGAACGAACCTACGAACAAGCTGTTGCTTTACGTGCTGTAACAAGCACCGATGCCATGTCGGCCGACTGGGCTCATCTGCCTTATGAATTTATGGGACATGTATCAAACAGCATCATCAATAAGGTGAAGGGCATCAACAGAGTATGCTATGACATCTCGTCCAAACCACCAGCAACTATTGAATGGGAATAATTTGCCCATATTTGAATATAAATAGGAATAGCCTCTGCTTTTCGAAGCAGGGGCTATTTTTTTTGAGCCTAAGAGGTAGTATGAGACAACTCCCTATTCGACGTCTTCCTCATGTAAATGAAATCTCCAAGAGGATATCAATGTCAGAACTGAACGGGTGGAGATTTTTTCACGTTCCCATTGAGGGTATGAACCTTATCTGAAAACCATACGAGAAGATTCAAATATTTCCTTCTATTTGTCCCCTACGGCTTAGTCTCCATTGGAAGGCACTGCTGTGAATGGACGTTGTTATCTGCTGACGTATGTCGGTAGCTCTACTGACGTATGTCAGTAATGCTGCTGACCTATGTCGGTAATACTGCTGACGTATGTCAGTAGATAAACAGGTCTTTTCACAAAGGAACTCTTCTAAAGTCCACAAACTTATTATTATAATCAAATAACACAAAAGATAACCGGGTTCCCTAAAAAGCAGAATCATAAATTCAACTATTTTAAAAATTTTCTTATATTTGCGTATATGTTGAACTAAATAACAACTAAACATCATGAAAAAAATCACATTGTTACTTGTATGCCTCATTGCAGGTCTTACAACTTCATTCGCTCAAAGCAGCGGTGACAAAGCTCTTGGTATCAACTTAAACTACGCAAGTGAAAGATCTTTCGGTATTGGTGCAAGATTCCAATACAACATTACGGATAATGTCCGCATTGAACCAGAATTCAACTACTATTTCAAGCATGACTATGTAAGTTTCTGGGATTTGGGTGCCAATTTCTCTTACTTGTTCCCTGTTGCATCTGACGTAACTTTGTACCCATTGGTAGGAATCGGTTACGGTCATCACAAATTGCATGTCGAAGGCAATCCTACTTCAGGCGACTTCCAAGCTAAATTCGGTGCCGGAGCTGAATTCAACATTGCTTCTAACGTCAAATTAATTATCGAACCGAAATTCCAGTTAATCGACGGTGACAATCAGTTCGTCATCACTGGCGGCATTGCATACTGCTTCTAATCCTTGACTGGATTTTTATAAAAACAAAAGGCTCCGTTTAGCGCGATAATCTCTTTGCTAAACGGAGCCTTTCATTATTCAAGCAGACGGATGATCAATCATCTTCTCGGATAAAATCTGCTGTCTGACGGTCAAATTCGAGTTCTTTGCCATTGGAGAGTTTTATCTCGATGGCGTCATATCCACGACTGATTTCAACCACCCGAACTTTAGATCCATAAGATTCCACCACGTGATGCAGAATCCGTTTGGGGATAACCGAAGCCGGCAGTCCTTTTCTATTTCGTTTGATTTCGGTCCATTTCCCATTTCTTCCAAACTCTATTTCAATGCCATTTCGCATGCGTACATCAAAGCCATCGTCATCCTGCCATACTTTGGCAATGTCTGAATGACTGAAATGATGCTTGATAAAAGTTTGTGCCTGAGCAGGAAGAGCACTCGCACTTACGGGTCTGTCATTATCTGCATGAGCAACACCCGAAAGGGTAAACAGACTAAATAATAAAATAAGAATTTTCTTCATAAATAAACATTTTAACTATTACTTACGCCGTAAAGGTGTTACTTTTATCCGAAAAATCCTAAGATTGCAGGTCGATTTTAAAGTTCTAAAAGGATAATTATCATTATAAAACAATGACTATTCCACCTTCGATTTCTCAAAGTTCAGCTTTTCGTTTTGGGGAGCCGTTTCTTTAGATTGGAAATCGAGCTGTATGATTTTCTCTCCATTCTTGATTGAATTGATTCTCAGCTGAATTCCTTTCTGGTCCTTAAAATCCAACGTAGCTAAATTATAACTTACCATTCCATCGACTATAGGATTCTCTGCAGGCGCATCTCCATAAGTATTGTAGCGGAACTCCAAGTGAATGTATCCGTCATCAGCATATTCTGCCGTCGTATTCTTCACCAGACTTACACGATGCTTATGCGAAAGAGGGAGACGCTGCTGAAAAGTGATGTTCATAAAGCCTCCACCTAACCATACATTGGTTAAGGCAGCGGGATCATCTCCGAATTCTTCGGCATTCTTCTCTGTCAGTTCTTCAACCTGCTTCGTCAGAATCGGTTGGATATCCAATACTTTAATGGCCACATCATATCCGGAGAAGTCATCGTAAAGAGGATTGAAATACATCAATGCACGCTGTCCTTCCGCCCATCTCAAGTCGGGATACGATACTGGAGCGGCAGGCCACATGCTACCCCAAGAATCACCTGTATAGCTGTAGGTTCCCTCACCCAGAACATGTACCGTTACATAATCCAAAGCTACGTCTCCTAAAGAATAGCCTTCATCATCATCACAACTTGAAAAGAGGACAGAAAACGTCATCAATAAGCCTATAATACCTAATAAATTTAATTTTTTCATAAGTGCATGGTTTTAACTATTTTGTCTTTAAAATAGCAAAAAGTAGAATATACTGCATCTGATTTGCATTTTTTACATTTATTCCCCTTAAATGTTAAATTATGAGCAGCAAGAAGTTACAAAACGCAACAAAGCCCACCAAGACAAGTGGAATCTCTTCAAGACAAAAGACAAAAAAAACGGTCTTATTCTCCTCATGAAGAATAAGACCGAATATTAAAAGCAAACTACGTTAAATTCAGGCATTAATCCAACGAACGTATGCGAAGTCCTGACGGTGTGCCAATTCTTCGTTCTTTGGATACATACGGTAAGCCAGTTTAAAGCTGCCGGCATTCGACAAGCTGTATATCAGACGGAATGTATATAAATCACCTTCATTCTTCACCATTTCCATCGGTGTTACAGAATAGATGTGTTCCTTGCCTTCTGCATTTGTATAGGTTACTACCAATTCCAAACCGACTGCGTCTTTCAAACCTTTTTCGTCCACTACACAAGTAATAGTGTATTCCTTACCACTTTCAATGCTGCCATGACGAAGTTCTTCACACTTGTCCCATTTAACGATTTCAATGGTATCCCATTTTTCTACCACTTCTTCTTTCCACTTCGCTATCTCTTTCGCTTTTGCATTATTGTCTGCAGCCAATTTATGATAACGATTAGCTTCTACATTGTAGAACTTGGTATAATAATCATCAAGCTGACGCTTCATAGTATAATGAGGAGCAACCTGTGCGATAGAATTCTTGATAGTCTTGATCCAGCCTTCTGAATAACCCTTCTTGTTGCGAGCATAGTACAATGGAAGGATTTCAGTTTCAAGAATACTATAGATAGTAGCAGCATCCAACTGGTCTTGATGTTCCTGATTCTGATAAGTACGTTTTTCTGTCAACGCCCAACCAGCTCCTTCTCGGTAACCTTCTAACCACCATCCGTCAAGGACAGAGAAATTGACAACACCATTCATCAACGCTTTTTCTCCAGATGTACCAGATGCTTCCAATGGACGAGTCGGTGTGTTCATCCAGATATCAACACCTGATACCAGACGACGAGCCAACTTCATATCATAGTTTTCCAAGAAAATGATCTTACCCAAGAATTCATCAGGACGTTTAGAGATTTCAACAATCTTCTTGATCAAGCCCTGACCTGCACCATCGTGTGGATGAGCCTTACCAGCAAACAAGAACTGCACTGGATAATCAGGATTATTTACAATCTTTGACAAACGATCCAAATCTGTAAACAACAAATGTGCACGTTTGTAAGTGGCGAAACGACGAGCGAAACCAATCAACAAAGCGTTTGGATTAATATTGTCCATCAATGATACGACACGTGAAGGGTCACCTTGGTTCTTCAACCAAGTATCACGAAACTGATTACGGATATAGTTAATCAATTTATTCTTCAATGCCATACGAGTGCTCCAGATTTCTTCATCAGGCACATTATAGATAGCTTCCCAGATTTTAGGATTTGACTGATCCTTCATGAAGTTCTTATCGAAGTATTTGCCGTAAAGAGACTTCCATTCAGAAGCACACCAAGTTGGGAAGTGTACACCGTTGGTAACATATCCTACATGGTTTTCTTCAGCGAAATAACCTTTCCAGATACCAGCAAACATTTCCTGAGAAACTTTACCGTGCAACCAGCTTACACCATTCACTTCCTGACAGGTGTTGCAAGCAAAAGTTGACATACAGAAACGTTCATTTACATCTCCCGGATTGATACGACCCAAATCCATCAAGTCCTGCCATGAAATGCCCATACGCTGCGGATAACCGCCCATGTACTTTCCGAACAAGCCTTCATCAAAATAATCGTGACCAGCAGGAACTGGAGTATGTACTGTATATAAAGAAGAAGCACGAACGATTTCAAGAGCTTCTTCAAAAGTCATGCCGCTTTCTACGTATTCGCACAGACGCTGTACGTTACACAATGCTGCGTGACCTTCGTTGCAGTGATAGATATCTTTCTTGATACCGAGTTTCTTCAACAGCAATACGCCACCAATGCCCAACAAGATTTCCTGTTTCAAGCGGTTTTCCCAGTCACCCCCGTAAAGCTGGTATGTAATAGAGCGGTCGAATTCGCTGTTCAATTCATTGTCTGTATCCAACAGATACAAAGGCACACGACCGACATTTACACGCCATACAAAAGCGTGTACATAATAATTCAAATAAGGAACGTCGAGGACAACCGGTTTGCCATTTTCATCCAAAACGCATTCAAGAGGAAGACTGCCGAAATTCTGAGCTTCATAATTAGCGATTTGCTGTCCATCCATAGAAAGGCTCTGGCTGAAATAGCCGTAACGGTACAAGAAACCTACCGCACACATATTTACGTTGCTATCTGATGCTTCTTTCAAGTAGTCACCAGCCAAAACACCCAAACCTCCTGAATAGATTTTCAATACATGAGTCAACCCGTATTCCATACAAAAATAAGCTACTGAAGGACGGTTTGCGTTTGGTTTTTCGTTCATGTAAGCCTTGAACTTGGCATAAATATCATTGATCTTTGCAAGAACTTCCTTGTTTTCAGAAAGAGCTTCCAACTTTTCGTAATTCAATCTTTCAAGAAGAACAACTGGATTCTGACCGACAGCAGCCCACAATTCCGGATCCAATGACCTGAACATTGCTGTTGCGTCATCATTCCATGCCCACCAAATATTGCGGGCCATTTCCTCCAACATCTTCAACGATTCTGGAATATGTGACTTTACATTCACATCTTTCCAAACCGGAGCATTTGCATTATTAGTTTTGATTTTCATATTTTTAAAAACTTAAATTAAGAATTCGGTTATTTAGGTAATCTTTGCATCATGTTTCTTAATGCAAAATCATAAGCTTGGTAATAGTATTTTATAAAGTGCTTCCATAATGCTTTCTGAGATAACTTATGGGCACTCTTTCTGATTTTTTCTACCTCACTGGCAGAGTAATTAGAAAAATCAGCAATATTATCTTTAATGCAATCAGCCACTTCTGAATAATTATAATCAGTACGGTGGATGACTTTAACACCGTCTTTTATTTCGCCTACATGACCCAATTCAGCATTGACCCACATGCCGAAACCTGCCAAATCTGTAGTAATGGTAGGAACTTTGAAAGCGACGCTTTCCAATGGAGTATATCCCCAAGGTTCGTAATAAGAAGGATAAACGCTCAAGTCGTTACCCAAGACCATATCATAATAAGTAAGATTGACAATGCCATCTCTTCCGTCCAAATAACAAGGAACAAAAATAACCTTTACTTTGGAATCGGCACTATTAGACATGTTCAAGTATTTCAACATATCCAATACCTGATCATGGCTCATGTTATGCAACCAATGGGTAATAAATGGTACTGGCAGCGGTGTGTCAAAGTGCTCATCGCTCTGCAAGCGTTCCTTCAAGTCTTCACGAGCATCGCCCACCCATCCTGGTACATTGATGAAGGCTAAAACGTCACGTTTCAAGTTCTTGTCACGTGTCAAACGATTCAAAGCCTCAACGTAAACGTTAATACCTTTATTCTTGAACTCATAACGTCCGCTTGTTCCTATGATAAGGGTATCGTCAGTCAATGAAGTTCCAAGTAACTTATTCGCCAAATTAATCATGGTTTCTCGAGCTTTCTGTCGTTTCAACGAGAAAGAGCGACCTTTAGGCACAAAATTATCTTCGAAACCGTTCATCAGAATCACATCGGCAGGCTTGTCGAGCAATTCTTTACATTCATTGTTTGTAATTTCACTTACTGTAGTAAAACAATCTACATGATGAGCAGTCTGCTTTTCAATGGAATGTTTTGATTCCATATTCAATTCACGTGCCATCTGATCACCATTGTATGCAAACAAGTAATCATAAAGAGGCTTGCCATTTCCTGCAATCGAACGACCTATGGAAGTGGCATGAGTTGTAAAAATAGTAGCGATTTCAGGCACATACTTACGAATATACAGGGCACCGAGGCCTGTCATCCACTCATGAGCTTGATAAATGACCTTATCACTTGCACTTAAGGCAAAACGATAAATGCTTTCCACTACTTTTCCAGCTGCATACGAGAACATAGATGCTTCATCGTAATCACCGTAAGCATGAAGGGAGTCTACCTGGAAATCATTCCAAGTCTGACCATATATCGCATTTTTTTGAGCATAGAAAGGAGTAAAATCAACCAAGACAGCGATTGGATTGCTCGGAATCTGCCAACGACCTACACGAACGCGCAGGCCTTCAGATTTAAGCGCATGCTTTCTCCAATCGTTTAAGACAGACTTGTCTTCCACAAACAGGGGATTTTCTTTACCAATCCAAACATCAGGACCTATAAAAATAATTCTATCCTTAAAGGCATCCTGCAATGTTTTAGCTCTTGTAGATAAAACGGTATAAATACCACCAACTTTGTTACACACTTCCCAACTTGATTCAAAGATATAATCGGGAATCAGAGGCTGTTCCATAATTGCTATATTATTTCTTTATACGGCTGCGAAGATATAAAAAAACTGAGAACAAGGCAAAAAAACTTAAATTTTGTTTTTTTGTTTTTGTTAATATAAAAGATCCTGTACGAAAACACAAATGCCTGAAACTAAGGAAATCCAGTTTCAGGCATTTTTTCTAATTTGACTATTTTTCTTTTATGCAAGAGCAGAACCCATCAAGAAAGTTGCTGCCAATGCTACAATCGCATACAATTCTGGGAATACGGCAAGAATCAAAGTATTTCCGAATACATTGTGACCTTGTCCGATAGCAGCGATACCGTTTGCACATACTTGACCCTGACGGATAGCAGAGAACAAAGCGACAAGACCTAAGCCTACGCCAGCACCTAAAACGGCACATGCTTGAATGGATGAAATCTCAGGAGTCAATACGTTGAAGATACTCTGGAACATAAAATATCCGGCAAAGCCATACAAACCCTGTGTACCAGGAAGTGCTGTCAATACCAAGAAGTTACCAAATGCACTGTCATTTTTCTTCAAAGCTCCAATAGAAGCGTTACCTGCGATTGTTACACCATAAGCACTACCAATGCCAGACAAACCAATCATAACTGCGATGCCGATATAGGCTATCAAAAGATTCATTTCCATAATTTATAAATTAAATATTATTTTAAACAAGTT
>RCNI01000482.1_pt1 | contig 25011 bp, 25 predicted proteins | sample 2041151 | NCBI WGS metagenome assembly RCNI01 (sample SAMN09708214, study PRJNA481090) | feces metagenome | isolation source: feces | place: Antarctica: Albino Rookery | reverse complement strand
TTATTTGTAAGTATGGTTAACATGATTCCAAGAATTATCTTCTTCGAAGCATCATTAGTATTCTTAGGATTAAAATCAGCTACTGAAATCTCTTTAGGTACTATGATTGAAACTGGTCGGGTAATGCAATTTAGCCACTTATTAACTCCACCAGTACTGGTACTAGTAACTATCTCGCTATCATCACAAATTATTGCAAATAACCTAAATGACTCATTAGATCCAAAGGTATCGGGTGAATAATATGTTTGATAAAAGTTTAAAACTAAGTAATTATGAAATTGATAAAAAATATGAATTACAAAAAGGTAATATTCTTGATGTGCGTAATTTAAAGGTTTCATTTAAAAACAAACTAGGTTACGTCCAAGCTGTTCGTGGTATTGATATCTGTTTAAGAAAAGGTGAAATTATTGGTTTAGTAGGTGAATCTGGTTCAGGTAAATCAGTATCAGTAAAATCAATTTTAGGATTTAATGAAGGTTCAACTACCACCGCTGATTGTTTAAACCTAAATGGGATTAATATCTTAACCATTGAAAAGAACCAATGACAATTTATTAGAGGAACTAAAGTTGGTTATATTCCTCAAGACCCATTAATGGCACTTGACCCAACTAAAAAAATCAAAAACCAAATTATTGATGCTATTAAGATTACTCAAAAAAGAAAACTAAATAATAAAATCTTTGACATCCAACGCAACACTAGCATCAAGGATGAAGAAAAATTCCAACAAATCAATGAAGCTAAAGCTGAATACAAAAAGAACATGATCAAAGACAATGTTCATATGAGAATGATGGAAATCCTTTCTTTCATTGGAATTAACAACCCAGAAGAAGCTATTGAAGCATATCCACATGAATTTTCAGGTGGGATGAGACAGAGAATTGTTATTGCTATGACAATTATTGGTGAACCTGATGTGATTATCGCTGATGAACCAACTACTGCGCTTGACGTAACTATTCAAGCTAAAGTAATTGACTTAATTAAAAAACTAAGAGATACAATGGGAATTTCCATTATCTTCATTTCCCATAACATTGCCTTAGTGGCTAACCTTTGTGACTATTTATACATTATGTATGCCGGAAAAATTGTTGAAAAAGGAACCATTGAAGATATCTTTTTAAGACCAAAACATCCATATACTTGAGCTTTAATTACTTCTATCCCAGATGAAAATAGTGACGATGAATTAGTTTCTATTCCTGGAACACCACCTAACATGATTTCGCCTCCTAAAGGTGATGCCTTTGCTGCTAGAAACAAATATGCAAGAAAAATAGATTTTGAAAAACAACCACCATTATTCCAAGTGTCACAAACTCACTTTGCAGCCACTTGATTATTACACCCAGATGCACCTAAGCAAGAAATTCCTAGTGAGGTAAAAAATAAGATTAAGATTGCTAAGAAGTCAATCTTGCTTAAGAAGGAAAAACAAAATGGAAAATAAAAAGAAAATATTAGTTGTTGATAAATTAAACAAATATTTTACTAAATCAGGTAAGCTAGTAAAAGTACTTGATAGTATTTCCTTTGATGTTTATGAAAAGGATTTCTTAGGAATCATTGGTGAATCTGGATCTGGTAAATCTACAACTGGTAAATGTATCATTAGACTATACTCTTCATCTTCTGGAAACATTGTTTTTGATGATGTGATTATTAACCAAAATAAGATTAATAGAAAAACCAAAACTTGATTATACCAAAACATGTCTATGGTCTTTCAAGACCCCATGTCATCATTAAATGGTAGAAAGAATGTTTTATCAATTATCTCTGAACCGTTAATCATTAATAAAACTATCCAAAAAGAAGCAAAAGAAGTGATTAACCAATGTCGTTTAATTAACCCATTCTTCCAAAATACATACAAATGACAAGATTACAACTTATGTAAAGAATATGTACTTCCTTTTTATGAACAAAACATTGCTAACTTCAAAGAAGGTATTAAAACTATTAAAAACATCAATGGTAATACTGTTGAAGCTCTAAACGAAATGAAAGATATTTTAGTAGATATTGAATCTAACTACAAATCTACTATCAAGGGTTTAAATGAATTTACTCATTTAATTAAATTAATCCATGTTTATAACTATGAAAGTTTCATGAAAGATGAACTGCACAAAACTGAAATAGAATTTAGACATGCAGATGATTCTTTAAAACAAGAAAAGAAACTTCAGGTAGCTCCTGAAGAATATTGAAAACTACACAAGCAACTTGAAACATTAAAGCATGAATATGATAACTACATTAGTGAAACTAATTTAAAGTTTAAACAACAAACCACTAGTCGGATTAAATCTATTAAATCTAGATATACTTCTGAAATTAAGTCTTTAAAGCAAAATGCTATTTTAACTGAATCAGTCACTGAAAACATCCAGTACAAAACTGATATCTTAATCCTAAATGACACCCTTCATGCAATTAAAGCTTTAGGTAATGAAGTTTTCATTGATGAAAATGAAATTGAAAGATTTTCCAACTACATCAATGAAAGAATTAAATACAAATATGCTACATTAACTAAACAAATTGTAGAATTAGGTAAACTAAGTGAAGAAATTGATAAATTATCACTTAATGATGTACCAGAATCAGTTATTAAAACCAGATTTACTGAATATAAAACTTTATATGATGAAATTATTCAAAACCAAGAAACATTACGAGATACTGATTTCTTAATCGAAGATCCAGAAGTAATGAGCATCATTAGCGTTATGAACAATAAGTCAAACACTAAAAAACAAGAAGTTAAAGCCAAGATTCATGACTATGAAATGCAAATTATTAAACTAGAAAATAGAATGAAAGTTTTAAAACAAGAATTTGCTAAAGGACATGAATCACGTGAACATGAATTTGCTCAAATTGAAAAAGAATGAAACAAAGCAAAACTTGCTCGTGAAACATGACAAGAAGAAGATAATAATTACTTCAATCATAAGAGATTGCCGTTAATTAATGCACAACAAGAACTCTTTAAACAACAACAAGAAATTTTTGATGCACTTCAAAAAGAATTAAAAGAATTAGTTAAAACAAAAATTAAAGATGTAACCAAGGCTAACAAAGAAAACAAAAAAGATGCAAACGATTTAAACATTGTTAAACGTGAAATTAAAATTAAATGATTAACTATTGATGCTATTAACTTTGAAGTAGACACCATTTTAGATGATGTTGAACTTTATAGAAAAATCAGATCAACTAGCAAATCAGTATTACTATTACAATACAAGAAACTTAAAGATTCATTAATAAGAACTTATGTTTACAAGGCATTAGAAGAAGTTGGGTTGAAGAACGAACATGCATACCGTTATCCTCATGAATTCTCTGGTGGGCAACGTCAAAGAATTGTTATTGCTAGAGCCTTAATTTCTAAACCGAAATTAGTAATTGCAGATGAACCGATTTCTGCTCTTGATGTTTCTATTCAAGCTCAAGTAGTTAATATTATGAAATCATTAGCAAATAAATATGGAATTACTTTCTTATTTATTGCTCATGATTTATCAATGGTAAGATATACATCAAATAGATTAATCATCATGCACAAAGGCAAGATAGTAGAAAAAGGAGATACTAATGAAGTATTCTCTAACCCAATCCACCCTTATACCAAATCTTTAATTAAAGCTTCTCCTGAATTAAGTAAAATTCATGTAGACCTAGCATCATTTAGTTCAAAATTAGATTACGATAAAGATTACTCGCCTAATAATGTTCCAGAATTTCACAAGATTCCATCTGAGAAAGAACATTATGTTTATGCAACAGAAGGCCAAATTAAAAAATGGGTAAAATAGATTCACTAGATAAAAAAGGATTTAAAAAAGGATATGTTGTTGACAAGGTTATAAGTGATAACCAACTTAACAAAAAATTTAGTAAGTCCCAAAAGAAATCTGAGGAAGCAAAAACATTTCCAAATGGAATGATCCCCTTTGGATTTCTTTTATTGTTCTATATCATATTTTTATCTACATGTTTAGGTATTGGTGCCACAAAGGAATCAAGTTGATTCCACAAGAATTGACATACATCAGTTCTTTCAACTGCAGCAGCTTATTTATTAATGAATTTGTTGTGACTTATTGGCAGAACTGGATTCTTAAGTAGTGCTGGTTATGGTATGATGAAGTTTGGTAGATTTGTTAGATATCATGAGCTATTGCAAAAAATTAAGCTAGAGAACTTTGATCATGCCATTAATGACATTAATACTATTGAAGAATATTCAGAATATGTGATTGAGAGAAAACAATATACAAAAAAATGATTTTATATTTCATTAATAACAAGTGCTATAGTGCTTATTATTAGTTTAATTATTTGAGGTGTTGTTGAAGCGCTTTAATTATTCAATGATGTATTCACCATCAACTATACCTGGTGTTCTCTTTTTCTTTAAGTGTTTCTTTGTAATAACAGAATAAATAGTGACACTAATAATAACTAAAGCAATCACTGGACACATATAGATTAATCATGTTAATTCAGTTCATTTAGCATCAATAAAACCATCTAATACTAAGGTATATTTTTCATCATGAATTGTATTATTAGATTCAGTAACTACATTTTTTAATGTAAAAAATACATAAACATTAGTGGGACGATTTAAGATTGTAAATGAATTAGCCTTTAAATTTTCTTCAAAACCTTGAGTACTCAAAGTTTGTCCAAAGAAACTAGGGATATTTTTCAAAATCAAACTTTTTGCTTGCGTTACTGTTACATCAAGTGAATATAATTTTTTTTCCAGATTTGAGTTAGGCAATCTGTAAATGTTAAAAACAGGAATTTTATCTGGCTGATTAGGATTAGTACCTTCAAGCACTGGTGAAATATATAGAGTATCACCGCCTTCACCACTTTCTGGTTTAGTTTGTTCCCCAGCTTTGGAAGATAATAAAACCTGTTTAGACTGTACAACCGTTTGATATTCTTGTTGGTTTGTAGATATTGAAAGTGTTGTTAGTCCTGACATTAAAGGTGTAGTAATTAACGTTATTAACGATATTCCAAGTAGTCAATTTTCTCTTTTTCTCATATCAATAAAAATAAAAAACAATTTATTTAAATTATAGTATAATTTACATGTTTAATGAAACTTTATTATTAGACCCACTTGTCCTGGTTATGGACTTTATCCAAAAGAGGGAGACAGATATGGCAAAATACGAAATTATGTTAGTTGTATCAGGATCTTTAGATGAAAAAGCAGCTAGTAAAGTTGCAACAGAAGTAACAACTTCTATTAAAGACTGTAAAGCTAAAGTTACTGAATATGGATCAAAACAATTAGCATACAAAATTAAAAATGACTTAACTGGTTATTACTTTCAATATAATTTTGAATGTGAATCTCCAGCAGCAATTAATGAAGTAAGACGTTTATGTAATATTAACAAAAGCATTCTAAGATCATTAATTATTAATCTAGAAAAGGATTATGGATACAGAGCTTCTGTAAACCCTAAAAAAGTTGAAAGAAACAAAAAGACTGCTGAAATCCATGCACAAAAGAAAGCTGAAATTGAAAAGATGAAAGCAGCTAGAGATGCAGAAAGAATGATGGGTAGACCTGAATTAGAATCAGGTGAAGCAAAACAAGAAGTGAAGAAGCCTACTAGAGCTAAAAAAGAAACTTCTGAAGTTGCAGATGAAGCTAAACCTAAAAAAGCTACAACTGCTAAAAAACCATCTACTACCAAAAAAACAACTTCTAAAAAAAGTTCAGCTGAATAATATATGAATAAAGTTATATTATTAGGTTTCCTAGCTCAAGATCCAGTAGCAAGAGAATTTCCAGATAAGAATTTAGTCAATTCTACATTCTCAGTGGCTGTAACTGATTCAAGAAATTACAATCAATCTTATTTTTTTAATTGTGTAGCTTGAAATCAAACAGCTGATTATGTTAATAGTAATTTACATAAAGGGGATTTTGTTGCTGTTGATGGAAGGTTAACAAATAGATCTTACATTAACAAAGCTGGAGCTAAAGTATACGTTACAGAAGTTGTTGTAGAAAATATTAGAAACTATGGTTCTAAGAAAAATAGAGATGAAGCTAGTAAGGCTACTGAATCTAAGAGTATCAATGTTGATGACTTATTAGAACAAACTAAAACAACACCCACAAAACCATTGCCGATCTCAGATGAAGATATTGAATCTGCGATTGAACAAGATGAATCCAATGTGGATTGAGATGATATAGAATAAGGAGAATTTATTATGTCATTTAATAACAAGAAAAGATCTAAAAAGAAATATTGTAGTTTATGCTCTAAGGGAATAGCTCATGTCGACTATAAAGATGTTGAACTTTTAAAAAGATATTTAAATTTATCAAACAAAATTTCACCTAAGAGAACTACTGGATGCTGTACAAAACATCAAAGAGCAGTTGCTAATGCAATTAAAAGAGCAAGAATTGTTGCTTTATTACCGTTTGTAACTGAATAATTATTCACTAACTAAATTTGGGAGGTTTATTGATGAAAGTAATATTATTAAAGGATGTACCAAATTTAGGTAAAAAGAATGATTTAGTCGAAGTAAATGATGGGTATGCTAAAAACTTTTTATTTAAAAAGAAATTAGCTGTTCCTAATACTCAAACTAGTGTTGACAGATTAAACAAAGATTTAGAACACGAACAAGAATTATATCAAGAAGGTGTATATGAAGCTGAACTTCTGAAAAAGAAGTTGGAATCATTATCGCCAACTTTTTATCTAAATTCAAATCATGGTAACGCATTTGGTGAAATTAGTGCTAAACATTTAATTGAAGAAATTAACAAGGATGAAAAACTAATTACTAAATATATGTTGAGTGAAAAAGGATGAGGTCTTGGACCACATAATGTTAAAATAAAAGTTCACAAAGATGTTGTTGCAATAGTAAAAATTAATGTGTTGGAGAAATAATTTAAAATGGAATTATCAAACAATCCACATGAGAATAAAACCATAGAAGGCGTAGAAAAGTTACTTTTAGCTATTATGCTAATGGATGAACAATGTGTTCCACAAGCAATAGCTAGACTAGAACCAAAGCACTTTACTAGACCAGAATACAAGGCTTTATTCCGTAAGATGTTCGAATATTATCAAGCAAAGAATTCAATGGACCCAAATCTATTGATCTCATTTATTGCTAATGATAAGGAAGAAGCTATTCCAAATCCACAAGAATTAATCTATAGTCTCTTACCTTATTACACCAACTCTTATGATTTGGATGAATACATTGAAGTTATTCTTATGGAAGCTACTATAAGAGAGCTAAAATCATTTGGTAGAAGGTTACAAGAAACTAATATAGATTACTATACTTATGATGATGATGTATGAGGCATTCAAAAAAATTTCCTAGATATTATTAACTCACGTTCTTCTTCATCTATTCTTACTACTAAAGATGTAACTAAACGTTTCATAGAACGTTTAGATCGCATTAAAGAACAAAGAGGAAAGATGACAGGGACTACTACTGGTTTTAAATCAGTAGATGATTTCATGAATGGATTTCAACCTGGTGAATTAATTATCCTTGCTGCTCGTCCTTCTATCGGTAAAACTGCTTTAGCGCTTAATATGCTATTAGCAGCAGCTAAACAATGTAAGGAAGATGAATGTGTGGTTATCTTTTCTTTAGAAATGGGTTCTGAACAATTAATGGAAAGATTAATTAGTGCTGAAACTAATATTAACTCCAAAGCATTTAAAAAAGGTACATGAAATGATGATGATGAATTCCTGATTCACGAATGCATGAAAAGCATTGAAAGATTGCCAATTAACTTTGATGACTCCTCTAATGTTTCTATTTTAGAAATCCAAACCAAACTAAAACAAATTAGAGCACAAAAGAAAATCAAACTAGTTGTAATTGACTATTTACAACTTGTAACTGGAACTAAGGGAGCTAACCGTCAAGCTGAAGTTGCACAAATCTCTAGAACATTAAAATCATTAGCTAGAGATATTGAAGCTCCTATTATTTCGGTAGCACAATTATCTCGTAAGATTGAAGAACGTCGTGGTAATGATAAAAAATCAAAACCAATTTTATCTGACCTGCGTGAATCTGGATCAATTGAACAAGATGCTGATATTGTTATCTTCTTAAATTATGATCGTGATGAGATTGATGAAAAATCATCTAGCTCTAACCAAAAACAATATATGGATACTGTTGTCGTAGACTTTATTGTGGCTAAGAATCGTTCAGGTGCTACAGGTGAATTAAAACTTCTGTTTGAAAAACAATATGGTAGATACTCAGATTACAATAACAATTATTAATATCTAATTAAAATGTATTATTTAGTATGATAAGTTCTAATAAATATAAGTTGAATAATAAAGAGTGTATCTTTATAAATTAAGATTATTTATGTATTGCTTGAAATAGTTCATAAGCAATTGATAAACTAACTAGAGTTACATCTTCTTTAATTATTCTTTTTAGTTCTTGATGTGAAACTCAAGTAGTTTTTGAAACAGATTCTAAGTAAGAGCCATCACCCTTAATTGGTTGTTGTTCTAGATTGGTTACATCAACTAGATAAACATGGGTAGTTTCACTTAATTGAGTAGAACTTATAAATGATTTGCTTGTTTTAATTTGTTTTTCATCTTGTAGTTCAATTCCACCTTCTTCATATAGTTCAGCTTTAACTGCTGTGATTAAGTTTGTTTGATCTCATAAACTACCTGTAATACAACAAGGCATTAGTTTATGCTCTTTAATGCTAGTAGCCGGCAATAGTTGTCATCTAATAAGAAATTCATAATCATCTTTAACTTTTCTATAAGCTAGAAGTGCGATACTATCTTTCCCTCTACGTTCAGCATAAATGAAATGATCTTCCGTTTCATATACATTAATTCATTTGTGTTCAAAAAGTTTTTTATTATTTGACATATTATCTATCACTCATCATCTTCGTCATAGATTTTATCCTTGACTTCTTCAAGTTGTTTTTCTTTAGTTTCGTCCACAATGTTTACTAAGGTTTCATGTAATAAGTTTAAGTTTTTACAAATTAGATGGTGATCTCTAATATAGCAGTATACTATATCATCACGATAAGTTTCGAAAGCCTCCATGTTTCTCTTTATGTTAAGGTTAACGCCTTCTACTAATCTTAATCCCATCATAAGTATTTGTAAGTAGTAATCGGCTAATGATAATCTAGTACCTTGTTTTTCTCATTCCATGATACTACCTTCATATTTATATAGCACACGGTTTTCAAAACCACTAGCACCATAACCAATAGCTTTTCAGTCTTCAGTTTGTCAGTAACATTTATTGTGCATTGATTCATATTCTTTTGATACACATCAATTGCTAACTTCATATCTATGGTATCCATTTAGTTCTAGGATTTCATTGATATATTCAAGGTTATCAGCTTCTATTTCTTCATCTACTATAAATCCTTCTTTAGCTAACTTGCTGCCAGGTTTAACTTCTAAAGCATAATAAGAAACATGCTTAATATCATTTTCAATGATAAAGGCAATGGAATCTGCAATATCGTCTTCTGTTAAGTTAGCTAAGGCATAGATGAAATCACAGTTAATGTTATGGATGCCACCAGCATGTAGTAAATCAATAGCATGTTGCACATCTTCAATAGTATGGTGTCTTTCTAATTGTTCTAGAATAAGATTACTTGTTGTTTGTACTCCAAGTGAGATTCTATTTACTTTTGCATTATTAAAAATTTGTACCTGTGCTTCAGTTATGAATTCAGGATTACATTCAATAGTAAATTCATATTTTTGTGTTGTTTTCAAGTAGCTAGACACTTCATATAATAGTGTTTCTAGTTGTTCATCACTTAACATATTTGGTGTGCCACCACCAATATAGATAGTTTCAAATTGACCTTTAGAACACTCAGCTCTTAATGAGGTAATCACCTTTTCAATGTATTTATTGACCTTGTCATCACGATTACAAATTTTGATTCTAGGAAAATCACAATAAGAACATATATTAGCACAAAAAGGAATGTGGATATAAAGGTGTTTAGTGTTTCCCATATTATTTCTTTTCAATCTTTTCTTGATTATTCATATAAGGTCTTAATGCTTTGGGAATAGTAATTGACCCATCAGCATTTTGATTATTTTCTACAACAGCTACTCATAATCTATCAATAGCTAATGAAGAACCATTTAAAGTGTGAACTAATTTATTTTGTCCATCTGCATCTTTAAATCTAATCTTTGCCCTTCTTGCTTGGAAGTCAGTACAGTTAGAACATGATGAGATTTCTTTATAAGCATTGTATGATGGTAATCAAACTTCTAAGTCATATGTTTTAGCAGAACTAAAACCAGTATCACCAGTACATAATACAATTCTTCTATATGGTAATCCTAATTCTTCCATAACAGTTTCAGCAGTTCTAGTAATTTCTTCAAGCATATCTCATGATTTCTCAGGGTGAGTATAAGCCATTAATTCTGATTTGTGAAATTGGTGCAATCTAATACATCCTCTTGTATCTCTACCAGCACTACCAGCTTCAGATCTGAAACATGGTGTGTTAGATGTAAATTTACATGGTAATAAATTAGTAGGGATAAGCTCATTTCTGTAAATGTTTGTTAATTGAACTTCAGCTGTTGGAGATAAGTAATAATTAGAATTTTCTAATTTAAATAAATCTTCAGCAAATTTAGGTAATTGGCCTGAACCAAATAAAGAATCACCACTTACAATTGCCTGAGGTAATACTTCAATAAACCCAGCTTTAGCATTGTGATCTAATGTAAATTGTTGAAGTGCTCTATATAATCTAGCACCTTCTTTTCAATAAGTCATGAATCTAGCACCGGTAATTTTAGCAGCAACATCAGGAATGATTAAATCTAATTCAACTCCTAAATCTCAGTGAGCTTTCGGTTCAAAACTAAATTTAGTTGGTTCTGAGAATTTTTTAATTTCAACATTTGAGTTTTCATCTTCACCAAAAGGTACTGAATCATCAGTTATGTTTGGCAATACTTCAATTAAAGATTTTTGTTCTGATTCTAGTTTATTAACTTTATTAGTTAATGTTTCAATCTTAGCTTTTAAATCACTAACTTGTTTTTTAATTGCATCAATTTCAGATGCAGGTTTTTTTTGTGTAATAAACTCAGAAATTTGTCCTGAAAGTTTATTTCTTTCTGATAATAATGATTGTTGTTCTCCTTGTGTCTTTTTTAGCTCATCATTAGTCTTTAAAATTTTGGCAAGCACACTTGTATTAATGTGTTTCCCTTGTAATTTCTTTTCAACTTCTTTTTGATTATTTCTGATTAAATTTATATCTAACATATATAAAAATTATATTACATTGATAAGCAATTTTAAATTTAATCATTAGACTAGTAAATAAAGTTTAATTAACTTTGTTAATCATTATCAAAATAAAATGGTCTAAATGAAGGATTAATTAATATTTTATTGAGAGTGTTCTTCTTCTTTGTTATCTTAGTTTTGTAATAATTTAGATTGCTTCTATTATTGTGCAATGAGTTCTAGTGTAATGTTTTACGATAATACTACATAAATTCTCCTTAAATTATTTCAACTCCACATTCAAGGTGAATATGTTATTTGTATATAATATCTGTATTATTGAATAGTAATTCTTGCTAATGCAAAAAATGTGTCTTTTATTATAATAGTAGTGATATTACATATTTTACTAATGGTAGTAAAGTTATAAAGTAGTTTTATAATTAGAGTATGGCAAAAGCATTAATTTTCATTCATGGATGAGCATCTAATAGACATAAATTAGATTGTATTAAAACATTGGTTAATAGTCATGGTTATGACTATATAAATTTTGATTTGCCTTTGCATGGTGAGTTTAAGAATACCACTTATGATAAGGAATTAACCTTTGATGAATTAGCTGATTATTCAATTGAATATATAAATAAGCTAGATTATGATGAAGTGATTCTTCTAGGTCATAGTATGGGTGGCGGAATTATATTGTTGAACTATGAAAGGATAAAGCTAAATATAAAAAAGATAATCTTACTTGATCCATTGAATCAACATATGGGTACTAATAATAAAGAACAGTTTAAAGAAGCGTTAGAACAATCCACAAGATTAGAACCTCCTAGTTTAACAAAGATGCTAACCGGAAGAAGTGTTGCCAATACAGTTAATCTACTATCCTTAGTAAAATCGTTTAATCATGTAGATTTTAAATCAAAATTTGTTGAGATAGATTTAGACACTAAAATCGAATGATACATTGTTTATGGTGTTAATGATTTAATTATTAATGGTGCTGCAACATCAATGTGACTAATGGCATTAAATAACTCAATTAAAATTTATCCAATTGAAAATGCAAGACACAATCCTTTTAGCGATAATGAACAAGAATGTCTTAAAGCATTGGAAAGGATCTTAAATGATTAAACATATAGATTTCATTTCAACTGAAGATCAGATACCCTTAATAGATAATGTATTAAAGGCAAGTTCTTTTGTTGGCAACAGCTCTTTTTGCAACAGTTTATTAACTTGTTGAGCAGTATATTTTAACGAAAAAACTCAAACTAAATGAGTTTGAGAAAATGATGGCAAGGTTGAAGCAATTTGTATGTGTATCATTGGTAATGCTACTAGTGATATTCATTATGATCTTTCCCAATTAGAACCACAAAGTGAAAAAGAAAAACAATATATTACTTTTAGAAAGAGGATCACTGAAAAGTACAAGGAAATTAGTTTTAATTGTGAAGCCGAATTAGAAATAATGAGTTCATTAAACAAACATCAAGGAATTGGGAAGCAATTGCTAGCTAAATTAGAAGAGGAATTACTTAATAGAGGTATTACTAGATATACTGTAAGCACTAATCAAATGTGTGATTATATGTGATATCTTAATCAAGGTTTTAAAATTTACCAAACAGCTGATATTGATATAAGTGATTTAAACTATATATTCAATGAAACAAAAACATTTAAATTATTTACCTTGATAAAGGATATACAACAATAAAATGTTTAAATAAATTTTGACTCTATTGTGTATTGTTCAATATCTTCTTGAATGTGATTAACATTAGTTAAGTTAATTGCTCATTTGTAATATTTATAAACTAATAATGAAATCATCATCTTAACTATTTGATTAGCTTCTAATATAAACATATATCATAATGGGTCCATGCTATTTAATGAACCAGTGAATGTTAATGATGCAACAATAATTGATCAAAGAGACATAATTCCACAGTCAATTAATAGGACCATCTTAGTTCCGCCTGATCTAATTGAGTAGTAAGCAACTGAGAAGATACCTTGAGATCAAACAATAGGTAACATTACTCATTCAAGGTGCATAGCTAATTGATTCATTTCATCTGAAGCATCTGGAGATAAGATTGGGTTCAATCACAATGATAATGATAGGATGATAAGTACCATGATGGTGCTAAATGAAACACCTCAAGACATCATTTTATTAGCATTCTCTTTAGCTTGTCTAATATCACCTTTACCTAATTGTGAACCAACTAAGACAGCAGAAGCGGAACCCATACCAGGTCAAATAACATTAGTAATTTCAATAATAACTACGACATTGGTTGTGGCGCTATGGATAGTCGTGTTAAAACTTAATAAACACATCATTAATATCATGGCACATAAACCAAATACAGTTTCATTAATAAATACAGGCAAACCTTTGCTAATAATTTGTTTTGCATCTTTTCATTGAATTTTTCATGATTTAAAGAATCAACATCATTTATCTTTTTTAACAATAATATAAATGATGATAAACATCGTTTGAACAACTCTAGCAATACCAGTAGACATAGCAACTAATGCAACTGCTTGATCGACTGTTTTGGATAAAATGATGTTAATAGGGTCTAAGACAATATTTGTACTCATACCTACACAGGCTGCAATGAAGCTAATTCCTGCCCTTTGAGTTTCTTGCAGAGAGAATGATAGCGCTAAGGCAATTGCATATGGAATAAATGTTCAAGCTGTTACTCACAAATATGTTTTTGCTAATTCATAATCTAAACCAGAATTAATTCCAGATGAGATGGCAATTAACTTTCCTGGAATAGCAGCCATAACTGCAATAACTGGAATCATTACTATTAACATTGTTCACATTCTAAACATTGTCGTTTTACGAGTCATGTCAGCATTATGATTTCCAAAATACTGACTCATCATAACTGTAATACCACTCAATCAACCAACAGTTAGGTAGATTGCAAAGTTAATAGTTGGGTTAGCTAAACCAAGTGCATTTTTTGCAGAGTTTGCTTCAGATTTATTTTTCACCAAAATTGCTAATGAAAAGTTATCAACATATAGGACAACTATACTAATTAGTGCCTGTAAAACTGCTGGGATGAATATTTTTAATAAGGTTTTTACAAACGCTTTATCACCAAAGATTTTTGATAAAAAAGTTTGTTTAAATTTATAGTTTTTATTTACAGGTATTTTAAAATTATTTATCATGCAAATATATCATACTATGAAAATTTAATAATAATTTATTAATTTCCTTAATAACACAAAAAGTATTAAAAATGTAATAAAATAATATAGAGGTAAGGTATGGGACTAAAGAAAATTTCACAAAACATTTGAAAAATAATTTGTTCATCAGTATTCACTATTGTCTTTATTCTTGGGTTGCTAATGTGTCTTAGTGCTTATGGTGTTGGAATAAAACAAGATGCCTTTGGAGCTGCTGATCATTTACAATCACAAAAATTCATTTCTTTTTTATTAATGATTATTGGGTTGTTTTTAGGAATATTGCCATTCTTCAAAATATTTAAAACCCTGATAAAGTTTGTCTTTTCAATAATAGGGGTTTTATTCTTTGCGTATGGTATATGTGTAACACTAGATGCTTATGATGTAGCACAACTTGCTTGAGCAAGTGTTAATAATGGAACAGCATGAGGACCAATAATAATTGTTATAGGTTTATTTACAGGAGTGATTCCATTCTTCAAAACATGAAAGAAATTATTCTGTAACGATAAGAAAGATAAAGCGAGTGAATAAAAAAAGATCCGTCCTTTTGGACGGATTTATTATTTTAACTTGGTTCCAATTGCTTGTGTTCAAGTGTTTGTCATTAAAGCGTTATTGCTATAAATATTGCAAGGGGTAGTTAATGTTAATGATGCAATTCTTTGTTTTCCCAAAATAGGTACTCTAATGTGATTACAAGATAAAAACACTTTAAAATTTATATTTAATTCTGAAGTATCATACAATTCATCTGTTATTTGTTTTAAATCAATGCTGTAAGAAGTTTTATAACGATATGCATAAACATCTCTGCCTAATAATCCTTTTGCTATAAGGAACTTATCATTAGGGTTATTACTTTTTGTATCTTGAGTATAAGTTATAGAATTGTTTAGTTGATCATTTATTACTTTAAGTTCTTCTGGTGTTTTTGTTTTAGTTAGTAGTTTGCTACCATTCTTCTTATTTGGATTGTAGTTATTTATTAATATTTTGTTAAGTTTGGTACTACTAATTGGCTGGTAAATTGTACTTTGATCAAAGGTTGCAAAACATAATGAATTAAACATGTCTCATACAAGTCTGGATTGCGAATAGACTTCCTTAACAGTCTGAGGCATGTTCATATCAATTGTTTTTACAGCAAGTGCTTGTCATGATAAATTATAACTATCTTGGTTATTTTGTTCTACTACATAATCTACACAATCATGAAAAGCATAAGTGATATCAAATGAATCATTGTTAAAACAAGTTATGCTTTTCAGTGAACTAAGGATACTCATAATACTTGGATTAATTGGGATGATACCTTGAGCACCGTTAGTACCTAAGATTTTATAGATATCAAATCTAATTGTTTTAGTTAATTGGTATTTTACTTTATATTTGAAGTTTAATTGTCTAGTATCTTTTTGGTAACTACATGGTGTTAATTCTTCTTTACTAATTTTAATAGTATTTATATACTCAGCATAATCAATAACATTACCAAATTCATCTTTTGGATTTGCTAATGCATCTAATGTATTAGCTAGACTTTGTTGAGTAAGATTATTATTTGATCATAAGAATTTATTTAATATGCCTTTAATAGTTTTATTTTGAATTGTTTCATCTAAGAATCTCGCTGTAATTGATTCTCCGTTTTCGTCTTTTGCTTTAATAAGTCATACTATTAGTTCAAGTATAGTATTGGTATCAGGATTAATATCAGGGATTGCTTTTAGTAATAATGATGCCGTTTCATAATCTTTATTTGGTTTAGATTCATTTAGAGTATCAAGTAATAGAATAGCTAATTCTTTGTTTTTAAAAATAAAAGTTATGATACCTTCATCTTTAAGAGTTGCTATTTGCTTAATTTGCTCAGGTGTTAAAAAGTTTAAAACATCACTTTCTAGCATTAAATCAAAATAGGAATCAAATGATTCTTTAGAGTTTAAGGGTATAACGTTCACAGCTTGTTCAATAAAACCTGCTATTGTTGGGTCCTTAATCCTAACAATATCAATTAGTTGTTCGATTACTTCTGAGTTGTTTAATAACTCAAAGAGAGTAGGGTTGGTTAATACGTATTCAAGAATACTACCTAATCCCTTTAATTCTGGTGAAGTGAATGATAGGACATTTTCTATCAGCTCATTGACTGATGAAGAAATATTTTTAAGGCTTTGAATAATAGTTTCATTATTAATTATATTTTGAATAATTTTTTGAGTTGGACCTATGCACTTTAGAGTTCGTTCTAAATATAAATCAAAGTCCTGTACAATATCATTTTTAAAATCATTTGCATTCATATTATTAAGAGCATCATATGCCATATCTTTGATATCTAAATATCCTACACCATTATCAACGTTAATAATTGATGTGTTAAGAGTAGGAGAAACCAAATTAAGAAAAAACTTTTTGAAGTTAATCTTAGTGTTGCCTATGGTTCATAAAGCATTCTTAAAGTAATATGAACATTTTAATACACAAGTGCTATCATTAAGATTTTGTTTGTATAAATATGGGAATACACTTGAATCAATATTGATGCTACAAGATTTTATTTCATTAGCTTCAAAATTAATTTCTTTAGTAGAATCAATTCCATTGCTTATTTTAAATTTATTGATTCTATAGAAATCATTTTGTAATTCAAAATTTATTTGTATGTTATATGTGGTTATGCCATTATTAATCTTTTCAACAACATCAATATCTTTGATATAAAATTTAAAAATAAAATTCTTTTCAAATGCTTTGGTTCTTTTTAAAAAAATATATAAATCATTTTCAATAACTTTCTTATCAATGCTTGCAAAAATGTTTTTATAGCATTCATTGGTTGCATCAAAAGGTGTAGGATCATATGGTTTGATAGGCAAAGATGATGCTTCTATGTTGTTAGGACTTACAGTTTTAATTAAACTAGTAAAGTTTTGTAAGTTTTCTTTGAATGGTGTTTCACTAACTGGTGAGACAACATTCCGTTGATTTGTTGCCTTTACAATTCAAGGTGTTGAGCAAAGAGTACCACACACTAATGTTGCACTTAAGACTATTGCTCCTTTATGCAATTTTTTCATTTTCAAGATTCCTTTCTTTATTATGTATAAAAAAAGTATTATCTAAATCTGAAATAATTCTTACATTCAGCGATATTAATGAAGTTTGAAAAGTTTTTTAATATAACACCTAGTTTATGTTTAAGATTACAGAATAAATTATTTTGATTATGATCAATTATTGGCTCACTTTTAATTGTTGAATATTTACAATGAGATAGTTTTATTGATAGTTCTAAGTTTTGTGCCAAGATTGAAATTCACGAATTATTTAAAAGATAAACAAGGAATTTGCTTTTAAGACGTTGGTGATATTTATTTAGTATTCGAGCTAATAAAAATGAAAAAATACTTAGTATGATGAAAATTAAAATACTAAATAAAAAAATATGTGCTATTAGAAAATTAATGTATTGATTTCAACAATCTAGGATTAGTAGTTGTAAAGTAGTCATATCAAGATTATATTCCTATAAGGATAAAATAGTAAATTTATATAATAAATTTCTATAGAAATTAGAAAATGAGTAATATATATGATATACTTTTTAAGTAAAGAAATGTTAATACTAGGTTTTAATACTTAATTAAAGCTTGGGTTAACTCAAAAGCTTAAAGGAGAATTACATGGCTGTTTCTAAAAAAACAAAAGCAGAATTAGTTAAGAAATTTGGTGGTAATGAAAAGAATACAGGAAAAACTGAAGTTCAAATTGCTATCTTGACTGCTGAAATTAAAAACTTAACTGAACACATGGTAGACAACAAAAAAGATGTTCACTCTAAACGTGGTCTATACAAAAAAGTTTCAAAACGTAGATCTTTACTAAGTTACTTAGAAAAGAAAGACATTGAAGCTTACCGTGCTTTAATCAAAGAATTAGATTTAAGAAAATAATTGATTAATAATTCCAAATAAAAAGTGTTGCAAAACACTTTTTTATTTTCCAATTATGTTTAAGTTAAATTGATATGTTCTACTATTTAATTTTATATTTGGTAGATTAAAATTCATTTTTTTAGAGTTATAGTATCACACATCAGTACTATAAGTTAATTCTAATGATATAAATGATGGAGGTACTTGGTGTCCAAGTGAATTTGTAGCAGAAAGAGTAATATAGTTGTTATTAGCTAATAGTTTATATAATGTACAATTTTCCCCAATAGGTAATACTACTGAAGTTCCACCATTAGTTCCACTAGAATCACTTTGAGCTTTATTAAAATATACATATCCTTTAACTGTAATGTGTTGTAAGATTGAGTTCATTAAATCATGGTCAAAATACATTGATTCATCATCTGGGTTGAAAAAATCTAAGATCAAGCCTTGTTCTCTTTGGTTTGTGTGGTTTATGATCTTTACAAGTTTTTTATATTGAACAAAGGATGGATATTCATCTGGCTTATCATTATAGTGAGTCACTCTTCCTCAAGTTAAAGGTTGAGTAGCAACTTTAATATCAATATTACCTTTGTGTGAAATTATAGGAGAGTTTCCCATACCTGGGTGAGAACCAGAAGGAGAATTAGGATTTAAAGCATCCCCCCCATCTACTTTATTAGTTTTGTTTTGATCTAAAATACCTGCAACACCTTTAGCGATGAAACTTCCACCAACAGCTGCTATTCCTATAAATAAAAATCCAAATGTCAATCTTGATATTAACTGTTTTCTATTCATAACATTATAATTATACCTTAGTAGTATTTTGTTTATTAAGATTTAGAAAGGAATAAATTTATTTCTTTTTTAACTATTTCCATGGTGATATTTGGGTTAGCTTGAGAATTAGTGTCTTTCATTACCATACCAACAATGAACTTTTCTACTCTTTCAGCTCTTTCATTGTATTGTTTCACTAATTCAGGATTTGCCTCAATGTATTTAACTACAATTGGAGTAATTATATTAGGGTCTTTAATTTGTTCGAATCCTAATTCTTTAATTAGTTTTTTAACATCGAATTGCTTTTCACTAAAAATTTTTTCTAATAATGTTTTAGCTTGTTTGCCATTGATGTCTTGAGCGTTTAATAGCATTAGCAATTCTTTAAAAGGGTTGAAGTAGATTTTATTAAATTCTTCAAAACTAATATTTAGTTTGTTCATTCATCCAGCCAATTCAACTGATACTCAATTAAAAGTCAATTTAGGATCAATATTTAGTTTTAATAGTTTCATTAGTAGTGAACACGAATCATAGTTATCAATTAACAAAGTAATTTGTTTATCATCAAAACCATACTTCTTCAATAATTCTTCAATTTCCTTAGGACCAAGTTCAGCCTTAGCTAAGATGTCTTTTACATATAGATCGCTTAATTCGAAATGCATTACATTTGGATCAGTCATGTATCTGTAATCTATAGCATCTGTTTTTAAACGCATAAATTCAGTTGTACCTGTAGTGTCATCAAATCTTCTTGTTTCTTGTACTACTGATTGGTTGTTAAGTAATAGCATTGTTTGACGATTCATTTCGAAATCAATTGCCTTAATAACATTATTAATTGAATTGATATTTTTTATTTCAACTTTAGTACCATATTCTTTTTGTCCTTTAATTCTCATTGAAATATTAACATCTGCTCTTAAAGAACCTTCTTCCATTTTTGCATCACTTACATTTTTAAAAACAAGAATTCTCCTTAGTTGTTGAAGATATTGTCCAGCTTCATAACCATTTGCAATACAAGGTTTTGTTACAATTTCAATTAGAGGATCTCCAGCTCTGTTGTAGTCCATATATCTTTTATTATCAACGATAGATTGCTTAGCTGTATCTTCTTCCATATGAATTCTTTCAATAAGGATTTTTTTAGATTCCCCTTCAAGAGTATTTATTTCAATATATCCATCAGTACCAATTGGATTGTATTGCTGCGTTATTTGAAATCCTTTAGGTAGGTCTGGATAGAAATAATTTTTTCTATCGAATTCAATATTTTTGTAGTTAATATTCATATGTAAGGCATCAGCTAATATTAAAGCTTTATTAATAGCAGCTTTATTAATGATAGGCATAACACCTGGTAAGGCTAAATCCATATATGAAACAATAGTATTAGGATCACATGTATGTGAGTTTCTTGCTTTTGAAAACATTTTAGTTTCTGTGTTTAAGACAGTGTGAACTTCAATCCCGATTGTGACTTCAAAATTATTCATGTGATGCCTCCATAATAGCTTGTGCAATATTTAATAATTCTTGATCTTTTTTCAATGGACAGTTAATATTGATACCAACAAATAAGTTTTTGTGTTTTATTGCTGGGATAGTGATTGAAGGTAATCCAGCAAAGTTTGCAATTTGTAATGCATCATCACAGATACTACAAGTAGATTTATGATTTAATTCATCTTCAATAAGTGGAGCAATACTACTTGCACCTGGCATAATGATAGCGTCGTATTTATTAAATAATTCATTTGCTCTATTGATGATTAATGTTCTTACTTTTTTAGATGCATTGAATACTTCTTCATAATATTCTTTTGAAGTAACTAATGACCCAATAACAAATCTTCTTTTTAGTTGTCTGCCAAAATATTCAGTTCGGTTGTTCATAATGATTTCATTGTAGTTATTACCGCCTTTATTTTGTCCAAATAAAACACCAGTAAGATTAGCTCAACTAGTTGATGCTTCACCATAACTAATTGATTTATAAATTGAATCAATTAGTTTCAATAATTTAACACCAAATTCTTCATATGAAATCTTGAATCCTAATTTATTTAAATTTTCTAAATAAGTTTTGAAGGCTTTTTGTTCTTCTGGTTGCATATTGTCAACAGCATCCTTAAGGACTACTAGTTTTGCAGACTTATTAGGTTTAAGGTTTTTTAAGTAATCTGAACTTAAATCTATAGAAGTCATATCATTGTCATCTTCCTTAGCTACAATACTAAAAACCTGTGCAACATCTTCAACAGTGTTTGCTAGAATACCAACATGATCCAATGAAGGTGCATAAGGGTAAACACCAAATCTTGAGATTGCTCCATAGGTTGGTTTAAATCCGACAATACCTTGGAATGAAGCTGGTTTTCTAATAGAATCACCAGTATCAGTAGCAATAGCAAAAGGCACAATGCCTTGACTAACCATACATGCTGACCCAGAACTTGATCCTCCTGAGATTCTTTTTTCATCAAATGGGTTATGTACTAAACCATAACCAGAAAATAAACCAGTACCACCCAAACCAAATTCATCTAGATTGTCTTTGGAAACACAAATAGCACCTGCTGCATCTAATAATGTTTTGACAGTAGCATTATATTCTGGGATGTAGTTTTCTAGGAATTTTGAAGCACCAGTAGTAGTGTGTCCTTTTGTAGCAATGTTATCTTTTAGAGAGTAAACAATTCCATTAAGTGGAGATTTAGAATTACTCTTGTGTTGAAAAGGAGTGATACTTAAACTAATCTTGTTTTTTGAATTCAAGTTATTGATTTTATCTACAGCTTGTTGGTATGCTGTTTTAGCTTCAATTGTTTTGAAATGTGCAATATTATTTTTCATTTTTTATTTCCACCATATTATTCTTAAAATCCTTACAATTCTTAAAAACTGATTTAGGATCATATGTTTCTTCTTTATCTTCTCTTCATTTTATTTCTTTGGAAAAATCGAAAATAAAGTTAGTTGGCTTAATGTTTTTAGTATCAACATCCTTAATTAGTTCTAAACTCTTTTCAATTTCATGATATTCATTCTCAATTTTTAACAACTCTTCATTAGATAATTTGAATTCTAATGTTTTGGCTAATGATTCAATTTTTTTCTTAACATCTATTTGTGACATTTTAATATTCTCCTTCCTTAACATTTTCAATTATCAGTGGTACTTCTAGGTCTTCAACTAATTCATCTTCATATGAGTATTTCATTAAAGGGTTTATTATTTTATAAACTGGTAAGATGATAGCAAGGTTTAGTAAGACCATTGGTGCAAGTAATAATAATCTTATTGCTAATCAAACTTGGTAACTTAATGGTGAGATTGTGGCATCAAAGACTGGCATAAAGATAACATTGACAACGACCTCGGAGAGCATAACCATAATGAATACTGGACCAAAATATTTAAATCAATTTTTATGTGTTGAGTCCTTTTTAATTTGCTTAGTTTGTATCAAATAACATATCCATAAAACAATAATACCAACAGCAGGGATAGCACATAGAATGAAAATAATTTGGTAAAGTGTAATATCAAAATTAAATCCCATTAATGAAATAACATAAGAAGTGTGGACATCAGATGAATTAGAAAATCAAATTAAAGAAGCGCTTCCCATAACGATTAATATTGTTATTATGGTTGAATAGATTGTAAATTTTAAATTTGTTGAACCTCTTGGAGAAGTGCATAATGTTCTAATCATCCCCCCGAATAAACCAAATAGAATAGCACTAAGAAAATATCCATAATTGAATATCCCACCAGTATAAGTGATTGTTAATAGATCAATAGCTGCACCTAAACACATTCCAATTATCGGGCCAAATAGTAGACCACCAATTTTAATTAAAACTGCTTCAAAAACAATTCTTAATCCAGCTCATAATCTAAAAACCAATGATGCTATTCCAGCAGTACATACAATTAGAAGAAGAATTACTGAAATACTTAAAGCAAGAATCATTCCAACACTTGCAATTCCATGCGTACCAATTCTAGGTATAATAAAAAATCTTTTATGTAACTTTACTCTGTAGTAAATTTTTTTACAAATTAAAGTTAGAAAAAGTAATCCGAAGAATGTAAGAAAAATTGCTAGGATAGTTTTTATGTCCATAATTTTGAACCTTTATTATTATATAATAAACTATCACTTAAACTTCAATTTGTAATTTTCTAATAGGAATTTATCCATTTCAAAAAAAGTAGAAGTTTCAAAAAAACCACATCTATTTGCTGATAACGGAGAAGGATGACATGTTTTAATAATTTTATGTTTTGAAACATCAATAAATTTCTCCAATGCTTGAGCATGATTACCTCATAAAATATATAAAATTGGATCATTGTTATTGTTTAGTCTTTTGATTACAGCCTCGGTGAATTTTATTCAACCATATGAAGCATGACTTGCTGCTTTGTCCTTTTCCACAGTTAAGGTTGTATTTAATAACAATACACCTTGTTTAGCTCAATCATTTAAGTCAGTATCAGTTCTTGTGATGCCAAAATCTTTGTGAATTTTTTTGAAAATATTACATAGCGATGGAGGAGTTTTAATGCCATGATTAACACTAAAAGCTAAACCATTAGCTTCTCCTTCTCCATGATATGGATCTTGGCCAAAAATAACAACTTTAGTGTCTTCGATATCAAAGAAATTAAAGGCATTAAAAACATCATTTATTGGAGGGAAAATTGGCTGGATAGATGAAGTAATTTTTGAATCAATTTCAACAAGATACGGTTTAGATAATTCTAAATTAATAAAATCTTTTCAATTAGTCTTAATTTTATTTGTATTTAGTTTCATATGTTAAATTAAGCAGAGAAAGTTTTAATTCAAATTTTAAAATCTTCAATGTTGTTTTTGTAAAACTTATTTAAATCTGAATTGATAATACTTCCTTGCATATGGTTTTTGGCATTTGGCAAAAATTTAGTAGCAATTGAATTTGTTTTAGCAGCATCGTTGACACCGATTTGATTTGAATTTGGTCAATTTTATCAATATTTTGCACATTATAAAGACCAGATCAAGCGAATTGTCCATCTTTCATTTTAGTTCTAGATGGCACCATTGAAACTTTCAAACCACGAATATAAATTGTTTTTATATCGCTATCATTTACTCAGTTAACATTTTGACCATTTGAAGTGTATCAATAACTAAAATCAAGTTTAACATCAGTTGTATATGTTAAAACATTATCTTCAGGTTTTAAGTCTTCTTCTTTTGCTTTTGGATCTGATCCATAAGTTTTAGTTCAACTAATTGAACTAGTATCATTAACAAAAGTTAATGTCTTAATTCTATATCTCTTAACTTCTGAACCAGTTCCTTTGTAAGTTCCTAGTAATTTGGAAATTTCTTTAATAGCTGGATCAACATTCAATGTAGCTTCATTAATTACACCGGTATCATAGCAATTAGCCAATAAATCACTACTTGATAAGACATAACCTAAAACTCATGTAGATAGAGTTTGTAATAAAGAGAATTGGTTGATAATGGTATTGTTTTTGTCAACTTCAGCCTTGTCAGAATTATCTTCTTTTGGTAATTTATAGCTTGGAGAAGTCTTTAAACTATCAGCTCCAATACCACCTTTATCAAACTTAATTCCTGATTGGGTAATTCTA
>RCNI01000465.1_pt1 | contig 25062 bp, 21 predicted proteins | sample 2041151 | NCBI WGS metagenome assembly RCNI01 (sample SAMN09708214, study PRJNA481090) | feces metagenome | isolation source: feces | place: Antarctica: Albino Rookery | reverse complement strand
CGGTGCTTCCTGCATCGCTGTGCGCAAAAATAATGGTTTTTTGGAGAATAACAAGGATTATAGAGATTATTTTAAATGAAAGAGCCGTGACCTCCTATAGACATTATCCTAATTTATAGCTATAGATCATTTTCTACGTTTCTCACACCACCACCTCCTTGATAAAACACTCCGAACCCATACAAATAGAAAGAAAATTCATGCTTCACAAGTGCCCTTCACGCACTTAAAAATTCATGGCACATGCACTTTTCAAAAGAGAGAAGCAGATAAAAAAAACGACTATTCCAATCAAAGAGTCTATATAAATCTGCATAAAAATACAGTCTATACAAAAAACAAGAATAGCCACCTAATGACCATATTCCAAAGATACGATCATAGGCAGCTACTTCTATCGAACGGATTGAATGTCATCATTAAGATTGGAACTTAGCAAAGATTCAAGCCGCTCATAGGGTCCTAACAATCATCCTGGACGAGTAGACCCAACGGCTGTTCCTTTTCATTCCAATTGCACAAATATAAGCAGTAAGCACATCATATACCCTATAAAAAACAGGGTTACTGTTCGGAAATGCACTTTTTTAAGCTTTTTTGAACATATTTTCTGCTAAACAAAGAATCTTATAAGCCAACTTCACCAAGTGAACAAATTTTGTTAACTTGGCATTCGTATGGAATCTCTAATAACAGAAGTACAAATTACCTTTATCGTATTAACGGATCTAATGACATTAATACTTGCATTTTCTCTTCCACGACACGGTAGCGTAGGAAAGACGACTGAATATGCACGTAAATTGTTAACTATAGGTACCGCATTAATAACTATACATTTCATCATACAATACACCCAACATAAATTCTCATTACCATTGCCCGAAATAAGAACTGCCATAAACCAGCTCTTTGGTATTCCTACCAGCTTCTGTTTTAACATGTCCACTTTATATATACAGCGACAAGGAAACATCCGCAAGCATGAATGGCTCATAATCCCCATATTGTATGCTTTAGCCGTACTGACTATTCTCATTGCCTCTACGGTATTATATAGTACGACCTCCATTCATACGGCCATAATCATAAATGCCGTATTTTATACGACAAGCCTCGTCTTTAGCAATATCTTAGAGATCAAAGAATATTTTCGAATCAGAACTGCTATCAAAAATCAAGACTTCACCCTCGAATCGTTCAATAAATGGACGCAGTGGAGCTTGCTGATCATTATCCTTGCAGGTATCGGTATGCCTTACATGACCTTCAATAAAAACCTGTTTTATAGATCTATGTACGGAATCTTTTCCATTGCTGCAACCTTCTTTTTTATATTCAGTTTTATCGGGTACTACTTAAACGGCAATTCTATTCGTATTCCTTCCACGGGCAAGAAGTCCGAAAAGAGCAATGATGAAAGGAATCATCTAAATGAGGCCAAGACCAAACGAATCGAAAGTGCCATCCAAGAGTTGATACAATCAAAGTTTTATCTACAGGCCGGCATCACTCTAAAAGATGTAGCAGACCAATTAGGTATATCACGAAATACATTTAATGCTTATCTACAGCAAACCGAATACAAAAAGTTCAATAATTGGCTCATGCAACTCAGATTGGAAGAAGCCAAGAAGATGCTGCTTGCCCATCCTGATTGGAGCAATGAAACAATTGCCCATGAATGCGGTTTCAGTAACAGAGCTTACTTTCAAAGTCAATTCAGTGAGCATGTTGGCATGAGTCCTTTTGAAATGGATTAAAGAACACCAAGAAACTGAATAGGCAATACGATAAATCATCACTTAAAGAATCGGACTTTTTTCCAATGATATTCCCTCCTACTCTGCAGAAGGTCTATTAAGAAGCTTAATCCAGAACTCCTATTGACATCAAACGAATCCAACAGGCTGTCGGTAAAAGAGATATAAAGAGGTATTTCATTCCTTTGCTACTTTTCTTTTTACCACTTCTATAATTCCTTGAAGTTCAACTTTTACTACACTACAATAAAACCCACCTTTTCTACCTTGTCGAAATAAGACATATTCTTTTAAAAGAGAAATAGAGGAGTCTTATTTGCTAAACAAAGCACATGCTATCAGGACATAAAAGACAACAAAAGACACATCAAACAAATTCTTACAAGGAGAGCAGCACAAGAATAAGCACAAAAAGATTCAAATGGTAGCTACTAAGGCAAGAAAGAAGCATTATATTTGCTCAAAATACATAAAAAAACTATATTTGCTACTATTATCATCGCATATAACAAAATATGACACGAAGCAAAATTCTTCAAAACGTACCCACAGACATCGAAATGCTGGGAGGAATTGATTTAAAAGGCGAATTCTCTAAACTATTCAAGAAGCCCGAACAAGTTCCCGGATGCGTTTTCCTTTTATGCGTACGTGGAAAGTGTAATATAAACTTGAATCTTAAACGATATGAACTTGTCAAGGGTTCATTGGCCATGATTTATCCTGAAGTGTTTTTTCAAATCATCGATCAGACACCCGACTGCCGATTCTTTTTCGTGGCTTTTTCTTCCCAACTGATTCATGATGCTCGCATCTTTCCTTATACAATAGAATTTACACCTTATATTTTCCAACAGCCGATACTAAATTTGCCCCCCAAGCCTTTCAGACTATTCAAGGACAGCCTGCTGCTCTTCATCAGAATGGGACATACTTCACGCCGGTTGGTCAACAGGGCACAGGCTACCATCTCTTTCATCCAGATTGTATTGGGATTGAACAGTCTCTTCAAAATCGGTCGTCATGTAACCAATACCAACAATCGAAAAGATGAAATGGTAAGAGAACTGATACGGCTGGTGGTTACCCATTACAAGGAGCAACGCTCCATCGCTTTCTATGCCGATCAATTGCATGTATCTCCGCAACATTTGAGCACCACCATCAAGCAAATTACAGGAAAGACTCTGACTGACATCATCTCTACCTTTATTATATATGATGCTAAGGCCAAATTGTGTTCTACCGAACTGAACGTTCAAGAAATTGCCTACTCGCTGAATTTCAGGGATATTTCTTTCTTTGGAAAATATTTCAAGCGCTATACCGGCATGTCGCCCAAACAATATAGAAAAATAGAAAAATAGAAAAACGATAAAAAGTTATCGCTTCCCATCCAACCAAAATAAAAAAACATCAGCCGCATACCAAAAGAAAAAACTTTTGCTATGCGGCTGATGCCTTTTCTATGACCCGAGTCGTCCGAGTTAGTCTTTTATCTCCTCAATCGGAGTCACATCGGTAATATTCTTTTCTTCTTCTTTGATTCTTTTACTGAACTGTACCAACCGAATAAGATCAGACAAACCATAAACGATAGCCGATACTCCCAAAATAATAAAAGGAATAGTAGCCACTTCAAAAGGATTGAACAAGACCGTAATACCCGCAGCCAATATCAGAACAGGAATAATGAAAAAGCCGAACGGAACATGTGAATAAGCTCTCAGTGACATGAAGTTCATTATCTGCAACAATCCGCCAAAAACGAGCAGCACACCCAATACATACATTAATATATTAATGAAGAACGAAGGCATAATCATCAACCAGAAACCAAAGAGTGCACTTCCTAAAGCTATCACGGGAAATTCCACATGAATACCCGCAGCTTCCTGCTTATTTGCCGTCATCAGATACGATACGATACCGAAGATTCCTGGAAGCATGAACAATGCACCGATTGTTATCACCAGATAATTGATGGCTACATCGGGCCATACTACCAAAAGCACACCTATTATCAGCGCACAAATACTGCTTAAAGCAGCATAATTGATTGATTTCATCATTTTTTATCAAGTTTTATTTACTAAAATAGCTCTTTTTAAGATTAAAAACAAATCCAATCGCTTTTTTCCTTCTGCAAGATGTTAAAATATGAAAACGAAAAGCCGCTTGCATGAAGGTAAATTTCCTCATACAAGCGGCTTCGTATAGATTCTATCGGCTCAATCAGCAGACTTCTACTTTCTCAGCCAATGATTTACATTTGTCGCGCAAAGCATCCAGATCACCGTCAACCTTATCGTAGCAAACTACTACTCCCATTCTTCGGTTCACCTTAGTAAACGGCTTGCCGAAAATACGAAGGTATGTATTAGGTTGTGAACAAACCAGTTCGGCTCCCTTGTATTCTGGGGCACGTTCGCTCGCTATAGGAGAAAGGATGACTGCACTCGCTCCGATGTGTTCTTGAACAATGCCAGGGATAGGCAAACCTAAAATGGCACATGCATGAAGTTCGAATTCATTCAAATTTTGGGTATTGGCCAAAGTAACCATACCAGTATCGTGCGGACGAGGTGACAATTCTGAGAAATAAACTCCATTTTCATGGCTCAGGAAAAATTCCACTCCCCAAATACCACTTCCTGTCAAGGCTTCTGTTACCTTAGCAGCCATACGCTGGGCTTCCGCCAAATGTTCAGGAGCGATATGAGCAGGCTGGAAGCTTTCTCGGTAATCCCCACCCTTCTGTACGTGTCCGATAGGAGGACAGAATAAAGTAGGTCCATTCTTCTGAGTGACGGTCAGCAAGGTGATCTCACTATCAAAGTGAATGAATTCTTCTACAATCAATTCCTTGATGTCGCCACGGCTTCCATTACAACCATACTCCCATGCATGAGGCAGGTCCTCACGGGTCTTGACCAAAGACTGTCCTTTACCAGAGGAAGACATCAACGGTTTGACTACGCATGGGAAACCGATTTTCTCAGCAGCTTCCTTCAATTCATCCAGCGACTTCGCATAATAATATTTAGCAGTCTTCAAGCCTAATTCTTTGGCAGCCAAATCACGGATTGCCTTACGGTTCATCGTAATATTCACGGCACGAGCACTCGGAACGACTTGAATACCTTCTTTTTCCAAATGATACAATCTTTCAGTACGAATAGCTTCAATCTCAGGAACAATGATATCTGGATGATGCTTCTCAATCACCCTGTCCAAAGCTTCACCATCAAGCATACTGAATACTTCATATTCATCGGCAACTTGCATAGCCGGAGCCTTTTCATAAGAATCACATGCAATAACATATTGTCCCAAGCGTTTGGCAGCAATTACAAATTCCTTACCTAACTCGCCAGAGCCAAGCAAAAGTATTTTCTTAATCATATCTGTAAGTTTAAATCTTTCTATTACGCAAAGATAATATATATTTAGAGTTTTACATTATCTGCAAGCAGAATAAAATAAATGGAACGCCTGAAATGAAACATTATTCCGTCAAACCGAGGACAGAAACGACAAGAATCAACTGGAAATTCCAATTAACCTTAAACGATTTCTGTCCTTGCCTGCCTAACGGCAAGCACTTGCATTCCCAGACCTTACCCTACGGAAAAAGGAATCAGAGGACAAACAAGAAATGGAAGAAGAAGAACGATCCTATTATTACAGATACTCCCCATAATACGATAAGTCCCACTTTCACTCCTTTGGACATAGGCTTCCAAGTTCCAAGACTTTGAAAAATGAGCTGCATGACCCCTATCAAAGGAATTCCTGCCAACAAGATGACGCTCAAGATAAAGAAAAAGAAAGATACAGGGTAAGAAGTTACCGTATCCCACTCTATATAAGGTAGCATCTCATAAAGAAAAGAAGGGACGTGTACAAGGAATCCGGCAGCAAACAACAAACATAGGAATAAGACGAGCATTCCACCAAACAAAACAGGAATGCAGCATATCAGCAGAAGAATCAGCATCATTTTCACAAACAACCCGACTACTCTAACTACCGCGTCAGCAATTTTCATGAGCGGTGAACGTTTCGTCTTTTCCTCATCTCCTTCTTGTTCCTGATTAAAACTATCGGTAACAGTTTTCCCTATATTTTCCATGTTAACCGCTTTTCCTTTCATCTTCAATCGTTCGGATGCCGTTTGAGCCGATGGCACTATAACCCAAGCAATCAAATAAGCAAACAAAATGGGGATAGCCATTTGGGATACCAAAGCAAACAAGATGACAATCAGACGAAGAACTACGACATCACATCCGAGAAAAGCAGCAAGCCCCGACAAGACACCACCTAAAACTCGATTCGACGGGTCACGGAAAAATTGCTTTTTAATACGCTCTTCCGGTTGGGATTCTGTTTCCTTCCGGGCCTGTTCCCCAGTCTCCTCCTGAGCTTCATCTGTATCTCCGTCCAATTCTTCCGGTTTTCCCATCCGAGCAATCACAGCTTCCACATCATTCACAGTAATTACCTGCTGGCCACCTTCCAAACATTCCGAAAACAGTTCACTGATACGCATTTCAATATCTCGTACTATTTCCTCAGCACCTGACTCGTTACGGAAATGATAGCGCAAATTATTCAAATAGTTGTCCAGAAGAACATAAGCATCTTCATCAATATGAAATACAGTTCCTCCAAGATTCACAGTCAAAGTCTTTTTCATAAATCTTTTGAAATTAGTCGTTTTTGTTTTAAATGATTCACTGTATCAGAGAGTTCGTCCCATGCCGATTCTAATTCCAGCAGAAACACCTCACCTGATTCGGTCAACCGATAATACTTTCGGGGAGGACCTTGCGTAGATTCAACCCATTCATAAGCCAACAATCCATCATTCTTCAATCGAGTCAGCAAAGGATAAAGTGTACCTTCTACCACAATCAGATGGGCTTCCTTGAGATTTTGAATAATGTTTGAGGCATAAGAGGCTTCCCGATGCAACAGCAACAAGATGCAATATTCCAGCATTCCTTTTCGCATCTGTGATTTTACATTGTCAACATTCATAATACCTGGTTTTATATCCTGGAGCAAATATAGGTATTATTATAGTATTATGTATTACATAGTACCTTATTTTTTATTAAAATACCGGGAATATTCTATAAATACGCCTCGCATGATGCGACTTTTGACCTCCCATGGTTCGATTCGAGAAGAAATATCGTATTTTTGCAATCCAACTTCAAACTCAGAAAAGACAGATGAATCATTCTATCAGAAAGGCACGACCCGAAGATTTGGACCGCCTCATGGAAATTTTTGAATACGCTCGAGCATACATGGCAAAGACAGGAAACCCCAACCAATGGATTAATGGCTATCCACAAAAAGAATTGGTAGAAAGAGAGATCCTTCAAGGTCATTGCTTTGTGTACACGAACAGCGAAGGGAAAGTAACAGCTACCTTTTGTTTCATAGCCGGTCCTGACCCTACTTATTCAAAAATAGAAGAAGGCAAATGGCCGTCAGACCGTCCCTACTATGTCATACATCGGCTCGCTTCAGACGGTTCATGCAAAGGAATTGCTAGAATTTGCATAGACTGGTGTTTCTCTCAAGCCGACTGTCTCCGAGCTGACACACACGCCGACAACCAGATTATGCAGCATTTACTAGAATCGAATGGCTTTATACGATGCGGCATCATCTATGTAGCAAATGGGACCCAACGGATTGCCTTTCAAAAAGGATAACAAAAAGATTCAAATCAGACATCGAATGAATGCTTGAAACAAGATTCCAGATCAAGCAATTTCCGTTTCATTTCAAGTCCTCCCGCATATCCTGTCAGCGAACGGTCGCTCCCCACAACCCGATGACAAGGAATCACGATCAGCAGCGGATTCGTATGAATGGCACGCCCCACAGCTCTACAAGCCGTACTTTTTCCAATAGCCTCTGCTATTTGCTTGTACGTGCGGGTTTCGCCATAAGGTATTTCCATCAAAGCCCTCCAAACGGCTTCCGAAAAAGGAGTACCACCAAAAAGAAACGGCAGACTAAAAGCCTGCCGTTGTCCTTTCAAATAAGCATTCACCTGCGTATAAGCTTCGCGTAAGACCGAAGTTTCTCCCAACTCACCTTCGCCAGCTACTCTTCCCGCAACAATACCTACCAAAAAACCATTCTTCTCAAAGAAGGTCAATTCACCGACCGGTGTTTCATAGGTATAATAAAGGGACATAAACAGTTGGAATGCTATTGATTATTGTTCTTTTCTGTGATTATTCCCAAACCAAGTAAGCAGAAACCAACCAATGGTTCAATTCATCACCGTTAACCGGCTGAGCTTTTGGAATATCAATTGTAAAGGTGTGCTGTCCTGCTTTCAAGTCACCCAATTCTACAGTTTCAGGGAACACGTCGCTACCCGGACACCAGTTAGAACGAGACAAGTCGGAAGAAGCCAAAGGTTCTTCAACTTGCTTTTCACGATAACCGGTATCGCTGATGTAAGAAGCCAGACGTTTGATCAACCACACACCTGTAGCAGGATTGAAACGACGGAATGAAGCACAGTCGTCACGCCAAGGAAGGAAGCTGTACACTTCTTTTCCATCGATAGAAAGAATGTTCTGGTTCGGAGTGAACTCATCACCGCCGCTGTGACCTCCATGACCTGTTACAATATACTTCAACTGTACGTTTTTAGCATCAACAGGCAAAGTAAAATCAGCGATCAATGGTCTGCGAGAGAAGATGTCTGGATATTCCTGACCGATATAGTACACGGTATTCACCAAAGGAGTGATCTGACGCTTAGGCATAACATCGCAAGTGATTTCACTTTCCTTGACATCCAGTTCTACATTTGCCAAATAACCTTCAGGAGTCCAAGTATCAATGAAGATACCTACGTAAGCTTCATTTTCAAGCATAGGATACAAATGAGTGATATCCTGCTGCCATACTACGCATTTTTCCCATTTCGGAATATAAACAGGACGACGCTTTGCACTCAACTTATCGTTGTTTGAGCTAAAATGACCGACACCAAACGGAGTCATAAAACGAAGCAACTCTACTGTAGGAAGATAATCCTTACCTTCTACAACACCGAGCAACTTTTCAACCTTTGTGCTGTCTACTTCTGGGAACTTTGCTTTTCCCTGAGCGATGGTCAGCAAATTGACTGCTGATTTAGGCAAGACAAAAACAGAACCCGACTTGTCCCAACGGTCACCGTTAGAAGCCACCTGCACATTGATATTAATTTTGACGTTACGTTCATACTTAGGAAGAGTGACCTTCTTTAAAAGAATACGGCCGTTTACCAAACGAATCACTCCGTTGGAATCAGCTTCATTGAAGTTCTTGAGAGAATCCGGTCTGAAGCGGATATGCTCATTTTCAAAAACCGTTACTTTACAATCACCCTGAGCAGGCAATTCCTTGTGTCCACAAGAACATTGGAAAGCCGCTACAACGCCCACCGCGAATAGAACGAAAGATTTCTTAAACATTTTCTTTAATGACTTTTAAATTATAATTGATAGTTATTGATAAATCTGCTACATAAAAAAGCGGTCATTCCAAAATGGCAGATAACACTCGGTTGCTATTTTGGAACGACCGTTTCCCAAAGGAGAAATATTATTGATGTTGTTCTCTCAACAAATCATTCACTGTCTTAACCGGATTGAAAGTACTCAATGGAACTTCTACGAATACAGTGCTCCAATCGCTCATTGAACCGTTCCACAAACCTGGAAGTTCAAGTGCTTTCAAGTCCTTGCCACCTTTCGACTTATATGAGATAAAGCCAGTAGCCTTATCCACGAAGTCAACCAAGTTGAATTTCTTTCCTTTATAATCTCGTACCGCACAAACCAAGTCAACAGGATTGAAGTGAGTACCCTTTTCAAACATGGCTTTCTTTTCAGGGTCTTTCATGTCAATCTGAGAACTTTCCAAAATCTGAAGTGAAATGGTTCCATCTGGGTTGTAAGCCAAGAACGGACCACCACCCGGTTCGCCCACGTTTTTAACCATACCGCAAACACGCATCGGTCGGTTCAACTTCTTACGCAAGTAAATCACCAATTCTGCATCTTCCAGGTTAGCGATGTCTTCCTTACGGCAACGCAAGTCGTTTTCTACGAAGCGAGTGATTTCTTCCAACTGTTCTACAGTATATTTGCCACCGTCCAACAATTCCAAGTATTCGAAAGCCTTCTTCTGAAGGGTTACCAAAACACCTGCCAACAGTTTCTTATAAGTTACGGTATCACCTTTCAAGCGGTCTGGAACCACGTTATCAATATTCTTGATGAATACGACATCAGCATCCAAATCATTCAAGTTTTCAATCAAAGCGCCATGACCTCCCGGACGGAACAACAATTTACCGTCTACACGGAATGGATTGTTTTCCATATCAGCGGCAAGTGTATCTGTACTTGGCTTCTGTTCTGAGAAACTGACATTGTATTTAATGCCGAATTTGGCTGCATATTCTGCCACCTTAACGTCAACCAACTTTTGGAACAATTCACGGTGTTCAGTAGAAACGGTAAAGTGCACATTCACTTCTCCACTCTTGCCTGCAGCATAAAGAGCGCCTTCTACCAAATGTTCTTCCAATGGTGTACGTACACCATCTTCATAACGATGGAACTTCAACAAGCCTTTTGGCAATGAACCGTAGTTCAAACCAGCTCCTTCCAATAAGTTAGAAACGACAGCCTTGAAATTCTTGGCAGCTACCAATTCATCAATGGTCTTGCCTGTATTATCCAAACATGCAGCGTTCAAATCATTATAGAAAGCGAAATCATGTACATGTTCAAAGAACTTCTTTTCAAAATCGGTAGACGGTTCATCGTAATCCGCACCCAAGAATTCAAACATATTCTTGAACATACGGCTGGCAGCTCCTGAAGCAGGAACAAACTTAACCACTTTCTTGTCGCCTTCCTTATAAGCATCCCAGGCTGCTAAATACGCTTTTTGCTCAGCTTCAGTTGCCGACAAAATTCCACCGTTTTCTATAGAAGCGGCAGCAGATAGTCGCAAAAATGGGAAACCCTTCTTAAAACTTGCCAACTGATCGGCGATTTTTTCTTCCGAAATGCCTTTCTTGGCCAACAATTCTCTATCTTCTTGTGTCAACATGTTATTGATTTTTTAAAGATTAATTCAAAAATTTATGGTTTGATGTCCAAAATTATAAAAAATACTGAAACTTACCGAATAAGAAACAGAAAAAAACTATCTTTACCCAAAAGAAAAAGAATATGCACATGGAAGAATCTCGTTTTTTTACTTCGGAAGAGCGTATTTTATTGTTTGACCTCTATAAAAAACTGCTCAAGCTGTCAAAAGACACTTTACAGAAAGACGACTGCAGAAAGCTGAAATCTCACTTGAAGAAAGTGGCGAATTCCGGAAGTTTTCCCCGCAACGCTTTTGGCATGAATCCAATCATCAAAGATATGCAAACGGCCATCATCGTGGCCGAAGAAATCGGCATGCGTCGTGCGTCGATTATCGGCATCATGCTTCATGAATCCGTCAAGAACCATATCTGTTCTTTGGAAGATGTACAGAAAGAATACGGAGAAGACGTTGCTGGAATCATCAAGGGATTGGTAAAAATCAATGAGCTTTATTCCAAGAGTCCGACTATTGAATCTGAAAATTTCCGCAACCTGCTCCTTTCTTTTGCGGAAGACATGCGCGTAATCTTAATTATGATTGCCGACCGTGTCAATCTGATGAGACAAATCAAAGACAATTCGAACAACGATGCCCGTCTTCTGATTTCCAACGAAGCTGCCCACCTTTATGCTCCCCTCGCCCACAAGCTGGGTCTGTATAAACTAAAGTCAGAACTGGAAGACCTGTCTCTTAAATACATGGAGCACGATGTATACTATCACATCAAGGACAAGTTGAATGCAACCAAGGCTGCACGCGACCAATACATTGAAGCGTTCATCGAACCGATACGCAAGAAGCTGGAAGCTGCCGGACTGAAATTCCACATGAAGGGACGTACCAAATCCATCCACTCCATCTATCAAAAGATGAAGAAACAAGGATGTCCATTCGAAGGAGTTTACGATTTGTTTGCCATTCGTGTCATCTTGGACTCTGCCTACGAGAAAGAGAAACAAGAGTGCTGGCAAGTATACTCCTTGATTACCGATATGTACCTGCCGAACCCCAAACGTCTCCGCGACTGGTTGTCTGTGCCTAAAAGCAATGGATACGAATCACTCCACATTACAGTCATGGGCCCGCAAGGCAAATGGGTAGAAGTTCAAATCCGTACCGAACGCATGGATGAGATTGCCGAGAAGGGATTGGCTGCACACTGGAGATACAAAGGCATTAAAGGTGAAACCGGCTTGGACGAATGGCTGAATACGATTCGAGAAACGCTGGAGAACACCGAATCCGACCGAGAGATGATGGACCAGTTCAAGCTGGACCTTTATAAAGATGAAGTGTTTGTCTTTACCCCGAAAGGTGATTTATACAAACTTCCTCAAGGATCTACCGTCTTGGATTTCGCCTTTTCCATCCATACCAATCTGGGATGCAAATGTACCGGAGCCAAAGTCAACGGCAAGAACGTACCTATCCGTCACCATCTGAACAGTGGCGACCAGGTGGAGATTCTAAGTTCACCTACTCAGTCCCCCAAACAAGATTGGCTGAATATCGTGACGACTTCCAAAGCCAGAAACAAAATTCGTTTGGCTTTGAAAGAAATTACGGCCCGCCAGACCGAATTTGCGAAGGAAACCTTAGAAAGAAAATTCAAGAACCGAAAAATAGGATACGAAGAAGCCATCCTGATGCGTCTGATACGCAAGTTAGGATTCAAGACCGTCACTGATTTCTATCAGAGCATAGCCGATGAAAGCATCGATGTCAATGAAATCATCGACCGCTACGTGGAAATGCAGAAAAAAGAATCAGAACAGAACGACGACATCGTATACCGCAGTGCGCAAGACTTCAGCATCCAACAATCCAGCGAGATACAGAAATCATTTAAAGATGATGTACTCGTTATCGGAAAAGACTTGAAAGGCATTGACTTCACACTCGCCAAATGCTGTAATCCGATTTACGGAGATGAAGTGTTCGGTTTCGTTACCATTTCGGGAGGAATCAAGATTCACCGTTGCGACTGTCCGAATGCCAAAGAAATGAGGACTCGTTTCCCTTACCGCATCGTACGGGCTCGCTGGGCAGGAAAAAGTCTCGGGAAACAATACCCTATTCCCCTGCGCATCATCGGACACGACGACATCGGTATCATTACGAACATTACTTCTATCATCAATAAAGAAGACAACATTTCGCTGCGTTCCATCGGAATTGATTCACACGACGGACTATTCTCGGGAATGCTGACAGTCATGGTAGACGATACCTCCAAACTGGAACAGCTGATTAAAAAGCTGCGTACAGTAAAAGGGGTAAAACAAGTGAGCAGAGGTTAAAATCCAGACTTTTTAAAGCACAAATTGTTAATTATTAAAAGAATCAACGCCAAGATATCTTATAAAAGACTACCTTTGTGCAAACAAAAAAATCAGAATCATTATGAAAAGATTTATATTTACAACATTTTTTGTACTGGCAGGCATCCTAACGGCATTGGCCGACGGTGCTGCAGAAATCAAGTTCGACAAGACCAAACACAACTTCGGCATGTTTTCTGAAAGCAGTCCCAAAGTCACCTGCACTTTCACATTTAAGAATGTAGGCGACGGTCCGCTGATTATCCATCAAGCCATCGCTTCATGTGGATGTACCGTACCACAATACCCGAAAGAACCGATCAAAGCCGGCGAATCCGGTGCAATAACGGTCACATACAATGGTTACGGACGATTTCCCGGCCGTTTCCGCAAGAGTATAACCATTCGCACCAACGGCAAAACAGAAATCACCCGCCTCATCATTGAAGGTGAAATGACTCCTGCCGCAGCCGACATCAAGTAAAACAAGAAACAGAGAAGAACGGTATAAAACCGTTATCTTTATTCGAAGCGAGCGTTCATTTATACAGAAATGAGCGCTCGCTTTGAATTTACAGGTTCCATACGCTTTCTAAATGAAGTATTTTTATTAGCTTTGGCAAGCCGAAACGATTTATTAATTAACAATCTAGTATAAAAACATGAATTCAGAACAAGAAAAGCAAACCGGTCTGCATGAAAATGCATTCCGTCCACTCAAACCGGGCGAGAAATATGAGCCACTCATGTCGCCCGACCGAAACTATCCAGAAGTAAACCTATGGTCAGTCAGTTGGGGAATCGTCATGGCTGTCATTTTCTCTGCAGCCGCAGCCTACCTCGGACTAAAAGTCGGTCAGGTTTTTGAAGCAGCAATCCCCATCGCCATCATTGCAGTAGGCGTATCCAGCGCCACCAAACGTAAAGGAGCATTGGGAGAGAATGTTATGATTCAATCCATCGGAGCCTGCTCCGGAGTCATCGTGGCCGGTGCCATCTTTACACTTCCAGCCCTGTACATTCTACAAGAGAAATATCCAGAAATGACGGTCAACTTCATGCAGAGGTTTATCAGTTCACTTCTCGGCGGTGTTTTAGGCATTCTTTTCTTGATTCCATTCCGCAAGTACTTCGTAAAAGACAAACACGGTGAATACCCCTTCCCTGAAGCAACAGCCAGTACACAGGTTCTTGTATCAGGAGAAAAAGGAGGCGACCAGGCGAAACCATTGTTAGTGGCCGGTGTCATCGGCGGTCTTTATGATTTTATCGTCGGTACATTCGGATGGTGGAACGAAAACTTCACAAGCCGAGTATGCGGTTGGGGAGAAACACTTGCCGACAAGTTCAAACTGGTCTTCAAGATCAACACCGGTGCAGCGGTCCTCGGTTTGGGCTATATCGTCGGTTTGAAATACGCAGCCATCATCTGTGCCGGTTCATTGGCCGTATGGCTCCTCATCGTTCCGGGCATCTCCCTCTTTTGGGGCGACCAAGTGCTGAATGCATGGAATCCGGAAATAACCACAGCCGTACAGGACATGTCACCGGAACTCATCTTTAAAGAATACGCAAAAAGTATCGGCATCGGCGGTATCGCTGTAGCAGGTATCATCGGTATCGTACGTTCATGGGGCATCATCAAGAGTGCAGTCAGCTTGGCTGCCAATGAAATGGGCGGTAAGAAAAGCGAAGAAAAAGTAGAACGTACCCAGAAGGATATTTCCATGAAGATTATAGCCTTCGGTTCTATCTTCACTTTATTACTGGTTCTGCTGTTCTTCTATTTTGACGTCATGCAAGGAAACGTACTTCATACCGTCGTTGCCCTATTGCTGGTAGCAGTCATTGCATTCCTCTTTACTACTGTAGCGGCAAATGCAATTGCCATTGTAGGTACGAACCCCGTATCAGGCATGACATTGATGACCTTGATTCTTGCTTCAGTCATCATGGTAGCCGTAGGTTTGAACGGTGCTTCAGGAATGGTTGCCGCACTGGTCATGGGTGGTGTAGTCTGCACCGCATTGGCCATGGCAGGAGGTTTCATTACCGACTTGAAGATTGGTTACTGGTTGGGAAGTACTCCTAAGAAACAAGAGACCTGGAAATTCCTCGGTACCTTGGTGTCATCGGCTACAGTAGGCGGCGTCATCATGGTTTTGAACGACTCTTACGGATTCACCAGCGGACAGTTGGCTGCTCCTCAAGCCAATGCTATGGCTGCCGTCATCGACCCTCTGATGAACGGTGTGGGCGCACCTTGGTTACTATATGGAATCGGAGGTGTATTAGCCCTTGTCCTCACTTATTTCAAAGTACCCGCTTTAGCATTCGCCTTAGGTATGTTCATTCCATTGGAACTCAACCTCCCACTGCTGGTAGGTGGAGCCATCAACTGGTATGTAACCACCCGCAGCCAAGATGAATCCGTCAATCAGCAACGCGGTGAAAAAGGTACCCTTTTGGCTTCCGGCTTCATTGCAGGCGGTGCCTTGATGGGCGTAGTCAGTGCCATCATGCGTTACTGCGACATCAACCTCATCAATGAATCCTGGTTAGCCAATCCAATGAGTGAAGTTGCTTCATTGGCAGCCTACCTCATCTTGATTGTTTATTTGGTTAAAGCCAGTATGTGCATTAAAAAGGCTTAAAGAATAAATAGCTCCCAATGAGAAATCCCCTAAAATCCGACTTGAAAGCGGTTTTTTAGGGGATTTTTTACAAATAATAACCGCCAACTATTTGTGAGACAAAAGAAAAGGCGTATATTTGCACCTGCTAATACGGGTTATTAGCATAATTCAAATCATTCATAATAAAAAATTATTTTAAGAAATGGCAACTAAAATCAGATTGCAGAGAAACGGACGCAAAAGCTATGCGTTCTATTCAATTGTCGTAGCTGACGAAAGAGCACCACGTGATGGTAAATTTACTGAAAAACTCGGTACTTACAACCCTAATACCGATCCTGCCACAGTAGATTTGAATTTTGAACGTGCATTGCACTGGGTAATGGTAGGTGCACAGCCTACAGATACTGTTCGCAACATTTTGTCTGGCGAAGGTGTTTACATGAAGAAACACTTGTTGGGCGGTGTAGCTAAAGGTGCATTCGACGAAGCACAGGCTGAAGCTAAATTCAACGCTTGGAAAGAAAACAAACAGTCAGGTTTGGACGCTTTGAGAGCAAAACAGGAAGAAGCTAAGAAAGCTGAAGCTAAAGCTCGTTTGGAAGCAGAACAGAAAGTAAACGAAGAAATCGCTAAGAAAGTAGCAGAAAAGAAAGCTGCTGAAGCTGCTGCAAAAGCTGAAGCTGAAGCTGCTGCTAACGCTGAAGCTCAGGCTGAAGAAGCTACAGAAGAAGCTCCTGCTGAAGCATAATTCTTTTTTACTTAATAAAAAGACTTTTATAAAGGATACATCCTCATGGATGTATCCTTTTTTTTGTGCCACTGCCTGCACGACTTGCATACCTGCCGATGCATCATGAAGTACGTAGCAGATTACAAAGGATTCGTCCTCTCTTTACCGGACACTCAATCCAGGCATCAAAAAAAGAAGGCATTCAAACACGTGCCAATTCACGGTTTGAATGCCTTCTTCTTATTCTCACTGTCTCATGAGGAGAATCCTCCCCATGAGACAGTATTTAAAGTTTCAAAATCAAAGTCCCCATGCTGATTTATCGAAAGCAGCTTCAACCTGATTTTCAATATCATCAGGCAAATTGTGGAAGAAATCAATTCCTGTCTTCTGTTCCAATTCATCAACTGAGATTGCATGCTTAGCATAGTTCTTATCTTTTCCATAATCTTTATGCTCCAACCAGAAAGCAATCGCCTTATATTTTCCTCCTTTCAAAGAAAGAACGGCCATAAAATAATATTTTGGAACAGGTACATTGTTACCAATGTATTGTTTGATCTGACCTTCACCGATAGTTCCTCCTTTGGCTACATACAATGTATCTTTGGTACTTTGAATATTGCCCCAAGACTGAACTTCACGTTCCAATTCCATCCAAATGCCACCATTAAATCCATTCTGAATCTGAGGACTCATATTCGACAACAAGAAAGTCTGGCGGTTGGCTTCTTTTGAATACTGACGGTCAGAAGAAGCGCACAAATGTCCGCGGCTAAATCCTGAGCCCTTATAATCCTGCAATGTAGTACGGTATTGTGCTGGGATCTTGGTATCTTCTTTGAAATCCTCATTACGACCTACATCCTTACTTCGAGTAGCAGCACTGAAAGTAAAGGCTACCCAACGAGAATGCTTCTTCTTGCAATCCCATTCATAGCTGTATGTCACCATTGTTTTTCCATTGAAATTTGTAGTGTGCGTCACGAACAAATTCATGTCTCCTCCCAACAACTTAGGAACTTCCAATCCACCAGCATAACCTGCAGGTCTTTCCGGTTCTGGAGTCGGGTCTACACTACCGCTTCCTTCCGCCTGATTCAAGCCGAAAGTCATGGTCTTACCGTCGACCAGCAAAGTAATGACAGTAGAGCGTTCTCCACCCGCATTCTTTTCCACCGTACCCATCAAGTCGGCACTTCCCTGTCCTGCATAACGCACGAACGAACACCAAGTATCCTTTACACTCACCTTCCATTCGCCAGCAGTACGGATTTTCAAGATAAAGCTCCCTTTATCAGCCGACAAAGGACCCTCAACATCCAATTTTCCCGGTTCTACTGAAGCACCATTATTTCCAGAATTTTCAATGACTCCTTCGGGAATGGCCTGTTCACTGCAAGAAACAAATCCTGCAGAGATCGCCATCCACAAAGCCATACCTATTAACAAAAACTTTCTATTCATATAATTTAGTTAAAAAGAAACAAATCAATCACTTATTTCACTTCCTTGATGAAATACACAATCGTTGGGAAATGGTCACTATACCCATTTGTCCATACACCTCCGGCATGAGTACGTTTCGGATAACCTTTATACTTGCCATCAGTCTGAAACATAAAATCTCTCTTGAAGATTTCATTCTTGTAAAAAGTCAACGTCTGTCGATCTTCCGACAACATGTTTCCTGTAAATACAATCTGATCGAACAAGTTCCATTTACCCCTGTACATCAAGGTTCCGTATCCCTTCTTCAAGGTATTCCACCATGGATTGAACAAATCGTGTTCTTCCACATCTTTGGCCTTACGCTTTGCACCCAAAGCCTCTGCCATACTCTTGTCCATAGGATCATCGTTCATGTCACCCATAATCACCACTTTCATGGCAGGGTCAACCTGAAGCAACGAATCCTTCAAGGCACGCACCTGTACCCCCGCTCTTTCTCTTGCAGGTGAAGCGGCACCACGAGAAGGCCAATGGTTTACGATAAATGTGATGCGATCGCCAGCCATCTCTCCAGAAGCAATCAAGAATCCACGAGTCTTATAGGTGGTGTCGGCAGGATTTTCAGGAATGTAAGGAGAAAGTTTGCTTGACGTCAACGTAAACATTTTCGGATTATAAAACAAGCCACAATCCACTCCTCTGCGGTCCTCTCCTTCATAATGTACAATTTCATATCCACGCTCTGCCAAGGCCGGCTGTTTGAGCAAATCTTCCAAAACTCTACGGTTCTCCACTTCCGATACACCTATCACCGCAGCCCCCATAGGAAGCTTGTCGGTAGCAAGCAGGCTCAGCACCTTGGACATGTTCTGCAACTTTGACTGATACTTCGCATCATCCCAACGGTTCTTCCCATCAGGAAGATATTCATAGTCATTTTTTCCTTCGTCATGAGTTGTATCAAAGAGGTTTTCCAGGTTATAGAACGCCACTCCATACAAAGCAAAACGCTTTTCTTGAGCAGATGCCCCCATCGACAGGATAGCCAGCAAAGCCAGCAATACACACTTTTTCATTACAATTGTATTAATTTTAAATTAAAATTAGTTATAGAGAACTTATTCTCCATACAAATATCTAAATTTTATCAATAACTTCACAATAAATACACCGTTTTCTTACCTTATTATAACATCTATCTCATTTTTTTTTCGTTTCTTTGTATTAAAGAAAGTTATATAAAGGATATTTAGACGGATTAATCACAAATTAATATAAAAAGTATGAAACAAAAGTTCAGACTTATGAGCGTACTTCTTTGTCTCACCCCTCCCTTGGCCATGTCGGCACAAGACAAGGTGAAAAAGAATGTACTTGAAGACAATGCAACTTTCACATTCACCGAATCGCAACTTGGAGAAGATGACGATACAGGACAAGACAATTATTCCCTCGTCACTTCCAACAATGACGTATATCTGTCGAATGTAGGTTACTTATTCAGCCCTATGCGATTCAGAGTCAGAGGACTCGATTCGCAATATAGCGAAGTATTCTTCAATGGTGTCCAGTTCAACGACGCAGAAACCGGTCGTTTCAGCTACGGATTGATTGGAGGGCTAAACGATGCTACCCGCAACAAAGAAGGCATCAGCGCATTCGAAAGCAACAACTTTACTTTCGGAGCTATCGGAGGTTCTTCAAACATCAACATGCGTGCAAGCCAATATGCTCCAGGATCCAAACTCGTATTTTCAGCTTGCAACCGTAATTATGTAGCCAGAGCCATGTATACCTATTCTACAGGTCTGATGAACAACGGATGGGCACTTACCGGTTCTTTGGGTTACCGTTGGGCTGAGAGAGGTAATATTGAGGGTACATTCTATAACTCTTTGAGTTACTTCCTGGCTGCACAAAAAGTATTCAACAACCAGCACAGCTTATCTATCGCTACATGGGGAGCCCCGACTGAAAGAGGTCAGCAGGGAGCTTCTACAGAAGAGGCTTATTACTTGGCCAACAGCCACTATTACAATCCTAACTGGGGTTATTTGGGCGGTAAAAGAAGAAATGCACGTATGGTAGAATCTTTCGAGCCTTCAGTCATCACAACTTGGGACTTCAATATCAATACCGACATGAAACTGAGCACTTCTGCCGGATTCAAATACAGCAATTATGGTACAAGTGCTTTGGGATGGAACGGCAATGCATCCGACCCACGTCCTGACTACTATAAAAAGCTGCCAAGTTCTATCTTCGACGTGTATAACAACGTACCTACACCCGATGAACTGGAACAGTTCAATACTGTTACCGGATTATGGATGAACAACAAGGCTTACCGACAAATCAACTGGGATCAGATGTATCTGGCCAATGAAAAAGCCAATGCTACTCATACAGATGCGCTCTACTATCAGGAACAGCGTCGCAACGACCAGTTGGCTTTCAACTTGAATTCAATGTTCAGCCATATCATCAACCAGCATCATAAATATACTGCAGGTATCGGATTCAATGCAACCAAAGGTATGCACTACAAGAAGATGAAAGACTTGCTGGGTGCCAACAGCTATACCGACGTTGATAAGTTTGCTGTACGTGACCACGGATTCCATTCTTCTATTATCCAGAACGACTTGGATAATCCAAACCGCAAAATTGAAGAAGGTGACCGCTTCGGATATGACTATGACATTCATGTATACAAAGAACATGCATGGTTCAAATATGAAGGCAACAAAAACCACTTCAACTACTTCTTGAGCGGAAAAATCGGTTCCACACAGATGTTCCGTGACGGTAACATGAGAAACGGACGTGCTCCTCTCAAATCAAAAGGAAGCAGCGGTACGGCTAAATTCTTGGAAGGTGCAGTGAAAGCTGGTATACGTTACGACATCAACGGTAACCACTCTCTTTCTTTAAACGGTAGTTACGAAGACCGTGCTCCATTGGCATACAATGCGTTCATCGCACCACGTATAAAGAATGACTTCGTGAACAACTTGAAGACCGAACGTATTTTCGGTGCTGAAATGAGCTACAATTTCAACACATCGATCATCAACGGACGTATTACCGGATACTACATACGTTTCCAGAACCAGGTAGAAATGGATGCTTTCTACAATGACAATGAAGCCCGCTTCACTTACCTGTCTATGAACGGAATCAAGAAAGAACACTATGGTGTAGAAGCTGCTGCTACAGTGAAACTGACCAGCAACCTTTCTTTGACCGGTATCGCTACTTGGTCGGATGCAAAATACGTCAACAACCCTGATGCTGTCCGCACATACGAAAGTGAAAGCGAATCCAATACAGACCGAGTTTATGCCAAAGGTATGCGTGCCAACGGTACACCTCTTTCTGCATATAGCTTAGGATTGGACTACAACATCAAAGGATGGTTCTTCAATTTGACCGGCAATTATTACCACCGTACCTACTTGGACTTCTCCACTTACCGCCGACTTGGAAGTGTGTTGACCAAACACAGCGGAGGTTCAGTAGACGCCAACGGTAACCTCATCCCTACCGCCGTTCCAGAACAGGAAGAACTTGACGGAGGCTTCATGCTGGATGCTTCAATCGGAAAATTCATCCGTTTGAGACACGGAAAGAGCCTCAGCATCAACTTGAACCTGAACAACATTCTGAACAATACCGACTTGCGTACAGGTGGTTATGAACAGAATCGTGGTGACAGTTATGAAGACGGAACCGAACGTTCCTACAAATTCTCTAAAAACTCAAAATACTATTATGCATTCCCATTCAATGCTTACTTGAATGTGGGACTCAGATTCTAAGTCTATAAGGTATAATCGTATTAAAAGAATAAGATCATGAAAAGAATAACTTATATTTTGACAGCCTTCATCGCGCTACTTTCATGTGGACTGGTTTCCTGCATGAATGACTTTGACGCAAGAGATACTGTGAATGCTTTCGGTAACAATAGCATCAACACAGACAACTGCATCAAGATTGCCGATCTGAAAGAAAAGTATGCCGACGTCATCAAGGCCAATGGACTTAAAAAAATCGAAGAAGACACCCGTATTAAAGGAGTGGTTATCGGAGATGACAAAAGCGGAAACATTTATAAGCAACTGATGATTGCCGATGCTTCAGGAGCGATTGTAGTCAGTATCAACAATACAGGACTATATGCCATTTGTCCTGTAGGACAGGAATTAGTCATCGACTGTAAGGACCTCTATATAGGAGGTTACGGTGAAATGGCCCAAATAGGATATACTTATAACGGGAAAGTAGGACGTATGCCTACCTACGTATGGGAAAATCACGTAAGATTACTCAAAGACCCTAATTGGGAACATCCGGTACTACGTCCAAGAGAAATCACCTCTGATGATTTGAAGACACTGGACAAAGACAAAGCACCGATGTTGGTAACTCTCAATCAGGTAAGATTTGAAGATGCCGACGGCAATGAAGTTTATGCCAAAGAAACTGGAGGAAATGTATCTGCAGTAGAACATAACCTCGTATTTGAAGATGGAAGCAAGCTGATAGTTCGTACAAGTTCTTATGCCAACTTTGCTAAAGAACCACTTCCACAAGGTGACTTGAATGTTACAGCCATTCTCACACGATACAGAAACATCTGGCAGCTTACTATCAGAAACGTAGAAGAAGTTAAGACAAATAATTAATCCCGTAAATAATATTCATTATGAAAAAAATTTTTAGCGCACTATTCATTTCGCTGTTTGGAGCCTCTGCACTGATGACTTCTTGTAGTGACGTGCCTGCTCCATACGAAATCATGTCACCGGAAGATGTAAACATGGTCGGTGACGGCAGCAAAGAAAATCCTTACAACGTAGAAACCGCTTTCATCAAGCAAGATGGCTCTACCGCTTGGGTACAAGGTTATATTGTAGGTGTAATGGAAACAGACGTTGATCCATTCAGCCCGAGCTTTACCGCTCCTTTCAAGACTCCTACCAACATCATGATTGCTGACAGCAAGAATGAACAAGAAAAGAAGAACTGCCTTATCGTGCAACTTCCAAATGGTGATATCCGTACCATCTTGAACTTGAAAGAGCATGCCGAAAATCAAGGAAAGCCTGTATCTCTGCAAGGAAAGCTTACTGCTTACTTCGGCAGCAATGGACTGAAAGAGGTTACAGCCGCTATCTTTAACGGTGAAGAAATTGGCAGTGAAGCCACTCCATCTGACAAGGATAATCCATTCGGACTGGATGCTTCAAATCCTGTAGAGTCTTTCAAGGCGGACTTCCAAGAACAACCTGACTTCACTGACGATGGTCAACATTCATCCAACAAGAATTACAACTACGAATTAAAAGGATGGAAAAACGTAGCTTACGTAGGTGATAGAAAATGGTCTGGAGTGGTAAACAAGGACAACACCAAATACATTGAAGCCAGTGCATTCAAAGGCAAACAAGATAAATATGAAATCTGGTTTGTATCTCCAGCATTTAAAGTAGATGCAGTAGCAGACAAGAAAGTATCATTCGACTGTGCAGGAGCTTATTTCAACGAACAGAACAGCTTGAAAGTATTCTTCCTTGAATTGATAGATGGAAAAATGGTTCAAGAAGAAATTCCTGTAGAAGGTATTCCTACAAGTAAGGATCATGAATGGGTACGTGGCTTAAGCGCTGATATCACCAAATACAGTGGAAAAGTTGGTTTCATCGGATTCCAATACAACAGCAATAGTACCAACTCTACTACTTACCGTCTGGACAACATCCAAACAGGTAAGAGCGAAGGTGGTGAAGTAGTTCCTCCTACTCCAAGTGCAGAAGTGAATGTTACAAAAGACGCTCCATACATGGAATCTTTCACAGACAATGCCGGTAACTTCACCATCGACAACAAGAACTTGGGTGGTCTGGAATTTGTCTGGAGACATGATGCTAACCGCAAATTCATGAAAGCCAGCGCTCATAAAGACAAAGATTATGAAACAGAAAGCTGGTTGGTTTCTCCAACACTCAATTTAGCAAACTCAAAGAAGGTACAACTCACTTTCGAGCATGCTGTAAACTTTTCAAAAGGCAAAGCAGCAGAAATGTTGACACTGTTGGCTCAGGAAGCTGGTTCCAATAACTGGGAAAAAGTAACCATCACTTATCCGGGAAAGGATAGCTGGGACTTCGTTCCATCAGGTGACATTGACTTGAGCAAATATGCAGGTAAGAAAATCCAATTGGCTTTCAAATATACAAGTACAGCAACTGCTGCTCCTACTTGGGAAATCAAGAACTTCAAAGTCGCTGTGGACAGTGAAAATGGCGGTGGAGAAGTAACTCCTCCAGCTCCAAGTGAAAACGCTTACACCAGCAATATCGCTCTTGATAAAGGTACAATTGGTCAATATACCTATTTTGAAAAGGCAACTATTGAAAATAAAGAATATGAAGTAGTAAAATTAGGTAGCAGTAAAAAAGGTGGTACATGGACATCTCCTGCATTACAAGCCGGTGCAACCAGCCTCTCATTCTATGGAATTGCTTGGAAAGATAAACCTACTACATTAGTTCTAACCATTGAAGGAGGAGGTAGCTTTGAAAATGGTGAAACAACTCAAAAGGTAGAAATGACAGCAAACGTAGGAGCTACCGGTAACGGTCCATTCACGCTTGCCATTAATGCAAATGATTACAAGTCATTTAAGCTGAAAGGCGTAACTGCAAACACCAAAATCAAGTTCTCAACAGAAATAGAAGGTCAAAAGAATAATACACGAGTAATCTTGATTGGTATCAATGTGAAGTAAGTTCCCAATGACAATAAGATTTAGAAATTCTTATTTTATCTAACACAAATCATTCCGAGTAAAAGAATTACTTAGTCGTCCCTTAAAAGCATCTTTATCTACTGATATTCAATATTTTAGTTTATAAAAGTCTTTGATAAATCTGCAAGTTTTACTACCT
>RCNI01000464.1_pt1 | contig 25205 bp, 20 predicted proteins | sample 2041151 | NCBI WGS metagenome assembly RCNI01 (sample SAMN09708214, study PRJNA481090) | feces metagenome | isolation source: feces | place: Antarctica: Albino Rookery | reverse complement strand
AAGGTACTAAAACTTGCAGATTTATCAAAGACTTTTATAAACTAAATTATTGAATATCAGTAGATAAAGATGCTTTTAAGGGACGACTAGTTAGTTGTATTCAATTGGTCTTATGGTTGAATTTTCCTTTTGGCTCTTGATGGAGCGTTAGAGAACTTCATCGGGATGGAAAAGGAACGGTTCAGTACACAATGGGTAGTCAAAGATTTCTTCCGGCTTAAAGAAGCGTGCCAGCTCAATGGCTGCATTCTCAGGTGAGTCGGAGGTGTGGACCACGTTTTCTTGTGCACTTATGCTAAAGTCTCCTCGGATAGTTCCTGGAGCGGCTTTCTTGCCGTCAGTACAACCGGTCATGGTACGTACTACTTCTACTGCATTTACTCCTTCGTAGCAGCATACGATGACTGGAGCAGCTTTCATGGAGTTGATAACTCTTTGACAAAAAGGCTTTCCCAGAATGTGGGCATAATGTTCGCTTAAAATCTTGTCGTCAAGTTGCATCATTTTCATACCAGCCAAACGAAGACCTTTTCGTTCAAATCGATTGGTAATGGCACCCGTCAGTCCGCGTTGTACAGAACTCGGTTTTAGGATTACAAGTGTTCTTTCCATACTCATGTCGTTTCCAATATTAAGATTATATAAGAGGTTTGTTTCCGGGGTAAAAATTATACGGAAAACCTTCTTTCCATATAATCACAAATATACTCTTTCTTTTCTTTATATGGTTATTTTGTTTGTCTAAATAAGGTCGCACGGTTCTGGAATCCATATTTTACACAACAGACCGTCAGCTTTGTGGCTGGCGGTCTGCATATTGGGTATTAGTCGAATGAATACATCGGAGAGGGAACTGTACGTCTTAAAGTTTCTACTTCCACATCCTTGCCGACAATGATGCCTATCTCTTTAAGGGCTTGTTCTATGGTTTTATATGCCAAGCCTGGATGATTGTTTTCTTTGCTTAGGTGGCAAAGCCAAAGATGCTTTAGTCCTATAGGGTAATGTTCGGCCAGGAATGTTGCCATTTCTCGGTTGCTTAAATGGCCGTTTTCTCCCGCAATACGAGCCTTCAAATGTCTGGGGTAAGGTCCCATCTGTAACATGGTCTCATCATAGTTGGCTTCAAGAATCAAGTAGTTGGCTTTGTCTATGAATTCAGCTGCAGTGGGAGTGATATGGCCTATGTCGGTCAATATGGAAAAACATTTGTCGCCGATATAAATGCAATATCCTACATTGTCCGTTCCGTCGTGTGGAACTTCAAAGCAGGTGATGCGGAAATCTCCTAAATTGATCCATTCTCCTTTATGGATAAATTTCTTGTGTTCGGGCGAGAGCTTTTCTGTCATGCAGTAGCTGCGTTGGATGCCTTGATGTATTTCGGGGGTCGTATAGATTGGAATTCCATGTTTTCCAGCTAAATGACCTACCGCTTTGATATGGTCGGCATGGTCGTGGGTGACAAATACGGCCTTCACGCTCTTTAAGTTGAGGTTGTATTCCTCAAAGATTCTTTTGATGCTGCGGATGCCGATACCGGCATCGATGAATATGGCGTTTTCTCCTGCACACAAGTAGTAGCAATTGCCGCTGCTTCCGCTTCCGAGACACATGAATTTAACTTGCATAATCTATTCTTTTAAGTCTGGCATTTCACAAGCCGATGAAGGAATGCGGTTGTGAGTCTGACTTTTATTTCATTTATTTTTAAAACACAAAAATACAAAAAAATGCCGATTCGGCAAAGAGGAAAAGAAAAGAACAATCTGTCTGTTTACTCATTAATATTCATGAATTAATTGTATATTTGCACCCTTAGAAAAGTAAATATATGAAATCACAGTTCTTAATAGGTGCAGTCAGTTTGGGAAGCGGAAAGACTCTTTTCGCTATGGGATTGCTTCGTCTGTTGCAGAACCGTCGTATGAGAGTACAGCCGTTTAAGTGCGGACCTAACTTTATGGATGCTCAGCTGCATTATCTGGCGTCGGGCATAGATTCTGTCAATCTGGATACCATCATATCTTCTACCACCCGTTTGCAGTCTGTATACAATTCGTATGGAGAAAAAGCGGATGTATGTATTTTGGAAGGAGCGGCCGCTTTATTTGATGGCTGTAAGCGGATGCGGGGAAGTAGTGCGGAACTGGCACAGGTGTTGTCCACTCCTGTGGTGCTGATCGTCAACGCTCGTTCCGCTGCCTATTCGGTTGCCCCCATCTTGTACGGATTCAAGCACTTCAATACTTCTGTTCATATTGCCGGAGTCATCTTTAATCAGGTGTCCTCTGTCATGCATTATACTTATTTGAAAGGAGCTTGTAATGATGCCGGTTTGCAGTGTTTAGGATACATTCCTTACGATGAGACCTTGAAACTGCCTGTTGGGCATACAGCTCTTACTCAATCTGTGAAGGCGGAATTGGAATGCACTATCGAAAAGGTGGCAGGGTATATCAGCCGATACGTTGATGTGGACAAGCTCTTGAAATTGACAGCTCGTATATTCCCGTGTCCTTATACCTTGCCGTATACATCGGATGTAGACGGTGAAAGTGATAGTTTCCCTATTGCTTCGCATTGGAAAATAGCAGTGGCACGTGATGCTGCGTTTAATTTTATATACAAGGAGAACTTGGATCGATTGAGTCGTGAGGGGACCATCCAATTCTTCAGTCCTCTTTATTCGAATGAACTTCCTGAAGCGGACTTGATTTATTTGCCTGGTGGATACCCGGAATTGTTCTCTCGCCAGCTGCATCGCCGTAAGGCGTTCCTCCAGCAGTTGAAGGCTTATGTAGAGCGCGGAGGTAGGGTATGGGCCGAAGGAGGAGGTATGGTTTTGCTTGGTCGTTCCTTGACGATACGTGAAGGAGGGTCGACCTACGAAATGAGCGGGGCTTTGCCTTTTGATGTGACCATGGTTGATTCCAAACTGCATTCAGGGTATCGATTTTCCCGTATACACAATACGCTCTTGAATGGTCATGAGTTTCGTTACTTTGACGTTCGTCCAGCAGCTCCAATAGAGAACTTGATGGTATTCAATGTGAAAGGAATCGAGTCGCTAACTCCATTCTATCACTATAAGAACGTAATAGCCGGTTGCATACATTGGGAGTGGGGTAAGACGGGATTAAGTCACTTCTTCTTTTAAATTATACCAAAAACGCTCTGTCAAACTCTTGTAGAGGCATGTCAGAGCGTTTTTTTGTTTCCTGAGACTTAAACTATCTCTTTAATATGATCAGGGTTACAGCGGTGATAATCAGGATGATTCCTATCCCAATGGACAGCGTAAACATTTCGTTGAATACTACGATGCCTACGATTACGGCTGTGACAGGTTCCATAGCTCCTAAAACGGAAGTAAGGGTAGAGCCGATATACTTGATGGCTTCAACCAAAGCTAAGTTGGATACGATGGTAGGAATGATAGCCAACAGCAACAAATTACCGGCTGTCGTCCAGTCTGGTATGGTGGCAAGATTTCCTGTAGCTCCCATTCCGGTAAAAAGGAAGATGGAGCCGAAGAAGAATACATAGAAAGTGAGTCGCAATCCTTTCAGGTTGTCATTTTTAACTTGTCCTACAGTGACGAGGTATAAGGCATAGCCGATTCCAGAAATCAGAACGATGAAAATTCCCAATAGGCTGATTTCCCCTTCTCCTTTTGTACTTGAAAGAAAATACACTCCGCAGACGGCCAGTGCGATGGCTGTCATACGCCATAAGGATTTCTTTTCATGAAAAAAGAGCATCATGATGATGGTGGTGATGACAGGATACATGAAATGGATGGTTGTGGCAATGCCGCTGGGCATGAACTTGTAGCCCCACAGCAAGAATACGGAGGATATGAGGTATAAAATGGATAATAAGATGAGAGGAGGATAGTCCTTTTTGGTCAGTTTAAAGGAAACTCCTCGCATTAATAACACAAGAGCCAGAGCCAATGTGGCAAACGAAAATCGATATAATAGAATTGGCATGAAATCCATTCCATGTTTCATGGCAGGAATGGCAAATAAAGGTATCAGGCCGAAGGATGCGGACGACAAGATGCCATAGAGAAAACCGTTTAATTTATTCATTTCATCAGGGTTTTGTTATACAGATGCAAAGGTAGATAAAAAGCAGGAATCTGTTCTTTTGAAGCACACTATTTGTGGATGGTAAGGGACTATCCGTGAATGGGGTTGGAACGTATTCCGTAGCTTCGTTTCTAAGCAGACTCAGAAACATAAAAAAGCAGCCTCTCAAAGTAGAGGCTGCTTTCTGTATTAAAATATCATTCCGTTATTTTATTTCTTAGCAGCTGCTTTTACATCCCAACCAGATACCACGTCACCATAAAGGTAGAAGGTAACGTCAAATTTGAATTTGTTTGCTTGGTCTGTTACCTGGTAGCAGCGTGTTGCGTCGTATGAATCCACTTCTTTGTATTCACCCAATGACAACTCTTTAGCTTCTTTTCCAGTACTTTCTTTTACGATTTCCTTCATGCGGTTCTGTACCAGTTTCATGATGCCTTCATGTTTGAAAGGATCAGGATCGGCAACGCTTGGATAAGTCGCTTTGATAACACCTCCGTTGGCTTTGCGGACCGCTCTTACGCTGTCTGTATAAGCTTTGAACTGCTTCTTCACTTCCGGTGAACGCAATTCGTGTACGGTAAAGATAGAAATACCCTGTGCACCATGGTTCAAGGCTGCATCCATGCATTCAAACATTTCTGGACCATCTGTAGAAGTCATGCCGCAATAGAGAGTAGTCATTGCATTCTTGTCGCGTGCATTTTCGATGGTACAGTCAGAGATGAAGCTGACATCACCCGTATAGAAAGTATGGTAAACCATTGGGAATACGATATCCAAATTCCATTTTCTCCAGTCCTGACGAACCATTCGTGAAGACATCTTTGGAGTAGGGAATGGAGAAGCTGCCATAACTTTTCCGTGAGCATGAACCTCATCAGCAATCAAGTTGGCTACTTCTGTAATCTGGTCGCAACGGAACTGACGCCATTTCACATCTAATGAAGGATCTTTCTGGTCGCGTGGGTCATATCCGTGGAGTTCTTTGAATTTCTGAATCATGGCTGGGTGGTAACCGTAGTCCCAAGCAGCGTATTCACGGTCTTGAACGATTCCGTAGTGTGGCCACAAGGTGGTAGGAAGCACTGCGTCAACGAAACGGTGATAGTCGATGGCGATACCGTTCAAACCGTCGATTTCGCAATAATCTTTGATTTTAGCCTTGATGAATTCGCGGACTTCAGGAAGAGCCGGACAAAGGAACTTGTAGTAATCTACATAAGCAGTTGTGTCGGCCAAGCTCTTGCCGTTACGGTTTACGCTCAACCATTCTGGGTGAGCTTTCATGATCTGATCTCTGTCATGTTCCAAATTTAAGGTCCACAACCAAGCGTACACTTCGATACCATGCTTGTGAGCGATAGGAATAGCTTCTTTATAAGCTTCTACAGATGGGGCATTCAGCATAACGCCATCCAAACCGATGCTGTTCATTACTTGACATACCGAGTCAAATTTGGCTGCGTTCTGGTAGCCTGACCATGTCCAGAACATAGGATACTCTTTAGTGGTTTCTTTAGCTTCCTGCTGGCAAGAAGAGAAGCCCATTGCTACTGATAAGAAGGTAGCGATTGATACAAAGATTTTCTTCATCTGTTTTTTTATTATAAAATTTACGTTTGTCTTTAGAGGCATTTGTTGGCATTGCCATGCCATTCGTTGATGGTGGAACTTTTGCAGACATAATGTACAATTCAGGTTAGAGACCTCATTCTGTTTTATGCTTTTCCCCTACGAATATTTCATAGCAGCTTTTTATCGTTCAAAAATAAGAAAAATAAAGGAGTAATGAAAGAAAATCGGTTATTCTATCTGATATTTTTGAATGTTCGGAGTAGTTTGCTGCAATTTTTGTATATTTAACGAAGGATGAGAAAAGTATGGCTCTTTATTCTATCGGGCTGGCTTCATCCATTATGTTAAATACTATAAATATAAGAATATGGGTGCAATTTGTCCTCTTTGTGAATCGGAGAATACTTACTATGATAATGGTGAGTATGTTTGCTTAGATTGTGATTGTGTTTGGTTTGAGGGAGAGTATCCTGAATGCGAATTTCCTGATGAAGATTAACTGAAACCATACAATTAGAGAGGCTCCCTGAATGACAGGAAGCTGGCTTTCTTGCGGGTCTTCAAACAAAAAGAGTCAGATAGCTTTTGATGACGCTATCTGACTCTTTTTTGAGCGGCAAGCGGGACTCGAACCCGTGACCCTTAGCTTGGGAAGCTAATGCTCTACCAACTGAGCTACTGCCGCAATGCATTTGTGTATGCAAAATTAAATCTTATCTTTGAATATTCCTAATCTTTTCTTGGATAAAAGATACAGGAAAAAGATCTCTATTCTTCTTCGGTTTCTACTCCACGCAAAATGAGAGTTGTGGCACCTAATGTGAAAATCGCTCCTTTTTCAATACGGATCCGATCTTTAGGTCCCAACAGTTCATTCATAAGGAAAGTACCTGTGATGCTATCATTATCACGAAGCGTATAAATGACTTTGCCTTGTTTGTTTCGTTTCACGTTCAAGATACAATGGCGGCGGTCCATACTTGGGTCATTCGTTTCTACAGGAATGTCTACTTCTGTTCCTTTGCTTCTTCTACCGATAACGTTGTCGCCTTCTTTCAAAGGCAAGACTTGTTTGTAACCGAAAACATTTTCAATAACAACCACGTTTCCAAAATCTTGGGTTCCTTCCTTTTCGTCAATTACTTCTTGGCGGCGGTTGGCTGCATTCAATTTTGTTCTTCCAAGACGAATGCTGAACTGCTTTTTGCAGTTGTCGCAAATGAAGACCAATGACTGGCCCTCTTCGTATTTCGTTTCATCAAATTGGATATAGTTGTCACACTTGGGGCATCTGACTCTTTTCATGTCTTGTTTTGGATGTTTATTTGGAGGTGAAGACCCATGAAGTCTTGAAGTCTTCTTGTTTTCTCAATTCATTTAATTTCTTATAAGCCTCTCCCGAGTTGTTGAAACGGAAAAGAGCAACGCGGTAGTGCTGGTTGCTTGCGATTACGCTTGCGTTGGAAAATCCTTTCTCTTGAAAGATTTTCAGTTGCTTCTGTGCATCTTCCGGTGTGGCGAGACTGGATGCTATGATATAATATCCTTTGGTATTCGCTTTTTGAACGGCTGTTGTTTTCTTCTCTACAGAAGCCGTTTTAGTGGAAGCGGTAGTCATCGTTTTTGACTTAGAAGCAGAAAGTTGAACTTCCTTAGAAGAAACGGAAGCTGTTGCTTTAGAAGATTTTTCTTCTTGTACAGCACCCTGCAGAGGTTCTTTTTTTACCATTTCAGTTCTTACCGCAACAGGTTTCAACGTGTTTACGTTGTTTCTTACAGCCTTAACCTTTTTAACTTGAGGGGTAGTCTCTTCTGCTTGTGGATGAAGTAGACGAGTAGCTGCCGAATGGCTGCGGATAGCGTCAAACATACTTTCAGCGCTTAAAGAAGCGTAACTTGCATCATCCATGTAAGTATTCTCAACGGGGACAGACAAAAAGAAAAACAATAAAATTGCCGCTGCCACTCCCACTGTATGTTGGGCCAACTTGCGGAATGTTCTTCCATACTGATGCGAAATGTTTGGTATGACCGTTTCTTCTTTTTGTTTGGGTTGAGGAATAAACGGGTGAATGGTAACAGCTTCATCCGCTTCTTTCATAGCTGTCAATGGAGTCAGGGCAAAATTACCCAATCCATACAGGTAAGGGGTGAAGAAAGTATCAGAAGAAGGTTCAAATACATACGTACCATTCATGGTATAATAAAGTGTTCCTATATTGGGTAGACAAGCCTCACCGGTTTGGTAGAGCTGCTCTTTTAACATAGAAACGGTATTTTCTATCTTGCGTGTCGCGTCTGGAAAGTCCGTACTATAAGCCTGCATATAAGTCTGTACCAACAGACCGTCGTTCATAATCAGTTGCGGATTGAATCCGATGGTTCGGGTAGGTGCACAAAAGAGTCCGTTAGACTCCTTGAACTCCGCTTGGCGGTTGTGAGCAATGAATCCTCCCAATCCAGGAACGATTACACAATCGTTCTCTAATAATAGGACTTCTATATGTTTTGCTAATTCAATCATACTGCAAAAATAATATTTTTTGTCCAACTTGTTCATCTTTGTTACGGATTTTTCGGCATAAATCTTTTTTTGTTATACTTTTGCACCTTGAAATGAAGTTAAAATAAAACGATATTTATGAATATAGCTATTGTTGGCACTGGATATGTAGGTTTGGTTACAGGTACGTGTTTTGCCGAAACGGGTGCAAATGTAACGTGTATTGATACGAATACCGACAAGATCGAGGCTCTGAAGAAAGGAATCATTCCCATTTATGAGCCGGGACTGGAAGAAATGGTGCTACGCAATGTAAAGGCTGGAAGATTGAATTTCTCGACTTCGTTAAAAGATTGCTTGGATGAGGTGTCTATCGTGTTTAGTGCGGTAGGTACGCCTCCTAATGAAGACGGCAGTGCCGATTTGCAATATGTACTTGAAGTCGCTCGTTCTATCGGAGCAAATATGAATAGATATTTGTTGGTCGTCACCAAGAGCACCGTACCGGTAGGTACTGCTAAAAAGGTGAAGCAGGCTATAAAGGAAGAGTTGGAGCGGCGTGGGGTTGAGATTGATTTTGATGTCGCCTCAAATCCTGAATTCTTGAAGGAAGGTCATGCGATCAATGATTTCATGACTCCCGACCGTGTCGTGGTAGGTGTTGAATCGGAAAAGGCGAAAGAGCTGATGACCAAATTGTATCGTCCTTTCTTGTTGAATAACTTTCGCGTCATTTTCATGGATATTCCTTCTGCCGAAATGACCAAGTATGCAGCCAACTCCATGTTGGCAACTCGCATCAGTTTCATGAATGATATAGCCAACCTTTGTGAATTGGTGGGAGCTGATGTAAATATGGTTCGTAGCGGTATAGGTGCCGATACGCGTATCGGACGGAAATTCTTATACCCAGGTTGCGGCTATGGCGGCTCATGTTTTCCAAAAGATGTGAAGGCCTTGATAAAGACGGCTGAAGAACATGGTTATGAGATGAAGGTGCTGAAGATGGTGGAAGCCGTGAATCAAGCTCAGAAAGATATCCTGTTCCGTAAGTTTTCTGCTTTTTATGATGGGCAGGTCAAGGGGCGGACCGTAGCATTGTGGGGATTGGCTTTCAAGCCGGAAACGGATGATATGCGAGAAGCTCCAGCTTTGATCCTGGTCGAACGTTTGTTGGAAGCAGGTTGTAAGGTGAGAGTTTATGATCCGGCAGCGATGGAAGAAGGTCAGCGCAGATTAGGAAACTCTGTATACTATGCTTGTGATATGTATGATGCGTTGCTTGATGCAGATGCCCTATTCATGGTCACTGAATGGAAGCAGTTCAGAATGCCGGCTTGGGGTGTCATGAAGAAGACGATGAAGAATGCCGTTATTTTTGATGGCCGAAACATTTACGATAGTGCAGAGTTGGCAGAACAAGGTATCATTTATCATTGCATTGGTAAGTGATGTAGATATAATGGTTATATTATGAAAATAAACTTAATTTTCGGATTGATTCTATTGTTGTTGCATTCTTGCTCTTCGCCGGAGCCTAAGAATGTTCAGGCTCCAGTAGAAACTGATCCTAAAGTGAAAAGTCAGCTTCAAGGGGTTTGGTTGGATAAGAATACGGAAGCTCCGGTCTTGCGTATAGAAGGAGACAGCATTTGTTACATTAGCAAGATTGATGTGCGTATGGCTTATAAACTGGTGGGAGACACCTTGTTTGTAAGTGGTCTGCATACATCGGCTTATCCTATTTTGCACCGTACGGAGCATACGCTTCGTTTCAAGACACCTCTGGGTGATGTGATGTCACTGTATAAAAATGAGAATGAAAATCTGGTAATTCCTCAAGCTCAGCCGGAAGAAAAACCTGCTGTTCGAAATAGAATTCAGAAGGATTCTGTAATTTCCTACCGGAACATCCGATATAGGGGATATGCTTATATTAATCCGACGACCATGAAGGTGATTCGTCCAGGAGTTACAGAAGATGGATTTTTCATTGATAATGTATATTATGATAACATTATTCACATCTGTGTCTATCAAGGTAAAAACAGACTTTGCGGAAAAGACATTGCGAAACAGGCATTTGAGAGTGTCATACCTGCTGATTTCCTGGAAGTGGCCATCTTGGAGGATATGGAATTCATTAAGGTAACCGATGAAGATTTTATTTACCGAGCTACACTTTGTGTTCCAGATGGACCTTGCTATTATGCAAATGTGCTTATCAATCGTAACAGTGAGGTAAGAGTGAAACTGATCCAATAACTTCGGTTAAAAGGATCTTTCTTATGATAAAAACGGCCGTTTCTATTAGCTTGTGCAATAGAAACGGCCGTTTCTTATTTCATGGAAAGCAGGCTGTTTGCTTCTTTACTTGTTCTTAGGGGTGAATTTCTTCTTGGATTTCCCAAATCGAGGGTTCTTTCCGTTTCCTCTATTACGTTTGGCAGAGGAATTCTTTTTGGTCTTCGGTGCATAAACAGGTGCTTCGCCCAGTTCTTCTGGTACGGGCAACTTGTAAATGTCTTTTTCAAGGAAGTCTTCTATTTCTTTGAATTTGCTCTGCTCTTCTTCGCTTACAAATGTGATTGCACATCCATCGTTATTGGCACGTGCGGTACGTCCAATGCGATGTACGTAATCTTCGCTGTCATGAGGAACATCATAGTTGATCACCAAGCGGATGTCGTCAATGTCAATTCCTCTTGCTACAATATCGGTGGCAACCAACATTTTGATTCTTCCACTACGGAAATCGTACAGAATATTTTCGCGTTGGCTCTGCTCAAGGTCTGAGTGCATTTCTCCTACTTCAAGATGGAGGCGTTTCAAAGCCTTTGTCACTTCTTTTACCTTCAGTTTGGAGGATGCGAAGATGATGACCCTCTCAGGCTTCTGTTCTTTGAACAATGATTCTATGATGCGCAGCTTTTGAGCTTCGTAACAAATATAAGCCGTTTGAATGATTTTTTCAGCCGGCTTGGAAACGGCCAGTTTTACCTCGACGGGGTCGTTCAGAATGGTTTTAGCCAACTGCTGTATTTTGGTAGGCATTGTAGCAGAGAACATGATGGTCTGTCTTTCTTTAGGCAGGTACTTTACAATCTGCATGATATCGTCATAGAATCCCATATCCAGCATGCGGTCCGCTTCGTCCAAAATGAAAAAAGAAACTTTGGACAAATCGACGTATCCCAAACTCAAATGACTGATGAGACGTCCGGGGGTGGCTATTACGACATCGGCTCCTAAGGTAAGTCCTTTTTTCTCCTGTTCAAAGCGGATTCCGTCGTTTCCTCCATATACGGCAACACTGGAGGCAGGCATAAAATAAGAAAAACCTTCCATTTGCTGGTCTATCTGTTGGGCCAACTCTCGTGTCGGTGACATGATGATGCAGTTGATGGCATCTTCAGGGTAATTGCCTTTACTTAGTTCGTTTAATACTGGTAGAAGATAAGCCGCGGTCTTGCCTGTACCTGTAGGAGCGACCCCAATAAGGTCCTTATGCTCCAGAATAACAGGTATCGTATGTTCTTGGACTGGTGTGCACTCGAAGAAGTTCATAGCGTCGAGTGCATCCAATACGCTATCCTCTAAATTCAGTTCTGAAAATTCCATAACTTTACAGTATACTTTAAATAGGTTACTTACAGTTTCAAAGTTTGCCTTGTTCATCAAGATAGGAATCCTTGAAGCCCAAGAAATATAAAACACCGTCAATTCCGATAGTGTTGATGGACTGTTTCGCATTTGCCACTACTTTAGGCTTGGCGTGAAAGGCGATTCCTAGTCCTGCTGCTGAAAGCATTGGCAAATCGTTTGCACCGTCGCCTACAGCGATGGTTTGTGCTATGTCAACGTTTTCAACTTGTGCGATTAGCTGAAGCAGTTCCGCTTTCCGTTTTCCATCTACTATTTCTCCCAGATAACGTCCCGTCAGCTTCCCGTCAACTATTTCCAATTGGTTGGCATAAACATAATCGATGCCGAACTTTTCTTTTAAATAGTGTCCGAAGTAAGTGAATCCTCCCGAAAGAATGGCTATCTTGTAACCATACCGTTTTAATACAAACATCAGTCTTTCTACTCCTTCTGTAATAGGAAGATGTTCAGCGATGTCTTGCATTACACTTGCATCCAGTCCCTTGAGCAGAGCAACACGTTCGGTAAAACTTTCCTTGAAGTCAATTTCTCCTCGCATGGCTCGTTCGGTTATGGCCTTCACTTGATCACCGACACCGGCCCGCATGGCCAATTCATCGATCACTTCAGTTTCAATCAGTGTAGAGTCCATATCAAAACAAATCAGTCGACGCATTCTGCGGAACATATTGTCTTGTTGGAAAGAAAAATCCACACCAAGCTGACCGCTCATCTGCATTAATTCTTTTTGTAGATTCTCTTTGTTGGAAGGAGTTCCTCGGACTGAGAATTCAATGCAGGCACGTACTTTAGATTTCTTTTCGTCTAAAGGCATGCGTCCTGTCAGACGGCGTATTCCGTCGATATTCAGTTGATGCTCTAATAGCAGCTTGGTAGCACCGGCAATTTGTTCTGCGGTCAACTTGCGTCCCAAAAGCGTGAGTATGTAGCGGTTTTTCCCTTGCATGTCTACCCATTCTTGGTATTCTTCGGAGCTGATCGGATAGAAATGGATATTAATACCTAAATCAGAAGCTTTGAACAGCAAATCTTTCATGATGTTGCCGGAATCTCTTTCGTCACTTTTGAAAAGGATTCCTAAAGATACGGTACTGTGAATATCGGTTTGTCCGATGTCCAGAATGTCTACATCGTATTTGGAAAGGATTTCTGTAATGCATGCTACTAGACCTGGACGATCCATGCCGCTGATTTTTATCAGTATTAATTCGCTTTCGTTATCCATCTTCATTCTTGTTTGTGGTTGAACACAATATTAGTGCAAATGTACATAAATTTAATTGTTATCAACTCTATATTTTTGTAAAAGTGGGGTGTGAAAGGGGATAAAGAGCTTGAAATCATGCTAAAAAACATGTTTTTCTTCTCTTTTTTATTGAAAGTATGAAAAAACAGCTATCTTTGCCTCAGATTCCTAAATCGCTTAGGCTTGTCCTTAGCAAAAAACAATGTTCCGAGTTGGAATTACTGTCGTCGTGCAGTCTCGGATAGTATTAACCAAAATCATATTACATGATTAAAAGTGTAAAACCGATTTTTGTTGTATTAGCATTCAGCTCCTTGATTTCTTTGTCTTTTAATGATAGGAGTACTTCCACTGAAAAACTTGCTTTAGGAGATTATGCTCCGAAGTTGGTTTTGAGTAACGAAAAGCAGTCGCTCAACCTGCAAAATTCAAATAATGATTATACTTTGTTGAGCTTTTGGGCAAGTTACGATGCTGCATCACGCATACAGAATGCCAAAATGTATCGTATGGTAGCCGCATCCTCCCGGGTAAAAATGATTTCTATTTCATTTGATTCTTATCAATCGGTTTACCTGTCCGCCATGTGTCAGGATAAGGTGAACTTACCCGATTGTTATTGGGAAATGGAGGGTGAAAATTCTGAAATTTTCAAATCTTATGATTTGAAGGATGGCTTTAAAAATTATCTCTTGGATAGAAATGAAGTGATTATAGCCAAGAATCTTAGTGAAGACGAACTGAATTCTTATTTGGATTGATCCAGTAAGAAAACCTATGAAATGAAAATTGAATACAGCAAAAAACGAAAAGGTTGCTAGTGGAATATTCTACTGGCAACCTTTTTTCGTTTGTTGTTATCGCTGCTCATCGGGCAGGCTTGTAGTTGAACTTGCAGGAATGCTGAAGACGAAAAAAAAGAAATCAAGATGTAAAAGTCTTGTCAGAAAGAGTCTATTATTTAATAATCTCAAAAAAAGTGTTTAACTTTGCTTTCAATTTGGTGGATTAAAAGGAATAGAAAGGAAGTAAAGTAAGATGGATTTGCAGATATTGGAAAAGTTAAGGAGAGGTGATGAACACATCTTCCGCGAGATTTTTAATCGGCACTATGAGTTGTTGTGTCGTTTTGCCAATCAAGTGTTAGCCAACGAGGCTTTGGCTGAGGAAATTGTGGATGATGTTATCTTCTATCTTTGGGAGCATCGTGAGACCATTGAAATAACCTATTCGCTTCGTGCTTATCTGATGCGTGCGGTTCGCAATCGCTGTCTGAATGAGTTGCAATCGACGGCGCACAATGAAGAATTGCATTTGTCATCGTTTGCTTATCCAGAGAACATCGAGTTCTTGGATACTTTATTCGTTGAGTCTGATCATCCCTTAGGTATTCTGCTAGAACAAGAATTGGAAGATGAACTGCTTCATAGCGTTGAGGCCCTTCCAGAAGAATGCCGTGCTGTATTCAAAAAAAGTCGTTTTGAACAAAAGAAATACGAGGAAATAGCCCTAGAACTCGGAATTTCTGTCAATACAGTTAAGTATCACATGAAGAATGCTTTGTCTTTTCTTCAAAAGCGTTTGAGCAACTATCTGAAACTGCTCTTAATCTATCTATCTATTGGATGATTACACTGAAGAGTGTATTATTTCCTTTCTTTTTATTGTATTGAATGATAGGGAGTTATAAAGAAAAATAAAAAAACATGAAAAAAAGTTGTTTGGTAGACTACCCTATAAAGAACAATTATTGTCTTAATAATAAAATCGCATGAACTATGAATAGTGATGAGCAGAAGCAAGTCGATGAATGGATCTTCCGTTATCAGGAAGGTACATTAGATAAAGATTCCTTGAAGAAGTTAACCCAATGGGTTTCTTTATCGGAAGCCAATCGCCTGTACGTACGCAATCAGTTAGAGGTATGGTTTTCTGTGGGAACAGCTGGAACTGCAGTTCCTTTTGATAAAGAAAAAGCTTATCAGAGGTTTATGAGACACAGGTTAGACTGTGAACATGTCCGTAAAGTCCATTTTGTCTCATGGAAACCGTTCTTGCGTGCAGCAGCAGTGGCACTGATGTTGGTGTTGCCGATGGCTGGATATTGGGCGGGAACAAAGGCGGTGAAGCAGTCATTTGCTGATATTTCGGTTGAGGCTCCTTTGGGGTCGCGTACTAAACTTTATTTGCCTGATGGTACCCTTGTTTGGCTGAATTCCGGATCTAAACTTGTTTATTCTCAAGGATTTGGAGTAGACGACAGAAAATTGGAAATGGAAGGAGAAGGCTACTTTGAAGTAACTCGCAATGAAAAGCTTCCTTTTAAGATTATGACGAAAGAAGTGGCTCTTCGAGTGTTAGGTACTAAATTTAATTTCCGTAACTATGCGAATGATGAAGAAGTGACCGTTAACTTGATAGAAGGAAAGGTAGCTTTGGATAATAAGGTAAAGGAAATGGAAGAGGTTTATCTGAAACCAAATGAGAAGATGGTGCTGAATAAGCAATCTGGAACAATGACTAAAAGCAGTACATTGACCAGTTGGTCGAATGCATGGATTGATGATGAGTTGCTCTTCGATGACGAATTGTTGGAAGACATTGCTAAGCGTTTGATGCGCAGTTTTGATGTGAAGATAGAAGTTGCCGATTCGTTGCGGAATAGCCGTTTCAATGGCAGCTTCAAGGTACAAGGAAACACAATAGAAGAAGTGTTGTCAATGATGGCTTCTACCGGTAAGATGAATTACCGATACGAAAATGGGAAATATATCCTTTATTGATAACAAGCAATAATAAAAATATGTATAACCTTAAACACTGAAATTATGAGAAATCATAAATCGAATTCAACTTAGGTGAAAGGATTTTATTAATTGGAGAATGCGGGCACATTCTCCAAATTAATGAATGTTGTTTTAATAGATAAAACAACCAAAATATAGGATAATACAAATATAATTAAATCCTTATAATCCTTAACTCAAAATTCACCTTATTTAAACTTTAATAAAAAGTATTATGAAAGCAATTAGTAAGGCTATGCTAATAGCTTCGGCGGCTTTTTGCCTTAATGTGTCGACTTTTGCACAAAATGTTTCGTTGAACATCAACAATGTTACGGTAAAAGAGGCAATGGCTCAATTGAAAAAGACATCGGGATATTCATTTATTTTTTCATCGAGTGATGTGAATATTCGTCAGCGTGTCTCTATTTCTGCACAAAATGCAACAATACGAGATGTCATAGATCAAATGTTAAAAGGTCAACAAGGCTTGGAATATGAAATTCAGGGCAAGAAGATTATTCTGAGAAAGAAGCAGACACAGACATCGAGATCATCAAAAAATATTAAGATATCAGGTACGGTTCTGGACGCTCAAGGAGAGGCTGTTATAGGTGCCACAGTTACTGTGAAAGGCTCTACCAATGGAGTAACCACAGATATGGATGGTAAATACACCTTATCGGGAGTTAAAGCGGGCGATGTGCTGGAATTTAGGTTCATCGGCTATAAAGTTCAACAAGTGGTTGTAAAGAAGCAGACTACCATTAATGTTCGGATGGAAGAAAATTCCGAAACTTTGGATGACGTTGTAGTTATTGGATATGGTCAACAGAAGAAGGGTAGTGTGGTTTCATCAATAAATACTATTGGCGAACGAGAATTGGCTATGCCGACCAGAAGTTTGTCTAATAATATTGCAGGACAAATCGCTGGTGTGTTAGCAGTGCAACGTTCAGGAGAACCTGGACGAGACGATGCCCAGTTCTGGATTCGTGGTATCAGTTCATTTGCTGGCGGTACTTCTCCATTGGTATTGGTCGATGGTGTACCTCGTAGCATGTCCGATATTGGTGTTGATGAAATCGAGTCATTTACAGTGCTGAAGGATGCTGCAGCGACTGCAGTTTACGGTGCAGAAGGTGCCAATGGTGTTGTATTGATTACTTCTAAGCGAGGAAAGGCACAAAAAGCGACTTTGGATGTAAGAACTGAATTCGGAGTGGCAAAACCGACTCGATTGCCTAAGTTGATGAATTCTTACGAGTATGCTTCTTTGTTTAATGAAGCTGCTTGGGAAGTGGCAGGAAATCCAACTAAAAACTTTGAATATCCTTATTCTGAACATGCCTTGGAAATGTATCGTACAGGTGCTGATCCAGATCTTTATCCAAATGCGAACTTCTTGGATTTGCTGAATGATCGTACATTCAATGAAAGAGTAACCTTGAATTTGCGTGGTGGTACAGATCGTGTCCGTTATTTCTTGTCAGGTGCTTTCTATCATGAGAATGGTATTTACGATTCTAAAGCATCCGATAAATATGATGCGAATATTGGGTTGAGCCGATATAATATTCGCTCAAATATAGATATTGATGTGACCAAGACAACTGAACTCTCAGTTGATATTAGCGGACAGTACACAGATTCACGTTATCCAGGAGCTTCTACCGAAAATATTTGGTCGAATATGTTTGGATTTGCACCAAACCAGTTCCCTCTTATTTTCTCAGATGGAACTATTTCTGAATCTAAGCTTTATAATGGTGAAACGGCCAACCCATATAACCTTTTGAATGAATCAGGTTATAAGACTCAGTGGGAGGCTTATTTGCAGTCTAAGATTGTATTAAATCAGAAATTGGATTTTATTACAAAGGGATTGAGCTTGAAGTTATCTGGAAGTTTCGATGCGGATTACTATTCAGAAACGGTGAGAAGTAAAGTTCCTACTTCCTATCGATTGGAAGTTGATAAAGAAGGAAATCGCCATTATATAATGGTCAATGAAGGTCGACCTGATTTGTCAGATCCTCAAGAATCAGGAAAAGGAGGTGAAAAACAAATATACCTTGAAGCGGCTTTAAACTATAAACGACTCTTTAATGATTTGCACGACGTATCGGGAATCATTTTGTATATGCAAAAAGAACGTCAGAGTCAAGGTAATGGCCTTCCATTCAAGAAACAGAGTGTAGTAGCCAGAGCTTCTTATGGTTATGATAGCCGATATCTGCTTGAAGCAAGTTTTGGTTTGACCGGTAGTGAGAATTTCGCAAAAGGTCATCGATATGGTATATTCCCTGCCGTGGGTGCTGCTTGGTATGTAAGTAATGAAGCATTCATGAAACCTATTGAGAACATTGTCAATAAACTGAAAGTAAGACTTTCATACGGTATAACGGGTAATGACGCCATCGGTGGAAGCCGTTTCCCGTATCGAGGTTCCTTACAGGGTGGTAATGGCTACAATTTCGGCTTTGCGGATGGACCTAATGGAAACGCAAGTAATGGATATGGAGGACTTATCGAAGGACAGTTTGCAGCTCCTTATCTGTCATGGGAAATTGAAGAAAAGAAAAATGTCGGAATCGATTTAGGTTTGTTTGGCGGACGTGTAGACTTGAGTGTTGATTTCTTTAAGAATGACCGTAAAGATATTCTTATGCAAAGAAAATCTGTATCAAGTGTAGCCGGTTTCAGACAAAATCCTTGGCAGAACTTTGGAAAGGTTTCTAATAAAGGTTTGGATGGTAACATCGTATTGAAGCAGCGCATCAATAAAGTAAATCTTTCATTTAGAGGTAACTTTACTTTTGCAAAGAATAAAGTCGTAGAATATGATGAAGTGAATCCGCAGTATGAGTATCAAAGATATACAGGCAACAGTTTGGGAAAACCAATGCTTCTTATCGCTGACGGACTTTACCGAAACTCTGATTTTGACATCATAGAAAATGCAGACAATGGCTCTAAACAATATATTTTGAAATCAGGATTGCCTGTTCCTTCTGGAGAAGTAAGACCTGGTGATATAAAATATCGAGATATAAACAATGACGGTAAGATTGATAGTTATGATGCTACGTATGATCATAAATATAAATCTGAAAATCCAGAAATCGTTTATGGTTTTGGCTTGAATGCCGAATGGAAAGGTTTCTACGCTGGAGTATTCTTCCAAGGAGTAGGAAAGGCATCCATTAATTTAAAGAGTGGAAAGTTCATTCCTTTTACTCAAGGAGAATTGGGTGCAGTTGGTGTTGAAGCTAAAGACCATTGGAGTAGTTCCAACCCAGACAATACCAATACTTTGTTCCCGAGATTGCATACCGCAAACTTTGCGCATAACTCTTATGAAAGTACATGGTGGTATAGAGATGGTTCTTTCTTACGTTTGAAGAATATTGAATTTGGTTATAATTTCAAAGAGAATCTTCTGAACAAGCTTGCCATCAAACATGCCAGAATTTATGTACAGGGTAATAACTTGGCTGTTTGGGATGATATCAAAATGTGGGATCCGGAACTTGGATCAGCTGCAGGAGGTGCTCGATATCCAATTAATAGAACATGGACTATGGGCTTGGAATTAACTTTTTAAAAAATGTAAAGATGAAAAAAATATTTATATCTGTTTTAGCAGGATGTTTGTTGCTGTCATCTGCTAGCTGTTCTGATTATTTGGATGTATCAGATGAATTAGCAAGCAACTTGACACTGGAAGAAGCTTTCAATAATGTAAAATATACTAAAGAGTGGCATGCTAATATATTTAATATCACTCCAGACTATACAAATATATTTTGGTGTCATCCTTTTGGAAACCCTTGGAGTATCTTGAGTGGTGAAGTTGCAGTCAATTGGTCTACGGGTAAAACCGAAATGCTAAATGGATTCAATGCAAGTAATGCAAGCTTTAACCGTTTTAAGAGTGTTTATCAGACAATCAGACAGGCACGTCTTTTCATTGATAATGCAAAACCTTTAGGCAAGGCAACTGATAATGAAAAATTGACGGTAGAGGATATTAACCGAATGAAATCTGAAGCGAAGTTCTTTATCGCTTTCGGTTATTTCTCTTTATTTGAATTGTATGGTCCGGTTCCTATCATTACTGGAATTGAAGACCCATCTGTATCTTCTTTTGATTATCCTAGAGCTTCTGTAGATGAAACAGTAGGTTATATTGATAATCTTTGTGAGGAAATCTTGGAAGAAAATTATTTGCCTGAAAGTTTGAACGTTGAAGGAGAAGATGGTAAGCTTGAATACAAATTAAATGAAATGGTTCGACCTACAAAAGCTGTGGTTTTGGCATTGAGAGCTAAATTGTGGGTTTATGCTGCTAGTAAATTATTTAATGGAGGCTATAAGGAAGCGTTGGAGCTTCAAAATAAGGATGGGAAAAAGTTGTTCCCGGTGAAAGATCCTAAGAAATGGGAAATTGCAAAGAAACACTTGGAAACATTCTTAACGTATGCCGATGCTCATAATTATAAATTATTTAGGGCTTATGATAAAGATGGAAAAGAAAACCCAAGCCAGTCTGTATATAGAGTTTTCCAAGAATATAATTCTGAAATAATATGGGCCAATACGGTATCACAGCATATGCATGTGGATACAGATGGCAATAGACGTTGTAGACCAACAGCCATATTTGACGGATTTAGCGGTATAGGTGTTAACCAGCTGTATGTTGATGCGTTCTTTACTAAAAACGGTTTGGATATAAAAGAAGATCCTGAATACAATGAAAATGGATTTACGGATATTGAAAACCCTTGTGCTTATAAGAAACCGCAGATAGACAAGCATATTTTTAATATGTATGTTAATAGAGAACCTCGTTTTTATAATGCGATTACTTATCAGGGAAAGAGTTGGCATATTCAGATGTATGATGGATGGGCTATTGATTTTGCAAAAGGTGGAAACAATGCAAATGATATAGCATTTAGAGAACATTATTCTGGGTATTTGTTGTACAAACGTACTTCACAAGATTGTTTCCCAAGTGGTTCATGGTTAAGAGTGCATGCATGTCCTTCTATCATATTCCGTTTGGCCGATTTTTATCTCTACTATGCGGAAGCTTGTAATGAAGTCAATCCTTCGGATCCTAATGTCATCAAATACGTCGATTTAATCCGTAAACGTGCAGGTATCCCAGGTTATGAAGAGTTGCAGGCTGAAGGAAAGAAAACAGGAATCATTGGTAACTACGAAAAGCAGGCATATGCCATCCGACGTGAACGTCAGGTAGAGTTGTTCGCTGAAGGAAATCGATATTTTGATGTCCGCCGTTGGATGATTTGTGACGCTGGTGAGGAAGCCGACCAAACTCAGTTCTGGGGAATGAACGTTGATGGATATAATAAACCATTGGATGATCCAAATACTTTCTACAAGAGAAAGAATGTTCGTAAGAATCAGTGGGTGAGAGCGATGTATTTATATCCTATTCCTCATAATGAAATCGTTCTTTCACCTAGTATGGTTCAGAATCCCCTATGGTAATTTTTTGAGAGCCGATATGAGTCTTCTAATTTGGTTGGAGGACAAGAATATTGGAATTTAGTTATAACCTTATGAATAAAAAGCCGTTTTCATATTAAAGAAACGGCTTTTTTTTAAATAATAATGAAAATGATTTTAAGAATAGTATTTATCAGTTTGGTATTGGGTCTATATATTCCCGGATTTGCTCAAAAGAATAATCATAAATGGAACTTTGATAATCTTGATGGGTGGGAATATGGGCATCAAGATAATAATCCCAATAATCAGTGTGAAATTAATAATGGAATCCTGAAGATATTTACATTAGGAAATTCAAGAGACCGTAAAAAAATCCATACGGCAGATAAGATTTATACTTCAGGTCGATATACGTGGAGAACTTTTATTCCTCATCTAGAAGAAAAGGCTCAAGTTAGTGTGGGCTCTTGGATTTATTGTGACGATCATCATGAATTGGATTTTGAAGTGGGATATGGAAAAGAAGCCGTACGAGAAAAATTGGGTGCAGACTCCGATGAGATGATTGTTTATATGACCTCTCAAGATTTTCCGTTCTACTCCCAGCCGATGAAAATAAAGACGGGGTGGCATATCTTTGAAATTGATCTGAAGGAACATCAGGGTAGGTATTGGGCTACATGGTATATCGATGGTGAGAAGAAGCAGCAAGTTCAATTGCAATATGGAAGCGAAACTCAATTTTATATTTTCTGTAGCGTAGAGAATTTGACCTTTATAGGAGAACAATTGCCTGCACATGAAAATTTTGGATTATTTGATTATGTCAAGTTCAAGTATCATAAATAATTGAGTATACTGAAACTCTATTGGTATTAATTCGTTCCGATCAGACGGAACATTTAAAATGCATATATGAAAAGAATAGTATTTGTTATAGCTTGTTTCATTACATTGTCGTGTTTTGCACGGAATAAGGGTGATTATGAGTGGTTACAGTTGAAATCGGCACCGTTTCAAGTCGATAGTACCTATTTGTCTAAACATGATATTGTTTATTGGTCTCCAACACAATTGGAATGTGAAGGCTTTCCTTTAGGTAATGGAAATATAGGTGGAGTGATCTGGAACCATAAAGATGGAGTAGAACTGCAGATTAATAAGAATGATTTGTGGGATAACATGAATCCTAATGAGTTTAATCTCTCTGTTTTGCGACATGCAGCAAGATTAAAGGTGGATTTCGGAGTTCCAGTCTTTAGTTGGATTCATATGCAAGATTTTGAAGGCCGATTGTCTTTACAGAAGGCAGAGGCTTCTTTTGATTCCCATACGGCGTATTCTGCGACGCATGTGAACAGTTGGATTGTGAAAGGAGATAATGTCTGGGTCGTAGAATGTGAAAATATTCCGATTGAGAATGATGAACCGATTGTAGCGACGGTTTCTTTAGAAAGAATCGGAAGCCGTTCCTTCTCAGGATGGTACGGCAATGGTTTCCCTAAAGATGTTAAAGTGGGATTAGGAAATACTAGTTCTATGATTAACAATAAGGATATGATTCTGTGTGAGAAAGGCAATGGCTTGGATTTTGCCGTTGCTTGTAGAGTGATAGGCTCTGATAATGCTCCTGTAGAAATCAGCAATCATAAATTGGAAGGTAAAACTCAACGAAAGAAGTTTACCGTTCTGGTAAGTGTCGCTACGAGCCGTGAATGCAATGATCCTGCCGAAGAAGCGGTACGCTTATTAGACAAAGTAGAGCGTTCTGGAGTGGTGGATTTAAAAAGACAAAAAGATGAATGGCAGAAGAAGTTCTGGTCTAACTCTTTCGTGAAAACGGGAGACGATTATCTGGAGAATATTTATTATTTGCGCCGGTATTTGATGGCAGCTGGTTCACTGGGTGATTTCCCTGTCTCATTTAATGGGGGGCTTTGGAGATGGAACCGTGACGTCATGAATTGGGTGACTCCACATCATTGGAATACACAGCAGCAGTATTGGGGACTTTGCGCACAGAACGATTGCCAGCTTTTGACTCCTTATCTGAATACTTATTTCAATCTGATTCCTGCAGCCAATGAGTTAGCAATTGAGAGGGGAGCTTCCTCTGATGCTATTTTGTTGACAGAAGCTCATACGTTCACTGGTGATCAAAGTAGTAAGAATAGAGGAGATATGAAGAATAATTTGACTCCTGCTGCTCAAGTGGCTTCCATATTCTATGATTATTATGACTTCACTGGCGATTATGAATTCTTGAAAAACAGAGCTTATGTTTTTATGAAGAAAGCTGCTCAATTTTATTTGGATGTTCTTCAGTGGGATAAGGAAAGAAAAGAGTATTATTTAATGTCTTCTTTGTATGAATCTGCAGAAATTGATCATGTGAAGAACTCTTTAAGTGACAGAAATTGCATTGAACAATTGTTCTCTAATTGCATTCAGGCAGCCAAAATATTGAAGGTAGATCATAACAAGGTTAAAGAATGGCAGCATGTTCTTGATCATTTGTGGAAGAGACAATACATGTTGCTTGAGGATTCCACCGAGGTCATATCTCCTGCTGAACAATATTTTACCCAAAATCGTTACACCCCTTGGAATTGGGCCTGCGGAGGAATGGTCGCTTTCCCGAGCAATTTGTTGGGAATAGATGAAAAGGACTCTAGAATGGGAAAGGCGGTGCTGAATTTCTTGAAGAAGAATCAGAATGTGAATGCTCATTATCCCCTTGCAGAAATAGCTGCAAGAATCGGTGATGGTGATGAGGCAGAAAGATGGATAAAGAAAGGTCTGGAAGCAAATCAGATTTATCCGCAGGGATTGATGCATAATGTGACTGGTTATCCAGATAATATCTATGATTTGGCGTCTGTACATGATTTGTTGGATCATTCTTATACCATTCGTTCCAAGGATTTCTTCCAATGTGGTATGGAACCTATCAGTAATTATGCTACGGCAATGAATGAGATGATGCTGCAAAGTAACGAAGGAAAGATAAGGGTCTTTCCGACAATTCCGACTTCCTGGAATTCTACCGATATAGCCTTTACATTATTGGCTAGAGGTGCATTTGTCGTTTCTTCAGAAAAGAAAGCTGATTCTTCAGTGGAGCAAATCTGTATTAAAAGTTTACAAGGTAAATTATGTAAGGTACAGATCCCTTGGTCGGTAGGTGAACCATTTAAAATTTACTCTGAAGGAAAACCTGTCAAATATCAGATGGATAAAAAAGGTGTAGTTCGTTTTAATACGAAAGAAAATAAAGAGTACGTCATAAAATTAGATTCAGCTGTTGAAACAGAGGTATCGGTTTATTCCGGTCAGAAGAATATGAAGGTGAAACGACTTGGAAAAAGATGTATCGGTAAAGTATCTGGTTGGAATGATAATTTGTATTAAAAAGAGGAGTACATTATATTGATTTTTATTGATAGAGGGCGTATTCGAAAGAATACGCCCTCTATTTTTTCATTATCATCTCAAGCCGTTGTTATGCTTTGCTTCTTTGATGAAAATATCTGCTCGAAGGATGAGAATTGTGGAAGGAATAGAATCTTTCTAATCTAAGAACTCGGTAGAAAGAGGTATAGACGTTGCATGGAATGTACCTTCACTTAAAGAGGAGTGGGGGGTAGAAAAAATCTGCAGGACTTGAATTTTCACTATTCAAATCCTGCAGATCCTTTCATTATTTGTCTTTCTTCTACTGAATTAAGTAGAGACCATGGTTTTGATAAATGCCTATTTAGTCGTCCCTTAAGAACATCTTTATCTATTGATATTCAATAATTTAGTTTATAAAAGTCTTTGATAAATCTGCAAGTTTTAGT